>WNFQ01000131.1_pt1 | contig 52486 bp, 41 predicted proteins | sample 5400171 | NCBI WGS metagenome assembly WNFQ01 (sample SAMN13153356, study PRJNA577476) | soil metagenome | isolation source: 20 cm soil under Madrone tree | place: USA:California | collected 2016-06-14
GTTAGCTGCATTTTACCCGTTGGAGTGGCCCGCTGCCAGTTCGTCGTAAGGCACCTGGAATCAATGAGGGGGGCCCGCTATCGCGATAATGTACCACTCATATAAGTACTATACAATTGAATAAACCTAGACAACCTTGGCTCCGCAGAAGAGAGTCAGCCAATGGGCTGGATTGAATCCTGACGCTTCTGAATTGAGAGGATGCCCGAAGACGGATAGAATACGTCCCGGTGAGGGGACTATGAGGGGGCGTGGACTTTCTCGGTGTCGGCGAGGTACGAAATTCGTGATGTTGTTTGCGGCGCTCGTACTTCAGATCGGCTTACAGAATTCGACGGCAAGGCCACAGGCTGACCGGGACAATGCAGCGGCTGGGGAGCGCGGACGCAAGCAGTTCGAACAATCCTGCGGATTCTGCCATGGCGCGGACGCCACCGGCGCGCGCGGGCCGGACTTGGTGCGCTCGCCGCTGGTGGCGCACGACGTGAAGGGCGATCAGATCGGGCAGGTCATGCGGCAGGGCCGTCCGGACAAGGGAATGCCGGCGATGCCGCTGAGCGACTCGCAAATTCTCGACATTGCGGTGTTTCTGCACACGCGCGCCGCGGACGCGCTACATTCGGCAAGCGTGCCCAAAGGATATCCAGTCGAGAGGTTACTTACCGGAAACGCAGAGGCTGGAAAAGCATTTTTCAATGGCGCCGGCGGTTGCAACAAATGTCATTCGGCCAGTGGCGATTTGGCGGGCATCGCGGGCAAACACTCTCCCATCGATCTCGAAGCGCGCATGCTTTATCCCGAAGGGAAACACGCGACTGCCGTTGTGACGCTGCCCTCCGGCGAGCAGGTCCAGGGCGAGGTGAAACACGCGGATGACTTTGTAATTGCCGTGCGCGACGCCGCAGGGTGGTATCGGTCCTTCCAACGCGACCATGTGAAGGTGCAATTGCAGGATCCTCTTGCCGCACATCGCGAACTGCTCGAGAAGCTTACGCAGGCGGATGTTCACAACCTCTTCGCCTATCTGGAAACATTGAAGTAGCGAAACGTAAAAGAGACAGGAGACGGAATGCTTTCTCAGTCCGATGGTGCGATCAAGGCGAAAAGATGGAAGGCCGAAGGCGTGGGCCAAGTGAGTGCAAATGCAGGAAGAGCACTGGCTTTTATCCTGCTTGTGATACTGGCGTTAAGCGCGCGAATGCCGATCGCAGCGGCGCAGGGGCTGGACGCTACAGCGCTGCTGAAGCCGGCGACAGACACTTGGCCTACCTACAACGGAGACTATTCGGGAGCGCGCTACAGCACGCTGGACCAGATCAGTGCTAAGAACATCGATTCGCTGACGCTGGCCTGGGCATTTCGGACGCATGGACACGTGCTCAAATCGACGCCGCTGGAAGTGAATGGAATCCTTTATTTGACGGCGCCTGACAATGTTTGGGCGGTGGATGCGCGCTTTGGCCGCGAAATTTGGCACTACCAGCGGCAATCCGAGGGCGATCACATCGGGCATCGTGGGCTGGGAATGTACAAGAACTGGCTGTACTTCACGACGCCGGACGCGCACCTGGTCTGCCTGGACGCCAAGGACGGCAAGGTGCGTTGGGACGTGGAACTCGCGGACGTGAAGCTTGGCTATTTTTCGACGATGGCGCCGCTCGTGATCCGCGATCATGTTATCGCCGGAGTCTCCGGCGACGTTACGGATGTGCGAGGGTTCCTGAAATCGATTGATCCGGAGACAGGAGAGACGCAGTGGACCTGGTATACCGACCCCGATCCGGGCCAGCCCGGCTCGGAGACCTGGCCAGAGGACAGCGATGCGATTTTGCACGGTGGCGGAATGACCTGGATGACCGGCACGTACGATCCGGACTTAAATTTACTTTACTGGGGCACGGGCAATCCCAACCCGGTGCTAGCGGGCGAAGGGCGCCCGGGCGATAACCTTTATACGTGCTCGATAGTGGCGCTGAACCCGGACACCGGGAAGCTGGCGTGGCATTTCCAGCCCTCGCCGCATGACGTGCACGACTGGGATGCGGTGGAGACGCCAGTCTTGTTCGACGCCGAATTCAAGGGCAAGAAACGGAAACTGCTTGCGCAGGCCAGCCGCAACGGGTTTTACTTCCTGCTGGATCGAACGAACGGACAGTACTTGGCAGCGGCACCGTTCATCGACCAAACATGGGCTACCGGAGTTGACGCGCATGGACGCCCGATGGCCAAGCCAGAAGCGACGCCCACTCCGGACGGCGCGCTGGTCGAACCCGGCTCGGACGGAGCGACGAACTGGATGGCGCCGAGCTTTGATCCGCAGACGAATTTGTTCTATGTGAATGCACGGCGCATCTTCAGCATTTACTATCAGACCGTCACGGGAAAAGCAGAGGGTTGGGGAGGACGGGACCGCAACCTATGGGCGAACTCGACGATACGCGCGCTGGACTACCGCACGGGTAAAGTGGTGTGGAATCACGAAACGGGTGAGGACGAAAATGGCGCGGGAATTCTGACGACGGCGGGACATCTTCTCTTCAGCGCCGACACTTCGGGCAATCTGTTGGCACTTGACGCGGCGAGCGGCAAGACGCTGTGGCATCTGAACGCCGGCGGGCGCGTGGCAGCTTCGCCGATGAGCTACCAGCTCGACGGCCGGCAATACGTGCTATTCGCGGTGCAGGATGTGCTCTACGCGTTCGCGCTGCCGGAGCGCAGTTCCCGCTGATTGCTTAGAAAAACGCTACGTCTTTCATGGGATAGTGGCGGCGATTACGGGTCCAAAGTTCCAACTCGTGGACAGAGGCAGTCGCCGCGATCAGCGCATCACCCAATTCTACGTGATGGCTCTTGGCATACTGCCTCAAGTATTCGCCCGCGCGCTGCCCAATCCTGGTGTCAATTGATACGCAATCGAGTGCGGCGAACAGCGCAGCGAGAGTTGAGTGCTCTCTTGGACGGGCGCCATGCCAGAGTTCCGCTACCGTCACTGGCGAGCAGGTTAGAGGGGTTTCACTACGACTCAACTCATCCCAGCGATTAAGGAGGACAGCGTCCCGGCCGCGTGAAACTTCAATCAAAATGTCCGAGTCTATTAAAACGGCCATCAGGACTTGATCCTCTTTAGCCGTTTTCCTTTTCGCAGCCGACGCACATAGTGGGCGGAGTCGGCCAAGTCCTGGCGATCCTTCCACATACCAACAAACGCCTGCATGGCCTGCCTACGGCTTGCAGGCGATTTTCCGTATTTCTCACTCACGGCTTGGCGAACCAACTCCGAAATAGTTGTCCGCTCCTGGCGGGAACGGATGTGCAGGGTCTTCCAGATGTTTTCGTGCAAATAGAGTTGGGTTCGCTTCATGATGTATATTATACATCATGGGCACAGACCGACGCTATGGCATTGGTACGAGCGGCAACACCGGAAACACCTGAGGCGTAGACGGCAGTGCCCGGCGGCTATTCCGAAAGCGCCGCAAATTAATTAAGATAAGGCTCCACGGGGAGGTCAAGATGCGCACACGATTTGCATTGCTGGTGTTTGCAACGGCGCTGGTGTCGCTGGCAGCCACGTCGCCTGACACGCGGGAGATCACCGACGCGAAGAAAATCACGTCGGTGGAAGTGACGGGAGCCGGAGCTGTGCCCATTGACGATCTGTTTTACACACGAGCAACGGGAGGCGGCGCATGGTCGCCAGACGGCAAGGAGATCGTGTTCTCTTCGAATTTCACGGGACGGTTCAACCTCTGGAAGGTGAGTGCTTCGGGCGGATGGCCGATTCAGCTCAGCCAGTCGGATGACCGGCAGGGTGGGGCTGTTTGGTCACCGGACGGACAGTGGATCCTGTATCAATCCGACCGCGGCGGAGGGGAGATCTATGATCTGTTCGCGATTCCGAGCGCCGGCGGCAAAGCGGTCAATCTGACGAAGACCGACGATATTTCGGAGACCTCGCCGAGATGGTCGGCGGACGGGACGCAACTTGCCATTTCCTACAAGAAGAAGACCGCGCCAGTAACTGACGTTGCGGTGATGGATTGGAACACGCGGGCGGTGCGGAATCTGACGAACGAAACAACGCCCGATCATCTGTGGTCGGGGCATGTGTGGAGCCCGGACGGAAAAGCGGTGTATGCAACGCGGATCAATGCGGGTTTTACGGATGCCAGCGTGTACAGGATTGACGCAGCGAGCGGACAAAAGGAGGAATTGACGCGGCACGAGGGGCAGAGCCGGACCGGTGTCTCAGCAATCTCGCCGGATGGAAAAGCGTTGCTGGTGACGGCGGACCGCCCTGGGGGATATCCGAACGTGGGGCTGCTGGACACGGCAACAAAGAAACTGACGTGGGTGACAGACCTGAAATGGGAAGCGGATGCGGGAGAGTTTTCGCCGGATGGGAAGCGGTTCACGTACGTGGTGAACGAGGATGGACGCACGGATGGATACCTGGCGGAGACGCCGACGGGAAAGGGAACGAAGTTGAGTCTGCCGCCGGGGCTGAATGGATTTTCGGGCAACCCGAGTACGTTTTCGGCGGATGGAAAGCGCGTGCTAGTCAGCCATCAAAGTTCGACACAGCCAGGGGATTTGTGGGTTTATGACCCCGCAGGAAGGCACGCGACGCAGCTCACTTTCAGCGCGATTGCAAGCCTAGCGGCGGCGAAACTGCCACCTTCGGAACTTGTGCACTACAAAAGCTTCGACGGGAAGATCATCAGCGCGTTCCTGTGGGTGCCATACAATTTGAAGCGCGACGCGTCGAATCCGGGAATTGTGCTACCGCACGGCGGGCCGACCGGGCAGACGGTGGACTCGTTCAACCGTTTTGCGGCGGCGCTGGCCTCGCGCGGGTACGTGTGCGTTGCGCCCAACGTGCGCGGCTCGACCGGTTATGGCATGGACTTTCAGAAGGCCAACGTGAAAGACCTTGGCGGCGGCGACTTGGATGACGAGGTTTATGGGGCGAAGTTCCTAACGGCGACGGGCTTCGTGGACGAGAAGAAGATCGGCATTACCGGCGGCTCCTACGGCGGCTATATGACGCTGATGGCCATCGGCAAGAAGCCAGAGCTGTGGGCCGCCGCGGTCGAGCAATTCGGCATCATCAATTGGCTCACCATGCTGGAGCACGAAGACCCGTTCCTGCAAGAGTACGAGAAATCGCTGCTGGGCGACCCGGTGAAAGACCGCGAGGTTTACGAAAACGCATCGCCGATTAAGTTCCTCCGGCAAGCGAAGGCGCCGCTGCTGGTGCTGCAGGGTGAAAACGACATCCGCGTGCCAAAGGAAGAAGCCGAGCAGGTTGTGGCCATTTACAAAGAGACTGGAAAGACTGTGGATTCCCACTTCTATCCGCAAGAAGGACACGGCTTCGCCAAACGCGAGAACCAAATCGACGCCATTTCACGCACGGTAGCCTGGTTCGACAGGTACTTGAAGAACGCGAAGTGAGAGAGTGCCCGTCTAGACTGCCGAAGTGGCGGCGTGCTGGGCGGGCTCGGATTTGGATTGGAAGTAGGCGGTTACGCGGTCGATGATCTCGTTTAGCGGGGTTTGCGGGCGGAAGCCGGTGAGGGCGTGCAATTTTTCGACGGAGGGAACGCGGCGCAACATATCTTCGAAGCCGGGCTCGTAGGCCTGATCGTAGGGAATGAATTCGATCGGTGAAGAGCTGCGCGTGCGTTCCTTGACCAGATGAGCGAGCGCTTCGATAGAAATCTCCTCGGTGTTGCCGACGTTGACGACTTCCCCGACAGAGTGAGGCGTATCGATGAGGCGAGTGAGAGCTTCGACAGTGTCGCGGACATCGCAAAAACAGCGAGACTGCTGGCCATTGCCGTAGACGCTGATGGGTTTGCGGTCCAGGGCGGCTTTGACAAAGTTGGGGAGCACCATGCCATAACGGCCGGTCTGACGCGGGCCGACGGTATTGAAAAGGCGGACGACGATGACGGGCAGCTTCTTTTCCTTCCAATACGCCAAAGCCAGAAATTCGTCGAGTGCTTTCGAAGCGGCATAACTCCAACGGCCCTTGGTGGTGGGGCCGAGGACGAGGTCAGCGTCTTCGTGGAAGGGCACATTGGTGTTTTTTCCGTAGACCTCTGAGGTGGAGGCGGTGAGGACGAGCTTGCGCTTTTTGCAGGCAGCTTCGAGGATGTGTTGCGTGCCGTTGACGTTGGTTTCGATGGTGCGGACGGGGCTCTCGACGATGAGCTTGACGCCGACGGCGGCGGCCAGGTGCACGATGACGTCGGCGTCGTCCACGAGTTCGGCAAGTAACTGACGATTTTCGATACTGTCAAGGTGATAGGACATGCGCTCGGAGGATTTGAGGTGGCGGATATTTTCCATGCTGCCGGTGGAAAGATTGTCGAGCACAACGACGGTATCACCGCGTTGAAGAAGGCGTTCGGCCAAATGAGACCCGATGAAACCGGCGCCGCCGGTGACTAAAAAACGCAAGCGTCCTCCTCAGAGTTCCTGATTGTCGTCCAGATCGTGAACGGCCACTTGTTGCCGGGCCTCGAAAGCCTGGTCGGAAGGGGGAGTCTCCGAGAGCTCCTGAGGGCCGTAACCCTGCGAATAAGGATAATACCGATAAGAATAGTAGTAGTCCGGGGCGGTGGGATCGACGGCGTTCAAAACGACACCCAGGAGATGGCACTTGACGCTGAGGAGCAGATCGCACGTGCGCGTGAAGGCTTCCTTGGGAGTTTCGCCGCTGCGGACAACCAAGAGAACGCCGTCGGCTTTGACGGACAGGATCACGGCGTCGGTGGCGGCCATGATGGGTGGCGAATCGATGACGATGAACTTGAACTTGGTGCGAAGTTCCGCGATGGCGTCGACGAGCTTTTCCGAAGAAAGCAGGTCGGCGGGGTTGGGCGGCAGCGGTCCGGTGGGGATGGCGGAGAGATTGGGGATGGCGGGATGCTGAATGGTGACGAGATCAAGACTGGAAACTCCGGCAAGGTAGGAGCTCAAGCCGGCATACTTTCCGGTGCCCAGGTTGAGGAGACGTCCGATGCCGGGTTTGCGCAGGTCGGCGTCAATGAGCAAAGTGCGGTCGCCAAGTTGCGCGAGAGTCACGGCAAGATTGGCGGCTGCGGTGGTTTTGCCTTCGCGCGGCAAAGCGCTGGTGACGAGGACGACTTGGGGTGGATGATCGGCCTGGGAAAGAAGCAGAGCGGTGCGCAGGGCGCGAAAGGCTTCGGACATTTGGGACTTGGGAAGATGTTGGGCAACGAGCTCGATGCGCTTCTCGTGACCGTTGGTGGAAGCGCCCTTGAGCAATTTGACGCGCAAGCGGCCGCGGTTGAGTTCTGTAAAAGCGGGAACAACAGCGAGAGAAGGCAAGCGAGCGAGAGTTTCAATATCGTCGGGGCTTTTAATGGTGTTGTCCATATACTCGCGGAGGAGCGCCAAACCAATGCCGCCAACCAAGCCGATCAAAAAGGCGAAAACGATATTGCGGGTCTTTGCGGGCCGAGCAGGGGATGTGGGAACCATGGCAGGATCGACGACGCGAATATTGGAAGAACGCAAACCGGCGGAGATGCCGGCCTCTTTTAGTTTGGTGAGCAGGCCGTCGTAAAGAGCCTTGTTGGCTTCGGCTTCGCGTTTGAGAATGCTGTATTGCACCATGCGCTCGGACATCTGATTCACTTCGGCTTTCTGTTGATCGAGGGCCTGGGTGAGGAGTTGTTCGCGCTGGAGGGCCTCGCGATATTCGCTTTCCAGGCGCGCGATTACGCTCTTTTTTTCTTTATCGGCGGCGGCTTCCATTTCCTTGAGCTGGGACTGCAGGCGCTGCACTTTGGGGAAATTGGGGCCGTACTGGCTTAGAGCGTCGGTGTACTGGGAATACACCTCGGTGCGCTTGCGGAAAAGATCCTGGACGACGGGGTTGTCACGAATCTGGGGAACGGAATCCATGTCGCCGGCCTTGGCGAATTCGAACAGAGATTGCTTGCGCATCCGCTCGCTCTGCACATCGGTGAGCTCTTTGTTGAGGTCGGCCATACGCTGGGTGGTGACATTTTGCTTGTCGCCATCGAGAGCCCAAATCTGATTCTGGCGCTCATAGGTGATGCGGGCGTCCTCGGCTTTTTCGACGCGGATCTTCAACTCGTTAAGCTGATCGGTGAGCCAGGTGGAAGCACGGGTGGTAGCTTCATAGCGGCTCTGAAAATTTTGTTCGATGAAATTCTTGATATGGGCATTGACGATCTGCGCCGCCAGAAGGGGGCTGGTGGATTCGAAACTGACGTCCATCAAGCGGCTGTTGGGCACGCGCTTGACGCTCAAGCTGGCAAGAAACGAGGCGAGCTCCGGCGGGGGTTTCATGTTCGCCAGGCTGCCAGTGCTCAAGGCCTCGGAGGCAGAAAGGTCGCTCGCGAAATCAGCCTGTCCGGAGAGAACGCCGCTGCGGATGGTCTGCAGCGCCATGGTTTCGCTGGTGAGAATCTTGGATTGCGTCTCGATGTAGTTGTCAAGATCGCTCACGTAGTCAAAAGAGTCGGTGCCCTGGAACGGCAGGATACTGGAATTTTCCCGGTCGATTTCGATACGCGAGGTAGCAACGTAAACGGGTTGCATGCGGAAAGTGCCGATGGAGGTGATGGTCACAACGGCAAGCATAAAGGAGAGGATGAGCCACTGGTGCTTGCGAAGGGTGAGTAGGTAATCGTAAAGATGCGGCTCGTGCGGAGAAAGATTCCAGGCCGGCAGGTGATAGGGAGCAATCTCGACGGCGCCATGGGACCCGTTTTCGCGGGGGACGAGTTTGTTGTCTTCGGCCATTGCTATTGAATCAAGCGATAAATAACCACGGCAGTCCCGATGGCGGCGCTCAGCTCCGCGGTCTTGAGAAGGGCCTGCTTGGCGGTGCTCTTGGGAACGTACAAAATATCGCTGGGCAAAAGGCGAACATCTTCGGATTCAAACTTCATGACCTTCTTGAGATCGACCGCGACCTCGCGCTGCTGGCCACCGGCATCTTTGCGCACAATGACGGCGCGATCGGACTTGGCGGCGCGATCGAGACCGCCGGCTAGAGAGAGGAGCTTAAGAGTGGTGAGCTGGCCGCGATCGTTGGAAACCGTAAAGCCGCCGGGCCTGTTGACGGCGCCGAGGGCATAAACGATGCCAGCGTGAGGTACAGTAACGATATCGCCAGGCATTAAGACAATGTTGTTGGAGGCGTTGCCGGTCTCGAGAATTTCATTGAGGTTTATGGTGATGATGTTCGAGAGAGGGGAGGGAACGGCTTGCGCGCCGCTGGAAATGCCGGGCGGTGCAGCAGAAGCCGCCCCGGCCTGCGCAGAAGCAGTGGAGTCAGCAGGTCGCTCAGCGGATGATGGAGAAAAGGGTTTTGACGGGGCGGGCGCGGCAGCAGAGTCCGCAGGCAGGGGTGTGGGCGCTACGTCTTGTGGGCTGATTGCCGGTGGCGTTGCGTCGTCGGAAGGATCGGTTTCGGCACGCGTCACAATCACGGATTCGCCGGCGTCTGGGGTGATGCCACCGGCTTCGGCGAGGACGTCCAGCAAAGTAACCTGGCGGTCAGCTTGGTAGACCATCGGGTGGATGACCGCGCCGACGACGGTGATCGGCTTGCTTTTCCTCTCCTTGACGGAAACGCTGACTTCGGGGTGAGAAACCAAACCGTTGGCTTCCAGAACTTCGGCGATCTTCAGTTCCGCTTGGAGTTCACTAAGCCCCGAGACGTGCAGGCGCACACGAACGAGAGGGATGCCGATGGTGCCGGTCTGGCTTACGCGAATCTCGCGGCTGAGCTCCGGGACATCGAAAACTTGAATGGCGAGCACATCGCCACCGCCGATGACGTAATCGCGAGCGGGCGAGGCGTGAGAGGCCGCGGCGATGGAGCGGATGCGATCGTTGGTCTCTTGAGAAGTCTCGACGGTCTGCGCGCAGCTGGGTAGCGCCACCAGAGCCACAAGCAGTGCAGTGGAGACGAGACACAACATCCACGCACCCAGTCTGGCTGGCTGCATAGTGATGAATAACCCCCGGCTGATTATACAGCGGTTAAGGCATTGTCAATGAGTAATTTTCGGATGAGTCGGCATGGTGGCGGCGAGCGGGGGCAGGCGTAGCGGGACTAAGAATGTCGGCAGTGGCGAGATTAGCCATCAGGAAAAAAAAAAGGGCGTTGCCCGGGATGTGGAGATTGAAATCGACCAAGCCGTGCACGAGGAAGCCGGTGCAACCGACAAGGCCAGAAAGATGGAGAGCGGCGGAGAAGGACTTGTCTTGCAAGAGCACACGACGGAGAGAACGAAAAAACAAAGCACCGAGAAACCAGGCGCAGCACGCGGCACCGGCGATTCCGGTTTCGGCCAGAGCTTCGAGGTAATCATTGTGTGCGTGATTGACAACTTTGGCGTCGTACAGGGTTTCGTAGGGTGGGAAGACAGTCTGCAAAGTGCCAAGACCGGTGCCGGTCCAGGGATGTTCGCGGAAGATGTGCCACGTGTTCAGACGCATGGAGGCACGTTTGCCAGAGGTTACTTCGAGGGACTGCATGGAGGAAAAGCGCTCGATGATCTGCCGGACGCCCAGCCAGGAAACCAGCATGAACGCAAAGAGCAAAACCACCGCTCCGGCAAGCACGTGCTTTCCAAACGTGCGGCGCAGGACCAGCAATAGCGTAAGGAGGCCAAGCCCCGCAGCGAGGCTGATGATGCCGCCGCACCTTGCCCAGGACGAGAGGAACCAGGGCGACCGGAATGACCAGCTCGGCAAAACCAGCGAAATGATTGCGGTTCACGTAGGGACCAAAGGGAATCCCGCCGTAGCGCATTTCGCGGAACCAATAGAGTTTGCCGTTAAAGGTCAGGTGCTGCAGGATGCCGAAGACGGCCACGAGAAACCCAAACGACATGATGAACCACACGAAGAAACGCCAGTCGTCCGAGGTACGAAACGCCTGGGTAGCGAGGAAAAGAAGGAGAGTCAAGGCGATCAGGAGCTGGAGGTCGATACGAGTGTCGTAGGGAGAAGCGGTGCCACGAAAGAGAAATTGCCCCAAGGCAAGAAAGATGAGAGCGAGCAAGGGCGGCAGAAGCGGAGAGATAAAAACGCATTCTTCACGGGTCAGGTAGGCACGGGCAGCCCAAAAAAGGAAGAGGAGGCCCGCTGAGGTTTCGAGAACGGCACGCGCCCAGTCTTCGACGGCGCCGTGGGCAACGATGGCGAAGACGAGCACCGCACAGAGACCGATTTGCAGCAGCTTCATGGGTGGGGGATTCCTACGGGCACGAGCGAGATGTCGTCGATCCAGGCGGTGCCTTGAATGCGCGCGTCCAAACCGCGGGAGGGGTTGCGGAGCACGCAGACGCGTGCGCGACGCACATCTTTGCCGGAGGTCCAAGGCATTTCGACGGGGGTCCAGGGCTGAGTGCCGCGAGAGTCCTGCGAGTCAGTGAAACCAGAGGCGCGCGAATCGGAGAACCAGGAAAGGCGGAAGCGGACACCTTCGTCGCTGGTCAGCGCTTGTGTGCGCACCCACGCGGAGAATCGATAGGTGGTCTCCGACCGCACCTCGGCGTTCGTGCAGACACCGTCGTAATTTGTGTTGCGTTTGCCGTCGAAGAAAAGCCGCAGGGATTGTTTGCCGGTGTGCTTTTGCCGGCGGTCGAGGACGGTTTGCACACCGGGCGAAGGAGCGGGAAAAGCCCAGGCAAAGCCGCCGCCGCGAACGTTGGATTCGAAGCCGCCATCCCAGAGTACGGAACCCGGGGGATCGCCAGTGACGACGTCGGATAGCTGGAATGCCTCCTGCCAAATGCGATGGGCGTCGTCAAAATGGCCTTTCTGGATGAGGAAATCGGCGAAAGAAATGACATCGGCGGGGCTCATGCGCGGATGAAGAGAAACCAGGCGCTGCCAGACGGCGAGCGCTGCGGCAAGTTGATCAGCGGCGGCGAGCTCGCGAATGACGTCGAGATAAGCGGCGCGATCGGGCGGAATAACGTTGCCGAGAACGGATTCAACGTTGGGATCGACACGCCAGCAGCGCGAAAAGGCCTCGGCGCTGCGCTTCGGGTCGGCGTAAACGGCGCGGCGAATTTCCGCAAAGGCTTGCGGTACTTCGCCCTGGCGCAACAGAAAATTTCCGTAGCGCCAGGCGACGGCGGCGGATACGGGATACGCGTTGCGCGCTTGGACATAGGCGTCGCGGGCTCCGGAGAGGTCGCCTTCGGATTCGGAGACAGCGCCGAGGTCGAGCCAGGCGTCGGCGTAGCGAGGATTTAAGGAGAGGGCGTGTCGAAAGTTGACGATGGCGCGGGCAGGGTCGGGATCGTCGAGCGTGTACTGCCAATAGCGGCCGAGAAGGTACCAGTTTTCTGGGTTCGTAGGCTCGAGGCGGGCGGCGGCTTCGTAACCAGCACGCATGCCGAGCCCAGCCTCAATGGCGGCGCGGGCGTTGCGAACGCTAAAAAAGCTGAGTGTAACCGCGAGCACAAGAGCGAGGACGAGGACGGCGAAGCGCGCCGCAGGGTCAGGGAGGCGCAAAAGCATAGCAAGGTACTGTGCCTACGCTGTATCGGAGATGCAAGATGAAAAGTAGGGATAGGAGCTGCCGCTGGAGCTGGGTACTTGAATGCGGACGGAGTCCTGGCGCCTAGCGGCTGAGATCAACGCTATGAATTTCGCGCCGGAGTCAGGCGAACGCGGTTATTTGCCGATGGCGGCGGTGAAGGTCTCGTCAGCGCGGCCGCGGCGGCGCACGTCGATGCCAAGGCGCTTGATTTTTTGATTGAGCGTGGAAAGCGGGATCATGAAGCGCTCGGCGGCTTCGGTCTGGTTCCAGGCGGTGCGCTCGAGCATGTCGATGATGATGCGGCGCTCGATCTCGTCCATGATTTGAAAGAGCGAAGGCAGCGAGTGATCAGCGCCGGAGCGCGAACCAGGCTCGCCGGGCAGCGGCGGAAGAAATTCGGAAAGCTGCAGACGGACGCCGCGGATGATTTCCTTGCTGCGAATATTTTCGGGGAGCAGGTCGACGTCGACGCGTTCCTGCGTGGACAGGACGACCGCGCGTTCGACAACATTTTCGAGCTCGCGGACGTTGCCGGGCCAATCATAATCCATCAAAAGTTTCAATGCGGCGGGAGTGAAGTTGCGCAGAGACTTGTTGTTCTCCTGGCAGTAACGATCAAGGAAATGCGCAAGCAGCGCGGGAATGTCTTCGCGGCGATCGCGGAGCGGCGGCAATTGAAGGTGAATGACGTTGAGGCGGTGATAGAGATCTTCTCGGAAGCGGCCTTCGCGGACAAGGGTGAGGAGGTCCACGTTGGAGGCGGCGACGATGCGGACGTCGACTTTAATTTGCTCAGTGCCGCCGAGGCGCATGAATTCGCGCTCCTGAATGACGCGGAGAAGCTTGGCCTGCGTTTCCGGACTGATGGTGGCGATTTCGTCGAAGAAGATCGTGCCTTGATCGGCGACTTCGAAAAGGCCTTTTTTGGAAGCCACGGCGCTGGTGAACGCACCCTTGACGTGACCGAAAAGCTGAGACTCGAGGAGATCGACAGGGATGGAGCCGGTGTTAACGGGGACGAACGCTTTGTCCGCACGGGTAGAGGCGGAGTGGATGGCCTTGGCGATGAGTTCCTTGCCAGTGCCACTCTCCCCGCTGATGAGCACGGTGGAGCGCGAGGGCGCGACCTGGGTGACGAGGTCGAGCAGCGTCAGCATTTTCTCGCTTTTGCCAATGATGCTAGGGAAACTGAAGCGCTGCTTGAGGGCGCGCTTGAGCTGCACGTTTTCTTCGCGCAGGCGGCGTGATTCCACCGCTTGCGCGACCTGGGCGAGGAGCTCGTCGTTGGACCACGGCTTGGTGATGTAATCCATGGCGCCGCTTTTGAAGGCGGCACGAGCCATATCGATGGAGCCGTAAGCGGTGATGAGCACAACGGAAAGATGGGGATCGCGGCGGCGGATTTCCTTCAGCAGATCCAAGCCGTTGCGGTCGGGAAGGCTGACGTCCAGCAGCAATAAATCAAAAGGGCGCTCTTCGAGCTTGGCGAGACCGGACTCGCCGGTTCCTGCGCAAGAGACACCATAACCTTCGCTGGTGAGCAGCAACTCCAGGCCCTCGCGTATTTCACTTTCGTCGTCGATTACGAGGATCGAGCCCTTAGGCATGGACTGCTTTCCTGAGCGCGGGAAACTCAACGTGGAAGGATGTGCCTTTTCCGGGAGTCGAACGTACATCGATCTTTCCTGCATGCTCTTTGATTATACCGTAGCTGACGGACAAGCCCAGGCCTGTGCCGCGGCCGTTCGATTTGGTGGTGAAAAATGGGTCGAAAATACGATGAATGTGCTCGCGGGGAATGCCCGAGCCGGTGTCGGCAACTTCGACTTCGACGCTGCCATTGTGGGCGGCGGTGCGGACTTCGAGCATGCCGCCGGCGGGCATGGCGTCGCGAGCGTTGAGAAATAGATTGAGGAAGACTTGCTGGAGCTTGTTGGCAGAGCCGCGCACGGGGGGCAGCGAAGCGCTCAATTGCTTGACGATGTGAATCTGAGAAGTTTTGAGCGGGTGTGCGACAAGCGAGAGAGTTTCCTCGACGACGCGGTTGACATCGATATCGGCCAATTCGGCGGCGCCGGTGCGCGAGAAATTCAGAAGATTATTGACGATTTCGCTGGCCCGGAAAGTCTGCTTAACGATTTTGTCGATGATGGCGTGACGCGGATCATCGTTGGGCATTTGCTTCGCAAGCATTTGAATGTAGTTGGAGATTACGGCGAGCGGCGTGTTGACTTCGTGGGCGACGCCGGCAGCGAGAAGGCCAAGGGACGTGAGCTTCTCCGTCTGGGTCATCTGCTCTTCCATGCGCTCGCGCTGCGTAACATCGTCGAAGAGCAGCAGGCGGCCAATACGCTCACCGGATTTGCTGACCAGAGGAGTAATGGAAACGTTGAGAGTGAGGAATTTGCCCTGGTGATGGAGCCGCTGCTTGTAGATGCCGGTGATCTGCTCTTCGTCGCGCCGCGCGGCGATTTCCTCGGCAAGCTCTTCGGGCAAGAGCGCGCGCAACTGGCGGCCCACAGCGTCCTGGCGTTTGACGCCGAAGAGCTGCTCCATGCGCGTGTTCCAGGACTCGACCATGCCGCCGAGATCGACGGCCAGCACGCCGACGTTCAACGATTCGACGATGTTTTCGCTGAAATCCTTGAGGCGCGCGATCTCCAGCGCTTTTTGCTCGAGTGAGGAATAAAGCTGAGCATTGTCCAGAGCCACGGCGACGTAGCCGGCAATGGTCTGCACCAGCTCGACGTCGTCGCTAGAGAGGAAATCGCCGTCCACGGTCTTGCCAAGGCCGAGAACGGCGACAGCGTGCTCGCGAATGCGGCAAGGAACGAAATAGTTCAAATCCAACTGCTCAAGCGTTTGCCGAACGGAATCGGAAACGTCGCGCGCCGCGCGGGGCGACTCAAAGAAAAGGGCGCCTCGGGCGAACTCGGGCCGGGCCGGCTCGAGGAAGCTGAGATCCATGGGCTCGGAAAGACGCACGCCCATGGAACGAGCGAGGCGCATGCGTCCCGGCTGAATAGGATCTTCCATGAAGATCGCCAGGCGGTCGACGAGCAAGGTTTGGGAGAGGCGGTCCATTACGGAACCGAGCATGGGATCGAAGCGCACTTCATTGGTAAGCGTGCGGCCGAACTCAATCAAGGTGCGGCGGTAATCGAGACGGTCACGGTAGAAAAAGCGGTCGAGGCGCGCCTGAATCCATTCGCGGAAGGGCTGAAAAAGGAATGCGGCGATTACGATGGCGATCATGCCGGCAGCCGGCCCGGAGGTCTGCGCGTGGAAGATATCAGCGATGAGCGCGACCAAAGCGAAATAGACGGCGGCCACGGCAGCGGTAGCGGCGGTGTAAGCCAAGCCACGCTTGAAGATGATGTCGACGTCCATCAGGCGGTAACGGATGATGGCGTAGCCGAAGCATAGCGGGATGAGCACCAAGCTGAGAACGGAGGTGCGCATCCACGAGCGCGTTGCGGCATCCATCGCAAACGGCACGATATAAAAGAGCGCGAAGGGCACGCTGCCGGCGAGAGTTCCGCCGGTCAGCCATTTCAACTGCTGGCGGAGAACACCGGAAGGCGCTTCACGGAAGTTCTTGTAGAAAACCAGCCCGGCAGCCAGGAAATAGACGCCGAGATAGATCAGCTCGATCTTGTCGAGCAGAAGACGCGAGCCGGGCCAGGGCACATTGCCTAGCATATTGAGGGCCGTGCTTACGTGAAGGACCAGCAACGCGGCGCCAGGGCCATAAACGAGCGCTAATTTAGAAAGCGAACGGAGCCGACCCGCAGCGCGCTCCGGAAAGACCAGAGCAAAGTGCAGCAGGAGGGCCGGCGCAAGCAACCTGGCCACTATGCTGGCCCAATAAACCTCGTAGTCAAAAACATCCAGCTTGTTACTGTACTGGAAGGAATAGAGGATGAAGGAGACCAGGCAGAAGACGTAAAAATGCACGGCGCGCGGCGCATTCCAGCGGCGCACAAAAATGAACATGCCAATGAAGAGATACAGGAGACCAACAAACCGGTGGTAATTCTCGATGGAAGCAGGCTTTTCCGCCGGCGCGATGACGATGGGAGTTTCAAACTCGCGACCATTGCGGGCCAATTTGTAGCGCGCCTGGGTCCAGAGGCCGGCATGCCACAAGCGACGGGTGACTTGCACCTGAGAGGTGACCGGAACGTTGTTGATGGAGATCAGGAGGTCGCCCGGGCGGATACCGGCGCGGGCAGCCGGGGAGTTTGGAGCCAACTTCCAAGCTTGGGGGCCGCTTGCGGTATCCAGCCAGGCTACGCCATCATCCGGGGAGTCAAAAGTCTCGCGCTGGACGAAGTTCAGCCAGGCAAAGATCATGGCTGCCAGCGTGGCAAGCGCCAGGACGACAGCTCCGAGACTGACCCGCAGATTCTGCTTCATGGTCCCCGGGGAATACACCCCGACTGCAAATTTGAGGTGCAAACCGATGTCCACTTTTCAAGATACGGTCGCACCCGGAACTGCAATGCCTTCTTAAGGTTAGGGCTATGGCAGGAAGGACGAGCTGCTGGTATCCACTTTATGGAAGGATGCCTACAGCTTTCCGAACCTTAAATACCATTTTAGAACTGCACGCTCAATCCACCCCGGAACGTCCGGAAGGCTGGAACCAACACCGAGCGGCCATCTTGCGTGTTCACCGAGACATAGCCTTGAGCGAAGAGGTTGTCGCAATTGGCGATCGCTTCCCAGCGGCCCCGCGCAAACTTAGGCAAGGGCTGGCGCACACCCACGTGGAGGAACGGATCCATTTGAAAGAGCGATTCGCCATAGGCGTCCAAACGCGATACGGCTTCTCCGCCGACCCACTTGTAACCGGCATTCAACTTAGTACGCAGGCGCGGCAACTTCGTGGAGACACTAGCTCCGACAGAATTGTGCATGGTATCGCGCAGCATGTTGCGCATCGGTGCGTCGACAACATCGGCGGGGCTAAGCGCACCCGCGTACGCGTATACGGCGGTCACTTCCGTTGAGTCGGACAGCTTTTCGCGAACGGCCAGACGCATGCCCCAATTACCGGAAGCGCCGCCATCGTATGCGAATCCATTGGAGAAATAATCCTGGAAATAATCGGCCGCGGGCAGACCGTTGCCGCGGCCAAAAACGGCGACGTGCCGATTGTCGTCATGGAAAGCGGCGACCTGAAGGTTGCCATGCGGGCCCAGCTTGCGGTCCGCAGCGATTTCTTCGTGCCAGCCGCCTTCGAGTACGGGGCGGCCGCCACGCCAAAGCAAAGTGGGGAAGGAATCGAGCTCGTTGAGAGCGGCAGCCAGTTCGCTTCCGATTTCCCTCTCGTCGGACTCCAGAGGAGTGGCCGCGCCAGGCTCTTCGGCAAAGATCAATGCTGTATGCCAAACATCCGTAACGCGCGCATCCAATTCCAGGCGCGGGCGAAGAGACGTGGCGGACTTCACCATGCCAACCAGCACGTATTCTGCGCCGTAGCGGAGCAGTGCGTGGTCGCCCAACGGCAGGGCGCCGCCCTGCTCGAGGCGCACGCCGCGGAACGCTGGGCCGTCCGGGCCAAGCTTCGATTCGCGCAGAACGAGCGCGCTATGCGGACCAACGCCGAGCGAACCGGTGGGAAGCCATACGGTGGCGATGCCGCCCCCGGCGACTTCGGTTTCGTAATTTACCTGGCCGGCCAGGAGCAGGCGACCCCCGCCGCCGAGATCCTGGTCATAAGCAAAAGCTGTGGCCGGGGCCGAAGGCAGGTTGGAGACGGAGCCCGGGCGCCGAGCGCCGTCCGTGAAATCCAGCCTGGCGCGAGGGTGCGCGACCTGAGCATCATAGGAGGTGTTCGTGGCGGTCGTGGCACCATCATCCGCCCATTGCAGGACTGGGCGGGTAATGGAAGCAGAACGAAGCACCCACTTCCAGTCGTCGCTTTCAACACTGGCGGTGGAAGGCTGGCGGCGGAGCTGGTCGAGGGAAGCGAACATGGACTCGAGCTCAACGCGCACAACGGTTGTCACGTGGGCGCTGATGCGCACGTGCTGCTGAATGGTGGGAAGAAAGCCGGCCAGCGTTACGCGAAGAGTGTACAAACCCGGCGCGATGCTCTCCCCGTGAAAAATTCCTTGCGTGTTGGTAAGCAAGCCAAGCGAAGCGGCTTTGATGGCGGCTTCGGGGACAATTTCCACGGTCGCGCCCATCTGCGGCGTGCCGGTGGAGTCACGCACAACCCCAGAAAGCTTGCCGGCGGCAGCTCCGGCCGGCGCGGCCGACGTGTTTGCTCCGATCAAGAAGCACGTCAGCGTCAGGATGAGGGCCCCACGGGTTCGGAGGCGTTCCTGTCTCACGGGGCACTACCTCCCGGGCGCGGCGTTGGCGGCGCTCTTAGTCTCCAGCGGAGCCTTAACAGAGAAGTCCGCCGTCTTGGAAACGGTTTTGTTGGAGAGCGTATCAGTGGCGACGACTTCCAGGGAATATTTCCCCGGAGCGAGGGTGGCGAGCGGCAGCAAACGTTCGATAGTGACTTGTTCGCCGGTTTGCTTCATCTCTTCGGAAGTTTCCTTGAACTGCATGACTTGCTCGTTGCCCTTCTTTACCGTGTATTGGAAGGTGGCGCTGGACTTATGCGTTTTGTCGTCGGGCTTGAGGTTGTAAACCTGCATGTAGATGCCGAGCTTTTCGTTGGAAGGGAATTCGCCGTCTAGCTTCGGCCGAACTTTGGAGGACCCGAGCACGAACTGGCCGGTCCCGATTTGCTTGGCCGGGACGCGTTCGAGTTGGTCGGCAAGAATCAGCGAGCTGGCCTCGAGCGTATCGTCGTCATATCGTGGAACTTGCAGGCGCGTGTTGATGACGCCGACGTTGCCGCTCTTGACGTCCTTGATGACGATATCCAGACGATACAGGCCGGGGCGTAGGGGAACCGCCTTCTGATAGATGGACTGCAGCTTCAACGAGCGCTGGAACAAGCTCTCCGGGAAGTCGCGGCTGACGGGATCTTCGAAAGTTTGCACCACGCGGCCCGTGAGCGTGCTGACGCGGCCAAAAATATTCATGGTCGCGGAATGCACGCCATCCTTGTTTTCGAAGGAAAGCTGATTGTTGGGAATCTGCACGGTGACGGGTACGAGGACGGTGTCGTTGGTGACCTTCAGATAATCGGTGCGATAAGTGAAGTGCACCTGGTCGCGCACGATGCGCGCGGTGACGATGGCTTCGAGGTCCTTGTATTTGACGGCCGGCGGACGAAAGGCCTTGGAATACTGCTCCAGACGATTGAATTCGTTCATGCTCGATGATTCACCGCCCAGGCTGCGCGGCAAATTGGTTCCGTCGGAACGGGTGAAGCGATCGGTCTTCGAGGCCATGCCCATCTGTTCGAGCAAGCTCAAGCCGGCACCGGGAACGTGCAGGAGGGCGTCTTTTTCCGAAGGATCCATGGTGAGGTGAAACTCGCCAGAACCGCTGGGATCAACGAATTCCCAAATCACATTCTCGCCGATTCCCTCCATGTATCGGTAGCGCCACGTCTCAAAAGGGTAGGTCGTAGTCGAGCCGCCGCCTTCTTCCATCGGTCGATCGTAGGTACCGCCGGTCGGATGCGACTCTACTTCATCGGCCGGCCCCCACATAATGTACATGCGGCCGCGATCTGTTTTCCAGCCCGGAATTCCGGAAGCGAAATGCTCATTGGCGTACGCGATGCGGCGGTAGTGCTCTTCTTTGAAATCGTTGTCGGGAAGATCGGGATTGCTGCTGCGGCGGAGCCAAAACTGTTCAATGAATTGCTCGCGCTCTTCGTTAGTATCCAGTTGCAAGAAAGCCTGGCGCTCTTCGGGAGAAATGATGTAGACGACGTCCTCGTTGAGCCACTGCTTGTACGGGGTGTCCAGCTCCTTGAGCGTTTTCTTCATCTTTCTCTTCTGCTCTTTGTCGGGCTTCTGCGGGGCAGGGGCTGCGTTGGGATCGCGAGCGTCTTGCGCTAGAAGCGGTGGGGCGGCGATAGCGAGGGAGAGGAATGAAAGGACTGTGGCACGGGCTAACCGCGACATAGAAACACCTCAATGTCTAAGAGACGAGATTCTAACCTGGGGGAAAGTTCCCGTCAATCAACGAATCTCCTGCATTTTGTGACACTTGTGGCCCCGGGGGAGGTTAGAACGCGGAACTCAAAATAGGGTTGCCTGACAGTTTTTGGCCTGTTCGTTGGTACAGGTCTTTTGAGGCGAGCGCCCTACGAAATTGGGATGGAGTTTATTGGACGCGCTGCTGCTGGCAGTCCCAGCCAACGAGAGAGTCGAAGATAGCGAGGACGTGGCGGCGGTATTCGACCATGCGGGAGAAGATATCGCGTAGCTCCGGCTCGCGCTCTGCTTCGCGATGCCACTTAGCAAGGACCGCAGGCGGCACTTCGATGTCGCGGCGGAGCTGCTCGGCGGAATGGCCACGCAGAAAGAGGCCGTAGAAAAAAGCGGCTTCGCGCTGCGGAACATCGAAGTCCAGCGGGACTTCGGTGGGAACGAATTGTGCCATCGTGGCCATGGCGAAAAGGCAGTTTACAGAAAAGCGCCTCGGCGTCAAGTAGTACCCGGGTTGCGATGCTACGTGGCGGGTAACCCCTTACTACAAACCGGATATTAGGTGCAAGTTGCGCGTCGCAGATACAACGCGGGGTTGCTTGGGCGGCTCCAACGACTTAGGATGGAACTGTAATGGCGGATTTGCGCAAAATGCGGCGGGGATCGGCGATGGGGCGTGGCTTGGACCGTATGCTGCGGTTTGGTGTGCGGCGCGGGTTGGGCTCGGTTGAGGTGAATCCCGAGGATTTCCGGCGGCAGCTCGCGGATAAACACGGTCTGTGGGTGCCGAATTTCGGCCGCATGCAGGATGTGCCGCTGGAGAGACTAGATGCGATCGCACAAAAACTCATCCGCAATGCGGAGCGGCTGGCGCTGGCCGAGGGCGCGGGATTTGGGCTTGGAGGGATGATCACGCTGTTGCCAGACGCGAGCATACTCACGGCGATTACCCTGCGACTGATTCAGCGGCTTTGTCTCTTATACGGATTTGAAACGCGCGGTCAGGACGAGCGCGTGGAATTGTGGCTGGCTGCTGCGTCGGCCACTGGCGTGGATTACGGAAAAGACTTGGTTGAAAAGCAAATGTTTGAGAAGTTGGCGCCGCGTATTGCGAAGAGGCTGGCGGTGAAGCTCGGCCAGGAAACCGCCGAGAAATGGGTTGGGCGGATGATTCCAGTGGCCAGCTCGGCGATCGGCGGAATCCTGAATTTTTCTTTTGTGCGCACATGGGGCCGGCGCGTACAGCGCAACCTACGGGAAAAGCATCTGGCCACGGGCGCAAGAGCCGTGCGGCCGCTCCCTACGCTGAACCCTAGCCTGAATTAAATCGCTTAGTGGAAATTTTCGTTTCGCGGAAGTAGAGTGGCTGTGGTGGTGTGAACGAAGCGCATTCCTTGCGCTTTGGGGAGCGTCGTATGGGAGCGAAAAGCAGAATCATTAGCGGCGCGATTTTGTGCGCGGCGGCGCTGGGCATGGCGATCGGCGCACCGCGTGGCGCTTCGCAACTGGCGCAGAGCGCGGAAGAAGCGGTGCCGGCGTTTCACAACGAGCCGCCGCAAGGGCAGCTTCCGGAGACGCTCAGTCCTTCGCAATTCACCGACGTCGTGGTGCAGAACGCGTACACACTCGCGGCGCGCGTGAAAAAAACCCTCTACCAGCAGCCCTGCTATTGCCACTGCGACCGCAGCCAAGGCCACACCAGCCTGCTCGATTGCTTCGCCAGCAAGCATGGCTCCGGCTGCGGCGTGTGCATGCGAGAAGCGATCTATTCGTACGAGCAATCTCACAAAGGCAAGACCGCGGCGCAGATCCGTGCCGGGATCGAACGCGGCGATTGGCAGCAGGTGGATATGTCCAAGTATCAGACTCCTGTGGCAGCCAAGTAAGCGGAACAGCGCAGCGCCTCAACTAGCCACCTGTTCCTAAACCATCATTGGCGATCAACCTTTCTTGTGAGTTCGCAGTCTAATCGGCAGCCGGGACCCGGCCGATTGGCGGTAATCGACGAAATCTCAGCCCTCGAGAAAAGAAAGGAGGAGTTATGAATGCGCGCGTCAGGTGGTGTGCCTCGATGTTGGGTGTGGCCGTGTGCGTGGGCGCCGGGGTTTCGCCGGCGAGAACGCAAGCGCAGGAAAAGCAGCAGCACGTTGTTACGCTGGACGAGCTGAAAAAACAGGCGGCGCGCCCCGCCGAGGCTCGGCAGGCGAACGCAGATGCCATTCGGCACCTGTTGTCTTCGGACGCCGGGCAAAAGGCATTGAAATCCGCCGAGGTCGATTACCAGCGGGTTGACAAGGCCGTCGGGCAGTTGAGCGATGAGGAATTGGCGAAGCTGGCGGATCGCTCGCGCCGGGCGGAAAACGACTTTGCAGCGGGACTCATTTCCGCCAAGACGCTGGCGTACATCATTCTGGCGACTGTGGTCATCGTGGTGATCATCGTTCTGGTTTCACGGATCTGATTTGAGGCGCCGCAGGCGCCGCGACATACGTCTCCGCGCGTGCGGCTTTTTCCTGCAAAGTTTCTTGTCAGCATGCGGTGTAATTCCGTAAACTTTATTAGCCTAGCCGACGAACGGATTACAGGAGGATGGATGAACGTTTGCAGGAAGTGGTGTGGCCGGGCCCTGGCAGTAATCCTTTTGCCGTGCTTTGCACTGACCGCCGCGCGCGTGCAGGCGCAGGACAAACACGTCGTCACCTCTCAGGAGTTGAGCAAGGACGCAGCGCGGCCCGCCGAAATGCGCGGAGCCGACGAGGCCGCGTTGCGACAGTTGTTTTCCTCCGAGCAAGCGCAGCAGGCGCTCAAGTCCGCGAATATCGATTACAGCAAAGTGGACAAAGCGGTCGGCCAGTTGAGCGATGAAGATTTGGCGAAGCTGGCTGCGCGCTCGCGCCAAGTGCAGCACAATTTCGCCGGTGGAAGAAGTGCGGGAAGCTTGTCTGACCGCGACTTGCTGATCATCATCATCATCGCGGTTTTGGTCATTGCGCTGATAGCCATTCTGCGCTGAAGGCCACCCGCTCGCGTTGCTAAAAAACCTCGATGCTCCGTGTATCCACGGGTTTCCTGTTGGCCTTTTTCCCGACGCTGTTTGCCCAAGCAGCGCCGGCGAAGAGCTCCGGCGTGTGGCTCGAGGTTCCGTATGTCAAACAGACCGAAGAAGGCTGCGGCTCGGCGGCCATCGCCATGCTCCTGCAATATTGGAGCGCGCATGGCACGCCGGTCGCTGCCGGGCGTGCGGATGCCACGGCCATCCAGAAACAGCTTTATTCGCGAAAGGCGCGCGGCATTTTCGCTTCGGACATGCAGCGCTATCTTCGCGAGTCCGGCTTTCGCGAGTTTGCCCTGCGCGGCGAATGGAGTGATTTACGGCAACACCTCGAGCAAGGCAGGCCGCTGATCATCAGCATCCAACCGGGCAGCGCGAAAGTGCCGCTTCACTACGTGGTTGTGACCGGGATGGATTGGGAGCGCGAAGCGGTGTTCGTCAACGATGCGGCGCGCGGGAAGCTTTTGCGCATCGAGCGGCAGGAATTCGAGAAAGAATGGCAAGCGGCGCGAAACTGGATGCTCCTGGCGGTGCCCGCCACGGCAAACTGATCTTTCTTTTTCTTTTGCTAGGGCTTGGCTCGCCGGCCTCTGCCCAGCAAACTCCGTCGGACGCCTCGCGCCTTGCCGCCGCGCAAAAAGCCTTCGACTCTGAACAGTGGCAAGAAGCGGCGAGGTTGTCGCAAGGCCCTGAAGACCAGTCTGCGGATCTGGATTTCCTTCGCGGATTGGCGCTCGCCAGACAGCAGCAGTGGAACGAATCGCGTAAAGCCTTCGCCGCCGGACACCTGAAAAATTCGGGCGATCCGCGATTTCTGGTGGAGCTGGCCGGGGTTGCTTACAAGCAGAATGATTTGTCGGCGGCGGAGCAAAACTTGCGCGCCGCTTTACGCCTCGGTTCGCGAGATACCTACACGCTGGATTTCCTGGGAACCATCTACTTTCTGCAAGGCAATCTCGAAGCGGCGCTGAAATACTGGAACGCCATCAACAAGCCTCGTCTGCGCAATGTCGCTGTGCAACCTCCCCCGCGACTTGAGGAAACGCTCCTCGGCCACGCGATCGCATTCAATGCGCCGCAGTTTTTGAGCGGCGATGCCTTGCTGGCCACGCGCGCGCGGCTGCAGAATCTGGGCATCTTTTCGCGTGAGCGCGTGGAGCTGACGCCGGCAGGCGAAAACTTCGATGCCACGCTGCATGTTGCGGAGCGCAATGGCTGGGGCGATTCCAAGCTGGAAGGAGCGATCGCGCTGCTGAGCGGTGTGCCCTACGCAACCGTCTATCCCGAAATCTATAACATCGGGCACCGGGCAATGAACTTCAATTCCTTGCTGCGCTGGGATTCCGAAAAGCGCCGGGCCTTCGCGACATTTTCCACGCCCCTTTTCGACAACCCGGCTCGCCGCTTGCGGCTCTATTTCGACGCGCGAAACGAAAACTGGAACCTGAGCAATACTTTTTTTGGCGTAGGGCCACCGCTGGGCTACCTGAACCTGCGCCGCATTGCAGGCGGCATTGAACTCCATTCGGTCGCGAACGGGCGCTGGAGCTGGAGCACCGGGATGGAAGTCGCCGGCCGCTCGTTCCGCAATCTTCCAGGGACCACCACAACGGCGGAAAAGGCTTTCTTCACCGATGGCGATTCGTTCGCCTATTGGCTGCGCGCGGACCGCTCGCTGTGGCGCGTGCCCGAGCATCGTTTCACCCTGGACGCATCGGCGGAAGGACGGGTCGGGCGAACGTTCGCGGATAACCTCGGAGCGTTTGGCACGGCGCGTGGCTCGTTAGACGCGCACTGGCTGCCGCGCGCCGCCGGCGACGACTACGAACTGCGCACCCGCGTTCGCGCAGGCGCCACGCTGGGCAGCGTGCCGTTCGATGAGCTCTTCCAGCTCGGCGTCGAGCGCGACAACGATTTGTGGCTGCGCGGCCACGCTGGCACTTCGGACGGCCGCAAGGGCGCCGCGCCGCTTGGCCGCCGCTATTTTCTGACGAACTGGGAAATGGACAAGAACGTTTACAGCAATGGTCTCTTCACTGTGAAGCTTGGTCCATTCTTCGACACCGGCAGCATCGCGGACGCTTCCGATCTGTTTGGCTCGCAACGCTGGCTCTTTGACACGGGTGCGCAATGCAAAGTGCGCGTGCTGGGAAGCATCACGGTGGTCCTGATCTACGGCCGCGACTTGCGCGGCGGTCGTAATGTTTTCTACGGCACCGTCGTGCGCTGATTCTTTAAAGAGCCACAACGAAACCCGCGTGTCCTTCGCGGCGTCCTTGTCTTATGATGCGACGGTAAAGAGCGGTCGTTTTGACGGTCGAGTGTCGATCGTTTAGGAGAGAACATGTCGAGACGATTGACTGGGAGTCTAGAAGTGAAGAACGATGTCGGCGTTCGCCTGCGCGCTGTTTTGCCATTCGCCGTATAGATGGGTCCTCACCCAATCGAGTCCCACGCGCGCCGAGAGATGCGGGAAGATACGGTAGTCCGCTCCTCCACCCACCTGCAAGCCAAAACCATTCTTGCTGTTATCCGCAGTCTGGGGCTGGATGCGCACTCCTCCGACGATGGTGTGCGCCCAGGGTTCCCACTTGCGGGCGCGCCAGGCGATTTTGGGGCCAGCGCCGTAACTGAAGTATTTCACGTGCTCGTTCAGATAAATCGTAGGCGCGAAGGCAGTGATGATGTTGCCCTCGACTCCAAACCACTCGTTTGTGAAATAGGTGACGGACGTATTAGTGCCCACGCCCGTAGCGTAGAATATCGAGGAGCGAAACCGCAGCACTGAAACGCCCAACGCCAGTTGCCAACGAAAGTCATCGCGGCTGCCATAGACAAATTTCGGCTCGGGAGCAGCCGGCACAGCTTCGGCCGGGGCTGCAAAGGAGCGTGGCTCCGCAAGCGAGGTTGCATTTGCAAGCTGCAGCTCTGCTGACGGCCACGACGAGGTAGCGTCTGAAAGCTTAGGCGACGACGACGCGGAGGTGTTTGCGAAGTCCCCAGCCACATTTGCGTTGGCTTGCGAGGAAATTGTGCGATCGTCTTGCGCCCCGGCGACGCTCACAGCAGCGAGCACGAGCAGGGCAACCAGCAGTAACCTCATGTTTTTCCCCTCGAGGGATTGACGCCGGACGTTGGCCAGCCACTCCGTTACGGTAAACATGCCCCGGCCGCATTGTCAACATTTAGATACCAAGTTGCGTAGAAAGGGATGCAGCAGCGTTCGTGTGCGGAAGGTGCCCGCGGGCGACGATAATTTGATAGACGGCGTGACGAAACGCGGCGTCAGCCTCGGTGTAGGTGAGAGTTTTGGTCATGAGCAAACTCCTTGCGCCCTCGCTAGCGACGGGCCTGAAGGTTCGATATCCCGGATTGGCGAATACGCGGCGCGAGACGCTCCGCAAGGAAAAAGCCGCCGAAGAGCAGGGTGGCGTAGACGGCGTCGCCCGCGAGCGTGTTCCAAAAGAAGGGCACGCCGGCAAGGTAGCACGCCGCGAGGCCTGCGCCCGTGCGTGGGTAGCTGTTCAGAAAAGCCCACACGCCGAAGTTGGTGATCAAGAAAAACTGCAGAGCGCTGAGGAACGTGGCTCCTCCGATGCGCAGAAAACTACGATTCTGCTTCAAGAAGCGGCCGATCATCACGCTGAGGAGAAAACTTGCGTACACCAGCGGGCTCAGCCTGTTGAAACCGATGATGAGGTCCGTGGCGAACATCACCAGCACGGGAAACAGAAATGCCAGGCGGCGGTCGCGCACCATGGCGCCTGAGAGCAGCGCAATGGCTCCGACCGGAGTGAAGTTCCAGGGATGCGGCGCGAGGCGCAAGGCCGAGGCAAGGACGATCATGGCGAAGATGAGAATGGTGCGGAGCACCATGGATTCTTTTTCGGATTTTTGCATTTTCATTTTGTCTCTCCTTTGGCCGGGATCAAGACCGGCGTCTGCTATTTGCTATCTGGTTGCCGAGCTGGGGCGCAACGGCGCTGCGCCCCTAAAACGCCTTCGGATGGAAGCAAGTCGCAATAGATGAAGGAATCGCGCTCGACGATTTCTCCGGGGCGAACGGGAATCGGATTGTGGAAAATCGGTCCGTCGAAAACGAAGGTGTGGAATTCCCCGTTTTCGCCGCAGGGATCGACTCCCGAGGGCAAATCGCGGAAGAAAGAAGCGTCGAGCTCGCGGCCGGCGAAGCTGCGATCGAGAACTTTGGGATCGATGCACGCGGCGACGGCGCGGAAGCGCGCGGCGTGAAAGGTGCGGATGAGTTCGCGTGTGCCGCGTTTCCAGATGGGGAAGAGCGCGGTCATGCCGATGCGCGCGAGATTTTTCTCGCGGTAGGCGCGGAGATCCTCGAGGAAGATATCGCCGAACGCGACCGTTCGTGCGCCCTCGGCGTAATAGATGCGCAAGGCTTCTTCCATGCGCGCCTCATAGACGGCATTGGCGCACTGCGGCGGAATGCGCACTTCGTGCAGCGCCAGCCCGATGGATTGGGCTTGCTGCACGAGGAGTTCGCGGCGCACGCCGTGCATGCTGATGCGGTCATACGTTTCGGTGACGGTGGTCAGCAGCGCGACGATGCGAACATCCGGCAATCGCAAGAGCGTGTGCAGCGCCATTGCGCTGTCTTTGCCGCCGGACCAGCAGAAGAGGATGGGCTCGCGCATCGCTAGTTCTTGCCGGCGAAGCGGTAGTTTAGGCCTACGCGGACATCGCGGCCGAGCGCGGGGTAGCCGATGGCGTCCTGGTAGCGCTTGTCGAAGAGGTTGGTGGCGCGGGCGTAGAGCGAAACGCCGCGGCCAAAGTTGTAGCTGCTGGCGACGTCAAAGCGGGCATAGCCGGGATTGCGCGTCAGGCCGAGAAAGAGAAAATCGCTGTCGGTGCGTGGGCCGCTGAAGTAGCCGGCGATAGTGAAATTGAACTGGCGAAACGAGGAGCTCAGCGTGAGGGAACCGGAATGCGGAGGCCGGCGGAGCAGATGGTTGCCGGGAATTTCCGCCGGGTCGGAAGCGTTGGGTGATACGAGAACGCGGGTGTCGTCATAGGAGTAGTGGCCCGCGAGCAGGAGCCAGTGAACGAGGCGGGCTTCGACGGCGATGTTCGTTCCTCGCGCACGAGCCAGATCGGTGTTGAAGAAATTGCCCCAGAATGTGCCCGGCGCACCCGACGGGGTTAGGCACGCCGGAGGCCTAGGGACGGAGCAACCGGAATTGGGGAAGCAGGACGTGAAACTGATGATGTCGTAGAAGCGACTGGCAAAATAATCGGCGGAGATTTTCACCCGATCGCTGGCAAGCTTTTGCTCGATGCCGGTGTTCCAAGTTTTGCTGGCTTCGGGCTTGAGCGCGGGATTGCCAGGGAAGCACGGGCTGAAGCCGGCATTTTGGTCGAAGCGGGGCTCGACGATGCCTTCGCCGTAAAAGAAGCGATAACGCGTGTCGCCCCAGAATCCGCTGCTGTAGCGCAAAGCCAGCGAAGCGCCGACGCGCGGAACGACGCGAGTGCCGAAGCTGCCATTGGCCTCGGCGCGCCCGCCGAAATCGAGGGACAGACGCGAAATAGGAAGGTAGCGAAAATCCAGATAACCGCCTTGATTGTTGCGGCGAAGGTGGCCGATGCCCAGGAAAGGGATGTAGGCGTTCTCGACTTCGTACTGATATCCGGCCGTAGCACTGATTTTGCGGAGTATGTAGCTGGTCTGCGCGTTGATGCTGGCGCGGTTGTATTCGCTCTTTGCTCCCGGCGAGGTGAAATCGCAAAACTCCGCAGTGGCTACGGCCGCGAGATCGGTTTGCGGGCAACCGGCGAAGGGGTCGGTGGCGAAAAAACTCTGGATCGGATTCGCGGTGAACACGTGATGGTAGGACTCCGCACCGCTGACTTGATGATGCCAATGCGCGCCGCTGGTAAACTCCCAGCGGGCGTTGGCGCTGAAATCGTGGAGGTCGTTGACCTGGTGCAGGCTCCGAGGCGTGATCAAGGTTTGGCCGGGAATGCCCGCTTCGCTGGTGTTATTGCGAAGCGCGAGGCGGAGCTGATTGGTTTCGCTGAAGGCATAGCCGAAGTTTCCGGAGATGGTGCGATTGCGGAAGGAGTCGTTGGGGCCTTGTCCTTCGGAAGTGAAGTAAGAGGCCGCGCCGGAATAGTCGAACGAGCCGAGCAGGCCGCTGAGCTGCGCGCCGCCGCGGGCAGTCGAAAAACTGCCGCCTTCAGTGAAGAGATTGAAAGCGGGAACTCGAGTTTCGCCGCGATGCGTAAACACCTGAATGACGCCGGAGGCGGCGTCAGTGCCGTAGAGGGCGCTTTCGGCGCCGCGTACGACTTCGACTTTGTCGATGTTGTCGAGCGTGAAGTTGGAGAAATCAAACGTGCCGCCGGGGAGATTGACGGCGGTGCCGTCGATGAGCACTTTGGTCTGGTAGGAGTTGCCGCCGTTCAGGAAAATTCCCGCGAGCCCGCCTTCCGGGCCGGTGCGGTCGACCGCGACTCCCGGAGCGTACAACAAAACATCGGTCAGAGGAACCGCCTGGCGGTTCTCAATTTCATCGCGGGTGATGACAGTGACGGAGGCGGTGGTTTCCTGCGCCAACGCCGGTTCTGCTTCCCCAGTGACTACCACGCTCGAAGAAAGTCGCTCCAGTTCCAGGTGCAGATCCAACTCGCGGGATTGGCCGGGAGAAAAATCCAGAACGAAGTCGCGAGGCACGAAGGACTCACGGGTGAATTGGATGCGGTAGCGGCCAGCCGGGAGAGCGAGCGAATAGGAGCCGTCGTTTGCGGAGGCTGCGGCCAAGAGAGTTGCGTTGGGCGCGTTCTCCAACTGCGCGGTGATGCGGACTCCAGGAACACCCGCGCCGCTGGAATCCAACAAAGCGCCGGAAAGATGAGCGGCCGGCGAATCGGATTGGGCCTGCAAGGAAAAACTGATTGTGAATGCGAGAAAAACAAGAAAAGCGGTACGGCGAAGCGTTGAGCTCATGTTTGTCCTCCGCTCCCGCACGCGTGGGAGCTTGAAGGTTGGCCCGGGGCTTGATAAAGCGCGCGGGCTGCGAACTTCGCCGGTCTCCTGGCTTGGCGGGGAGTGCGGCCCGAGTTGCCGGGCCTGTGCGTGGCCTTCCCGCGACGCTGCCTGGCTTTTCCAGAGTGACCCTAGCCGGGTCAGCCAAGCGTTTCGCCGCAGTGACTAGCGCAGTGTGGTTCCGCCGTACAGTCGCGCGTCGGCGACGGCTTTCTTGTTTCTTGCGTCTCTAAGGAACGAGGACGGAAACAAGTGCAACCTGAAGGTTGCCCGTCTTCCCGAGCACGAAGTTCGCGGTGATTGTGAGGGGCGCGGAGCCCGCTAGTAGTTTTCTAAAAGCCGCGACAGCCGACGCGGCGTTGGGGTTAACAAGAAAACTCCTACGACGTCGGCAACAAATTCACACGAGGGCGACCATTCGAGCCTTGCTCGACGGTGAGCGGCGTATGAAAAACCTCTTCCAGCAAATCGCGCTGATAGACGCTGGCGGGAGACCCTACGCGCAGGCTCTTGCCTTTCTGCAACAGCACGACCTGATCGGCATATTCCGCGGCGAGATTGAGCTCGTGCGTGACGACAACAACGGTGTAGCGATTCTCAGCTGCTAAGCGGCGTAACGTGGCGAGAAGATCGACTTGCGCGCCGATGTCGAGGTGCAGCGTGGGCTCATCGAGTAACAAGAGCAGCGGCTGTTGGCACAAAGCTCGCGCGAGAATAACGCGCTGTTTTTCGCCGCCAGAGATCTCGCTCATCCAGCGATCGCTGAGATGCTCGGCGCTGACTTGCGCGAGAGCGTTGCGGGCGATGAGGACATCCATTTCATTTTCGAAGCGCAGGGTGCGGCCGTAAGGGTGGCGGCCTTGCAGGACAAATTCCCAGGCCCGTGCCGGAAAGAGGAGCGGAGTTTCCTGCTGGACCATGGCGATACGTTGCGCGCGGGCTCGCGGCGCCAGCGCGCGAGTGACAAAACCATCCAGCAAAACGCGTCCGGAAAGCGGCTCGAGCGCTCCGGCGATTAACTTCAAGAGAGTGGATTTGCCGCTGGCATTGGGGCCGAGGATGGCAACGATTTCGCCGGGGCGCGCCTGGAAGCTGTTGGCTTCCAGGGTGAAGAGCGGGGCTTGCGAGGGGTTGGCGGAGTAGGCGTAGCTGACCTGCTCGACGCTGAGGCGAACTTCGCTGTCGGCGCGGGGCGCGTCGCCTAGGTTCGGCCATGCGGGGGACGAGTGTGCCGGGCTGCTCATATAGAGCCTCGGCGCAAGAGATAGATGAAAAGGGGCGCGCCGACAATCGCAAAAATTGCTCCGACGGGAAGCTCTGAGGGGGCGACCACGGTACGGGCCAGCGTGTCAGCGGCGACGACGGCGATGGCTCCGCCGAAAGCGGCGGTGGGCAGCAAGATACGATGATCGGAGCCGAAGAGCAGGCGCATAACGTGAGGAACGAGAATTCCTACGTAACCGATGGCGCCACTTACGGATACCGCCAAGCCAGTCAAGATGGATGCTGCGATGTACACGACCAAGCGGACGCGGTGGACGTCAACGCCGAGGTGCATGGCTTCCTTTTCGCCGGCGAGGAGCAGATTTAGATCCGCCGCCGTCGTGTAGATTGCGACAGAAGCAACGAAGAATCCTGCGCCGAGAACCCAGCGCAAACTGGGCTGCAGAGAATTTGAAAGATCGCCCATGAGCCAAAACGCCATGCCGCGGACGTCGCGACTAAGCGTGCTCATCAAGAAGATGATGATGGCGGAGAGAAAGGATGCGCTGATGACTCCGGCGAGGAGCAATGTTCCGCTGTCAATCTGCCCTTCCCGGAGGCCGAGGAAATAGACTGCTGCAATCGTCGCGAGCGCGCCGAGAAATGCGCCCAATGGTGTCGTCAACGTAGCTAGCCAAACAGGGAGTGCGAGATGAGTCTGGGCAACTACCGCCAGAATCGCTCCGACGGCGGCGCCGCTGGAAACACCTAGGATGTAAGGATCGGCGAGGGGATTGCGGAGCAGCGCCTGGAAGCTGGTACCGGCGACGGAGAGAGAGGCGCCAACGAAAATGGCGAGGAGAATGCGCGGAAGGCGAATGTCGATCACGATCATGCCGTAATCGCTGGAGAGGGCGCTGGTCTGGTGGAGCAAGACGCTAATCAGATCGCGGCCGAGACCGTAAAGGGAGACGGGAACGGCACCGAGCTTGAGCGCCACCACGACGACGACAAAAAGGATGGCAGCCAGCAAGCTGCACTGCAGGAAGAGGCGTCGCAGCGTCAGCGGGCGCATGCTTGCTCCTTCTGGGTCACAGCGTTTTCGATTGATGCCGCGAATGAGCCGCGCGACGGCGTGCCGGATGCCGGCGGATTTGTCTGGTCCGTGTCGTTCTGCGGTTTTTCGGTAAAGGCTTCCGGATGAAGTTGCCGAGCGAGGTCTTCGACAGCGGAGACGAGTCGCGGAGCGGGACGGTTGATGGCATCGCTAATCGTGGCGTAGCGACGATTGCGGACAGCATTGAGCAGACGCCAGCCGGGAAGATCGGCAAGAGTTTCGGCACTTTGTGTGGCGGACCCGAAATGCGATTCCACAAAAATCAGAAATTCCGGCTGAAGATGGACGACTTCCTCGAGGTTGACCTGCGGCCAGTTCTGCGAGGAATCGATTACCGAGACAGCGCCGGCGTGACGCAGCGCGTCGGCGATGAACGTGTCGTTGCCGATGGAGATGAGTGGCTCGGTCCAAACAATGAAGAGAACGCGACGAAGAGGCAGTGAAGCAAGGCGTTCGTGGAGACCCGCAACCTGGTGTTCGAGATCGGCGGCGAGCGTGGCACCAGTTTCTGGGGCACCGAGCAAGTCGGCAAGACGAGCGATCGAGGCGACGATGGCATCGACCGTATGAGGATCGGTGGCGTACGAAGGGATGCCGATTTCCGCGAGCGCCTGGACGGTTTCGAGGCGGTTCAGATTTTTAGTGACTAGCACAAGATCGGGATGCAGAGCCGCGATAGCTTCGAGGCTGGGATTGACCGCGCCGCCGACTTTTGTTTTTAGCTGCGCCTCCGGCGGGAAATCGCAGTAGTCAGTGTCGCCGACCAGGCGATCCTGCAGGCCGAGGGCGTAGATAGTTTCGGTGAGGTTGGGCGCGAGAGAGACGATGCGGTGGATGGACTGCGGGACGCGGATGGTGCGACCGATTTCGTCAGTGACCTGGCGATATGCGGGAGGCGTTTGTACCAGTGGCAGGGTTTCCTGCCAAGCACAAATTACGGCCCCGGTAAACAGCAAGATGAGTGCGGCGGCGGCAACGGCTCTTAGCGTCGAGTGAATGAACATTCGCAACACGAGTCCCCACCACTGAAAGGGGCGCCAACGAAAAAGCCCCATGCGAGCAGCGCTGGGGCTCAAAGACAGCGCCTCTTCTCGCGAAAAGCGCAATCCCCGCGGCACGGGAGGGTAACCTGGCTTGCGGCTCTTCAGCCGCTCACAGTGGCGGGACCGCGGCCGATTTGCACGGCCTTCCCCGCTGCCCTTGCCTGCAAAAATGAAAGATGAGTGTATGCTCGGTCTGCGAGGGAGTCAATCAAGGCGTAAATGCGTGACAAGGGAGTTCCTGGGCTAAAGCCCCCAATATTTTCCGGTTCCGCTTTTCGCGGTGCCTTAAGGCGCCGCTCCCCTGACTGAAAAGTCGGGGGCTTACACCATGGGCATCAGCGATTCTTCCAGTTGGGTTTGCGTTTTTCGACGAGAGCGCGAAGGCCTTCTTGCGAATCTTCGAGGCGGTAGAGTTCGTTGAGAAAGATGTTCATCGATTTCTTCAGTCCTTCGCGAAGGGAGAGGCCCATACCTCCGAGAATGGCTTTCTTGGCCATGGCCAGAACCGGGCCGGAGTGCGAGGTGATCCGCGTGACGAGTTCGTTGACGGTGGCATCGAGCTTGGCTTCGGGGACGAGACGAGTGACCAAGCCGAGTTCGAGCGCGCGCTCGGCAGTAACCGCTTCGCCGGTCAAAATGATTTCGAGGGCGCGCTTTGGCCCGACCAGGAAAGGCAAGATCGTGGAGGCCAAGGGCGGGAACACGCCGATGGTGATTTCGGGCTGCGCGAAGCGGGCTTTCGGCGTGGCTATGACGAGATCGCCGAAGGCGGCTAGCTCGGCGCCGCCTCCGATGGCCGGGCCGTTTACAACGCAAAGGACGGGCTTGCTGACCTCCAGCATTCCGGCGAAGGCGGCGTGAAACGCTTCCAGCATCTGGTAGACGCGCTGCGTGGTGTATTCGCCGATATCCACGCCGCCGCTGAAAACTTTGCACGCGGAATCGATGGCGATGAGCTTGACGTCGTCGTGTTCGCCGGCAAAAAGGATGCCGTCGGCAATTTCGCGGAGCATGGCTTCGTTCAGGAGATTGTGATCTGGGCGGTTGAGGGTGAGCCGAGCGACACCGTCGTGGATCCGAAATTTTACGAATTCAAAGCTTTCTGGCTTGCGACGTACGGCTCCAGTTGTGAATTCTTCGGTACTAACCGTCTCAACCATTGGTGGCCTCCTGAACCGTTCGCCGCGGCGAAAGCGGGAGAAAACGGGGCAAATTCGATGCTAGCACAGCGTTTGCATCTTGCTTCCTGGACCAGCAGCGAAGGTGCGCAAACAGTTGCGGCTAAGTAGGGCGGCCGCACGCCCTGGTGTAATCGAATGAGCACGCTCTGGGATGGCGCCGATGAGTCGTGCGAACATCAGAAGCGCTGAATATGCCTGACATCAGAACGGATATCGCGTTTGCGGTTCTCATGGCTGGCTCGGTGGACGCGGAAGGATTTCCACCGGAGCGGGCTTGGGAAATGGCTCCGCCAATTTGCTTTAACGCCGATTGGCAGGGCAAGAATGCGGATGGGCAGCGGGAAACGCAGGTGCGGCTGCTGTGGAATGCGGAGTCTTTGTTTTTGCGATTCGATGCGTGGTATAGGAGCATCACCGTTTTTCCCGATGCGGAGCCCTCGGGGCGGCGGGACGCCCTTTGGGATCGCGACGTCTGCGAAGTCTTTCTGCAGCCACCTTGCTCTGCTGCGCGTGCGTACAAAGAGATTGAAGTGGCGCCCAACGGATTTTGGATTGATCTCGAGATTGCTCCAGGAGAAAAACGCGCCTTGCAAAGCGGCTTGCGCCGGCGCGTGAATATCGATGAGCAGAAAAAACAGTGGCGCACGGTTCTGGCGCTGCCGATGAGGACCCTCGTTGAGCGCTTCGAGATGCCAGCGGTGTGGAGGGTGAATTTTTTCCGAGTGGAAGGGGCGGCGGAGCCGCGCTTCTATTCGGCGTGGCGGCCTACGAATACGCCAGTGCCAAATTTTCATGTGCCGGAAGCGTTTGGGGTGCTGGTGTTCACCGATGCAGCCAGCAAAATCCAGGGCTAGCGAAGGGAGCAATTTTTTCTTATGCTTGCTGCGTGCCGCGCGCGCTGCGATTTCGCTTGTTCGTTCTGTTAGGTTTATTCAGCATTGTGTCTTCCTTTGCAGCGAATCCGCTTGCCGCGCAGATTTCGCAAGATACAAGCTCTCCTGACAATTCTCCGGCGGTGACGAAGGTTGAGCCGCCGAATTGGTGGCTGCGGCTGACGCCGGAGATTATGGTGCTGCTGAGCGGAAGCCATTTGGAAGCGACCGGGGTTACCTGCAATCTTTCGGGTCTGCTGGTGGAACGCACGCAGGCGACCGCGGGCGGAAGTTATCTTTTCGTGTGGTTGAAATTGGGCGCGGAGCTGAAATCGGGGACGGCCGTTTGCCGGATTACCACACCGCTGGGGACGACTTCATTCGAATTGCCGCTCGCGGGGCGCGAGCAGACGATTCACAAATTTCAGGGCCTGACGCCGGCCGACGTGATGTATCTAATCATGCCGGACCGATTTGCGAATGGCGATCCCGCCAACGACGAGCCGGCGGAAGCGCCCGGATCGCACGATCGCGCGAAGGCTCGCGCGTATCATGGCGGGGACTTGCGGGGAATTCGCGAGCACCTGGACTATTTTAAGGACTTGGGAGTTACGACGTTGTGGCTGACGCCGATCGTTAAGAACGGCGCTACGGAGGATTACCACGGGTACGGGACGGTGGATCTGTATGCGGTCGATCCGCACCTAGGGAATCTGCGCGAGTATAAGGAGTTGGTGGGTGCGGCGCATCAGCGCCAGATGAAGATTGTTTTCGACATTGTGCCCAATCACGTCGGGCCAAAACATCCGTGGGCTGCGAAGGCGCCTCTGCCGGACTGGTTTCACGGACCGGTGCAGCACCACATGAATTCTTCCGCGCTAGTGAGCGGCACTTTCTACGGAGAAGCGGAAGATCACGGCCATGATTTGTTCGAGGCGCTAGTGGATCCGCACGCACCGCCGCGGCTGTGGCGCAATATGACGGAAGGATGGTTCGTGGACCTTCTTCCGGACATGAACACGGAAAATCCGGTGGCGGCGCAGTATTTGCTGCAGAACGCAATCTGGTGGACGGAAGCGTCGGGGCTCGACGGGTTTCGCGTGGATACGTTTCCATATGTGTCGCGGCAATTTTGGGCGCGGTGGCACACGGGGCTGCGCAGGATTTATCCACAGCTGACGACGATCGGCGAAGTGTTTCATCCGGATGCGAGCGTGACTTCGTTTTTTGCCGGCGGGCAGAAACGGTATGACGGAATCGATACGGGGGTGAGCACCCTTTTCGATTATCCAATGTATTTCGTGCTGCGCGATGTGCTGCTGAACGGCGCACCAGCGGGGCGCATCGCGGATGTGCTGCGGCACGATGCGCTGTATCCGCGGCCGGAGGAGCTGGTCACATTTTTTGGGAATCACGACGCCACGCGCTTTGCGAGCGCGAGGGGAAGCTCGGCGGCGAAATTGAAATTGGCATTTGCGCTGACGCTCACACTGCGCGGGATCCCGCAGCTTTATTATGGCGATGAGATCGGCATGCGGGGCGGCGACGATCCGGATAACCGGCGGGATTTCCCTGGTGGCTGGCGCGAGGACGCGAAGAATGCGTTTGTGGAGGCGGAGCGGACTCAGGAGCAGAAGGAAATTTTTGCGTATGTGCAGACGCTGCTGCGCTTGCGGCGCGAACATACGGCGCTAAGCGGCGGGCCACTGTGGCATCTTTTTTCGGACAAGGCGTCTTACGTTTTCATGCGCGAAACGGAAGAAGAACGCGTGATGGCGATCTTCCAGACTTCGCCGCAGGCGCGCGAATTCCGGTTCACTTTGGCGGATACGCCTGCGCAAAATGCGACGAGGGTATCGCGCCTCTTCGGGGAGGCGGATGCGGAGCTGACTGGCAAGGAGGTTCGCGTGCGCGCTCCTGCGGAGTCGGTTTCTATTTTCTCGTTGGAATAAAACTCAAAACGTCAGTTGCACGGTCCAGTTTTTGGAAGCATCGGGCACGGTAAAAATGACCGAGTGTGCGATGGAGTCGTAGCGCCATTCGTGAATAACGCGATCGCCGATGCGCACTTCCTTTGGCAGGGCGCTGGCTCCCAAGACAGTCACTTCCGCGCTGTTCCACCACGGCTGAAAGGAACTCGTCTCCGTCGTGGAGGTAATGGTGATCGAGGCGGGCGAAGCCTGGCAGGAATAGTTCACGCGCAATAGTTCGCCCCTTTGGTATGCGAAGGTGTGGCCGTCATCTTCGTAGAGCGAGCCGCGGCAGGCATCTCCAACGTAAACGCGCAATTCGAGAGGCCCGCCCGGCTTTTCGCCGGTACTTTGCACGACGGGCTGAGTAGGAATAATCGCGCCGGCACGGACGTACAGAGGCATTTCATCGAGCGTGGGATGCAGCGTAATTTTGTTTTTGCTGTTCAGCTTTTGCGAAGTCCAATAGTCGTACCAGTCGCCAGGCGGAAGCTGCACGTCTTCAGCGTCGACCATCTCGGTGGTAGCAGGAGCGACGAAGAGATCGCTACCGAAAAGGAAATCACGGTTGTTGCCGTAGAAATCTTCGGATTGCGGATAATCGAGAAAAACCGGACGCATGAAGGGCAGGCCCGTGCGCGTGCTTTCTTCGATGACGGTGTAAATGTAGGGAAGCAGGTGGTAACGCAACTCGATGTACCGGCGGCGAATGGCCTCATGCCGAGGGCCGTGAACCCAAGGCTCCTGGTCCGCCGTGCCTTTTCCGGTGTGGTCGCGGTAAATGGGATTTAGCGCGCCCACCTCGAACCAGCGGGTGAGGAGATCGGCAGGCGGCGAGCCGGCGAAGCCGCCGATGTCGTCGCCGACCATCGTGTAGCCGCAAAGTCCGAGGCTGAGCAGCATGGGCGTGCTCATGTTGAGGTGATTCCAGGTGCTGCTGTTGTCGCCGGTCCAGGTGGCGGCGTAGCGCTGCGTGCCGGAGTATGCGGCGCGCGTGAGCACGAACGGGCGTTCGTCACCTTGCAATTTGCGCAGACCTTCGTAGGTCGCGCGAACATTTTCCATTCCGTAGACGTTGTGGATGCCGCGGTGATCGAGACTTGTGCCGTCATCGAGGCGGTGCCGGGTGTCGAGCGGCATGGTTTTATCGGCGCGCTCGAAAAGCGCGGGCTCGTTCATATCGTTCCAAAAACCGGCGACGCCCATGCCAACGAAGTCTTTGTATAGGGTGCCCCACCAGTCGCGCACGCGGGTTAGCGTGAAGTTGGGAAATACGCTTTCGCCGGGCCAGACGATACCGACAAAGATGGAGCCATCCGGATTTTTGACGAAAACATCGTTCTTGATGCCGGAGTCGTATGGAAAGTAGCCGTGGCCGGGATCCTTCTTGATGTGCAGGTCGGTGATGACGACGAGGCGAAAGCCGTGTGAGCGCAGGTCGGCGACCATCTGTTCGAAGTGCGGGAAATACTCGCGGTTGATAGTGAACGGGGCGTTGCCCTGCTGGTAGTCGATGTCAAGATAAATGACGTCGGCGGGAATTTTCTTTTCGCGCAGAGTGGCGGCAATCTCGCGCACGCGTGCTTCGGGATAGTAGCTGTAGCGGCTCTGCTGATAGCCGAGGCTCCAGAGCGGCGGCAGGGGCGAGCGGCCGACCAGCGCGCTGTATTCCTGGACGACTTTTTTGGGTTCAGGCCCGGCGAAAAAATAGTAGTTGAGCTCGCCACCTTCGGCGCCGAACGAAAAATAGTCCGGCGATTCCTTGCCGAAGTCGAAGGTGCTGCGATAAGTGTTGTCGAAGAATACCCCATAGGCGGTGCCTTTGTGCAAGCCCAAGAAGAAAGTAATGGTTTTGTACATGGGATCGGTGGACTCGCCCCAGCCGAAAACGTCACTGTTCCACATCGTGAAGGCGCGGTTGCGGCGATTCATCGGACCTGTTTTGTCGCCAAGGCCGTAATAGTTTTCGTCGGCCGGCATTTTTTTCCAGACGTGGACGCGGGGCCCGTCAAAAGCCATCGGGAGCGTGGGCTCGTCGGCGAGGAGTACATTTCCGGCGGCATCGGCAAAGCGGATGAGCAGCGGCGATTTCTGCACGATGACCCTGGTACTTCCGGCGGTCATCTTTAGCTCGCTCTTGGTCTCTTCGATGTTGAATGCCGGGGGCTGTGGCGCGGCGATCACAGCCCAGGAGGAATCCTTCGGGAAATTGCCCTGAGGCGTGACGCGCACGCAGATGACCGCGTTGTTAAATCCGGTGATGCGCACTTTGGCGCGGCCGGCGGTCAACTCCACGCCATCCTTGAGTTTTTCCACTCGCTGCACTGCGCCGAGATGTTGCCAGCCCTGAGCAAAAGTCCACATCGCGCAGAATGCGAACGCGAGCAAAGCCAAGGCGGAGCGTCTTGCGAGAACAAGCATGAATTTCTCCCTGTGATTAGTTCCGAGATGACACTCCGTATCGGAAGGGAACTCCAGTGTATAGCAAAAATAGGCGTCCTTAAGCCGCCAACCACGACTCGAACAGCGCGGAAGCTTTGGCGCCTTCCATGCGGCGGCGCACCGCGTTCAGCACGCGGCAGCGCGCGGCGGCATTGCCGTAGAAGCCGAGCCAATACGGGACGTGCAATTCCAGTGGCTGCAGCGCAATTTCTAGGTTCAGATCACGCACTTTGAAGAAGCCTTGCTGAAAAATGACGCGCAGCACTTTTTGACGGAGCAAGGCCTCGGCGGAGGAGTGTTGCAGCGAAGGCGCGATGCGATTTCGCGTGTGGATACTGACGAGGTCCTCCGCACGGGGGATGCGCGGAAATGTGAAGAGGTCCAGGGAACCGTTGACAGCGTCTATGGCGAAGAGGGTCGCGTGCGCGGCGCGACCCAAGTTGTACTGCACGCGATAGAGCCAATACGGGACGTAGACGTCGGCAATTCGCCGCAACGGGCCGCTGCGCATCCTCCAGTAAAGCGTGGAAGGCCCAACGCCGGAAAATGTGCGCAGGGCTTCTTGCTGCGTGACAGCCGGCTTCAGAGTCTGGATGCAGGTTGAGCTCATGGATTTGCTTGCCGCCAAGCCCTTACCGGAAGTAAATCCACAAGCTAATGACGGTGGCCAGGAGCAAGAGGCTGAAGATGACGTTGACGCGGCGCTCGGTCGGAGTTTCATGCGCAGGCTTGCGCACCGGCGTGCCCACGGCAACGGCTTCCATTTTTTCGTCGACGGTGGCGAAGGTCAGACCGGCGAGGCGTTTGCGGTCGGGAGCGGGGGTCATCAGGCTGACAGCGATGAGGACGGCTGAGCAGACCACGAACATGAAGATGGCGTAATGCAAGAAGTTCATGTCGATCAGCCAGCGAACCGCGGAGGACTGGAAGTGGCTGCCACCTGCGCGGTCGGCGAGCTCAAGAATGAAGCGTGTCGCGCCCAATACAAAACCGGTCAGGAGCGAGGTGATGGCGCCGGCGCCGTTAAGCCGGGGCCAGAGGATTCCGAGAATAAAGCACGCGGAGATCGGCGGACTGATGTAGGCCTGAACGCTTTGCAGATAAATGTAGAGCTGGCTGCTGATGTACCCGATGAAAGGAACCCAAAGGAGGCCGAGGAGAACCATCATGCCGGTGGCGACGCGGCCGAAATTGACGAGCTGCTTCTCCGAGGCTTGCGGACGAATCTTCTTATAGAAATCCAAGGTCACGAGGGTGGAAGCGGAATTGAAAACCGAGCTCATGGCACCCATTACTGCCGCAAGCAAGGCGGCCATCACCAGGCCAACGAGACCGACCGGGAGGAGGTTGAGGACGAGGGTTGGATAGGCGAAGTCCGGCTTCTTGACCTGGTCGGGGAAAAGCGCGAAGGCGATGATGCCCGGCAGGACGAGCATGAAGACGGGCAGGATTTTCAGGAAGCCGGCAAAAATCGTGCCTGCCTTGGCGTGGCCCTCGTCGCGCGCGGAGAGCACGCGCTGCACGATGACCTGGTCGGTACACCAATACCAGATGCCGAGAATTGGCGCGCCAAAAAAGATGCCGGTCCATGGAAAGTTTGGATCGGAGATCGGTTTGATCATGTGGAAGTAGTCGGGCGGGACCATAGTGCGGAGATGTTCGAGACCTCCGACGCGGCCCAAACCGATAACCGTGAGTGCGACCGCGCCGGTGATGAGGATCAGAGTTTGAACGGTGTCGGTATAAATGACCGCGGCCAAGCCGCCGGCGACGGTGTAAATCCCTGTGGCGATGACGAGAACCACGGCGGTCTTCCATAGCGGCCAGCCGGCGACGCGTTCGAGGACCACGCTGGCGGCATAGAGCTGCACGGAGATCTTGGTGAAGATGTAGGCGATGATAGAGATTGCCGCGAGATACACAGCAGACTGGCGATTGAAGCGCCGCTCCAGAAATTCGGGCATGGTGAAAACATTGCTGCGCAGGTAGAAGGGCACGAAAACCCAGCCAAGAATCAGCAGGATCAGGCACGCCAGCCACTCAAAATGGCCCACGGCCAGTCCGGATGAAGCGCCGGTGCCGGACAGACCGATGAAGTGCTCGGTGGAGATATTGGATACGAACAAAGATGCGCCGATGAAGAACCATCCGATATCGCGGCCGGCAAGGAAATAATCTTCGGAGGTGCGCTCCTTCCGCGCAAAGTACATACCGATGCCAAACACGATGGCGAAATAGACTCCGATGATGACGAGGTCTACCGTTGCCAGGTTGCGATGAGCGACCGCAACCTCAGACGCATAGAGCATCGACGCCTCCCCTAACCTAGCCACTGCCGCTTATCCTGCGCCGAATCCCGCCGGCGGCGTTTACACAAGGCGCGCGAAGTCTATAACACTGAGGGTGCAGGCTCAATGGGCAGGGTAAATGCGGGAGTGAGGCGCCCGATGCGCCAATCTAGTCAATCGACGCGGAATATTGCTCACGCTTGCGAGGTCTTGCACGTTATGCCGGGGCGCGGCCAATTTGCAGCCTGTGACAATTCCATGTACAAAGATGACGGAGGAAAAATGAACAAGCTACTGGTTCCGGCAGTGCTTTGCCTGCTGTTCTGCGCCGCGGCAGTAATTGGCGGCGAGAAAAGCGTTTTCGATTACACGTTGAACACGATCGACGGGCAGCCCGCCCGGCTCTCCGCGTACAAAGGCAAGGTGGTGATGCTGGTGAACGTGGCCAGCCGCTGCGGCTTCACCCCGCAATACACGGCGCTCGAAGCGATTTATGAAAAGTACAAAGACCGCAGCTTTGTGATTATCGGGATCCCGGCCAACAATTTTGGCGCCCAGGAGCCGGGAACGAATCAGGAAATCAAGACATTCTGCCAGTCGAAATACAGCGTGACCTTTCCCATGATGTCCAAGGTTTCCGTGAAGGGCGACGACAAAGCGCCGCTCTACCAGTACCTGACGGACAAGTCTGTGAATCCGAAGACCGGCGGCGACATCCAGTGGAACTTCACGAAGTTCCTGGTCGGGCCGGACGGTCAGATCATCACACGCTTCGAGCCTGCGGTGACTCCCGACTCGCCGGAAGTCACGGCGGCAATCGAGAAGGCGCTGGCCTCGCTCAAACACTAAGCCGAAGCGCATCTCTGCGATTCTGAAATGTTTCGTATCCTTCGTGGCGCAGCAATGGTTGCTGCGCCACAATCGTTTAGGCCATCATTTCCCCAATGCCGATTCTCTCTCTCCAGAACGTCACCAAGGACTATTTCACGGACGATCAGCCGGTCCGGGCGCTTAACAATTTGTCGTTGGAGGTTTCGCGCGGGGAGTTCGTTGCGCTGGTGGGTCGCAGCGGGTGCGGCAAGTCGACATTGCTGAGCCTGGCGGGCGCCATGGACTTTCCTACTTCCGGCGCGGTGCTGGTGGATGGCGTGGCAACAACATCGTTGCGAGATGATGCGCTGGCCAGGGTTCGCCGGGAAAAAATCGGATTTATTTTTCAGTCTTTTCAACTGATTCACACGCTGACGGTATTTGAAAACGTCGAGCTGCCGCTGCTGCTGGCGGGCAAGAAGAACCCGCGAGAGATTGCGCGCGAGCGCCTTTCGTGGGTGGAGCTGGACGAACTCGGCCGGCGCTATCCGCACCAGCTTTCAGGCGGGCAGATGCAGCGCGTGGCGATTGCAAGAGCGCTGGCGCAAAGTCCAGCTATTCTGCTGGCGGATGAGCCGACCGGCAACCTGGACACATCTACCGGAAATTTGATTCTTGAACTTCTGCAGCGCCTCACGCGCCAGCAAAACACAGCGACGATTATGGCCACGCATAGCGTGGAAGCGGCGGCGCTCGCTGACGTTGTGGTGAAGATGCGGGACGGGCAGATCGCGGAAATGACGCGGCAATAATAATGATGTCACGACCGCTTCTTTTCTATCGCTTGATTGTTCGCCCGGTGTTTCGCGAGCCGGTGCGTGCTTCTTTGACGTTGTTGGCGATTGCGCTGGGCGTTGCGGTGGTGCTGGCCATCGATTTGGCTGGCACGGCCGCAGCGGGCTCGTTTCGCTCATCCATGGAAACGCTGGCCGGCGAAAATGATCTGGAAATCGTGACCGCGGGCGGCGTGCCGGAAAATGTGGTGGGAACCCTAGAGGCCCTGCCATATTCGCTGCGCATCACGTCGCGAATCGAGGATTATGCCGTGGTGGTAGCGAGCAAGCAAACGCTGCCGCTGATCGGACTGGACCTTGTGGCGGAAGCTAGCAAGGGCATGGCTTCCTCCGGTTTCACCGGCGCCGAGGATGCCTGGAAATATTTGTCGACGATGGATAGCGTCTGGGTTGGCGAGAGTTTGGCGTGGAAGAGGGGCCAGACCATCGCGCTGCTGATCAACGATCAAGTTGCGAACTACACCGTGAGGGGTGTGTTTCCGGACGCAAATGGCAACACGGCAGCGATTGTGATGGATATTTCCGCCGCGCAATATGCCCTCAAGCGTTTCGGCCGCGTCGATCGAATCTTGATTCGCGTTTCGCAGCCTCCAAATCTGGAGGAGTGGCAGAGACGCCTTGGGGAAGCGCTGCCGCCGGGCGTGCAAGTACGAGCGGCCGGCGCGGGAACGCACGAGAATCGCCGCATGCTCGCGGCGTTTCGCTGGAACCTGCAATTGCTAAGCTATATCGCGCTGATTGTCGGTGCGTTTTTGATTTACAACACAATTTCCGTTTCCGTGGTGCGGCGGCGCGCGGAGATTGGAATCGTGCGCGCATTGGGCGCGAGCCGCGGCTTGGTTCTGGCGGCTTTTGTGGGAGAGGCCGCGTGCTTCGGTTTCCTCGGCGCTCTGATCGGTATGCCTTTGGGCCGGCTGATGGCCGGCGGAGCAGTTCAATTAATGGGCGCGACCGTAGAAGCGTTGTACGTGAGCAGCCGGCCGGGAGTGATTGCGTTGACTCTCGTTTCGGTTTTCCTCGCGGTGCTCTTCGGCGTTGGAGTTGCGGCGGCTTCGGCATACTCTCCAGCCCGTGAGGCTTCTTTTGTTCCGCCAGTCGAGGCCATGGCCCAGGGGCGGCGGGAGTACACCGCTCAAGTCCATAAAACTCGCGACGTCTGGATTGCTGTCGCCATGGGATTGGCGGCTGCGGCAGCGTCGCGCGCCCCTGCTGTCCGCGGCAAGCCGCTGTTTGGCTATTTCGCGGCACTTTTGCTGATCTGCGCGTCGGCGTTTGCGATACCCGCCTTGGTCGACGCGATTGCCGGCGTAGCCTCGCAATTGCTGAAGAGAGTGTTGGGAGTTGAGGCACTGCTTGCGTCGCGGAGTCTTTCGTCTTCGCTGCGGCGCACTTCCGTGCTGGTTGGTGCTCTCTCCACTGCGATTGCCATGATGACTGCCGTCGGCATCTTGGTCGGCAGCTTTCGCGAGACGGTTTTGCTGTGGATGGGCGACCAGCTCCCGGCGGACCTGTACATGCGGCCTGCGGGAAATCCCGCGGCGGACCGGCATCCGACAATTGCGGTGGAGCTCACGGAGAAAATCGCGCGACTTCCGGGCGTCGCCGCAATCGACAGGCTTCGCGAATACGAGATTAGTTACGAGGGCATGCCAGCGGGATTGGGATCGATCGAATTGAACATCTTGCGTGAGTATCACAACGCGGATTTCCTGTCCGGGCGCAGGACCAGTGAAGTCTTGGCGGAGCTGCGCAATTCCAACGCAGTTCTTGTGAGCGAACCATTTGCGAATAAGCATCATCTGCGCGCCAGCGATTCCATTACGCTAGCGCTGGGCGAGAACCGTGCTGCGTTTCGCGTCGTCGATGTTTACTACGACTATTCCAGCGAGCGCGGCAGCATTCTGATGGACCGTACTGTCATGCTGCGTTATTTGCCGGACCCCGCCGCATCGAATCTGGCCATCTATGTGGCCCCTAATGCGCGGATGGAAGATGTGCGCAAGGAAATCGAAAGGATCGCCGCCGGGCATCGCGTGCTGATGTTCACCAATCGCGACCTGCGCATCGAGGCGCTGCGCATCTTCGACCGCACGTTTGCGATTACGTATGCGCTGGAGGCCATTGCCGTCCTCATCGCTGTAATGGGCGTTGCCGGCGCTCTGCTGGCTTTGGTGATCGACCGGCGCCGCGAATTGGGGCTGCTTCGCTTTCTGGGCGCTGCGAGCGGGCAAATTCACAAGCTCATCGTCATTGAGGCGGGATTGATCGGCCTGCTCGCCAATTTTGCCGGCGTTGCCCTGGGCTTCGCGCTCTCGCTCATTCTTATTTATGTCATTAACAAGCAGTCGTTCGGCTGGACGATTCGTTTTCACTGGCCGGTGGCTGTGCTGCTGGGAGCCTTGACGTTGGTGTATGCCGCGACGGTCTTGGCGGGCTTATATCCCGCTCGCGTTGCCGTGCGCCTCAATCCGGTCGAGGTCGTCCATGAAGAGTAGGTTGCCATGTGTCGCCGCGCTGTTCTTCTTCTCGGCCGCGGCAATGGCACAGTACAGGGTTGCTCTTCCCGGGTATCGCTACAAATTTCCGCAGGACTATTTCAATCATCCGGACTTTCAGACGGAGTGGTGGTATTACACCGGCAACGTCAAGTCGGCAGACGGGCATCGTTTTGGATTTGAGTTGACCTTTTTCCGGCAGGGCGTGAATCGCGACGCCAAAACAATCAGCATCTGGGAAGTGCGCGACCTGTATTTCGCTCACCTCGCGCTAAGCGATTTGAACGGCGGCAAATTTCTTCATGCGGAGCGCACTAACCGCGCAGGCCCCGGTATCGCCGGCGTAAGCGAGGGGGACAGGCGAATCTGGAACAGCAACTGGCAGATTGCGTGGCGCGACAACGAGCAAATCCTGCAGGCCATCGACGAGCGCTTTGCACTGCATCTCACGCTGCGATCGGCAAAGGCGCCGGTCGCGCACGGACAGAACGGCGTCAGCCAAAAAGCCGAAGGGCCGGGACACGCGTCTCATTACATTTCGCTCACGCGGCTGAATACTCAGGGCGAAATCGAGCTGGGCAGCAGAAAGTTTCAGGTGATAGGCACGGCGTGGATGGACCATGAATTTTTCACGCACCAGCTCGAGGCCGATCAGGTGGGATGGGACTGGATGAGCATCCAGCTCCAAGACAACAGCGAACTGATGCTGTTCGACATTCGCCGCAAGGACGGGTCGATCGATCCGTATTCCGCGGGAACGTTCGTGGATGCGCGTGGGGACACCACGCATCTGCGCCGAGAAGAATTCAGTTTGGAACCTATGGGGGATACGTGGGTCAGTTCGGTCACGCGTGCGGTGTATCCGGTACGGTGGAAAATCTCCGTTCCGAGGCTTGGCGTTGCGTTGGAGTGTTCAACCTTGCTGCCTTCGCAGGAACTCGTGTCGTCAACGGGGTTCGTGCCTGCCTATTGGGAAGGCGCCGTCCTCTTCGCCGGAACTAAAGGGCGGTCGCCAATCGGCGGCGTCGGATATTTGGAAATGACTGGATACGATCACCCGATCGAGGCGACACGTTAGGAAAGACAACCTAGTCCGTCCCTGGCCTGGTCTGTACAGCTGGCACTGGACTTGCTCCTCCGGACAACGTTTCCCATCCGCGTCGCGAGAGACTCCAGTAGATCAGATAACCGGCTATCGCTGCGCAAGCGAATAACAGAAATCCAGCGAGCCATGCTTGCAGCACCAATTCGCCGATGCCGAACATCGCGCAATACACCAACGTACAGCCCATCACCCAATCAAACGCATTCGCGGTAAAGTCGCGAACCGGCGCGATATCCGGCGAGAGCGCGGCGATGCGCTTCCAACCGTGAATTGTCGGCTGCACGCGCCGGTAGAATTTCACCAGGCGCTCATCGCTCTCGGGCCGTGTGAGAAGCGTGGCAATCAACCAAACGGCGGTGGTGACCACGGTGGTGATCATGGTGCTCTTGGCGAACACCACAGAACTGTTTCCCGAAAAGTGCACCCATTGCAGCGACATCGAGACAATGAACGCCGCGGTCATCGAAGAAATTTCGCTCCACGCGTTGATCCGCCACCAGTACCAACGCAGCAGCAACACTCCGCCGGTTCCGGCGCCCATGCCCAGCAAAAGCTGCCATGCGGATTGAATGGAGCCGATGTGGGCCGCGGTGTAGCCGCTCAAAATGACCAGAAGCACGATAAACAGCTTGCTCGCCAGAACATAATGCCTCTCGCTGCCCTTGCGCACCACAAAGCGGCGGTAGAAATCATTGATGAGGTACGACGTGCCCCAATTGAGTTGCGTGCCAACGGTGGACATAAATGCCGCGAGAAATGCCGCTACCATTAAGCCGCGCAGCGCCGGCGGGAGGAAATCCCGAAGCACCATCACGTAGCCTTTCTCCGGCTCCGCGGCGAACTCCGCGCTGGGGTGCAATCCTCCTATGGGCGAGTACACAGCCACCGCGACGAGGCCGGTGACGATCCAAGGCCAGGAGCGCATTGCATAGTGTGCGATGTTGAACCATAGCGTGGCGCCGAGCGAATTTTTCTCGTCTTTCGCGCTGAACATTCGCTGCGCCACGTAGCCACCGCCGCCTGGCTCCGCGCCCGGATACCAGCTTGCCCACCACTGCATCGCCAAGTACAGCACGAAGGTAATTACCGGCAGCGTCCAAATCGCATCTGTCGTCCAGCCCAAGCGAAACGACGGAAAGAAAGAGAGCACCGAACCCGTGGGCTGGCCACTATGCCGCGCGGCATCGTTAACGTGCGACAACTGAATCTTTAGCAACGTCATCCCACCGATTTTGGCAACCGCGACCCATGCAAGCACGATGATCATGGACATTTTCAAGATGAACTGGAACAAATCGGTTACTAGAACGCCCCAGAGCCCGCCGATGAATGTATATATGCCGGTGAACGGAACCAGGATCAGCACACAAATCAGCAACGCCGTGTGCGCGGGGTCGCCGAGCGTGTAGTGCATCAGTACATGGCCGCCAATGGCCACTTCCAGTACACGGCCTCGCGCGATGGCATCACCAAGCAACACTGTGGTAATGCTAATCATGGCCTTTATTACCCAGCCGAGAATCAGGCAATTCATCAGCGCTCCCAGATAGAGGGCGCGAAAGCCGCGGAGAAAAGCGGCGGGTTTTCCTCCGTAGCGCAACTCCACAAATTCCACATCCGTAAGGATTTCCGAACGCCGCCAATACCGCGCGAAGAAAAAGACGGTCATCATCCCCGAAAGGCACTGCGACCACCACAGCCAGTTCCCCGAAATCCCATTCTTCGCGACCAGTCCTGTTACAAGTAAGGGTGTGTCCGCCGCAAATGTCGTGGCCACCATCGACGTGCCCGCCAGCCACCACGACACGTTTCTCCCGGAAACAAAAAATTCCTCGGTGCTGCCAGAAGAACGTCTGCGGTAGTACAGGCTGATCAGCAGGTTCAGCGCCAGATAGACAGCGATAACGATCCAATCGGTTGCGGTGAGCGTCATTTTTTGCTCTCGCTCGGTCGAGGCCGATTCGTGTGCGAGATAGCTATATAGCTCTGCAAACAGGTTGTCAACAAATTGTCACAGACTTAAATCGTATTAAGCGTTACACTTTACGACTGGCGCCGCTAGCGCTCTATAACACCGCGACCGGAGACCAATGGCCGAGAAGCAGAAGCATCGCAATGGTATGCCGGCCTACCAGCGGATTAGGGGCGCGATTCACAAGCGTATCGAATCCGGACAGTTGCGCACAGGCGACCCTGTTGCGTCTGAACGAGACCTCGCCAAGACTCACCAGGTCAGTTTAATGACCGCGCGCCATGCGTTGGCTACCCTGGAGCGCGAGGGTATCGTAGAGCGCCGCCGGGGCATCGGCACGTTCGTAGCGGCTCCCAAGATTCACTTCAACAAGCTGATGAGCTACACCGAACAAATGGCCAGTCGCAGTCTCACCGCTGGTTCCAAAATCTTGTTCGCGAAAATTATCCATGACGAGCAGGAAATCGCAGCCCGCCTGGCCCTGCCTCCCAATACCGGAATCATCAAGCTGGAACGTCTTCGACACGCGTCCGACGAGCCCTTCGCGCTGGAAACCTGCTATTTCTCTTCCGTGGAATTCCCAAACCTCCTTTCCGCACCTCTCCACCGCGAATCGCTTTTCAAAGTGCTCGAGCGCGAATACCAGGTGGAGCTCGGCTACGCCGATGAGGAAGTCGACGCTACGGCCGCTGACGCCAGGACTGCCGAGCTGCTCTCTGTCCCGCGAGGAGAGCCACTCATGCGCATCCGCCAGTTGATCTACTCTACAAAGGGAAAAGCTATCACCTATGTCCTGGGTTTCTATCGCTCGGACCGCCACAAGCTCCTGATCCGGCGGTTCCGGTAGATTCATTGCGCTCCGGCGCCCTATGCGTAGTGCGCGCTTCTCAAAGGCGAAAAGATGCTGCTGGTACTGAAACCAAATTCGGAAGAGCTCGGCCGCGAAGCTGCGCGCGTGGTGGGCAATGCCGTTCGAAAAAACCCTGCGCTGCGCCTGGGGCTAGCCACCGGAAACACCATGCTCGGAATGTACCGGGAGCTCGTTCGTCTGCACCACGAGGAGCGATTGGACTTCTCTCGCGTTGTTACATTCAACCTGGACGAATATCTGGGCCTTCCCGCGAACCATCCGCAGAGTTTTCGCCATTTCATGCAGCAGAATTTTTTCGCTCATGTGAACGTAACACCCGGCAACATTCACATCCCGGACGGCTCCATCAAGGGAGAGTATCAGCAGTATTGCGCATCCTACGAGGAGGCCATTCGCAAAGCTGGTGGTATCGACCTGCAAGTTCTGGGCATCGGCCGCAACGGCCACGTCGGATTCAACGAACCGACTTCCAGCCTAGGTTCGCGAACCCGTTTGAAAGTTCTCAGCAAAGAGACCATCGAAGACAACCGTAAGTTCTTTGCTGCGGGAGAAGAAATTCCCCAGGGCGCCATCACCATGGGCATCGGCACCATCCTCGAAGCAAAGCGAATTCTGCTTCTCGCTAGTGGCTCCTCCAAGGCAACGGCTATAGCCAAGGCCATCGAAGGACCGCTCACAGCTTCGGTCACTGCTTCCGCACTACAGCTTCATGGCGAGGTCACCTTTGTTGTCGATCGAGAAGCAGCCGCGCAACTCAAGCAGCAGGAGTATTACCAGCGTGTGCTGGAGATGACCGCCATTCTCACGCCAGAGCGCCTCTAGCTGCGTTTTCTGTTCGCTTGTCCCTTGAGCGTTCCCGGCTGCGCTAGAATCTCCTCGCCCATTCTATTGGCCTTGGGAGCTAACCTATGGCGATCAGGCTCGCTGAAAACAACTACGGGAGTTCGCGAATTCATTTGCTGCGCGTCGCCAAGCAGCAGGGCCGCCACGACATCCGCGAGATCCGATTGTCAATACGCTTTGAAGGTGACTTTGAGGCCGCGCATATTCAGGGCGACAATCGCAAGATCCTCCCAGCCGACACCATGAAAAACACTGTTTACGCCCTGGCTCGCCAGCACTCTATTGAGCCCCTGGAAGACTTTGGCCTGCACCTGATCGAGCATTTCCTGACCTACAACTCCCAGGTCGCGCGCGTGCTCATCCAAGCGAGTGAGAACATTTGGGCCCGGCTTCCGCATGGCGGCAAGCCACACGCGTCAGCCTTCGCGCGCGCCGGAAACGAAGAGCGTACCTCCCTCCTAAGCGGAACCGGCGAAGGCACGCAGATTCGCGCGGGCATAGATAATTTGATCGTTCTGAAAACGACGAACTCGGCTTTTGAGGATTTCAAGAAGGATCCCTATACAACGTTGCAGGACGAAGGCGACTGCATCCTGTCCACGGTAATTTGTGCTGATTGGCTGTACACCGAGGAGGAAGCCGAGTTCGGCCCGTTGTGGCACGGTGTGAGACAGATGCTGCTCGAGACCTTTGCCGAGCAC
>WNFQ01000101.1_pt1 | contig 52469 bp, 41 predicted proteins | sample 5400171 | NCBI WGS metagenome assembly WNFQ01 (sample SAMN13153356, study PRJNA577476) | soil metagenome | isolation source: 20 cm soil under Madrone tree | place: USA:California | collected 2016-06-14
TCATCTGGGACTCATTCAGCGGGTTGAAGTTCAGATGGGTACTCTCAGCAAAGCGCTCGGAGGCAGTGGCGGCTTTATCGCCGGCTCCAGTGCGCTGATCGAACTTCTGATCAATCGCGCCCGAAGCTTTATTTTCTCTACGGCGCCGCCGCCGGCGGCTGTTGCCGGCGCGTGCGCGGCCCTGGAAGTCGTCCAGTCAGCAGAAGGCGAGCGGATGCGCGGCGATCTTCGCCGAAACATTGACCATTTGCACCTTCGTCTCTCCTCAGACCGTAATCTTAAATCGCTCGAAAGAAATCCTCATCTTGAGACCGCCGAAAGGCTTCCCAGTCCGATTATCCCATTGATTGTGGGAGAGGAGAACGCAGCTCTAGAGACCGCAAACCAGCTTCAGCAAGACGGTTTCCTTGTTCCAGCAATTCGCTTCCCCAGCGTAAGCAGAGGATCGGCGCGGCTTCGGTTGACTCTTTCAGCCCGGCATTCGTCCGAACAGATCACAGCTCTGGTCAGGTCCCTGCACCGCGTTTTCCCGGATCATAAGCAGTAACAGAGCAATTTAGGCGTCTAATCGGGGGCAAGAAGGGCGTCCGCTACCGCCGATGCCGGCATTTTCGGCCTTGGTCCGTGGCCAAGGTGGCCTTAACCGCCGGCAATTCCCAAAAGCAAAAGAGCCGGGCGCTCACACCCAGCTCTTTATACAAAAATGCACCGCCTCGCAGGCGGCCCTGGCGCTGGCTTCGCAACTCTCGGTATGCAGAACTCAGTGCGCCGTCGAAACTACTTCGTCAATCGAACCGTCTTATGCCAAAACTGCTTCCAGCGTTCCTTCTTCTGGCGACGGATTTCGGAACGTCTGATCACTTCACCGATCAATAACGGATAATCCGATAGCGTTTTTGTCTTCATACTCAGGTTATTCTTCCATGCAGGCTGATTGTATCTTCATTAGACGCTCAGCTCGCTTTATTGTTCGACGCCGAACTTTCGGCGGATTGCAAACAAACCTCAAACCGGTGTCTTGTGCAACTATTAGTCTTTCTAATGGGGCGCAGAACATGCACGCGTCGGGCTGGCCCCGCAAGGTCTCCGGTAGCGTCCGGCGCGTCCGACGAGACTGAAGAACACGGACACCGGACCGGTAGCGGCGACTGTCCCGCTATACCCTTGTTGTGCCACACAGTTGAAACAGCTAACGAAGGAATTGATTCGCCTAACCAGAAACCGCAGTCGCCATTCGCTTTCGATAAATCAATCGCTTCTACGCAAGCAATCGACTGTTCACATCCACGCGTTCTAATGGGATCCCGTGGCAACGGGGATATTGGAAAGACAACGCGCAATAGCGAACAGTGGTGATGGCGACTGCGGTTTGCGGTAATTTAACGCGAGCAGCTCCGGCTGATTTTTCAGATCACGCAGAAATTCAGAACCAATGGGAGAGTCGCCGCTACCGAAGATTATGCGCGACCCCCACCGACACTCGACTACGGCCGCATCCGATCCGAAAAACTCACAACGCCTTCGCAAAGTTTCGCAGCGAGCGATATTGAAGAAGAATTTCTTTTAGTGCGATTCCGATCGCCGCGATCTGATTCTCGGTCTCTGCCGCCCAAGGCGTCCGTACAGCTAACCTGAATGCATTGGAGGGCAAATCAGAAATATTTGCCCGAGACACTTCGTTAGCTTGAACCCACCGGACCGGCTCGGCATCTAACGGCTGGATTCTGCTCGCCCGCACGACAGCCGGCCAAGCTACCTCGTTTGCGATCGTTCGATCGGAGGCTTCAATTTGCAGGCCGCTGACCGAATCATTGGCTCGAATCGAAATGAACCCATCGGCATCAAATTCCAGCAGTTCGTCTGGCAGCGGAGTCTTGCCCCAATGGACATTCCAACGTTGACGGTCGAAATAGGTTTTTGCTCTCTGCGATAAGCTCAAATAACAGAATAGAGCATAGTCATGCGCAAGAAGCGGCGCCAGATCGAGGTCCACCAAGAGCTTCAATAAAGCCAAGCTCCCGACCGAGTCTGCCTCTTCGCTTCCGGCAAAAATCACCAGACGAACAGGAACTTGCTCCTGCCGCTGCCCGACAAAGACCAACCCTGGTACATGCTCTTCATTCCGAGTCGAAGTCGGAAGCGCCCAGATATTTTTGGACTCGGACAGAAGGTTTATTGACGGATCCAGTCCTGTGGTGGTTGCAAAAGCTTGAGACGAAAACATCGGCAAACCCTCCTGTTAGAGATGACAGCTTTGAAATTTTTGGTCGGGGTAATTCAGTGAATCTATGGCGAAGATAAGCTAATGTCTACTAGTTTAATATTCTTAAGCGAGCTTTTCCCAAATTATCCCGCCAACGTTAGCTGATAACTGCTATGCCAATGTCGTGTCATTCATCATCTCATACGTAAGTTGCTCACTCAGAGGATAATAACTCAATACAAATAGTTGGAAGTCAGATCGACTCCACTCCTGTATTTCAGGTGTCTTAACTAAAAGCCGGGCTATTCCGTTAGCGGATTTCTGCAAGATCCGACCGCCGTTCCTCGTCGAATATTGTAGCGCTGTGCGCCCTTATCTTAGCCGTTGCAGCCCGCGCTGGCCCTTGAAAGTGGGGTGGTGCCTGTTACTATGCCGCGCTTTAAATTCTGACTATGCGGTTTCCATTGGCTCTTACATTAAAGGTCGCCGGCCACATTATTCGGCACAAACTGCGAGGCACGCGAAAATTCGCTACGGTGCTTCAACTTGAACCTTTGCATACCTGCAACTTGACTTGCACGGGCTGCGGACGGATTCGCGAGTACTCGACATCCCTGAAGAACGTGATGGCTCTGGAGGACTGCTTATCCGCGGCGGCCGAGTGCGATGCACCCATGGTCTCGATCTGCGGTGGCGAACCGCTGATCTATCCTCATATCGAGAGTTTGGTAAAGGGTCTCCGCGAGCAAGGACGCATCGTCTACATTTGCACCAACGCCATGTTCATGAGGCGGAAAATGCGGGATTATCTCGCAGTCGAATTTTATCTTCGCCCCAATGAAACCGAGCCCCTTCTCCAGCGACTATTGGACGAACGGCTCATGACACCGGCCGAGGCGGAACAGGTTAAGCAGGGCCCTAAAGACTCGAAAAAGCCGGTAATTTCTCCATCCAAATGGATGTATTGGAATGTGCACCTGGACGGACTGGAAAAGGTGCATGACATTATTGTTGAGCGGGAAGGCGTATTCCGTGAGTGCATCCTTGCAATTCGGATGGCGAAATTCCTTGGCTTCCAAGTCGCCACGAATACAACGGTTTATCGGGAGACAGAAATGGACGAAATCGAGACCATGCTGGCTTTCCTTGGCACACTGGGCGTCGATGGCCACACGATTACTCCGGGCTACGATTACGATGCTGCGAAGAAGGATATGGCCGATCGTCTCGGTATTGATCCATCCGCCTTTTTCCTCACTCGCCGCAGCACGATGGAAAAATTCTCCACCGCGAAGTCCTGGGGTAAAAAGTACCCATTGCTGGGCACTCCGGTTTATTGGGATTTCTTGACTGGTGCGCGCGATCTTACCTGCTCAGCCTGGGCGATTCCAACGCGTAATGTGATGGGCTGGAAAGCACCTTGCTATTTCCTTACTGATGGTCAAGGCCACTACTCGTCCTATCAGGAACTCCTGGAGAAGGTAACTTGGGAAAAGTACGGAGTGGTGGATGGAGTTGCCAAGGATCCGCGGTGCGAGAACTGCATGACGCATTGCGGCTACGAGCCGACGGCTGCGCTTGGTAAACAGAGTAAGCCGGGCGATCTCTGGAAGAACATAGCCTTTAATTTTGGACCACGTCCGAAACCGAAGGGAGATGTTGAATTGACCAAAGTCTTCAATGGGGTGTCAGCGAAGACTGCCAAACCAGTCGAGAAAGCGGAACTGGCTAAGCGATAGGTCTATTCAAATTCAGGATGGGAAAATGGTGAACACCTCGGATTTGTCCGCAGTTAATTCGGCAATCTCGAAAGCACAGGAACACCTGCTCGACCTGCAGTCGCCAGAAGGCTTCTGGGTGGGCGAGCTGGTCGTCGATTCGACACTGTGCTCAGATTATATCGCTTTCATGCATTGGGCGGGTGAGGTCGATGTCGAACTCGAGCGGAAATGCATTGACCATATCCTGGAGAGCCAGCTCCCGGATGGCGGCTGGAACATCTATCCGGAAGGTCCGGCAGAAGTTAACGCCACCGTTAAAGCGTATTTTTCACTGAAGCTGGCTGGCTTTTCGCCGGATGACCCTCGCCTGGTCAAGGCGCGTAAGCGCGCTCGCGCGTTGGGTGGAGTGGAAAAGACGAACACCTACGCTCGCCTTTACCTTGCCTTACTCGGACAGGTTCCATGGGAAGCGGTGCCGACTATCCCAGTTGAGTTTTTGATCGTTCCGCATTGGTCACCCATTCATTTATACACCGTCTCATCTTGGACGCGTTCGATGGTGGTCCCGCTTGCGATCATCAATCATTATAAAATCACTCATCAAGTTCCGGAACATCTCGGAATCAAAGAGCTCTATCTGGAGCCCGACAAAGCTCCTCGGTTGCACGCGTCCGGGCTGAAGAAGCTTTTTATCTTCGTCGACCGGATTTTGAAGTTCTGCGAAAAGCACAAATTCTACCCATTCAGACGGCTGGCTTTACAGGAAGCTGAGCGTTGGATGATTGAGAGAATTGGCGACGGCAACGACGGTTTGGCAGCAATCTTTCCCGCCATGCTCAATTCTATGATCGCGCTTCGGTGCCTGGGCTACTCCCCCGATCATCCGCTTTATAGAAAGGCGGAAGCAGATTTTGAGGAGCTGTTTGTCGAGGACGAAAAAGGATTTCGCATCCAACCTTGCTTTTCTCCGGTCTGGGATACGGCTATTACGACACTCGTTCTGGCGCGCTCAGGTTTAGGTGCCACCGAAGAACCGATCAAAAGGGCGACGGATTGGCTGGCAAATCAAGAAGTCCGCATCGCCGGAGACTGGGTCGTTCGTAACCCGGAGCCGGAACCGTCGGGTTGGTGCTTCGAATTCAACAACCCGTATAACCCGGACATTGACGACAGCGCGATGGTGCTGCTAGCGCTCCGAACCGCCGGCTATGTCCCAGAAGATCCGGGCCTCTACGAGCGCGGTCTGAATTGGTTGCTCAGTTTTCAATGCAAGGATGGCGGGTGGGCCGCCTTCGACAAGGATGTTACCAATCCCCTGCTGGAGCAGGTGCCCTTTGCTGATCATAACGCCATCTTGGATCCAACTTGTTGCAACATCACCGCTCGAGTGCTGGAAGTTTTGGCCACTTACGGGTTCACGCCAAAGCACCCGATCGTTTCACGGGCTATCCGTTTTCTTCGCAAGCGACAAGAATTTGATGGCGCTTGGTATGGGCGCTGGGGCGTAAACTACGTGTATGGAACGTGGCAAGTTTTGAAGGGTCTCCGCGCAATCGGCGTGAATATGCGGGAACCTTGGATCCAACGCGGGCGGGTTTGGCTCGAACATCACCAAAATCCGGACGGCGGATGGGGCGAGAGCTGCGGGTCGTACGAAGATCCGACCCTTCGCGGACGCGGTAAGAGCACTCCATCTCAAACCGCCTGGGCGTTGATGGGCTTGCTTTCCTTCGCCGAGGCAGATCGCCCGAGTATCCGGCGCGGCGTGGAGTATTTACTCTCTCACCAGAATTCCGATGGATCCTGGGAGGAACACTTAATTACCGGTACCGGATTTCCGCGCGTGTTCTATCTTAAATACGACATGTACCGAAACAATTGGCCGCTGCTAGCCTTGTCTTTATATGCAAAGAACATGGCTAGCACCATGGCTCCAGAAAACGAAGCGGTATTAAATGAGCAGCGCGACGTCCAGAGATCGGCGCTTGAGCCAGCTTTCGCCAACCTGGCCTCTGGTTTTAGTTCCCTCCCCGGCATCGAGTTACTCAGAGAAATTCTGACTAAGCTCAACCATGGGTAACAAAAAAGTATTAGTAGCTGATGCAATTTCTCGTCGGGGAGTGGAGGCGCTGGAGGCAGGCGGCGATCTCATTGTTGATGTTCGGACCGGTCTGAAAGAACCGGAGCTTCTAGAGGTTATTTCGGAATATGCCGGCTTGGTGGTTCGCTCGCAGACCAAAGTGACAGCGAAAGTCATCGAAGCTGCCCGCGCGCTGAAGGCGGTTGGCCGGGCCGGAGTGGGAGTCGACAATGTCGACGTCGAAGCAGCCACCCGGCGTGGGATCATCGTCATGAATACGCCCGGGGGAAACACCGTTTCCACTGCAGAGCACGCGTTTTCTTTGCTGGTCTCGATCGCTCGAAACATTCCTCAAGCTGACGCCAGCGTGAAAGCCGGAAAATGGGATCGAAAAAGCTTTGAGGGAGTCGAGCTCAACGGAAAGACGCTCGGTATTCTTGGCATGGGCCGCATTGGAACGGAAATCGCCCGCCGCGGAATCGCTTTCGGTATGCGCCCCATCGCCTACGATCCCTATCTCTCCCCTTCCCGCGCTCGATCTCTCCAGGTGGAACTATTCGAAGATCTGGACGACGTACTTGAGCGAGCGGATTTCGTCACCTTGCACATGCCGATCACCAGCGAGACCAAGCATCTTCTCAATCGTGATCGTCTAGCTCGAATGAAAAAAGGTGCGCGGATCGTCAATTGTGCGCGTGGCGGCTTGGTCGATGAGGCTGCCCTATACGATGCTCTTCAAACCGGCCACATTGCGGCGGCTGCTCTTGACGTTTTCGAAGTCGAACCCCCACCGAATGACTTCCCGCTCCGTCAGCTGAAAAATGTCGTCTTTACTCCACATCTGGGCGCTTCGACGCTCGAAGCACAGGAAAGCGTCGGGATCGAAATTGCTGAAGCCATTCGCTCGGTTCTCATCGAAGGCGTGATCCGCAACGCGGTTAACGTCCCCAATCTTGACGCCAAGACCTTAGCCATCATTGGTCCTTATTTGGGTCTTGGGGAAAAGCTCGGTCGATTCCTCCGTCAGGTAAGCCCACGTCGTTGTGAGAAGTTGCACATCAATTACAGCGGCAAGGTCAATCAAACCGAAACCTCACCGATCTCCCGCTATGTGCTGAAAGGCTTCTTAGAAGAAGTCGGAGGCCAGGAAGTGAACCAAGTGAATGTCACCTCCCTGGCGCAGACGTTGGGTCTTAAAATCGTTGAAACCAGAGAAAGTGCGACCGGCGAATTCAACGACTTGGTCGAGCTGCGCGCATACTTCGGCGATGAAGAATCTTCCGTCGCCGGCACGTTCGTCGGATCCTCGGGTCGTATTGTCCGGATCAACGACCGTTATGTCGAAGCGCTACTGGTTGGCGTCCTGCTGGTGTTAGAGAATGACGATGTACCGGGTATCGTTGGGCAAGTCGGTACAGTTCTCGGCGAGCACCAGGTCAATATCGCCGATATGTCGCTTAGTCGTGACAAACTCGGTGGCAAAGCCCTCACCGTTCTGAATCTGGATTCGGCTCCGTCCGAAGATATTCTCCACGCCCTCCTTTCTAACTCGGCCATCAAAAGCGCGAAAGTAGTCCGGGTGTCAGGCAGTTAGTGGCCAGCGGGAAATAGCCAATAGCCAATAGCCAATAGCCGAGCGCTTGGTGTAGCCTGATCCGGTAGGGATGCGCTCCCAACTTCGTCCGGCGGCTGCCCATGCGCGTCAACTTGAGGGCTATGATGCCACCGCATCCATTGCTTCGCGCGGCCCTACCTGCGCGTCGCTATCAGATCTCGAGGGGTACGTAGGTCAATTGGTGCGCTTCGGCGACCGCCTTATTTCTGATCTTCCCGTGCATCACATTAATACCACCGGCCAATGCCGGCTGTTTTTTGAGGATTCCGTCCGGTCCCGCTTCGGCCAGAAATTCTACATACTGTGCAGTGACGTTAGTCAGAGCTTGAGTAGCGGTTCGGGCGTAAGCACCCGGCATATTCGCGACACAGTAATGGATGATATCCTCTTCCACGTAGGTCGGTTCCTCATGAGTAGTCGGACGTGAAGTTTCACAACAGCCTCCTTGATCAATAGCGATGTCGACGAGAACGCTTCCCGGTTTCATCGATCGGAGCATTTCGCGAGAGATCAATCGGGGGGCACGGGCGCCAGGGACCAGTACCGCACCAATCAATAGATCGGTCCGCGGAAGAATTTCCATCAGGTGCGCCTCGCTGGAATAGAGCGTGTGCGCCGTATGCATCGTAATGTCCAGAAAACGCATCCGCTCAATATCCACTTCCAGGATCGTCACATTCGCACCGAGACCGGTGGCCATGCGGGCAGAGTTTATGCCAGAGGTCCCGCCTCCAATGACAATGACGTTGCCGGGCAACACTCCCGGAACACCGCCCAAAAGCACACCTTTTCCCCCACAATGTTTAGTCAGAAAAAATCCACCGACTATGATCGACATCCGTCCCGCGATCTCGCTCATCGGTTCCAGCAACGGCAATCGCCGATTGACTTCGACCGTCTCGTAGGCAATCGCCGTCACTCCCGACTCGATCAGCGCCAGGGTCAGCTCCTTGTTGGCAGCTAAATGCAAATAGGTGAACAGAATCTGGCCGGACCGTAACAACCGGTATTCGGATGGCAACGGTTCCTTGACCTTCACAATGAGATCTCCCTGTTCGAACACAGCGCTGTGGTCGTCTAATAATTGGGCGCCCGCTTGAGCATATTCCTCGTCTGGAAAACCGGCGCCCGCACCTGCATCATGTTCGACAAAAACTTCGTGACCCATACGGACGAGCTGATAGACGACGGAAGGTAGCAACGCGACTCGGTGCTCTTGTTGTTTAATCTCTTTCGGAACACCTATTTTCATTGCCGCCATATATCCGCTGACGGCCGATCCAGCAATCCCTAAGGGCGAACGAACTCATCGCAAAGCGCCATTCAATTGAAAATGCGGATTGCGGATTGCCCATTACGCGATCCGCATTCCGCAATCCGCATTTTTAATTCAGCGACGGATCGTCCGGCGCAAGCGCCAGCAAACGATAGGCTGGGCCCATCGCGCTGACCAGACCCACCCAAGTCTGCTCGTTCAGCTCGCCGGCAATCAATTTTGCTTCCGCCTCTTTCACCAGCCAAGCGTGCTGATTAATCTCGCCTTCGAGCTGACCGGAGGTCCATCCTGCATATCCGCGAAATGCCCTCACGATCGATTCGCCTCCGCTCTTCATTGCTTCCGCTTCGTCGAGCGATAGATGAGTTTGGCAGCTGACCATATCGGTGCCGGCGGCAAAAGAAAACGCGGCCAGTGTCAATTCGTCGGTTCCCACCGGCCCACCCGTAAACACCGGCACCTCTGAAAGTACCGCCGAAGCGGGCGGCTCAACCAAAAAGTCGGCTAATACTTCGGAAGTAGGTCGATTGATAATCAACCCAAATGCTCCTCCCTCCACATCGTGATTAGGCAAAAATACGATGGTGCGACGAAAGCTCGGATCACGAAGTGCCGGATGGGAGAGCAACAACTTACCAGTCAGACTAAATTCATGGGAACTATCGGACGGTCTCACGGTCTCCAGCTTAGGAATCAATCACTTGCTGTTCAAGAGATCACTCGCTTAATTATCGAATGACAAGGACAATGCGGTTTCACTAATGATGCAGTTTTCTTCTCCTCTCGTTATCGCCGATCGAGAATTTCAGTCACGCTTGCTGGTGGGCACAGGAAAATTCGCGAGCAATACCGTTATGCGGGACGCATTGCGTGCCAGCGGCACCGAGATCGTCACCGTCGCCTTGCGACGGGCAAATCTCTCTGGGAACCATGATCCTTTTGCCAACATCCTGGACTATATTGACCCGAAACAATATCTGCTCTTGCCCAACACCTCTGGCGCAATGAACGCCGAGGAAGCGGTGCGATTGGCACGATTAGCTGCTTCCGCCGGCCTTCCCAAGTGGGTAAAGCTGGAAATCCACCCAGACCCTCATTATTTGCTGCCTGACCCGATCGAAACTCTACGGGCAGCGGAGCAGCTGGTGAAGGAAGGATTTACCGTTTTGCCCTATATCAACGCGGATCCGGTTTTGGCCAAACGTTTGCAGGAGGTCGGTACGGCTACGGTTATGCCACTCGGTTCACCGATTGGCAGCAATCAAGGGATTAGGACTCGTGACCAATTACGGATCATTTTGGATCAAGCTACCGTTCCAGTGGTTGTGGACGCGGGCTTGGGAGCGCCAAGTCACGCCGCTGAGGCGCTGGAACTGGGAGCGGACGCCGTCCTGGTCAACACGGCTATCGCCATCGCCGAAGATCCAGTTCGGATGGCTTTCGCGTTCCGGCAGGCCGTGGAAGCGGGTCGTACTGCTTTCGAGATCGGGATCGCCTCCAGCCGCGAAATGGCATCCGCCACTAGTCCGCTCGACGCCTTCTTCCGAAAAGATGGCTGATCTCCTCGAAATAGAGCACCTGTCCGTGTGGTTCCCTGCCCGCCGGCGTCAGGGTCTTATCCGTGCAGTGACCGACGTTTCGTTAACCGTCAGAGCTGGTCAGACGTTAGGCCTGGTCGGCGAAAGCGGCAGCGGCAAAACGACTTTGGGTAAGGCGATCCTGAATCTAGTGCCTAGTACGAGTGGGTCGGTCCGCTTCGCCAATCACGAGATTTCGAATTTGCCCGAGGCACGATTCCGCCCGTGGCGTCGCAAAATCCAAATGATTTTCCAAGACCCATTTGGTTCACTTAACCCGCGCTGGCCAATCCTCCGCAGCATTGGTGAACCGTTGCAAATCCATTTTCCAAACATGACAAGACGCGACCGGCGGGACCGGGTGGCTTCTCTGCTGGAAAAGGTCAGACTGCAACCCGACCTGATGTTGCGCTACCCCCATGAATTCAGCGGGGGCCAACGCCAAAGAATCGGCATCGCTCGGGCGCTGGCAGTCGAACCGGAACTGATCGTTTGCGACGAAGCCGTTAGCGCTTTGGATGTCAGCGTTCAAGCTCAGATCGTGAATTTGCTACTCGATCTTCGGGACGAATTAGGGGTCGCTTATCTATTCATTTCTCACGATCTGGCCATTGTGGAACATGTCAGCGATGAGGTAGCCGTGATGTTTCGCGGAGAGATCGTCGAAAGAGCCTCGGCCGCAGACATATATCGTTCCCCGCAGCACGACTACACGAGAAAGTTATTGGCCAGTGTACCCACTCTAGATTAATCTGCTTGCTCGTTCATGAATTCATTTCTCAGGAAGTTGCTCGGGATGAATTGGCTGCTGGTCGGCTTAGCGATCGGCCTATCGATATTCGGCGTAATCGCAATTTACAGCGCTACCTACATGCGGGAAGAGGCCTACCTCAAAGACATGTGGCGCCGCCAGATCGTTTTCCTCGTGCTCGGCGCAGCCGTCTTTTTCGCGGCCGCGCTGATTAACTACCGTTACTGGCTCTCCAGCGTTATTTTCCCGCTTTTGCTTTACCTGGCCGGACTTGGATTCCTCGTTCTCACCCATTTTTTTGGCCGAACCACATTCGGCGCAAAAAGCTGGCTCGACCTCGGCCCGATTAGCTTTCAGCCGGCTCAACTTGCAATCGTATCGACGTTGCTACTTTTATCTTGGCTGCTTGCCAATACCGGCAATTGGGTGGGATTTTGGCCGTCGGTCGGGCGCATTTTGAGTTGCGCCGCTATCGTCGCCCCACCGTGGCTGTTGGTTTTGATCCAACCAGATCTTGGCGAATGCCTGGTTCAGCTCCCGATGATCTTGGCGCTGCTCTTCGTCGGCCGCATCCCAAAACGCTATTTGCTCGTTATGATTGTTTGCGGACTCGCGGTGGTGCCGGTAATTGCGAATTTCGGTCTCAAACCGTACCAGCGAGAGCGCTTGACCACCTTCATAAATCCCGACTACGACACCCAAGGGGCAGCATGGACCATCAACCAGTCGTTGATCGCGATCGGCTCAGGAGGGTTCTACGGTAAGGGGTTCACCGCACCCAATACGCAGGTGGACCTTGGCTTCCTTCCGCAAACCATCGTCCACACCGATTTCATTTTTGCGGCGATTTCTGAGCAGCTCGGTTTTGTGGGGGCTGTGACGGTCGTGGCTGCTTTCGCTGCACTACTTCTTACCGGTCTCCTTATCGCCGCGTCGGCCTCGGACGAGCTCGGACGCCTGATCGCTATAGGCGTGGTAACGCTCATATTCACGCACGCGTTCATGAATATCGGGATGACCATCTCGATCACGCCAATTACCGGTGTACCATTGCCGATGATCAGTTACGGCGGCTCATTTCTCGTTCTCATCCTTTTTGCCCTTGGGATACTCGAAAGTATCTGGGTCCATCGGCAAACTCAGCCGGTTCGCCAAGCTCGCACCGTAAGCTACGCCGAAGCCTATATTCGGTGAGCGACATCGGCGGTCGCCGACGTCGTAAGACTAATGACAGATAACAGATGACAAATTTTGATTCGGATTTCGATCAGAATCGAGCGAGCAAACCTACCCCATCGGGCTGATTGCTGTCGTGTCCCTAAAATTACTCCACGAGTCTTTGTTATTTGTCATCTGTCATTCCTGCGTAGCAGGAGTCGCTAGCCTCCGACCGTCTCGTAGTAGTTCAATCCGATCCTCCACATGGTTTTTGCCATAAGGCCGGTGATTAAGACCCAAAATGCTTGAATTGCGACTCCGGACCAAACCTCTGCCCCGTGGACTCGTTGCATGAACACAACGACCGGGAACGAAAGCTCGTAAGGAAACGGTAGCCATACCAACACGTCTCTAACCACCGCCGGCATAAAGGCGATCGGAAACATCTGGCCGCTCAAGAAATATTCGAACGAATAGATGATGAAAACCACCGTCGAGATTTCGAGCATCCAGAATGCGAGCAACGCGATGCTGAGGGAAATGAAAAACTGGAGCACCGCCGCCATCAATGTGCTCCAAATCGCGACGAGCCAAACGACCCAATCCGTTGGCCAAACTACGTATTGCCGGTAATAGACGAAAAGAACGACTACCACCGGCAACGTCACTGCGGCATAAAGAAGCCGATTACTGCAGAAGAGACTGAACCGATACAGAACGTAGTCGATCGGCTTAACGATAAATGTGCCGATCTGGCCTTCTCTGATATCATTCGCCACTTCCCATTCGTCGTCGGTCGGCGTAACCAAGCCTTGGAGAAAAAGCACCAGCAAAAAATAGAATACGACCGATCCGTAGTCGAAGTTGTTGATCCCCTGCCCTTTTGCCTCAAAGATCGCTCCCCAGATAAAGACCGTACCGAGTAACGGCAGAATGCCGAAAATCGATCGGAAAAAGAAATTCCAGCGGTAGACAAAAGTGTTCTGCAGCCCGACATCGAAGACCCGGAGATAGACTTTAGCCGTCGAAGAAAGTTTCATAATTGGCCGGCAAACCATCGCCCGTTAGGCCCAATACTTTTGCCTCCAGCAACGGCTCTCGGCCTTACGGGTGCAGCTACGTCCGCGATCCGGCGGTCTCGGAGAGACACCCCCTACCTGCGCCTCGCCAGACTGCTAGTAAACCTTGATGTACGCCTTTTCGCGCAGTCCATCGAGCCAGCGCTGCGTCGCTTTTTGACGCTGAACTTGCTCCAGCTTCTTCGTAATTCCGTCTCTGACTTCCGTCAAAGGAATAAAATTCGCCGTCTTCTTTTCCTCGCAATACAGAATGTAAAACGAATCGCCGATCTGAATGCAGGGGCTCACCTCCTTGGCCGCAAGCGCAAACGCCGCTTTCGTTAAGTCCTGGTTCAGAGTCTTTTCGTCGACCCAGCCCCAATCTCCTCCATTTTCGGCGGTCCCATCCATCGAATAAGTCTTGGCCAGAGTCGCAAACTCGGCGCCCTCTTTCGCTTTCTGGCGGATCTCCTCCGCCATCTGCTTGGTGCTAGCCGCGGAATCGGACACCAGCGGATCCGAATTAAGCACGATCATGCGCAGCTTTACCTGTTCCGGTGTCGCAAATTCTTTTTTGTTGGCGTTGTAATAGGCCTCGATCTCCGTTGGAGTAGGCGTGAAAGTGCCTTTCACGTTGTTTTGGCGCATGACTTGGACCGTGATCTTGTCCTTTTCCATGTCGCGAAATCGATTCATCGTATAACCCTGTGCACTCAGCGTTCGCATAAATGCTTGCCGATCGCCACCGAACTCGTCTTTGATGATTCCAGCGAGCTGCTGCTCGATTACGTAATCGGGAAGCTTGTATTCCTTCTTCTTGAATTCCTGGAGGATCAGCTGACGGTTTACCAGATCGTTCAACACCGCCAACCGGGTCTCCTTTATCTTATCGATAAGTTCCTGTCCCTGGTATTGTTGCCGAAGCGTCTGCTCTTCCGGCGCAGCCACCTCTTGGACCTGGGAGAAGGTGATTACGTCACCGTTAACGACAGCAGCGATACCGTCGATGACTTGCGGATCCGCCGCGCGCATCACCGTGGGAATCAGCAGGGAAAGCGCCACAACGTAGCTACAAAACAGCTTAGAAAACATGCCTTATCACGAGATTTGGGTTAAGAGCGATAACAATTCCGCGAGGCTAGATTGCGGGTTGGTCGAAGTCAAGCGGGGAAACCGGTCGCCAATGAGCAGATAATCGCCACCACGTGTCATCATCACTTTGGAGTCTTTTACTTCGATTCGAACTATTTTTTCTCGTCCCGACACGAGGCGGATCTCGTTCAGAATCAGCAGATTCTGCACCGCCGTGGGTAGAGGTCCGAAACGATCTCGCCATTCCGATCTGAGCCGGTGGAGCTGGTCAATCGAGGCGATCGCGGCAAGTTTCTTATAGGCTTCAATTCTCGTCTGCGGTTGAGCGATGTAATCGGAGGGCACAAATGCCGGGGCCAACTCCTTCCGAGCGGTAACAAATTCCGATTCGTTCGTAACGACGAAGTCGAGTCGTAGAAAGGTGTCGGAACGTTTAACTCCCTTTTTACCTTTCAGCTTTTCTACCGCTTGTTGCAGCAATTGGCAATAAAGGTCAAACCCGATATTGATGATGTGGCCACTCTGGGCGGTGCCAAGAATGTTGCCCGCTCCCCGAATTTCCAGGTCCCGCATCGCGATCTTGAAGCCTGCCCCTAAACCGGAATATTGTTTAATCGCATTGATTCGGCGACGCGCCGCACCAACCGCCATTAAGTCTCGCGGCAACAACAAGTAAGCGTACGCTTTGTGCTGGGCTCGTCCCACCCGCCCGCGGAGCTGGTAGAGATCGGCTAATCCGAAACGGTCGGCTCGATCGATGATAATCGTGTTCGCATTTGGGATATCCAATCCGCTTTCGATGATCGTTGTGGAAATCAGAACGTCGATCTCCCCTTGCACGAATCGTTGCATGACCCTTTCCAGCGCCTCTTCCTCCATCTGGCCATGCCCAATATCGACGCGAGCCGTGGGGCAAAGCTCTTGCACTCGGTTTCGCATTCGCTCGATCGAGTGCACCCGATTATGTAGAAAATAGACCTGACCGCGGCGGCGCAGCTCGCGTTGAATAGCATCACGAATGATCCGTTCATCATAACCGCAAACCACCGTTTCCACCGGCAGCCGATTGGGTGGCGGTGTTTCAATCGACGACATATCTTTGGCGCCGACCAACGACAGATAAAGTGTGCGTGGAATGGGCGTGGCCGAAAGCGTCAGAACGTCTACTAACTTGAATCGCTCTTTCAGCAGTTCCTTGTGACGTACTCCGAAGCGCTGTTCTTCATCGATCACCACTAGCCCCAGATCCTTGAATTGGATGTCCGACGAAATCAGCCGATGTGTACCGATGATAATGTCGATCGAGCCGTCCCGGACCGCCGCAACCGTCTTTCGCTGTTCCCCGGCAGAAAGAAATCGGCTTAGCATCCCGACTCGAATCGGGTAGTCAGACATCCGTTGCCGGAATGTTTCGAAATGCTGTTGCGCCAGCACGGTAGTGGGCACTAACATTGCCGCTTGTTTCCCACTCATAACGGCCTTGAACGCCGCGCGAATCGCCACTTCCGTCTTGCCAAAACCAACATCGCCGCAGATCAAACGATCCATCGGCTGCTCCGTTTCCATGTCCTGTTTGGTTTCCTCGATCGCCCCCAGCTGATCTGGAGTCTCCATGTACAAAAAAGAGGCTTCGAATTCTCGCTGCCATTTGGAATCGGGCGGAAAAGCGTACCCCGGCAACGTGTTGCGTCGCGCCTGCAAGTCCAACAAATGAGCCGCATAGTCGAAGACCGCTGTTTCGGCTGCCTTTTTTGTTCTACTCCATTTGGCATCTCCTAAGTTGCTCAGCGGAGGAAATCGCTTCCCTATTCCGACGTAGCGCGAGATCAGAAACGCCTGTTCAAATGGTACATAGAGCCGCGCATCCTCTGCGAACTCCAGAAGGACGCATTCGCTCTTTACTCCTCCTTGCTCCAATTCCTGAATTCCCAGGTACTTCCCAATTCCATGCTCCACGTGAACCACCAGGTCTCCTTCAGCCAATTCGCTGAAATCAACTGGAGCCCGTCCACCGCGGAGCCGCGCCCTTCTAACCGCTAGCCGACGAGCACTCGGGCTTTGGTAACGCCCAAAGATTTCGGCATCACAAAGGACTGCTAGCCGAGCGGCCGGATAAACGAATCCATGGTTCAGACTGCCAATCCCGAAATCAACCGAATCCACGTCGATGTGATTATCGGACAAGACATCTCTCAACCGCTCAATTTCTCCCTCGTTATGGCAAACCACCAATATCCGCCAAGCTTGACCCAGCCACTCTTCAATTTGAGTCAAGGCGCGTTGCCGCTTGTGTTCCTCAACCAGAAAATCTCCCGCTTCGAAATCATGGAAAACCGAGGGATAAAAGGCGGTGCTGTAATCCTCGGGCTGGCCGGCGGGAAACGCGCCCGCGGTAATTCGTACCTCTGCGTCCGTCTGTTCCGCTTCGACATCGATCAAGAGATCGCCTGGCCGAATGTAATTGCGTAAGGGGATGGTCTCGCCTTGGATATCGCCGAGAAATATCTCTGAGCGCTCAACCACTTGGATCGCCGTCTGCTCGTCCAGATCAAACTCGCGCAACGATTCAACGGTGTCGCCAAAAAGCTCCACGCGTACCGGCACCGCATGTTGCGCCGAGAAAATGTCGATGATCCCACCGCGATGCGCGAATTCTCCACGTCCGCTCACTTGCGACACTTTTTCATAGCCAGCTTGAATGAGTTTCTCAATCAGTTGCCTGCTATCGAGAGAATCTCCGCGCTGCAGAACGAGCGTCTGATTCAACACTCGATCACCGGGCACAACGGGACTCTCCAAAACCGACCGAGTCACCACCACCGCCATTCTCTTTCCGGTCACGATCTGTTGCAGCAAAGCCAGCCGTTCTGCCATCAGCTCCGGGTCAAGCACCGCTCCTTCGATTGCCGGCAACTCAAGCTCCGGGAAAAATTGAGCGCCGATCTCCCAGTTTAGTAATTCGTTGCAGATCTCCTCCTGACGGCGTGCGTCCTGACAGATCAACCAACAACTTCGCGATGCATGCTGGCGCACCACGCAAGCTGCGACGAACGATTGAGCGGCTTCCACAACATGCTCAAAGCATATGGGCGGTTTTTCTTCGAATTTCTGACGAAACTCAGGAGACTGGCGCACCTCTTCCACAACGTTGGTCAATCGGCGCTGTTTGCTTTTTTCCATACCGTTCGAATTCGCGATCAAACGCCGGGAAGCGCGATAGCTTATTAAAAGACGTCCAACATCGCCTGCTATTCGGGCGTGATCAATGCGGGACGGTGGGGCCGCCTCCAGGTGCGGCTGCGACGTAGATCGGTAGGCGAAAACCCGACTCCGCCCAACTTGTCGCGCCGCTTGGCGAAGGCGGAAGCCGACGTCGCGGCCACGCTTTCGGACAATGCATAACCTCAAGACTAGGGCGCGCCGAAGCTTGCGAAGGTGGCCTCGGCGCTTTAGGTCGCTGCCCCTTTCGTCTTGTATTCCCACGCGCCGGGTTTGAGCCATCCATGTTGGCCCGCGCTTCGGAACCACCAACGCTTTGCCGCTTCGGACAAGCGCCGAAGGCGCATCTCAAGATAGCCCAGGCGAGGCCCTAGGAATAAGAATATAACGTGGACTCAGCGCTGAAAGCCGCGTGAGAAGCTGCTGCTACGTAATTTCGCTAGGCTATTTTGAGACACACCTTCGGTGCTCCTAAATTTACTGAAAATTAAGCTCCTTGGTAATTCCGTACCGTTCGATCCGTTTACGCAACGTCGCCCGCGTCACTCCCAGAAGCTTGGCTGCTTTTACCTGATTCCCTTTGGTCCGCTTCATCGCAAATACCGTGAATTCTCGTTCCAGCCAAGGCAGTAGCTGCAATCGAGAATCCGCTGAGGCGGCATCCAGCAACGCTTCCACCGCAGCCTCTAGCGTCGGCTTGCCTCCCACCGCCCCGGATACTTGAGGCGCGCTCTCAACCGAATCTTCAGGCTGATTGGCAAACCCCAGCGGAATGTCTTTTGGCAGAAGCACGTCACTGCTGGCTAACACACACGCGCGTTGGATCGTGTTCTCTAGTTCGCGGACGTTACCCGGCCAGGGATACTCTTCTAATACCTTGATCGCCTCCGCCGACAACGTGAGCTGTGGCAGATGCTTATGCGTAGCGATCTTCTTTAAAAAATACTCGGCCAAAAGACGAATATCTTCTCTTCGCAGCCGGAGTGGCGGAAGATGAATTCGCACCACGTTTAAGCGATAAAACAGGTCCTCTCGGAACTGCTTTTTCGCGACCTCCTGTTCCAATGTCTTATTGGTGGCCGCAATGATCCGCACATCGGTCTTGATCACAGCATTGCCACCAACTCGCGAAAATTCTCCTTCTTGTAATACCCGGAGAATCTTGCTTTGCACCGGGAGTGGCATCTCGCCGATTTCATCCAGGAACAGCGTGCCACCATTGCTTTGCTCAAACCTTCCAATCCGCATCGCTGCGGCGCCGGTGAACGCTCCCTTCTCGTGGCCAAACAGTTCGCTTTCAAGCAGGTTCTCTGGGATTGCGGCGCAGTTGATCGCAATAAACGGCTGCGTGCTCCGATTGCCGTAGTGATGAATCGCACGGGCCACCAATTCTTTCCCTGATCCGCTCTCACCCGTGATCATCACCGGCGCATCGCTATGCGAGACGCGACCGATCATCTTGAACACCTGTTGCATCGGCTGCGACTGTCCAACCAAGCTATCTTGATACTGTTCAACGGTAAGCTGCGGTTTGAATGCCGTGGCGGATCGCATCTCGGCTTGCGTATTCAGTGCGGCATCTACCACCGGTTTGAGATTGAATGGTAACGACTCTTTGCGCAGGTAATCGAACGCACCAAGTTTCATCGACTCGATCACCGATTGCGTCGTACCAAACGCGCTCATCAGGATCACCAGCGCATTCGAATCTCGCTGCCGGATCCGAGCGAGCAACTCCAGACCGCTAAACGGCATGAGATGGGTCTCGCAAATCAGGAGGTCCGGATTCTCAGAAATGTAAATTTTGTACGCTTCGTCGGACGTGGTCGTAGCGAATACTCGCGTTGTCGGCGTTTCGAGCTGGTTTTGCGCCCACTCAAGAAAGTCAGTCTCAGGATCAACAAGCAAGATTGTCTGCATTAAAAGGCACTGCTCGCGGGAAATAGCCGGATCCTTATCTGGTCACAGCTCGCCACGAGTCTCATTTCAGGGTGTTATATTTTGCGCATCATTTTGAATCTGCAAGGATCGATATGCCGCTTTTGCTATAAATTCTGCAGAAAAATGGACAGTTTGGAGCGGTTTCGCCTGTTTTGGTCGTGCATAAGAGCTGCGGGCCATCGGAAAAACGTGGACCTGTCGAATCAAAATTCGGCGCTGAATGAAAAAAATTTTGCCCGGGATCAACTTCAAACATCAATAGCGCAATCGCCTCTCCTACCCGCCCTCTTGGTACCCTTGCCGCCACACGCTCGAGCGCGGCGACGTCGGATCCCGCTTGCCCTTATGATCGTACAGTTCCCAAGACCGCGCCAGGAATAACGCCGTCATCGCCGGGAACTTGTCTCAGTGCCCGTCGCCTAATGCATCTCCTTCCCGTCTCCATCAACCGGCAATCCGCCATTTGTTTTACAAAGCTCGGTTAAGTCGTTCCAACTCCGCGTTCTTCGATGTGGCAACGTCTCGGCCCAGTAGCTTGTCCGTCGAGGTCGCGGCTGGCAGCAGAACCAAAGCGGATGCTTCAGGCTACTTCAGCAGCCGTGCCCGAACTCACTCGCCCATATGTTGTTTCCGCATTTGCTTTTTCGGTCGGGATATCGCTCCTTGTCGTTCGAGAAATGGTCAACCAGATTCCCAAACACGTCGCTATCATTATGGATGGCAACGGACGATGGGCTCGACAACGCGGTTGGCCACGCAGTCGTGGGCACCTTGAGGGAGCCAAAGCGGTCAAGGCATGCGTGGAAGCCTGCCTCGAGCTGGGAGTTCTTTATCTCACGCTTTACGCGTTCTCCACTGAGAATTGGCAGCGGCCGAAAGAGGAAGTGGATACATTGATGGGTTTGCTCCGTAAATTCTTACGCGATTACACCAGAGATCTGGCCGGCCAGGGGATTCAGTTGCAAGCCATTGGCCGATTGACCGAACTCCCGGAGGACTGTCAGGAACAACTTCGAGAAGCCATTGCTCAAACCGCAAACAATCACAAGCTCACAACCATTCTTGCGGTCAACTACAGCGGACGCGCAGAAATTGTTGACGGAATCAAGAGAGTCGCCCGAGACGTCAAAGCAGATCGGCTCGATCCCGACGAACTCACTGCTGAAAAGTTCAGTCAGTATCTTTACACGCACCAATGGCCTGATCCTGATTTGCTGATCCGTACCTCAGGCGAAATGCGGATTTCCAATTTCCTACTTTGGCAGTTGAGCTACACCGAGATGTACGTGACCCAGACGCTCTGGCCTGATTTTAAGCGAGCAGATCTTCTCGAAGCGATTGCCGAGTTTAACCGTCGCCAACGCAGATACGGAGGAGTCTGAGGGCTTAGTGATTGGTGGAATCACTAATCACCAATCACCTCTCACCAATCACTACCTCCCGCCTCCCCCAGCTCGTCGGCCACGATATTCGCAAGCGCCAACGACTTCAGATCAATCTCAGGATCTCGATAAAAATGATCGAGCCCTGGCTCAATAATGGTAACGCCATGAGGCACTAATTCATCCGCCAAAAGAGTCAGCCCGTCGTTGGGTCCATTCTTGCGCAGTTCAATATATCGATGCCTGACATCGTTAGCGATATCTCCCGAAAGCGGTGCGCCAACGAATTGGAGCACGAAAATATGGCACGGCAACGTGATCTCCTTCATTCTTTCTCTGCTCGCGGTCGTTGTCATTCCGGCCAAGCCCCGCGGGTCGATTCGCGAATAGCGTAATATGATCCTTGCCAACCATGACTTGGGCCAGCCGCTCACGTGATCAGCCAACAAGGTTCCCTCGATCAGTCCCCCTACGCTTAACCAAGCTTTGACCGAACTAGTTTCAATGGGCTCCAGAACCTTCCCCAGTGCCAAAGCGGTTTCCGGTCCACCCTTGCTTGCACTGATCAATATCAGACGTCTACCTAATTGACTCTCGGCGCGCACTATGCCGGCGAGAATTGCGGCATTTTCTTCAATCGTACCATCCTCTTGGGTGGCAGCTAGCTCAACACGAAGACCGAGCTGACGAAACAGCTGCCTTTGGTTGTAAAAATCGGCTCCGGACGATCGATCGCTCAAATAATGAAACCCCGGTATAAAGATAAGATCATATTGCTGGAGCTCCTTTCGGGCGGCTACAGCTCGACTGGCATGGCGAATGCCGATGTTGATCCTGTTTAGCTCTTGTCGATACGCCTTCTGCAGCTTGGCGTTCCGGCCATCCGACAAGCTTTGCTTGATGAAAAATAGAGTCGCAAAATCTGGCGACGTTTCCGCAGAAATTTCTCCTAACGTCCGCCGATCCAGCGGACGCCCACCGAAACGTTGCTCAATGTCAGCGATGCGGTGGTTCAATTCTGAATTCGCAGCGCTCGACGAAAGCGAGTTTTCCAAATAGTATTTGGCTAGCTCGGAATCAACGGTGGTCGATATCGGTTCACCTGCCAGATAGCCTTTGACCGGGAGTCTCAGGTAAGGTGCGCCGGGTGCGGGCAGCGGAGCAACTGCTAGTGCGGCGATACCGGCGAGACAGGGTATGCGCGCGAGCGAGGTCATTTCCGTAATCCATTAATTCGCTTGTCTCCATTCGGCCAGATCGTGAAGCCAACACCCGGCAGCTGCCCATAAACATTTTAAGATAAAGCGTCCGCGACGTGTGCGCGAGACCCCCAAATGGTAGGGCGAAAACCTCGGCGCATTCGGTAGCTGCGTCTTTCGTTTTGCATCCCCATGCGCCGGGTTTGAGCCATTCATGCTCGTCCGCACCTCAAGAATTCAAACTCTCAGTCTTTCAATTCTCCGCGACAGACCCAATCTCGGAATTCAAACATTTTCATGCCAAGACCAATGTTGGGACACGGCTCAAACCCGGCGCCTGGGGATGCAGAACGACCTGGCGCAGCTACCGAATGCGCCGAGGTTTTCGCCCTACCGCTACGGGCCTCGCGCGCACATTGGGACTCCCAACGCCTTATTAATGCCCATGGGTCTGTCGGAACTCAGCCGCAGATACGCAGACAAAACCAATCACCAATCACTAATCACCGATTACTGATTACCAATCACTGACTACCGATTACTGATTACCGACTCTCCACCAGAATCGTTTCTTCCCGCTTCTGTCCCACACCAACCAGCATGAGTTTCGCTCCCGACAATTCGCAGATTTTGTGCAGATAATTTTGTGCACTGATCGGCAAGTCGGAAACAGTACGCGCTTCGGCAGTAGACCGCTTCCAACCCGGCATTTCGATGTAGATCGGCTGGCAACGATTGAACTGCCGAACACAGGCGGGCGGGAATTCGATTTGCTTACCATCCGATTCGTAGCCGACACAAATCTTGAGCGTTTCCAATCCATCCAAGCCATCCAGATTTGTGACCGCCAGTTCGTCGATTCCATTTACAATTGTCGCAAACCGAGTAGCAACCGCATCGAACCAACCGCAGCGCCGAGCCCTTCCGGTCACGGCGCCGAATTCGCGGCCCATCCCGTGCAATAATTCCGAAAGACTTTCGTCTTCGGTCGGAAAAGGTCCCTCGCCCACGCGCGTTGTATATGCTTTCATCGCGCCAACGACCCGATCGATTCGGTTCGGAGGCACGCCGGCTCCTGTGCAAGCGCCTCCCGCGGTAGTGTTCGACGATGTGACGTACGGATAGGTGCCGTGATCGATATCTAAAAAGGTTCCTTGTGCCCCTTCAAAAAGTATCTGTTTCCCCTGGTCCATCAGTCGATGGATTTCGAGTACCGTATTCGTCAACATCAAACGCAACCGCTTTCCGGCCGCCAAATAATCCGAAAGTAATTTCTTTGGATCAACCGGTTGTCCGCCGAAATGTTCCAGCAACCAGTTTGCTTCCTGCACACGCCTGAACAAACGCTCCTCAAAAAGTTCGGGTTGCAGCAAATCACCCGCGCGGATTCCGACCCTGGCTACCTTATCGCCGTAGGCCGGGCCAATTCCACGTTTCGTCGTTCCAATCTTATTCTTTCCGTGCGCAATCTCACGCTGCTCATCGATCAGACGATGGTACGGAAACACCAAATGAGCCGATTCACTAATCAGTAAATTCCGTTCGCTGACCTGAATCCCTTGCCCCTCCAGCTCCGCGATCTCTTCGCACAAGGAGATCGGGTCGATCACAACCCCATTGCCGATAATACAGATCTTGTCCGAACGCAGGATTCCTGAAGGAATAAGCCGCAGGATGTACGTCTTCCCGCCAACCACTACCGTGTGACCCGCATTGTTACCGCCCTGGCTTCGTACGACCACATCAACCTGTTCCGTCAAATAGTCGATGACCTTGCCTTTCCCTTCGTCCCCCCATTGTGCGCCCACTAAAACTGTATTGGCCATATAACTCAGACACCAAACGTCCCATTCTGATGCCAGATCACGGGATGCCCCGCGACATTAGGCGGGCTAGGATTTGCTGCAAGCGGGAACATGGCGATAAGTCAATTGCGCAAGACCTTTAACGACAGCGCCTGCAGTCGGGGTGAAGTTGTAGCCGAGTAATAAATGTCAAGACGACATCGCGCCTTATGCTCTTTGCCTCGAACATCGAGTGCATCCGAATCGTATTCAATTGAATCATGCCCGAGTGAAGTCTCAAAAGTGGATAAATCGGGAACGAACCTGCACCATTTATAAGATCTAGCGTCTTGCGTCATATCTTGTTGGATGAAGGCACTGGATGAATTTTTGTGTCCGAAATAATCGGTTTCTTTATCCAACGTGTAGATTAATAACGTGCGGTAGTCGTGGGTCTCCATCGCCTTTAGAATCCGGAGAATCAGATCGGCGGGGGCCGAAGTGGTTGGAGCCGGGTTTGGACTCGGAGCCGGTGTTGCAAGAGCCACGGTCGTGGCTGGAGTCGCCGAGGCCAGCCCAAACTGGCTCGGCGTCGGTGTAGCGACGACGGGAGCCACTGATGTGGCAGGACTCGGCGTGGTCACAGGGGTTACCGCCGCGACGGAGGGTGTGGGAGTGGGCACCACTGAGGTCGACCCGGATCCGCCAAAGCGAATCGGACCGAAAATCGCCAAAGCGATAATCAAGACTCCACCCAAGATCGCCCCGACCATCAGCCTTCGTTTGCGGGGTGGTGCGGGCGGCGGAGGAGGAAGCGCAGGCGGAGTAGGAGTTACCGGTGATGACATGGGTACATTAGCTGGACGGCCCGCACCTGCGATGTTCTCCTTGAGTGCCCGCCAAAACTCGGCGCAATTAGGGAATCCTCCAGTTGATTGGGCTCCGACGCAGGCGCGCTGGAGTGTCTGGTTGCCCTCCTCACTAAGCTCCGGCAGAGGGCTGTACTTATAGGGCTCGTTCGGGCCGGTGTGTGATGGTAAGTCGTGCCCGCTAAGCAATTCGTAAATGAGGCGGCCGAAAAGCCAGACGGATTTCGTGCCACGAATTCCTGCCTCGGCCTGGGTCATCGACAACACCCGGCTGGCGGGAACCAACGTTTGCCTGCCCCACTCGGGCCGGTTGCGTAACAAGAGCGGAGCAATACAAAGGGGATTGAGCTTCAGAGAGCAGTTCGACCACTGCCCGGCATTTCCACGAGCCAGGCCAGGAAAGATCTCCCGAGAGATCTCTGCCGGGCAGCAGACCAGAATCTTTTGGGCGCTGACGTTGACCAAGCCGAATCCTTGCCCGGAGACGAAATCCAACGTTGCAGCCAACGGCTCTAAGAGCATAAGCAGATCGCTCGAGCTGAGCGAACGCCTCCACCGGAGCAAATCGGACAGCGGAAATCCATGAATCCATTCCCTTACCAGGAATGGTGCTTCGCTCTTTTCCAATTTTCGGTATTGCAGCAAGTTGGGATGAGATACGTTTCGGATCACCCCTAGCTCATTGTCCAGGAGATCGATTAAAATGGGATCGGTACTGATTCCAGGGTGCAACAGCTTCAAAGCAACTTCCGCTGGCGTTCCGGAGAGGGCCTTTTCTTCGGTTGCCCGAAACAATCGCCCGCCGGTTCCTTCGCGCTCTTCTTCAATCAGCCGGTACCGATCCCCCAGCAGGCTCCCAATCTGAATACCAAAGTAGTGGTCAAACGATGGAGAGGCGACCGCTGGAAGTAGCGTCGCCAGCTCCAGATTGTCATCGGCAGGAGGAGCAGCCTCCGGTGCCACCGGAGCCGAAGCGGGTGCGATCTGTCCGGGTGAAGGGCTGAATTTGGCCGCTAATTTGGTAATGACCGTTTCGATCTCCTCCTGTAACTGTCGTGGGTTTTGCGGGCGATCCTCCCTGCTCTTCGCCAGCATCCGGCGCAGCAAGTCGATGACTGGCAGCGGTACGCCAGCCAGTTGCTCGAACGGCGGGGGCTTCACCGCATGAGCGATTATCACCTGACCTACCGTGCCTGAGAATGGCCTTTTAGCTGACAGCAGATACCAAAGCGTGACTCCCAGTGAATAAATGTCGGAGCGGGTATCGAGCTCGCTCATCTCGGCTTGTTCTGGGCTGGCAAACGCCGGGCTACCGACGAAATCGTGGGTCCCGGTTAACTGGGTCACATCCAGGCTGGCGGCTTTTGCCGCCCGAGCCAGTCCGAAATCGATCAGCTTCACATCCAGGCTACCGGACCGGTTTACGGTCGCCATGATGTTGCCAGGTTTGATGTCCCGGTGAATTAGCTCCTGGTCATTAGCCGCTTCAAGGGCTTGCGCAACCTGCATTGTCACCCGCAGTGCGATTGCTGGCGAGAGCGGCCCGAGTCGTTCCACGTACCGCTCCAGATCCTCGCCGTTGACAAACTGCATGGCATAGAAATAGGTGTCGCCCTCTTCGCCGAAATATAAAACCGTGGCGACGTGAGGGTGATCGATTTTCCCTGCCGTCTGTGCTTCTCGAAGAAATCGGCGTCGCGCCTGAGGACTGTTGAGCAATTCGGCTCCGATGACCTTGAGTGCCACTGGCTTATCCAGCCTGGTGTCGATTGCCTTATAAGTGACCCCCATTCCTCCTTTGCCTAACCGGAACAGTGAACCGTCAGGACGGCGAAGAATCTTGAAATGAGCGAACCTTTCGGCCTCTGGCTCCTCCAACCTGCTCGATTGCTCTTGCGCGGTGCTTTGCCTCTTCCTGGCGCTCAAGAGTTCTATCGCGTTGCGCACCAGGGACGGAAAATGTTGTTCGAGAGGGCCGGGCTTGCAACCATCAAGCCAGTGCTCGACCCCGAGAAAATAGACGAGGTCATCCAGCGGCTCTACTGATTCGATCTTGAAGGCTAAGAGAGCCACCTTGAAATGAGCCGCTCGCTCCACTTCGCGTAGCACCTGCTTCGAGCGGTTTGAAGCTTGGCTCAACACCACCAGCAGTATCTCTGTCCGGCGGATGGCCTCGGTGATCTGTCCGCTGTAAGGTCGCCCGGCGAGTACATCCCGGGGGGCAATCCAGCAATGTATCCCGGCAGCTTCGAGGGCTACGCATACGCCTTCGGCCGCCGAGCTGTCCTCGCTCGAATGTGAAATAAAAACCGCGTGCGGCAATTTTGACGATTCCAGCTGTCCTGCGCCGGGACTGTCTCCCTGGTTCATCGTTTTTGCCGGTCGGATTGATTCTACTGATAAGGACATGCTTGCGCAGAAAGCAAGAAACTCTAGTTAGAACCAATCGGAACGGTTGGACTTGAGATTAGCAATTTCGTCCCCAGGACTTCAAGATTTAGCTTAGGAGAGCTCCGGGTGCTTCGAAAACCTGCCTCAGCTAGAAACGTGGTTTTCGCCAAGTCGCGACCTTCAAAAAAAAGCCCGCCGAGTCTTCTCTCTCGGCGGACTTGGATGGCAACTCAATTCTGAATGCGGCGGCCTCCCAGACTTACAGACCGCGCCGTCTTATCTAATCGGCTAAGCGTGTCGGTGGTTTAGGCATTATTTTACTCGGACAGTGGGCTCCTAGCAGCGAAGCGCCTCATACTCCTCTCTGCTGTCGAGGGGACAGAAGATATCGGGAGGGCCGAGGATGCTTAATCGGCCGGCCTATTCGTCGGACGCTTAATCTCACAACGGTCAAGAGGTACCTAGTCGCCAGGTAGCAAAACGCTCATACTCGACCGGTAGGAGTCAAGCTGCGGTGGAAATGAATCTATCTGAACTTTACCCACACAACTGAATTGCGATATGCACTCCCAATACGAATCCGATTGCGAACGCCAAGGGCACAAACTCCCGACCGTAAGAAGGGTCACCATGAACCGCTTCTTTTTGCCTTTTATCACTACATCAGCATCGAAGTGCAAGTCTTATAGGACTCTCGGGCCTTGCAATAATACTGGATCATTTCCGCCAACGGTTCGGTTTGGGTCTTATTTCAACTTGTCATCTACCACGCTCTCCAATCTCAAGTCCGACGGGTTGCTCAGGCACCCGGATCGTCGCCACGATCGGTCGATGGTCGCTTGCCTGGTTCCAATCGACTGAACGAAAGACATAACAATGCTTCCGATCTATCGCAGGGAGCAACGATCGGTTGGTCAGAATGTAATCGATCCGTGCGTAGGTGTCGGTGAACTTCTGGTAGTAGGTCCAATGATCGCCCGTGTAATCAGATAACCACAGGTCCGTAAGGTGAGTCGGACTCTGACGATCGCCCAATACCTCTTGAATCGCCGGTTGCTCTTTGGTGTCGTTCAAATCACCGTAAACCAGCAGCGGCACCTCGGGCGCCTCTTTCATGACACGATCGATGTGGTTCCGAAGTTCCTGCGCCTCCTGGCGTCTCACTAACTCCTCCCCTTCCGGAATGGGCAACTTCGATTTCAAATGCGCTCCGATCAATCTCAGGTCGAAGTCCGTTGAAATGCGGACGGTCACGTCGAGAATACCCCGCCGAACCGATTCAGTTACATTCGGTAGGTGGATTGGAACGTTGGCTTCTGAATGGCGAGATATAATCGGAAATCGACTCAAAAGAGCGATATGCCGATCCGGATCGGGACCACTCACATATTCCACGTCAACAAAGGTTATCCCTTCTTGAGCCAATCGCTGCCTGAAGCTTTCGAACTGACCTGGTGAGCCCATCTCCGCCACACCGAGAAGATCGGGATGAATCTCGCGAATGATCCGCAGAAGAGGCCCTATCTCTTTCTCCGGTTTCGGCGAGTGAACGAATTGTCCGTTTTCTCGCCGGTCCATGACAATGTAATTTTCTAAGTTGTAGTGGGCGAAGACCGCCGACTGCTCGCCGCGAACCACGGAAACTAACGCGACGCCGAGCAGGAATAGGAGCATCGCGAGCCAGGCGCGCTCTAAACGTCGAATCTCTCGTTGGCCGTTTCTTTCCCGAGGCACGCCAGAACCATAAGCCAGGAGCAACATTATAACAACTCTTTTTTTACACGTTGTTATTATTGGTCCCGAAGCGTTAGTCCCGTTATAGCATCGCCGCAGAAACCGGAGCTGCGGCGAGAACTTTGCCGGCTTGTCCGCCGTCGCCCGGAGGCCGCCTTCGCTCTTCGAGCTGCGGTGCCCGCAATACGAAGGCCGCGCCCTAGCGAAGCGACGAAGGCGCGAAGGAGGGAGTGAATCGGTGAAAGTAGCCCAATAGCCGGCAGATGCGATGGGGAATGATCGGCAATCACAGCGGCGACCCGTCCGACGAAGCCTGTGGGATAGTCTAACTATAGCGGATCGAGTTGGCGAAGTCGGAAGCCGTGACTCAGGAAAGCCTGGGCGGAGCCCAGGAACTAAAATAAATAGCGTTCTGTGCTGAAAGCGCGTGACAAGACCTGAACCATATGGTGTTTCTCCGGCCGGATTGAAACGCTCGAAAGCTGGAGGACGGAAGATTACTATTTTGGGTTGGAGACCGAGCTGAGCCTGCTACGAACAGTCCGGATTACCCGAGCAAAAGCTATCCGAAGACCGATGACTTTCAGCGCTATGCTCTTCTGGGGGCTGAATTCCTAGGGCGAGCCCTAGGCTTTCCTGAGTCGCAGCTTCGCCGCTAAAAACCCTGCGCATTTTCGCCCAGCAAAGTCCGACAAGCCCCGTGACGGGCTATAGAAACGCTCGGCTTTCGGTCCCGCACTCGGCTCAGTGATTGCCAGAGCCCCTCGATCGTCCCGTTCGTCCTTCGTCGTCCTGACTATGGCGGACAAGCCGGGACGGATAGCTCTTCAAAAGCGCTGACCCAGCATTTCGTACTGGGCTGCTTTCACTGAGTCCCTCCGGGACAAGTTCTCACCGTACAATCCCAAGCCCTTAAGTTGGCGCGCATAGGCCAGGCCAAGCCCTGGACGAAGTCGCGAGCGCGTCCCTACCACTAGGATCAGGACGGTTGCGTCGGTTGCTGAGAAGGCGGATTTTGCTGCGCTACCGGCTGGCTGGGTGCTGCCGGACTTTGCGGAGGCTGATACGGCTGTTGGTTCGGAGCCGGCTGATATGGCTGCTGGGCCGTTCCCTTTATCTCACTCCCGGCCGAATGTAGTTCCTTGTCGAAGTCTTCTCGCGCCTTGCGAAATTCGTTCATGCTTTGCCCCAGGCTCCGCGCCAATTCGGGAAGTTTCTTGGCACCAAACAAGACCAATACTATTACCAGAATTAGTACCCATTCTGACGGTCCCGGAGCTCCAAACGCGAGCATATTCATTATATTAATTCTTTCAGGGATTGAGACGCGACGCCGCTACCAGAAATTACGCCGCGATCATTTAAGGGTTTTGAGGCGAGAAATTAAATCGGCTTTACTGGTGAGACCGACCACTTGATCTTTTACTTCGCCACCCTTAAAGAAAAGGAGAGTTGGGATGTTGCGGATCCCAAACCGGCTGGAAAGAGTTGGACTGTTGTCGACATCCACCTTCGCGATTTTCACATTCTCACCCTGTTCTTTCGCGATCTCATCCAATACCGGGGCAATCATACGGCAAGGCCCACACCAGGAGGCCCAAAAATCGACCAAAATCGGTACCGGAGATTCGCTGATTGCCTGATCAAAATTGGATTCGTTCAAGTGTATTACCGATGCTGTAGACATAGAAGAAGCAGTAGACATAGGTTTTTGAGGTGCTTGGGCGGCCAAAAAAGGCCATCAACTAAAAGCTACCAAACATTCTACGATAAGCGATATCGCCGAAAAAGCGAGTACCAACGCAGCCAGCGGCACGATCCAAGGATCCCGCCGCGAGGGAGGTACCTTCGCCATCAATCTCTCACTGGTGTTCACGCCTGCCTCGAGCGTCGACACGTCGCTATGAATCTCTCCCGCTGGCTTCGGTGGAAGCGGAATACGTGCCAATTTCTTTTTCTCTTCCGGCATTGGACTCTCTTCTCATTACCGGCGGTCCCAGGTCGCTTGTCAAGGGGGTAGTCCGCACCTTTCCCAAATCTCTCAGGACTTGTGAACATGCAGGCTCCTGAACTGTTTCCGTTTGACCGCTAGGGGTTCACCGTTCACGGTTCGCGACGCAGGCTTCTAAGTCTGGATTTCTGGGTGGTCCCGCCGAACTCCTGGCTACTGACTCCTGCCTCCTGAATTCTGCACTTATGAAGCTACTGGTCACCGGAGGCGCCGGCTTTATCGGCTCCCACCTTGTCGAAGCGCTCGTCTCCCGAGGCGACTCCGTTTCCGTGATCGATAATTTCAATGATTTTTACGATCCAGCCATCAAGCGCTCCAACGTCAGCAACTTTCCCAGTTCCGTGCGGGTTCATGAGATTGATCTTTGCGATCAGGCCGCCGTGGTGGACGCGTTGGCGGAACAAAAACCAGACGCGATCATCCATCTCGCAGCGCGTGCTGGTGTCCGCCCCTCGGTACTATCGCCGGAGCTCTATCTGCGGACCAATATTTTCGGTACGTTTAATCTTCTCGAAGCAGCTCGAAAAAATGATATTTCACGGTTCATTTTTGCTTCCAGCTCTTCAGTATACGGAGCAATCCGCGAACTTCCTTTCCGAGAGGACCAACCTCTCCGGCAAACGCTCAGTCCCTATGCCAGTACTAAATTGGCCGGCGAGCATCTTTGTTCAAATTATTCGTACCTTTACGGATTCCAGGTCGTCTGCCTCCGGTTTTTTACCGTCTATGGTCCCCGCCAACGTCCGGACCTTTCGATTCATCGATTCACCCATCTGATCGCGCACGGCAAACCAATCGAAGTGTATGGCGATGGTTCTGCCGCACGTGATTTCACTTATGTCGACGATATAGTTCAGGGTGTCCTTGGCTCGATCGATTTCCAAGGCTCACCGTTCGATGTCTTTAATCTGGGCGAGAGCCACACGATCGATTTGCTCTCGATGATCGGCGAAATCGAGAAGGCGCTTGGACGCGGAGCAACCATCGATTTTCGCGCCCCCGTTCCAGGCGATATGCCGCGTACCTGCGCCGATATTACCAAAGCTAGGAAAATGCTGAATTACCGGCCGACGACATCGATAAAGGTAGGGATTCCGAAGTTCGTCCAATGGTACCGAGAAAAGCACGCGAACCGATGAAATCGACACAAATCGAAAATGCCGAGCAACTCTGTCGGGCGCTCGTCCAGATCCCAAGTGAAAATCCTTCCGGCGCACCGGAAAGCAAAGGCGAAGCCGCAATGGCACAGTTTGTCGCCGATTTTCTGACTAATCGAGGTGCAACGGTACAGTTTGAATCGATCGCGCCCGGACGTCCGAACGTCTACGGCTGGTTTCCCACTCCGGCGAACTCTCAATACCGCATCTTATTCGCACCTCATCTCGACACCGTTCCGGGGAGAGGCATGACCGTCGATCCGTTTGTGGGCGCATGTCGCGACGGCCGGATCTACGGTCGCGGTGCCAGTGACACTAAAGGATCGATGGCGGCCATGTTATGGGCGCTCGCCACCGTCGATCTGTCCCAATTGAATGTCACGGTCGGTTTCGCCGGCCTGGCGGACGAAGAGGCAGACCAGATTGGAGCGAAGACCTGCGCGAAAAATGTAAAAACCGATCTCGTGATCGTCGGCGAGCCAACTGATCTTACGGTGGTTTACACCCACAAAGGAACCGCTTGGACCGAATGGGAAGCTCGCGGAAAGTCGGTCCATGCCTCTATGCCGGAAGCTGGCGTGAACGCCATCGAGCTGTTGACGAAAGGATATGCCGATTTGAAGCGCGCGTTTCCCCAGCTCTGTGCTGCTCCTGAAAATTCGTTGCTTGGCCCGCCCACGATCAGCCTGGGAACCATACGTGCCGGAACGAAGATCAATGTGGTACCTGACCATTGCGTTGCGGAAGTCGATATCCGAACGGTTCCGGGCCAGGAAAAAATGGTCACTGCAGTGCAAGATTTTTTACGTGACCGGCATCCAGCGATCACTGTTCGGCCACTGAAAGTCTCGAATCCGATGCATACCGACCCGAGCCATCCGTTGATCCAAAAACTGGTATCGAACGGTGCACCGCTCGCCGGCGCCTCCTGGTTTTGCGACGCAGCGCATTTCGCCGATCAAGGAATACCGGCCGTCGCCCTCGGACCGGGTTCGATCAAACAGGCGCATACCAGTGATGAGTTCATTGAGGTCGCCGAACTCGAGCGCGGTGTTCAGTTCTTTCGCAACTTTCTCCTTTCTTTTCGCCAATGAGTGAAGCCGTAACCAAATCAGCGATCTCGCCCAAGCGAGCCGAAGATTTTCCCGAGTGGTATCAGCAGGTTGTTCGGGCCGCTGATCTCGCAGAGAACTCCGAAGTACGTGGCTGCATGGTGATCAAGCCATGGGGCTTCGGCATTTGGGAAAATATCCAGAAGCAACTCAATGCAATGTTCAAAGCAACCGGACATCGCAATGCCTATTTCCCGCTCTTCATTCCGCTCAGCTACATGGAAAAAGAGGCCGAGCACGTGGAAGGTTTTGCCAAGGAATGTGCGGTCGTAACGCATCATCGCCTGGAGGTCGGACCCGATGGTAAGATGCGGCCAGCGCCTTCGGCGCAGCTGACCGAACCATTGGTGATCCGGCCGACTTCGGAGACCATCATCGGTGCTACGTTTTCGAAGTGGATTCAATCGTATCGCGATCTTCCACTCTTGATTAACCAATGGGCCAACGTCGTCCGTTGGGAGATGCGTCCCCGCGTCTTTTTGCGAACGACGGAATTCCTTTGGCAGGAAGGACACACCGTCCACGAGACCAAAGAGGAAGCCGAGGCCGAGATGCTACAGATGCTAAAAATCTATCAGCAATTCGCGGAAGAATTTTTGGCTATTCCGAACTACGAAGGCGAAAAGACCGAGAGCGAACGTTTTCCTGGTGCAGTTACCACGCTTTGCATCGAAGCAATGATGCAGGACCGCAAGGCCGTGCAATCGGGCACCTCCCATTTCCTTGGCCAGAACTTTGCCAAAGCTTCCGACATCCGTTTTCTTACTCGGAACGGCACCCAAGAGTTCGGTTGGACCACCAGTTGGGGTGCGAGCACTCGTTTGGTGGGCGAGATCATCATGGTGCACGCCGACGACGATGGCGCCGTTCTTCCGCCGAGAATCGCGCCGAGCCATGCCGTTATACTCCCCGTCGTACCAAAGCCGGAACATCGCGCTGCCGTTTGGGAAGCCGCTGACAAGTTGGCGGCGGAACTTCAGCAACAGCGCTACGCCGGAGAACCAATTCTCGTCGAGGTGGATCGGCGCGATCTCGGTGGTGGGGTCAAGAATTGGGAATGGATTAAACGCGGTATCCCCATTCGCATTGAGCTGGGACCACGTGACCTGGAGAAAGGTACCGTTGCATTTTCGCGACGCGACCGGCCGGTGAAAGAAAAGGCGTTTTTGCCGACTTCAGAGGTCGTCCATACGCTGTCGGCAACACTTGAAGAGATCCAGAACCATTTATTCACGCGCGCGAAAACGTTCCGCGACCAACACACGATGCGGATCGATTCCAAAACAGACTTTTACGACTTCTTTACTGCAAAGAACGCGGAGAAACCCGAGATTCATGGCGGATTTGCGCTGGCCCATTGGTCGGGCGAACCGGAGGTCGAAGCGAAAATCAAAGAGGATCTCAAAGTCACTATTCGCTGCATTCCCTTCGCGGGCGAACTCCGCGGAGAACCAGGCAAGTGCCCGTTTTCCGGCAAGCCAAGCAATGGGCGAGTGGTCTTTGGGAAAGCGTACTGAGGCCGGGAGGCGGGACTGGTAGCGGCGACTCTCCAGTTAGCTCGCTGGCTCGATGCGAGCTCGAGACGTCCCCGCGGGACTGGTAGCGGCGACTGTCCAGTTAGCTCGCTGGCTCGATGCGAGCTGAAGACATCCCCGCGGTTCTATGCGTTAAACCACCAGAAACCGCAGTCGCCATCGCTACCTTCGCGACTAAACGATGATCGATCATTCCGCAGCGAAAAGTCCACATACCTCGGTCGAGTCAGCCAGCGGGACCGGTAGCGGCGGCTCGTCTCATTTTGGAGATCAGGCCGAACAATTCAGATTTCGGGAGATTCTCCGTCAATCGATAAACCGCCATCGTTTAGTCGCGAACGTAGCGTAGGCGACTGCGGTTTCTGGCGGTTTAACGCCCACTGCCCCCGGGACGTCTTGAGTTCGCATCGAGCCAGCGGGCTAGCTGGACAGTCGCCGCTACCATTCCTGACTCCAGAATCCTGACTCCTCTCTCCATATTCCCCCTTCGAACTTCGTGATTCGCGCTTATAGTTTCTTTGATCGGTCCCGCGATGGCAACCGCCTCCCCTCCACTCCCCTCCTCCCAATACGTAGCCGTCCACGGCTCACGGATTCACTACATTGAAGCCGGCAACCAAGACCCTCCGGTCCTCTTGCTTCATGGGATACCAACTCATTCTTATATATGGCGGAACGTCATTCCCCACATCGCCCCGATCGCGCGAACCGTGGCCATCGACTTGATTGGTTTCGGCCACTCGGATAAACCGCTCGATATCGACTACGATCTACCAACCTACGCGCGCTATCTCGAAGGGGTAATCGACGCGCTTGAGCTGAAGAATCCAATCATCGTCGCAATGGATCTCGGACTGATCGTAGGCCTCCACTATGCCATGCAGCACGAGGCAAACGTAAAAGGTCTGGTGATGTTTGAGGGCTTCTTTCAGCCGATGGATTTCGCCTTCTACAATCTGCCGCGGCACGCGCAACTTAACCTCAGAATGCTGCACGTGAGTCAAATCGCCGAGTTGCTGATCGTCAAAAACGATAGCGCAGTTACGAGCATGCTTAAGTTAGGCACTGTTCGGAACCTTTCGGATGTTGAGTTAGAGGCATACCGTGTGCCCTTTACCAACCCTGCAGTTCGCAGAAAGGTGTGGCGGCAAGGAGTCGGGCCAACTCAGCTCGGGCCACGGTCACATCGGGCCGGCGACACGGTCGATCTCATCAACCAATATGCGGCCGCGCTTCCGAAATCACGAATCCCCAAACTGCTGCTTTACGGAACGCCCGGGATGATCGTTCGCCAGCGCGCCATCGTTGTTGCCCGCGCACAGATCGACCAAATGCGCATCGAGCCGATCGGCAAAGGAAAACACTTCTTACCCGAAGACGAACCTGAAAACATCGGCCAACAAATTGCCCAGTTCCATGCTCGAATCATCAGCGGCAACTGAGCTCAAGTTCAGTGATCGCCAGCGAGATTCAGACGGTCAACGCTCGATTTCCGGGGCAGAAACTCCATTCGGTGATATGATGGCGCCGGGCAATACCATGAATTTTACGAACTATTTTCAGCGGGACCCACAAATTTGTGGTGGCGAGACGGTCTTGAAGGGCACACGTGTTCCCCTGCGTACCGTTTTGGCCCGCCTAGCTGAAGGCTACTCCTTTGACGAAATTCTTCAGGACTTTCCATCCCTTTTCGAGGAACAACTTCGCGTGGTTGTTGCCTTTGCGGCTACATCCGCCAAAGAAGATTTGCCCGTACAGACCGCCGCGTCGATCAATGAAGCTCAAGCTGGATGAGTCCACGATCTAAGCAGACTGCGGTGCCCGCTGTTTAGGTGGTATTAGTTAGAATGGGCCCCTAGCGATTCGTTACCCTGTGAAGCATCCGCGATTTCTTCTTTTACTCTCGTTACGATAGAAGGATCGTCTAATAGAGTAAGTGGTTTGAGAAGGTGCCTGATCTCCATAAACAATTCATAGAGTTCCACATCACGAGCGGTCAATCGACTCAACGCGCTCTGAAAATTGAGGCGATCCTCCAAATCTGGTGGGCGTTCACCAACTGTTTCCGGGTAAATAAAATCAGGAATTGCCGACATAGCCCACGGATCAGCAAGTATGGTTTCAGCTTTGGTTAGAAAAGTTGGCGCCAGCGTAGCGAGCGGATCTCCGTCCAATGTCTGAAGCACATCAGAAAGCATCTTGCCTTCCTGCGCGGCCACGGTCATTCCTTGGCCGTAAATTGGATTAAAGCGACAAATTGCGTCCCCCATCGGAAGCAGACCGCGAGGAAAGTCAGGGACCTGCGCGAAATGCCGCCATCTGCTTTCGGGAAAGGAAATCGGCGTTATATCGGTTAGACGTTTCGCATTCTTGATTGCGTTATAAACGGTCAGTGTCGGGAGTTGTCGTGCGTAGTCTAGGAATTGATTGCCATCGATGGGTGGAATATCTTTATCCTTCCCAGCTAATATGACTTGGTTAGTATTATTTTCTGCCGGAAGGATAAGGCCTCCCCGGACCTGTTCCGGTGCATTTGGAAAAGTCAGAACAACCTTGTAGTCATTCCAAATGTGGGAACGCTCGAAAAGAGCGCTAGCGTAACGGGTATTTACACTTATGCTCGTCTCCTCAGGCGGCCTTCGGCCAGTAGACTTCAGGAATTCCACAGTTAAGGATCCGTTCCCGGATGCATCCACGATAAGATCTGATTTGAGTGTTTCGCGGCTGCCATCAAGCATTTGGCACTGAATTCCCGTGGCGGCTTGGATATTCGATTCGCTTACAATATTAAGGACTCGGCATCCACCTCGCACTGTTATGTTACCCATGTGCTCGACTTGCCGTCGCAGCGTGCACTCAATCAACGGCCGGGACATCGTGTAAGTCGACCAGCCGAATTTAGTTTTCGGACAAAGATCCTGACCAGGAATCTCATTGAGAACGTCGAAACCAGGATCAATCCGTTCAGCTCCAGCTCGCATGAGCTCATTTCCGAACCCGGGGAGAAGATTCTCTAGTGCTTTTAGTCCGCCTGCCAGCAGGGCGTGGGGATGTTTACTTTGAGGAACGCCAGGTCGCGGGATACCGTTATCTGGTAGCTTGTCGCGATCCAGAATCATTACTTCCTCGAAATAATCTGACAACACACGAGCGGCCGATAAACCAGCTAATCCTGCACCAACTACAATGGCGCGCTTGCCCAGATAAGAACTTTTAGAAGCTACTGCTCGTTTCATGTATTTGGTTTTCCGGATAATTTCATCAACTAGCTTTTGCTTCCCTGAATCGGGAGTTAAACTAATTAACATCGATCCTTTAGGGATCTGCTTTGTTTGTCTCAATTGCCGGAATCTGTGGCCAAAAGAGTCGACGAAAACTTTTGGACGACAATCCAGAGCATAGCTTTGCCTGGCTCAACTATCGGCTACTGTTGGTATGCAGGTATCGCCATCATCCGTCGACGAATCGCATCTAATGGCGAAAAACAGTTGTAAACTAATACCTCTTGATTTTTGGCTACGCGCCAGAGGATCGACTAACCGACGAGAATAACAGTTCGACTCCCAGCGTCGCACTGTCTGCCGTTAAACGGATTGTTATAGCCCCTGCAGAAAGTCAATCATCGCGTCGTTTACCTCCTGCGGTCGCTCTTGCTGAGTCCAATGGCCGCATCCCGGCAGAATGAGGGTCTTTTGCAGTTTGAGCACGCTCCTCGGCAAGTTGAAAATTACCTGATCCATTCCGCGGAACGCCAGCACAAGATCCCGATCGCCGGCAATCAGGAGCGCAGGGACTGTGATCTTCAGTCCCGCAAAGGGAGCCATCAATTCCCAGTTCCGATCTATATTACGGTACCAGTTCAAACCGCCTCGATAGCCGGTTCGCTCGAATTGCTCTACATAGACCTCAACATCGGCTTCAGTGAGCCATGGGGGTAGCGAAGTTGGATTTACCCGGTTTGCCATCATGCCACCTTTCCGGGATACCATGAAAACGTGGCCCGGCGCATTGATCACCGGTTGGGGAGCATTTCCGGAGGCGTCGTAAAGAAACGCCCGCATAGAAAACCGCACGTCGTGTTCGAGATCCGCTTCCGCCACTCCTGGAGACTGGAAGTAGCTTTGATAGAATACTGTGTCATCGGTCTCCGGATAGCTTTTGCTCGGGTAATCCGGACCCCGGGGAATAAAAGGAACACTCAAGCCGATTACCGCACGGAAACGATCGGGACGAAGCAGCGCGGCATGCCACGCGACTGGAGCCCCCCAATCATGGCCAGCGATCACCGCCGTCTCGTGGCCCAAGGCATCAAGTAACCCAACCATATCACCGACCAAATGAAGCAGGGTGTATTGGTCAATGACCTCCGGCCGATCCGTCTGACCGTAGCCGCGCATGTCGGGAGCCACGGCATGGAAACCTGCTGCCGCCAACGCCGAAAGCTGATGGCGCCAGGAGTACCATAACTCTGGGAACCCGTGGCAAAGGAGCACCGGCGGACCTTGCCCCTGCTCAGCCACATGCATTCGAATGCCGTTTGTTTCGACGAACCGATGTGTTGGTTCTCCCATATCAGCCACGCTATTCTTTGTCCACCATCCAGAAGTAATGAACAGCACAGAGGTGAGACGGGGCTTCTTTTTGTCCCAGTTGCCGTAATCGTCGTCCGAACTGCGGCTGATTTTTACTTGGGCCAAGCTCTTAATGCTGTCTCGGCAACTCTTCGTAATTGCTCGCGGGTGGCGCCGCCGGCTGCCTGCACTGACATTCCTTGGTACACGGTCGCGAGATAACGGGCCAGATCGGCTGGATTGGTGCTTGTTGGCAACTCGCCCTCCCCCTTCGCCCGCTCAAGCCGCTCGCGGATTGCCGCTTCGCCCTCCGAACGGCGCAAAGCTAATTCCAGCCGGATCGGATCGGCCTCCTCTCCCGAGGAAAGCGCGCCGCGCACCGTCAGACATCCGCGCGGATTGCGCCGGTGAGTCACCATATCGGCGGCCGAACGCAGGAGGCGTTCAGCGACACCGCGTGCCGTCGGCTCGTTGATTGCGTCGCGCACGAAGGCCATCGTCCTTTGGACATACCGATCAAGTGCTTTCCGGAACAAAGCTTCCTTGTTCCCGTAAGCGGCATAAAGGCTGGGGCGGTTGATGCCCATGGCTTCGGTCAAATCCGACAATGAGGTTCCTTCATAGCCTTTTTCCCAAAATACCTGGAGTGCTCGTTCCAAAGCTTTTTCGATATCAAAGGCCCGCGGGCGGCCCAGCAACCCGCGAGATCGCATCCGTTTCATACCAGTCAATACAATAATCGGTCTGACAATCAAAGTCCATCCGATCGTTTCGTACCTTATGGTTCATAATGCTCACTCGCACAAAATGGGGCGGAAGTCTCTAGACACTATTTTTTTGGGTAAAGCAGTTGTGCGCGACCTTGACTAGTAAAGGCATGGCGACCCAGTAGAGGATGACGACGATGCTGGCGGCAATGAGTCTTCGGCGAGGATTTGAGGAAAGTTTGGTCCGAGCACCGGCTTTAAAATAGTCCGCATAAGCATGCTGACCGGCCATACCGCCATCCTGAGCACGGCCATTTTCCAGCGCCGCGGCGGCGGCTGGCATCTGCCCTTATTATTGATCGCGCGCCAATTAATTTCTGACTTGGAAAGCGGTATACTCATTCATTTTAGTTTGACGTTGTTGGTCTTGATGAGACCCGATTCGCTGTTTATCGAATCAGATTGCTTACCGCTAGATCGATTAGCTCGTCGCCACGGCCATTGAGCACCGCTTTGAGCGCCCAAAGGTTGAACCCTACCGCCTGATCGACCTTAATGGTCGGCGGCATGGAAAGCTCTGTCCGGTTGACCACTGCGTCGATCAGCGCCGGTCCGTCGTGCTGAAACGCCTCGGTCACAGCTTTCTTCAAATCGGCTGGATCTTCCACCCGCACCCCGAACATGCCAACCGAACGGGCCAGCGCGACAAAGTCTGGATTCACCAGCTCGGTTCCCTGCCCGAGAATACCCGCAGCTAACATTTCCAATTCGACAAAGGCCAACGCGCTATTACTAAAAACAATAATCTTCACCGGCAGCTTGTGCTGATGGAGCGACAGCAGGTCACCCATCAGCATGGACAGTCCGCCGTCACCGGAAAAGGTGACAACTTGGCGGCCGGGGAACGTAAGCTGCGCGCCGATGGCCTGGGGCATGGCGTTAGCCATAGATCCGTGATTAAAGGAACCCAGTAGGCGTCGCTTGCCGTTCATGGTGAGATAACGCGCGGCCCAGACTGTGGGGGTGCCGACATCACAGGTAAAGATCGCATCGTCGGCCGCAACTTCGTCGACAATTTTCGCGACGTACTGCGGGTGCATTGGTTTGCGGCCAGGATGCCCGACTGCGAGCTCATCCAGCCCCTTTCGTGTGTCCTGATAGTGGCGGATGAACCGTTTCAGGTGCGTGTCATCTTTCTTCTCATCGAGAAGCGGCACCAGCGCCCCGAGTGTCGCCTTCACATCGCCGATTATCCCGAGGTCGAGCCGGGTGCGGCGTCCGAGGTTCTCACCGCGGCGGTCGACTTGAATGATGGTTGCCTTCTCAGGATAAAACTGGGTGTAAGGAAAATCCGTGCCGAGCATCAGCAGCGTGTCGGCCTGCATAATCGCGTGGTAGCCGGAGGCAAAACCGATCAGGCCGGTCAATCCCACATCGTAGGGATTGTCGTACTGGATGTGTTCCCGACCGCGTAAGGCCGAGACGATGGGTGACTTGAGTTTGCCGGCCAATTGCATCAGTTCGGCGTGGGCTCCGGCACACCCAGCACCGCCCAGGATCGTAACCGCCTTACCTAAGCTCAGTAGTGCGGCCAGCTGCTTGACCTCGTCCTCCGAAGGGCTCACCTCGGGATGGCACGCCTTGATGGAGGCGCTCGGTTTGCGGTACTTTGCCTCTTTGAGAGCGATATCGCCCGGAATCGCCACAACGGCCACACCCTTATTTGTTAATGCGCTTTGGATCGCGATCTCGAGCACCCGCGGCACTTGAGTCGTCTGTGAAATCAATTCGCAGTAATGGCTACAATCGCGAAAAAGCTGGTCGGGATGGGTTTCCTGAAAGTAGTTGCTACCGATCTCCTGGCTCGGAATCTGCGCCGCAAGGGCCAGCACCGGCACGCGGCTGCGGTGGCAGTCGTAGAGTCCGTTGATCAAGTGCATATTGCCGGGTCCGCAACTTCCGGCGCACACCGCCAGTTCCCCTGTCAAGTGGGCTTGGGCGCCTGCGGCAAATGCTCCCGTCTCTTCGTGACGCACGCCAATCCACTCAATTTTCTTGCTCCGGCGAATCTCCTCCAGAATGCCGTTGAGCGAGTCGCCCACGACACCGTAAATCCGCGTCACGCCTGCCGCGATCAGAGTTTCGACAAAGATTTCCGCTACGGTTTTTTGTGTCATATTTTGATTCTTGCTAGGGTTGAGGTTTGAGTTTTTACCGACAAAAAGTGGAGTGGTTGGCGCCGACCGTTTAGCGCTTGGCGGCCATTAGTGGCGCTATAGCGTTTGTTGCTGGTCGAAAAGCGTTCCGGCTCTTTAATCCTCTCATAGGAGATGCCCAAGTCGCGCGGATCGGTAATGACGCCTTTGAGCGCGGACGCTGCCGCCGTCTCCGGGCTGCAAAGGTAGACGCTGTCCTCGCGCGTGCCCGATCGGCCGGGAAAGTTTCGCGGCACCGTGCGTAACGAAATGCGGCCCGCAGCGGGCGCCTGTCCCATCCCAATGCAGCCGTTGCAACCCGGTTGGTGTGTGCGCGCACCCGCCGCGACGAGTTCGGTGAGGTAACCTTTTTCGGCCAACGTTTGCAGAATGTGACGCGAACTCGGATTAATGTCGAAGGAAAGGCGATCGTGGACTTCACGGCCCCGCACGATGGTGGCCGCGATGGCGAAGTCCCGGAAGCCGGGCTTGGCGCAGGAGCCGATGTAAGCTTGGTAGATGTCCGCACCTGCCACCTCGCGAACGAGCACTACGTTGGCAGGGCTCGGGGGTTAGCGATCAAGGGTTGAAGCGACGAAAGGTCAATTTCGTCGTGGAGCTCGTACTGAGCGCCCTCCTCGGCCGCGATGGGACGCCAGTCCCTCTTGCGTCCGACGCTGCGCAGGTACTCCAGCGTCCGTTCATCGGAGGGAAAGACCGACGGCGTTTGGTCGAGCACCTCAAGGCAGTCCAGAGGAAGCGCCCTGCTCTTCCGTGATCGCGTCGTAGGCTTGTTCGGCTGGGTGAGATCGAAAACCTGCTAATTAAGCAAAATCCAAATGGTTCTTCCACCGCCAGGCCGCAATCGCCGCGCAGAGACCACAGAACAGGAAGAGACAGACCGCCTCAGAGAATTCTCCGGTGCGATACCATTTGAACGATAGCCGACGGGTATGCCAGTGGCAGCGACAGTATCCCAATTGGCCGCAGTGGCACGGCAGTAAGATCGAGCACCCTTGACGACTTCCGGTGTCGGCCAACAGATGACAAAGCACTCCGGCTAGATAGATCCAGACCAGCACTTTGACACCGGTATTGAAGACTGGAATGCCACTGACGGTAAGAGGTGCTGCCGGCAACCAAAAGATTGTTAGTCCCAATAAGATCCAAACTGAATAGGTGTGGAACAATCTTCGGTGGGATCGAAAGCGTGATCGCTTTCGTGTAGCTGGCTCCAGTTGATCAGGTAGGGATGCAGCAAGGAAAAAGAGCAGCCATACCCACCAGTGGAAGCTTAAAGCGATAGCGGCGCTCAGGTTGAAAATGCGATGAGAGGTCGCGGTCATGAATACGTTCCAACGTAGGATGAACTTCAGCTCGCCGAATATATCTTTAAATTCGGTTCAGCTGTCGAGTGGAGTTAATCGTCCCCTACCTCAATCGACATTTGAGATGCCCGCTGCGGGAGCGACCCGGTTGCGGGAATGTCCGAAGCCTATCTGGCGATGCCGATCACGCGCGCCCGGGTTCAGCAAAAATGGCTTCCCGGAAGCACTTCAGTGCGCCCTGGTAATACCGATCTAGGATCGGTGCTCTTTGACAACCATTCGAAACGGAGATGGCCCGGAGGTTATGCCGCGACGTACCGGGCGCACGGAACGGCTATCAGCCAGCGCGAGCTCAAAGCCCGACAAGATGCCGCTAATCACCAGTTTCATCTCGAATTGGGCAAACGCCATACCAATGCAACGCCGGACACCCCCACCAAACGGCAAATACTCAAAAGGAGAATAATGGCGTTCCAAAAAGCGTTCGGGCTTGAATTCATCCGGATCTGGGTAGACATCCTCGCGGTGATGAGCCAGGTAGATGCAGCCGATGACTACGGTACCAGGTTCAAGTGAGGAACCCATCAGCTCAACGGTCGATTTTGTGACTCGCGCAAACAAGGTCATTCCTACCGGGTAAATCCTTAGCGTTTCGGAACAAACGGCGTTGAGATAGGGTAGTCGAAATACAACAGTGGGGTCCAGGGGGCCGTCGAGTGCCTGAAGTTCCTTCAACAGTTGCTGACGTATTGTCGGAAATTTGTGAATCCAGTACAACGCCCAGGTAATAGCCGTGGCGGTCGTTTCATGACCGGCTACCAATAGGGTCATCAACTCGTCGCGCAACTCCGCATCCGTCAGCGCTTCGCCGGCTTCGTCACGAGCAGACATGAGCAAAGTAAGGATGTCGTTGCGGGACGGATCTAGATGGGTTCGACGCTCGGCGATTTCAGCGTAAATGAGCTGGTCTATCTCCCGTCGGGCACGGACGAAGCTGCCCCATGGACTCAGTGGCCCAAAATCCTGCCGTAGCATCGGAAAGAAGAGGAGGCTTACACTTAATGGATTACTCATTCTATCGAGCATCGTTGCCAGAAGCCTCTCGAGTTGCTGATAGCGGGCGCCCTCGTTTAAACCAAAGACTGCTCGCAGGATGACACGCATGGAAATCTTTTGCATGGACTTTCGCACAGGGAAGGTCTTCCCAGCGACCCGCTCTCTCATTACCTCCTCAGTAATGTCTCGAATAAGCTGTCCGTAAGAACGCATCCGTTCTCCATGAAAGGAAGGCATCAACAATTGACGCATCCGCCGATGGCGATCACCACTCAATCCCATCAGGGATTGCGTTCCTAGGAGAGGTTCTAATAGCGTGTTTAGGTCACCAGGTGAATCGAAGAGCTCGGAATCGTCGCTGGTCATAATGACCTGCAAGGCTTTGGGATTGCTGAAGAAGACGACGGGAGGTAATCTCTGGCTGAGAAACACGGTGAAGCGGTCGCCATAGCGATCACTGCAACCCCGCATAAAAGAAAATGGCATTGTAATCCACTGAAGCATTTGCCAGATCCTAGGAGATTTCGGCCCGTCAGGGAGCGACATAAGTGTTTGCTACTTTAGATTTGATCTTCTTGCCACCGAAGGTTCTCGTGCAAATTTTCTTAAGTGCGTGTTTTTGCCTGGCAAGAAGCCTTTGCAGATTTTAGGCGCCAAGGACCGCAGCCCAATTTGCCGAGCGGTGTAATAAACGCGAGGACTTGAGCGTCCGACTCTTTTTTGTTCCAGTCGCCGTATTCGTTGTTTCGACTGCCGGGTTCCAGCGCTGATCTGCTTCGCCGCACGATCTGTTGAGCAAAACTCATCCTAGCTTTTACGGAATTAACGAAGCGAGACCGTTCAGATCCCGCACTCGGGGATCAGGGCTTGAACTGATGGTCACCTGCCGTCCGCGCCAGACGACGGCGGCAAGGCATTTTTCAAACATCGCGCCACATCCGCTCGTCACGGCTCACACTCCGATCGCGAAGTCGGTAGTTTCTAGGTCGATCCACTCGCACGGCAGCGAGTCTGAGCAGACGCTCGAATTGATCGGGCTATGGAACCGCTTTAAGCTTCGGGTCATTCTCCTCGGTCAACTGATTGCGTAGGTCACAAAGACCGCTTTCTCTCATCGTCCGCAATACTGGTTTATCTGACCAGATCCCATCCAAAACCATAGTCCAGGACGTCTGAATCATACCCGTGCTTGCATGATCATTACTGAAATCTCCGACCTGCAGATAGCCTTCGATTTCTACATAAGCTGACGCGGCCAGCGTTTTAATGATACGAATGTAACTGATCGAAAAATCGTATGGTCGGGTATCGAAGGCTCTTAAATAGGTCCAATATTTAACCAGATAGGGATAAATTTGAGTCCGTTGCGCATCCAAACCGTAGCAATATGCCTGGAAAACATCATTGATAAACGGACGGATATGCTCCCTTTACTCCCCAAACAATCGGTAATCACATCAAAGCAGACATGTCATAACTAATTAGCAATCGGTATCGCAGACACTCGGAAGAAGGCAGCAAATTTTGGGCCGAGTCCGAAAGGAACAGTCAACCACGCCCATCACAAGCGCTTCTGTCGATCCTCGACACGTACGGACGTCCCGAGAAACTCAACAACGCGCCGTTCGAACCACGGCTCGCCGCCACGGGTCAGATCAACAAATCCCATATGACCTCCCGATTCCGGTGCTTCGAAGAACAGAGAAGGATTCTGTTCTGCCTCCGCAAAGGGAAAGCATCCCGGCGTGAGAAAGGGATCATCGTTGGCGTTCAAAAGCAGAGTCGGAATTGTTATTCGATCCAGATACTGGCGCGCGCTGGACTTCTTCCAATAATCCGCTGCATCTCGAAAACCATGGATCGGTGCGGTGTAGCGATCGTCGAATTCCTGAAATGTCCGGATCGTTCGAATCCGACTCGCATCGACCTGATCAGGAAATCTGCGCGCCTTGGTTTCAACTTTAGCGATCAGGCTCTTGATAAAGCGCCGAAGATAGATCCGATTGCTCCAACGGTGATCGAGGGCTCGCGCGGTTGCAGCGAGATCGATCGGCACAGAGATCGCCACCGCACCGATCACCGCCGGATGTGGACTGGCTTCGCCGAGATACTTCAGGGTCATGTTCCCCCCAAGGCTGAATCCAATCAGCGCGATTCGCGAATATCTGGTGGCCGCGAAGCGAATCACCGCCCCTAAATCGCCAGTCTCGCCGCTGTGATAAGACCGTGGTAGCCGATTCATCTCTTTCCCGCAGCCGCGGAGATTCCACGCCAGCGCATCCCATCCCGCTGCATGGAGCGTAGTCGTCATCCCACGATTAGAACCATCGTCAGAGCATCCCTCCAAGCCGTGCGAAAGAATCGCCAACTTGTCTCCGCCCATTCGCGCCCAGTCGAGATCAAGGAAATCGCCGTCCTCCAGTTCCAACCGCTCCCGCTTAAAAGCGATGTTCAATCGCCGACGCAAAAGCACAGGTAGGATCGTCTGGATGTGCCCATTGCGCAGGTAGGCCGGCGGGTGAAAATGGGAAGCGAGGATGGGCATATAGGTGGGCGAAATGGGCGATACTATCGGCGACAAAGACGTTGTCAGCCAGGTGAACCCGTTATTCTACTCCGTGCAGCCTCGCTTCGGCATGATCGAGGTCGCTCTGAATGCGGCGTAAAACCTCGTCATTGATGGCATATTCATCGCGCAATTGAATGATGGTCCGGCGTTCTACGTCGAGCGCGTCTTGCTGCAAGCGTTGATAGGAGGGCGCGATCAATCCAACAGAGCCGACTCCGCCAGTACTCGCGTATACTTCTAACTGCCGAATGCGGTCATCGTATTCAGCGCGGAGGCGCTCCACGATGTCCGCCGGGAACTGGCTATCGACTTCCCCGACATACGCCAGCGCCGCTTCATTCGCTTTCAGTCGCGCCGTCCTTTCTTCCACCTTTGCGCGCCCGTCATCCACCACTCCAAGGCGGCGGATCACCACGGGCAAACTCAGACCTTGGAGCACGAGCGTCGCGAGAATCACGCAAAAGGTGATGAACAAAATGTAGTCGCGTCCAGGGAAAGGGCTGCCGTCCGAAAGCGTCAGCGGCATCGCGAGCGCAGCTGCAAGCGACACCACACCGCGCATCCCTGTCCAGGCAACAATCGCCAGGTTCTGCCACGCCGGATATGGATCTCTTTTGCGCAGGGAAATGCTTATCAGACGCAGCACATTGGTTGATGCAAAGACCCAAACGATGCGCACAACAATGGTGGCGCAGCTTATCAGCGCGCCGTGCCAAAAAAGCTGTTTTAGAGAGCGGCCGGAGAGCGAATGAAGAAGGCGCGGCAGTTGCAGACCGATCAGGACAAAGACCAGGCCATTCAACAGGAATACCATCATCTCCCAAAACACGTATAAGTTGAGCCGCGTCCGGTAGGTGAGGATCTGCGGCGTACGCCAACCGAGGAACAGCCCGGACGCGACCACTGCCAGTACGCCGGAGACATGCAAACGCTCGGCCGGAATGTAAGCGGCAAACGGCGTGAGCAGTGAAATTGTGATTTGAACGGGCGGATCGTCGAGACGGCGCTGAAGTTGGGAAGCGAGCCAACCGACAACTAGCCCTATTCCCGTGCCGCCAAGGGCGACTAAAATAAAGCGGAGGCTTGCTTCAGAAAGTGAGAACGTTCCGCTCATCATCGCCACAATTGCAAAGCGGTAGGCGACGAGTGCCGTCGCGTCGTTGACGAGACTCTCGCCCTCCAAAATGGTAACGATTCTTTGTGGTATGCGCAGACGGTTCGCGATCGCGGTCGCTGCAACCGCATCCGTAGGTGAAATAATTGCGCCGAGAATAAATGCAGTTGCCCAGGGCAAACCAGTCAGCGCGTGCGCGACAACGGCCACGAACGCGGTTGTTAACAAGACAAGCCCTATCGCGAGCAACAAGATGGGGCTCAGGTTCGCGCGAAAATCTCGCCAAGATGTAAAGAGCGCCGCCGGATAGAGCAACGGCGGCAACAAAAACAGAAACACCAGATCCGGCTCTAGCCTTACCCCTGGCAAGCCAGGGACAAACCCGAGCGCAAGTCCACCGATCACCAGCAATACCGGATAAGGCAACGCCGCTTTCTTCGCCAACATTGCCAGCGCCACAACGACGATCAGCAACGTACAAATAATCTCAGCTTGGTTCATAAGCCGCCGAAGCGATGAAGTAGCGGTGTGAGAAGCTGGATATTTGTGCGAAGTTCAAGATCGCCCTTCTATCGAGAAGCCAAGCATCACAAAGATCAGCCTTTGTAGCCAAAAAAGTCGAGCAGCTCTTTACTCCTCACTCGAAGAGTTAGCAGCCCTTGAAACGCAATCGCTTCATTTCAGAAGGGACAGACTGTGCACAGCCACGGCTTTGCTCAGGAACGTATTCAATCACCTTGCTGTCCAGTGGCTCGGGCGAGTATTGAAACACTCCTATGTCGTCCTGTGGCAGGTCCAAACCACGCCACGTGAACTTGGTGTTCTTTTGCAGTATCTGTGAACCATCCTTAATCTTGACCTTGCCAGAAAATGAGCACCAGTTGCGGCCACTGCTGTGCTTGGACGAGGTGATTCCATACCGTGGCGCAAGGCGCATTGATCTCAATCTGGTTATGCGCAAACACTTCTGACCATTTGAGAGACAGGGTCGTGGGCCAATGAATATCTGGCGACCGCTGGTCGCGGTCCCTGTCTACGATATCACCTGGAGGCGTGACACTGCCTGTGACAGTGATCGCAGGCAATTCCGTGGCTGCCTTCGTTGCAGTGGCAGCGACAGCCGCAAATAAACCGCAAACTGCAAGCAATAGCTTTGTGGCCATAATGTATAGACTTGAGCAGTTCTCTTCCGCCCACGCTATCATCGATAGAAACTTGGGGGTCGAGTCTATGCGGCGTGTTGCCCAAATAAGAGCTAAAATAATGTAGCTATTGTAGTTATCTACCTGTACAGACGCGGTCCCCAGTTTGGCGTTTGGCGTTACTTCTTCATCGTTGTGGTTGGCGGTCTTCCGTTTACGGGCGGTGACCTTTGCCTATGCGACGCTCCCAATAAGGCATGCTCCGCTTTCCCGCGGGAGACCGCTAAGTCACCCGCGGGATGCTGCCAGATTCAAATCCTGCTATCTGGGTTAAAAAAGGGGCTCCGTGCCCTCGATACGAACCGCCTGGAGCTCGTGGGAGTCGAGACCGAGCAGCTCCAGAATGGTTGGGGCGATCTGCGTTGTCTCTACCGGCGCTGTGACATTCAGGCCGCCACTTGCTCCAGGCCACACCACTAGGATAGGAACATTTCGATCCTCGGGGTGATCACCACCGTGCTCGGCGATTTTGGCTTTATGGCCGGTGTAGACGACCCCGTACTGAGCAATGCCGATCACGTCGGGTACCCGAGGATCACTCTCTTTAACGCCAATGAACTGCGCCGCTGCCAGGCCCGTATATACCTGCCAAAGACCGGCAGACGTGACGGGTTTGCCGTCGACGCTCGCGGTGGAATCGCTGTAGTTCATCAGGAACTGCCTCGCAAATTTGGTGGCCGCGTCGGACCTATCGTTGAGCCAGACAATCATGCCGTCGTCGTCGACCTCAAACGCTACCAAGGGTGTGGCGCTGGGGTGGGAACCGTTCCACGCAGCGTTGAGAGCGGCGATAATTTTGCCGTCGTCGATCCGGTTGAGGGCAGCGAGATTCATCGGCGACTGCCCATGTTTGGCCGACACGATGATCGCGGTGCTACCGAGGAGTCCCCGCTGCTCGAGAGCGCTATACATCTTGCCAAGGGATTGGTCAATGAAGTCGAGCGCGTGGGTCAAGACCGGCCCGGGAGTCGCGCCGTCGGCAAGATAGCCGCCAAGGGAGTTCCCCGACAGGTCACCCTCCGTTCTAGAATTTGGCAGCTTCTGGCCGGTCGAAACGGTTTGGAAATTCATTCCAAAGATCGCCGGCGTTCCTGGGTTACCGCCGCCATCATGCCGGTGACCATTGATCCAGTTGATAACGGCCTCAACTTTGTAGCCGTCGTACTGCTGGGTGAACAGATTGTCCGTTGTCCAGTCAGGTTGGTTCAGCGCAGTCGGAGCGGCCTTGTTCGCGCTACTGTTGATCTCGGGAGAAAAGCAATCGTCGACGCCTTCCCCGGACGAACCGGACAGGGCCAGGTAGGCGGGATGCTTGTCAGACCACGCCGTCAATAGATGGTGCCGGTGAGCTACCTCGAAAATTGTGTTTACTTGCAGATACTTGTTGGGGTAGATCGGCTCGCATGTCTCGGGATCAACGGGCAAGTTCGCTGGATTGATGACCTTCACTGGATTGCTCGTCATCTGCAGAATGTCTTCCCAAGGATCCGGGTTGTCGGGAGCCGGGACGATACCCTGACCCGCGTCGAGCGCGCCCAAGTTCTTGTCAGCAGCTTCGGTGTAAGCGACCTCTCCGCCAGGTGCGGGGCCGACGCAGTTCGTGGTCCCTGGGGGGAACACCGCATGGTTCCAAGTGTCGTCATAGTAGATGCCGGCGGTTGCCGGGTTACCGCCCGTCACCTGCCCGATCAATCCAGGGAACGAGTCCGAGGGAAAGGGCGTGCTCGCGTTGGAGTAGTCGACGCCGTGCGCCACCAGCTTTGCCAACGTGGACTTAGGGTGGGTCTGGACGTACCAAGCCAAATCAGACTGATGCATCCCGTCGACCGATATAAGCAATACGTGTTCGACATTTTTTTGGTCGTCGTCGTCTCTCGCCACTGCCGGGAGCGCCAGCAGAATGCCCGCAGCGGCGGCACCGAACATCGCGGTTGTGCACCGGAGTTTTTGGGGTCGCAGACGTGAGAATCCGAAAATGCTGTTTCTCTTATTTGACCGATTGATATGTGATTCGGCCTTCATATGAATCTTGCTTTTCATTTTTCCTGTTTTCATGTCTCGACTAGAGCCGTCAGTGAGTTGTGATCCGCTCCTTTCCCTAATGGCTCGTGTTAGCCATTCCACGCGGAGGTAAGTTTCCAGGCGAGGTAATCAAACCGTGCGCTGAAAGGCAACGCGACGATTGTAACAATATGTTGACGAAGACGTGGCGATCGAAGCTAGCGAGACCTAGGTCAGATTCCTCGTGATTCGACCACACGGCTTTACGAATCGGCTCCGCTGTTTAATTTACTTCTCACCAATCACTTTGGTTGCGGCTTGCCGCGCTGAGGCCTTCTGTTCGAAAATTCTTTGCGCCCTTCCGTTTTTCCCTCACCCGAAACAGCGGAGAGCCAACGAAGTGGTCGGCGTCGACACCGAAAGCCATTCCAGGAATTAGCGCCGGCCAAGATTTGCAGCGCATCCGCATTACTCCAGAAGAAACGAAGCAGGAAGCGCGCAAGGCAATTTGGAAAGACTAGCAGATGACTGGGCGGACGCTCACCGCCGATAACTCGCTTCGGATCGAATTGGCGAACTGATAGAATTCACCTGGGAGTCCTCCAAGCTCGCCGCTGGGCAGGGCCCAAGAAAACATCCGTTGAATTCGAAGACCAGGAATGTTGATCTGGCGGACGAGTCCCCTAGCGATTTCCTGTTGAATGTCCCAACAGGAAAAGAAGCCCACCCCAAGACCCCCAATCACCAGTGATTTGATCGATTCGTTGCTTCCTAATTCAAAACGCTGATCCAACTTCCTCGGATTGACTCCGCCATCCTTCAACACACTTTCCACCACAGCTCGGGTACCTGACCCCGACT
>WNFQ01000614.1_pt1 | contig 52371 bp, 49 predicted proteins | sample 5400171 | NCBI WGS metagenome assembly WNFQ01 (sample SAMN13153356, study PRJNA577476) | soil metagenome | isolation source: 20 cm soil under Madrone tree | place: USA:California | collected 2016-06-14
GGCGCCCGCTCAGCCCGCCGATGGCCAACAGCGCGGTCCGTGGTGGGAGGTATTCGGGGATTCGAAGCTCAACGATTTGGAAGCGCAACTCGATGCAGCCAACCCCGACCTGCAAGCGGCGGTGGCGCGCTTGGAGCAGGCGCGCGCCGTCGCGCGCCGGGACATTTCCAACGAGTTTCCAACACTCGGCTCCGGCGCCTCCGCAACGCGCGCGCGCAGCTCCGCCACGGCCCCGCTGGCAAACCTCGTCGGTAATGTACCGGTCACATCCAATGATTTTCTGGCCACGCTGAACCTGAACTGGGAAATCGACTTGTTCGGCCGGCTCCGCAACACGGCCGCCGCAGCGCGCGCCGCGGCGCAGAGCAGCGAGGCGGACACCGCCGCAGTCGCTCTGTCGTTGCAGGCCGAGCTGGCGAGCGAGTATTTCAGTCTGCGCGGCGACGACACCACCATTTCACTGCTTGCGGACACCATCCAGGTCTACGATCGCGCCTACGATCTCACGAGCAACCGTTACAATGAGGGGATTGCGGCTGCCACCGACGTGGATCAGTCTGACACACTGCGGCAAAACGCCCGCGCGCAGCTCGCCTCGGTGCGCCGCGACCGTGCACAGCTCGAACATGCGATCGCCGTCCTGCTCGGTGTGATGCCTTCGACGTTTGGGCTCGAGCCGGCACAACTCGCCAACTCCGTTCCCGCGCTCGCCAGTGGCTTGCCTTCGGCGCTATTGCAACGTCGCCCCGACGTGGCGCGTGCGGAGCGGGCGGTGGCGGCGGCGAATGCGCAGATCGGCGTCGCGCGCGCCGCGTGGTTCCCCGTTTTCACACTGACGGGGGAGGGCGGCTTCCAGAGCATCTCCTCTTCGCAGTGGTTCAAGGCGCCGAGCCGCCTGTGGTCTCTCGGCCCCTCCGCAACGCTCCCGCTGCTCGATTTCGGCGCTCGCTCGGCGGCGAACCAACAGGCGCGCGCGAGCTACGACGAAGCGGTCGCGAATTACCGCAAGACCGCGCTCACCGCCTACCAGGAAGTTGAGGACAACCTCGCGGCTTTGCATCACCTCGCCGACGAGGTGACCGCCGATGAGGCCGCTTCGAAGTCGGCGGCGAGCGCGGCCACCCATTCCGACAAGCGCTGGGACGCGGGCGTCGCGGACTACATCGAAGTGACCACCACCCATACGGCAGCCCTGCAGGAGGAGCGCGACGCCATCTCTGCCCGGGTTCTGCAGCTCAACGCAGCCGTCGCGCTGGTGCGGGCCACCGGCGGGGGCTGGACCGGGGACCGGATCGCTAACCAATAGCATGATGTGACCTATGCAGAACGGTCAGTGCGGCAGGGGCGCGCCCCGCGCCTCGACGGGCCAGCTGGAATGGACCGGCACCCGCGTGGACCCTCGTGATCGGCTCGAACGCCCAGCTCCGCGCCCTCGCCGAGGTTTACGCGAGTTCGGACGCGCAGTCGAAGTTCGTGCAGGACTTTGTTGCCGCTTGGAACAAGGTCATGAATCTGGATCGCTACGACGTGGCCAGGTAGGCGACCAACTCCTCCCCAAACCTCGCCCGGGAATCGGTGCGCCGCAACCCGGGCGAGGGACCTTGGGCTCTGACTCGCCCGAATAGCACGCGATGAGTGCTCCCGCAATTATAGGGTGCCTATTGCGGCGCCTGCCTTTTTTTGTACTCCTCTCGGAGGGGCTGCTTCATTAGTTTTCCGGTTGGCTCGCGAGGGAGACTCTGCCGAAAGTCGAATTGCCGGGGGCATTTAATGGGCCCTAGCCCGTTCCGGGCATAGTCGCGAAGCTCCTCGGCTAATTCATTTCCGGCGGTGCTCCAATCGGCGGGTTGGACCACGGCAACCAGTCTTTCCCCCATTTCTTCGTCTGGTGCACCAAAGACAGCGACGTCCGCGACCTTCGGATGGGTGATGAGGAAGTTTTCGACTTCTTGGGGGTAGATGTTAACCCCACCAGAAATGACCATGAAGTGCTTTCGATCGGTTAAAAATAGATAGCCATCGCTGTCGAGGCGTCCAATATCGCCCAATGTGGCCCAACCGTGCTGATCATAAGCGTCTGCAGTCTTTTTGGGATCGTTGTGATATTTAAACGTGGGGCCGTCCGCGAAATAGACGTTGCCTACTTCTCCAGTGGGAACTTCTTGACCAGAATCACCCGTGATCTTAACCGTCCCGAGGACTGCCCGCCCGACTGAGCCAGGTTTTTTCAACCACTCTTCAGCGGATAAAGCCGTAATGCCACACATTTCCGTTCCGGAATAGTACTCATGGACGATGGGGCCCCACCATTCGATCATCGCGCGCTTTATTGGTACCGGGCATGGCGCGGCCGCGTGGACGACAGCCTTAAGTGACGACACGTTTGCAGCTTGCCTGACCTCAAGCGGTAATTTGAGAAGCCGGACGAAATGAGTAGGGACGAAAGTCGCGTGGGTCACCCGGTGCTTTTCGATGAGCGTGAGCGACTCCTTTGCATCGAATTGATCCATGAAGATGACTGTTCCGCCGAGGCGCTGAATTGTCAGCGCCCATCGAAGCGGTGCCGCATGGTAAAGAGGCGAGGTTGACAGATATACGCTGTCGGCATTCATTCCGTACAGCGTCTCACCCATCTGTGTGAGTGGCGTTGGGTCGTCAATGGACCCGTCGGGGAGTGGCGGCTTGACGCCTTTCGGTCGACCCGTGGTGCCGGAGGAATACAGCATGTCGGCGCCCGGGTTTGGATGCGCGATCATGCCGGTGGGGAAAGGCGCCCTTGCGGTTCGCCAATTCAAAATGTCTCCCGACGCGAAGTCAGTAAAGAAGCTTCGGACGTGTGGCTTATTCTGCAAAGCGGCCATCGTCAATGGGGCCAGTCGACTGGACGCGATGACGATTTGTGCGCCTGAATCCTCAATGATGTAGCTGATGTCCGCCGCGCTGAGCTTCGTAGAAATCGTTGTGAGATACAGCCCGATCCGCTGAGCTGCCCATGCGATCTCGAATATGTCGAAGCCATTGTCGAGCAGGACCGCGATCACGTCACCGCGCGTGAGGCCAAGTGCGCGCAGAAGATGTGCGCCTTGATTCGCCAGTTCGTCCAGCGCTCGATAAGTCAGGATGCTTCCGGACTTCGCGCCAACGCAAGCCGTCTTGTCTGAAAAACTCGCCATTGGTGCGAGGTGCTGCATGACCATTCCTTGTTTCTGGTTTCTTCCGAAGGGTGTACCTCAACCCCCGGACCCGGTTGCCCCGTCACGCGCATCTCATGCAATTCGTGACTCGAGCGCAAGTCGAGAGCAAGGAATGTCAAAAGTGCCATCAACCCGGTGAAAGTGCCGGCTCAAGTTTGCTCTAAGCTTTCCATCAACAGATTGGCGGAGAAGGCCAACGTGTCGAGACAACTTCCCGGGAGCGGCAAAAGTATGCGTACAGACAGCGAGCGAGTGTGGCTTTCGGCAATCATTTTGCTCGTCTCTGCAGGTGTAGCGAACGCGCAACAGGTGGCCGTTGATGCCAGCGCAGGCGGAGCACTCGATGAGATCATCGTGACAGCGCAGCGCCGCGCCCAGTCCATCATGGATGTACCCATAGCGATTACAGCCATAGCCGGCGATACCTTGGCCAAACAGGGCATCAACAACTCTGCCGATCTTGCCTCAGCCGTACCGAATCTTCAGGTAAGCAGCCCGTACGGCAGCACCCAGCCGAATTTCTCATTGCGGGGCGTGAGCGTTGCCAACGAATACAATTCCAACCAGGCATCGCCAATCGGCGTCTATATCGACGACGTCTATATCGCCGCGCGTACGAGCCAAGGCATGGGCTTGTTCGACCTCGACCGCGTGGAAGTGCTGCGCGGGCCCCAGGGCACGTTGTTCGGACGCAACACAACGGGTGGGGCTATCAACTTCATTACTAAAAGCCCTTCACTTTCCGGCGCCAATGGCTATGCCGAGGCCGGGTACGGCAACTTTAATACCTTTACGGCGCAAGGCGCGATTGAAGAAACACTGGTCGACGGCCAGTTGGGTCTCCGATTGGCGGCGAACTATGTAAAGGGCAACGGCCAGATCGAAAACATCTACCCGGGCGGCGAAGATCCTAATTCCCAGGACTCACGGCAGGTTCGCCTTTCCGTGCGGTTTAAACCGGGCGACGGCCCACTGGATGTAAAAATACGTGCCTACGCAGGCCGCGACAATCCAACCCAAGCCGCCGTTCACGGGATCGTACCCTACCGACAAGGCTTGGATTTCTTCCAAGTCAATGAAAACAGGATTGGCGAAAATCAAACGTCAGCCTCCGGAGTCGCGGCCGCCGTATCGCTTGCGTTGACGCCGGCTCTCACCTTGACGTCAATTTCCTCATTTGATATCGGGCGGCAGGAATTACAGCAGGCGGCCGACGGATCGCCACTGAATGTCTTGGATATCGATTGGCAATCTCACTTCAGACAGTACAGCGAGGAGGCACGAGTCAACTATTCAGTGACCGGGCTGAACCTGGTCGGTGGCGTTTATTACGGATGGGACCAAACCAACACCGACAATACTTTCAATATCGGCAGTGCACTCGGTCCTGGAGTTGACGGCGGATTCTTCCAGAATTATCGGCAAGTGCGCCACTCATCGGCTGTATTTATTCAAGGTGATTTCAATATCACGTCGAAACTTGTGTTTACCTTGGGCGCAAGGTACACGGAAGACAGAGCGCGATACGACGATGGGTACGCCAATTTGTTCATCGGAGGCCTCAACGACCCCCATGTGCCGATCGCAAGCACCGTGCCATGCCCAGGCGCGCCGGGAACATGCGCCTATGATCCTAACGCGCGATTTGTCATCAATGGCAAGAATGACGCGCCCACAGGCCGGGCCGCCCTGAGCTACACGTTCGACAACAACTTGCTTACGTATGTCAGTTACAACCGCGGCTACCGTGCAGGGGCCTTCAACGGCGGCGGCTACACATCGTCATCCGGCATCACGTACATCAAGCCGGAGACCGTCAATGCCTACGAAACCGGCGTGAAAGGCCGCTTATTCGATAAGACGCTCACGCTGGCGGCGGCGGGCTTCTACTACGACTATAGCAATCAGCAGCTGCAAGACACCCGGCCAGGGCCCGTTTCATTTCTCGTCAATGCGCCTAAGTCAAAAATCTACGGTGTGGAAACCGAAGCCACCTGGCACGTTGTGCCGGACTTTACGCTACGTGGATCCTTCGGTTATCTCCATGCAACGTACTCCGAGCTGTTTCTTCAGAATACCAATCTCGCGGGCAACAAGCTTCCCTTCGCGCCGACGTGGACTGGGCAAGCGGGATTCGATTGGATCTTCGCACACGTCGGCGACGGCGCGGTGGCTCTATCTCCGCAAATCAGTCACGTGAGCAAGCAGTACTTTTCCCCGTTCAATGACGTCAATGCAGTTGGCTCCGCGCAGGAGAATTCCGAATTGGCGCAAGCCGCATTTACCAAAGTCGATGCATCACTCACTTGGGCGCGCGAGCATTGGTTGGTTCGCGCATGGAGCAACAACCTTTTCGACAAGGCAGTCTATGGCTATGGCCTCGATCTGAGAGGCGCCGGATTCCCCTACAATTTTCTCGTGCCCTCGACGCCACGCACATTCGGCGTCAGTGCGCGGTATTCCTTTTAACGATGTCGACATTATCGTCAGGCGTTGATATGAACCCCGATCTCAAGGATCCCGATCTCTATGTGGAACGAGTGCCACTCGAGGTCTTCGCGAAATTGCGAAATGAAGATCCGGTCTACTGGAATCCGGAGCGGGATGGTCCCGGTTTTTGGGCTTTGACTCGCCATGCGGACATTGTCCATGTCTCGACTCAACCCGGTCTCTTTTCTTCGGCTTACGAGAATGGCGGACATCGGATCTTCAATGAAAACGAAGTGGGATTGACGGGAGCGGGGGAGTCGGCGATCGGCATCCCATTCATCTCGCGCGATCCGCCGCTTCACATGCAGTACCGTAAAATCGTCATGCCGGCCTTGGCGCCGGGTCGGCTGTCGGGAATCGAGGAACGCGTGAAGGCGCGCTGCGCTCAGCTGATTGCAAAGATTCCGCTCAACGCGACGGTCGACGTGGTGCCGCTCTTGTCGGCCCCGCTACCGTTGTTGACGCTTGCCGAATTGCTCGATGTGCCGTCCGACATGTGGCTCAAGTTATATGACTGGACTAACGCGTTTGTCGGCGAAGATGATCCGGATTTCCGCCGGTCGCCGGAGTCGATGGCTGCGACTCTCGGCGAGTTCTTTGCGTTTGCGCGGGACCTGTTTGAGCGGCGGCGCGCAACCCCCGGTGTTGATCTTGCCAGTCTCCTGGCCAACGCGACGATTGACGGAGCGGCCGTTTCTTTCAACGAATTTGTTGCCAATCTCATTCTCGTTTTGGTGGGCGGCAACGAAACGACGCGGAATTCTTTGAGCCACAGTATAGTGGCGTTTGCAGACAATCCAGATCAATGGGAACGCGTACGGCGGGAACCGGCGTTGCTCCAAACGGCGGTTCGGGAGTTGGTGCGGTTTGCGAGCCCGGTGATGCATATGCGTCGCACCGCGACGGCTGACACGGAGATCGGGGGTAAAAGGATAGCGAAAGGAGACAAGGTTGTCCTGTGGTATATCTCGGGGAATCGAGACGCGAGCGTCTTCGAGCACCCGGATACATTTGACATTACGCGGCGGAATATCCCTCAATTAGGGTTTGGATCGGGTCAGCATGCATGCGTCGGCTTTCGCCTTGCAGAGATGCAACTTAGAATAGCCTTTGGACTCATTGCGGAAAAGGTGGCCAGATTCGAGATCGCCGCGCCGCCGCGTCGATTTCGGTCCAACTTCATCAATGGGCTCAAGAACTTGGATGTCAGGATGATTCCTCCCTGAAATCGGAGAGAGCTCATGAGCGCAGCAACCAAAGCATCGACCAACGAAGCCATTATCAGCGACATCCTCGGCCGGGCACCGGATGTCGAGCTGAGTTCTGAGGCCGATGGATGGCGGCTGTGCCGCTGGCGGCAGTTTGTGGGCACCTATAAATTACCCGCGCTGCCGGAACCGCTCTTCGTGGTTCATATCGCTGGCAAACCCCACGTGCGAACTTGGGAAAATGGTGCTTGGAGCGCAATTAGTTCGACTCCGGGCTGCGCGACCATGGTGCCGGCGTCGCAATCGACTGGCTGGTTGGTGGACGGTGAATTGGATGTTGTGACCCTCAGCATTGCCGCCGCGGGCTTGAAATCCACCACCGTGTCGGAGCCATTTCGGCGCATGCGCTTCGCGTTCGCGGATCCCTTGGGGGTGGCATTGTCCCGGCAGGTGCTGGCCGAGCTCTATGCGCCGCAGGCCCCGGAACGCGACTTGTACGTCACCGCGCTCGTGAACGCACTAAAAGCGCACATCCTACGCGGATCCAGCACCGCAGGATGTGCCGACATTCCGACCGCCGGATTTTCGGCCTATCGCTTGCACCACATCCTGAATGTGGTCTCGCAGCATCCTGAAGTCACTTACACCCTCGACGAAATGGCAGCCGATGCCGGGGTCACGCCTTCCCATTTTTGCCGTGTTTTTCGTAAAGCCACGGGTCAATCACCCCATCACTACGTGATGAAGATGAAACTCGATCGCGCGCAGCAGATGCTGGCCCAGTCGCAGATGCAACTGTCGAGCATCGCCGACTGCCTGGGGTTCACGAGCCAGAGCCATTTCACGCGAGCTTTCCGCCAACACGCCGGAAAAACACCCACCGAATATCGGCGTCAACACAGCGGCGGTAGTCGATGACGAGTTTGTGCGGCTTCGAAAATTTGATGCTACCCGACACGACCCTGTATGCGGGCAATGAGCCGCTCAAAACTACAGATGTCGAGCACGACGAAGATCCTTGCTCGGGCGCCGTGTTTACCGACATCCCAATCGCATCGATGGCGGACGTCGATGCCGTCGTTTCGGCAGCCAACGGGCCCGAAGGATTGGAGCCGTACTTGGAGCCCAAGTCGGTTGTCATGGCCCTGTCATGACCATTGCTAGCGCTTTCTTATCGCGACGGAGCGGTCAGCATGGAAATTAGAGCGGCCGTGGCACGGCATGCGAATCGGCCATTTACCATTGAGCGGGCGGACCTCGAGGCGCCGCGCAACAATGAGGTGTTGGTAAGAATCCACGGAGTCGGCTTATGCCACACCGATCTGATTGCGCGCTCTCAGTTCATTCCGATTCCCTTGCCCGCGGTGTTGGGCCACGAGGGCGCGGGTACCGTCGTGGCGGTCGGTTGCGATGTAATGAAAGTACGGGTCGGCGACCGGGTCGTTCTGGGGTTTTCGAGCTGTGGTGCCTGTGCGCGCTGTGCTGAAGACTTGCCATCGTATTGTCGGCACTTTCCGGCATTAAATTACACGGGCGCCCGCCCGGATGGCTCATCGGGGATTCGTATTGATGGGAAAGCGACTTCTGCCAATTTTTTCGGCCAATCCTCCTTTGCCACGCACGCGCTGTCGCATGAGCGCAATATCGTCAAAGTGGAGGATACCGAGGTGCCGCTCGAGATCTTAGGACCTCTGGGCTGTGGCTTCCAAACGGGTGCCGGCGGCGTCATGAGATCACTCGCCTGCCGGCCCGGGTCGTCGATAGCGATTTTTGGCGGTGGTCCGGTGGGCTTGGCCGCGGTCATGGGCGCGGTGATTCAACAATGCGCTGTCATCATTCTCATAGAGCCGATTGCCGCACGGCGGCAGATGGCGAAAGCATTGGGGGCAACCCATGTCATCGATCCCACTGTGGAGTCCGTTGGCGAGGCGATTCGCGCCATTCAGAATGACGGTGTCGAATTTGCCTTTGAGACCAGTGGCCGTGAATCGGTCGTGGAAATAGCGCTCAATTCTCTCGGCAGCCACGGCCTGCTCGGCCTGGTGGGCGTGCCGCCGCAAGTCGACAGCAGCTTGAAGATCAATCTCGCGGCACTCATCACCTATGGCCATCGAATTCACGGCATCATTGAGGGAGATAGCGATCTCGATCGGTTCATCCCAGAGCTGATCGAACATTACAAAGCGGGTCGCTTCCCCTTGGACAAACTCATCACGACGTATCCGCTCGACCACATCAACGATGCGATAGCTGCACAACATCGGGGCGAATGCGTCAAAGCCGTTTTAATTCCCTAAAGGCCCGTCTTACATCGTCATCAGGGATTAAATAATCATTATGAAAGTCAGCGGTCTTGCGGCGATCGTAACCGGAGGGGCGTCTGGTTTAGGTGGCGCTGTTGCGCAACTGTTGGCGGACGCCGGCGCGAAAGTGACGATATTCGACCTCAACGAGCAACTCGGCGCGGCGAAAGCCGCGCAAATCAAGGGTCATTTCATCGCCGTCGATGTCGTCGACGAGGTCGCCGTCGAAAATGCTCTCCGGGAAGCCCAAATCATTAACGGTGCTGCAAGAATTCTCGTCAACTGCGCGGGGATTGGATCTCCTGGCAAAGTGATTGACCGTAACGGCAATCCCATCCCGCTGTCGACGTTTGCCCGCATCGTGAACATCAATCTCGTCGGCACGTTCAACGTGCTCTCACAATTCGCCGCTCGTCTTCACGGTGTGGAATGCGGTGACGAAGAGAGAGGCGTCGTGATCAACACGGCGAGTGTCGCGGCTTATGACGGACAAATAGGCCAGGCGGCCTATGCGGCCTCGAAGGGCGGCATCGTCGCCATGACACTTCCGATCGCCCGCGAGTTGGCGCGCTTCCGCATTCGGGTGATGACGATCGCGCCTGGGATCTTTCTCACGCCGCTCCTCGAATCCCTATCTCAGGAAGTGCAGGACTCCCTGGGTAAGCAAGTGCCGTTTCCGAATCGCCTAGGGCAGCCTGACGAGTTCGCGCTTCTGGTCGAATCAATCATCCGCAACCCGATGTTGAATGGCGAAACGATTCGGCTGGATGGTGCGATTCGCATGGCGCCGCGATGAGCGAGATGCATTCAGGCCGCGCGGCCGACATCGCCGCCAGGGTCGAAGCCTTTGTGCGGCAAGTAGTAGTGCCCTATGAAACCGACCCGCGTCGCGATCATCATGGGGGGCCGCTCGATACGCTCGTGACAGAGCTCAAGGGGCTGGCTCGGAAGGCAGGCGTCTTGACCCCGCACATTTTGGCGGATGGGTCTCATCTGACGCAGCGGGAGACTGCCATCGTGCTGCGCATGACGGGCCTCTCGCCGTTGGGGCCCCTCGCGTGCAATACCGCGGCGCCCGATGAGGGTAACATGTACCTGTTGGGCAAAGTCGGCAGCCCGGCCATTCAAGAGCGATTTCTCAAGCCATTGATCCGCGGCCGCTCGCGCTCGGCATTTTTCATGTCCGAGCCCGCGGAGGACAATGGCGCGGGTTCCGACCCGTCGATGATGAAGACGACGGCGATCGCCGATGGCAGCCATTGGGTGGTCAACGGACGTAAGGCCTTCATCACCGGCGCGCAAGGCGCGCAGATCGGGATCGTCATGGCAAAATCGGCCGACGGCGCGTGCATGTTCTTGGTCGATCTGCCGAATCCGGCGATCCACATCGAGCGCGTCCCGAACACGATCGATAATTCGATGCCGGGCGGTCATGCAATTGTAGATATTCGCAATCTGCGCGTCTCCTCCGAGCACATGTTGGGCAACAGCGGCGACGGCTTCACCTACGCACAGGTCCGCTTGAGCCCCGCCCGCCTGTCGCATTGCATGCGTTGGCTCGGCGCCTGCACCCGCGCCCACGAGATTGCGGTCGGCTATGCCAATCGGCGCTTGGCGTTCGGCAAAACACTCATCGACCACGAGGGGGTTGGCTTCATGCTTGCCGAAAACCTGATCGATCTCAAGCAAGCCGAGCTAATGATTGATTGGTGCGCCGCGGCGATTGATTCGGGCTCACTGGCAACGACTGAAAGCTCGATGGTCAAAGTGTCGGTGTCGGAAGGACTGATGCGCGTCGCGGATCGGTGCGTGCAAGTCATGGGTGGCTCCGGGCTCACGAGTGACACCATCGTGGAACAAGTATTTCGGGAGATCCGCGCATTTCGGATCTATGACGGCCCCACCGAAGTGCACAAATGGGCGCTCGCCAAGAAGATCAAACGCGAATGGGCGACGGCACACCCATGAACAATTCGACCAACGAGGATTATGTAGGGACCACGCCGGTGCGAGCGACTCATCGCCTGGACGAAGCCGCCCTCGAGGCGTGGATGCGCGGCAACGTAACAGGCTTTGCGGGGCCTTTGAGTATCGAGCAGTTCAAGGGAGGCCAATCAAATCCGACTTACAAACTTATGACCCCCAATGCCCGCTACGTGCTGCGGCGTAAGCCGTCAGGACCGCTCGTGGGAAATGCGCACGATGTAGAACGCGAGGCGCGAGTGCTGCAAGCGCTCGGTCAAGCCGAATTTCCGGTGCCCGCGGTCTATGCCGTCTGTACTGATGAAGCCATCATCGGCTCGAAGTTCTTCATCATGGAAATGGTGGAGGGGCGGATTTTTTGGGACGCCACGTTTCCGCAGGTCGGTAATGCGCAGCGACCCGCGTATTTCGACGCAATGAATGACACGATAGCGCGCCTTCACTTGCTTCAATATAGTGCCGTCGGCCTCGCGGATTACGGCAAACCGGGCAATTATTTCGCGCGGCAAATCGGTCGCTGGTCAAAGCAGTATCTTCAGGATGCGGACGCCGGGCGCGATCCCAACATGGATGCTCTCACGGAATGGTTACCCGCCAATATCCCGGCCGACGATCAAGCCAGTCTAATCCACGGGGATTTTCGCTGCGACAACATGATATTTCACCCGAGCGAGCCCCAAGTGCTCGCGGTGCTGGATTGGGAGTTGTCCACCATCGGGCATCCGCTGGCGGACTTTGCGTATCACGCGATCATGTACCGAATGCCTCCGGACATCGTTGCCGGGCTGGTGGGGGCCGATCTTTCCAGCCTCAACATTCCATCGGAAGCCGAATACATAGCTGCTTATTGCGCGAAGACGGGACGGACGTCAATTCCATCCTATGATTTCTACATTGCGTTCAACTTCTTTCGACTGGCTGCGATTTTCCACGGCATCAAAGGCCGCGTCATCCGCGGCACAGCTGCTTCGTCGCATGCGAAGGAGCGAGCCGAAAGTTTCCCGACGCTCGCACGGCTGGCGAGTAAGAGTATGGCGGCCTGCCGATGAGCGAAACCGTGCTATTTGCCGTCGAAGGTTCGATCGCCCGATTGACTCTTAATCGTCCGACTCGCGGCAATGTCATTGATCTCGAAATGGCGCGTGCACTGTTCAAAGCGGCCATCCGTTGTGACATTGATCCGGCTATTCGCTGTGTGGTACTCACTGGGGCCGGCAACATGTTCTGCGCCGGCGGTGACCTGGCGGTGTTCAGCGGAGCTGGCAAGCAGGTCCCGGCGCTGCTCAGTGAACTCGCCGGCACTCTCCACATGGCCATCTGCCGGCTCATGCGCATGCCGAAGCCCTTGGTAGTCTTGGTCAACGGGCCGGCCGCCGGCGCCGGATGTAGTCTGGCTATTTCAGGCGATATCGTCTTGGCTGCGCCTGCAGCGCATTTTACCGTCGCTTACACGGCAATTGGCCTCACGCCGGATGGGGGCATGAGCTGGCTGTTACCCCGGCTAGTGGGGCTGCGCAAGGCGCAGGCGATGATCCTGACGAATCGTCGCGTCAACGCCTCGGAAGCCGAAGCGATGGGGCTGATCACGCGTGTGGTGGCTCAGGGTGCATTAGACGCCGAAGGCAATGCAATCGCCGACACGCTGTCGCGCTCGGCAACCTCTGCGTTGGGTGTGGTGCGCGCGTTGCTCCTCGACAGCTCGTCCGAGATGCTCGAGGCGCAATTGGAAAAGGAAGCTCGCGCCATCACCGCGGCCGGCGGCAATGCTGAAAGCGAGGAGGGTATTGCAGCCTATAGCGAGAAGCGAAGACCGAATTTCAGGAGGACAAACTTATATGGCTGATGCCTTTATCGTCGATGCGGTGCGCACAGCAGGGGGTCGGCGCAATGGCAAGCTCGCTGCCTGGCATCCCGCCGACCTTGCGGGGGGAGGTATTGAATGCGCTATTGGCGCGTTCCGGCGGCGCGTCCGCCGCGCTGATCGTGAGCGAGCGTGCACTCAAGAGCCATGATCTGTCGCCCATTGCCCGCATTCACAGTTTTGTGGTAACCGCCGGCGATCCGGTCATCATGCTGGAAGAGCCGATCCGCGCAACCCAAATAGCATTGGAAAGGGCCGGCCTAAAGATTGACGACATCGATCTGTACGAAGTCAATGAAGCATTCGCGCCGGTCCCACTGGCTTGGTTGCAAGCGCTTCACGCGGATCCGGCCAAACTCAATGTGAACGGCGGAGCAATCGCGCTGGGCCATCCGTTGGGAGCTTCGGGCACGAAGCTCATGGCCACGTTAGTCCACGCCCTGCGATCCCGAGGCAAGCGCTTCGGATTACAGACCATGTGTGAAGGCGGCGGAATTGCCAACGTCACCATCGTGGAGGCATTGGACGCGTGACGCGCCAGCGCGCAGCACTCGCGTGCGACCTCATCATTGCAAGCGAGCGGGCGATTTTTGCCCTGCCGGAGCCGCGAGTGGGGATTGCGAGATTTCGGAACAGACTCTGGCGTGGGTACCACCATCGCGCTGAAGCGGACAAATAAGAATTGGTAATGAAGATAGTACCCGCCACAATACGTTCGCGACGCTGGACGGTGAGTTGAAATTCTGCAATCCCGGAAATTGTCTAAGGACATGATCGGACGTGATTGGCGCCCCCCTGGCCGTTGACCGCATGATGCGGAGAACCAACCTCGGCGCCGATCGGAGGTTAGAGTTAGAGTCGCACGACGTTCAGCTGGCCGGCGACATCTAGTGGGGGCCGTTACAACTCTTCGTATCGATGGGGTTCCATTGCGAGCGTTGCAATATTCGGCGGTCTGCCGAAACGGGCTCGCGCGGTGAAACTCAGCAACAAGATGCCGAGACTGATTACTCCGAAGATGAGCGGCATTCGCTGGTCGGGGATGAAGGCCATCGCCAAAACGATGCCGAGCATGCCGGCTATCGCCAGATAGGTCAGATACGGATACGCCCACATGCGGATGCCGAGTCGCGCCGGATCCTCCCGTTCCAGTCGCGCGCGCAGGCGCAGCTGCGAAAACGCGATCAACACGTAGACGAATATCGCCACCGTTCCATACGAATTGACGAGAAAAGAGAATACCGTGTCCGGCGAGACGTACGACATAACCACTGCGCCATAGCCGAACAACGTTCCGAGAAGAATGGCCCGCGACGGCACGCCATTGCGGCTGAGCTTGGCGAGACCTTCGGGAGCATCGCCGCGCCGGGTCAGGGCGAACAGCATGCGCGAAGACGCATACAGACCCGAATTCAACGCTGACAGCACCGCAGTGAGGACCACTGCGTTCATGATCTGCGCCGCGGCGGGAATTCCCATCGCATTGAGCGCGCTGACATAGGGCGTGGTGATTCCCGCCGAATTCCAAGGCACGAGGCACACCACCAGGAGAATCGAACCCACATAGAAGAAGAGGACGCGCCTGATCACCGAGTTCGTCGCCTGAGCAACCGCTTTCGCGGGCTCGGCCGCTTCAGCCGCTGCGATCGTGACGATCTCGGCGCCAAAGTAAAAGCCCGTAGCCGCCACCGCGCCGGTCAGGATTGGTAGTATGCCGTTCGGGGCAAAGCCGCCATGCGCGGTGAGGTTGGCAACGCCATGGACAGACCCCGGCCACAGGCCCAGGACGTACATGCCCCCAAGCAGCAAGAAAGCAACTATCGCCGCAACCTTGATCGAGGCGAACCAGAACTCGAACTCGCCATATGACCTTACCGAAATGAGATTCGTCAGGGTCAGCGATATCAGCAACGCCAAACTGATGAACCACGCCGGTACGTTGGGCAACCAGAAGCGTATCAGCCCGGCTCCGGCGACCGCCTCGAGCGCCACGACGATGACCCAGAAATACCAGTACATCCAGCCGGTCAGAAAACCCGCCAGCTCACCCAGCCGTGGCCGGTCGCTCCAAGCCAGACGCGCGTATTCGTAAAATGAACCCACCGCCGGCAGTGCGACGGCCATTTCGCCGAGCATGCGCATCACCAGGACGACCAGCAGTCCTGTGATGATGAAGGAAAGGACGGCCGCGGGCCCCGCCGCCTTGATGACCACACCGCTGCCGACGAACAGACCGGCGCCGATGACCCCGCCAAGAGCGATCATCGTCATGTGCCGCTGCCTCAAGGCATGGCGCAGCCCGCTTGAAGGCGCAGGAGCGCTTTTCACGGCAGGTTCCGAGAGAGTCTCGGCAATCGGCTGACTATCGCTCACATATCATCCCGGGCTCGGCCAGTGGAGCAAGAGTGTATCCGACAAGTGGCGGCATGATTGCGCTTATACTGGCTGGGACTGTATCGTCTGGCCACCGCACGACACCAGCGGCCGCGCTCAATCGCCGCTGGTGACCAGGTGGCGTGCCAGATGCTCCGCGTGATTGCGCAGTTCCGTGGCGGCGGTCGCCTCCCAGTGCGCGGCGCGCAACAAGGGGCCTAGGCTGTGGGTAGTTTGGGCTATCGTGCGGTGGTGATCGGCCGGCTTCCTATTTCGCCACATCAAACAGCGTTGTCCCCTGCATCGTAAAGACAAGCCGGTCGTTCTGGTTCCAAAGTTCCGACTTCGACAACAGGATTCCTGTGCGGCCGGATGGCGACTTACTCGAGCGGAGCACCTCGAAGCGAAGGGCCACTTTATCTTCGGGACGGACGGGATGAAGCCACTTTATCGAATCGATCCCAGATGAACCGAATGATTCGGATCCGGCCAAAACGTTTTGCACCATCAATTCCATTGCAATGGCGCACGTGTGCCACCCGCTTGCTATTAACCCTTTCCATCGTCCCTCGCTTGCACGTACTGGATCGACGTGAAACCACTGGGAATCATAGCGCGATGCAAACTCGATCATCTCTTTGGCAGTGACGAGGCGAGGGGGCGTCCGAATTACGAAGCCTGGAATGAGGTCAGAGAAGCGCACGGATATTTCCTTGTGGTTGCCGGATCCGATTACATTGGATGACAATATATCGTAGCGCTCAAGTGGGATGGGTGAATATGAAAGCGATCGCTATTGAGACCCGAGCATGCGCTCAATGACCTGACGAGCACGAATCCCACCGGTGTCAATGCTGAACGCCTTCAACTTGAGAGCGGGATTCCGTAGAATCGAACGTTGCTGTGCTTCGAGGACCGCGACGTCCTCCATAAATACGCCACCTTGCTGCTGTTTGAGGCGGGCGGTGAATCCGGCGTCGGCGATGTCAAAATTCCGAGCCATTCCCCAGAAGTAGTGGCTGGTGGTGTCACTTTCCGGCGTCATCGCGTCGATAACAAAGCCCCGCACGCCTTGGTCGTGTGCCTCGATCGATGCTCCGGCGGCAACGGGAGCCACGCCTACATCGATGATCACGGAGGACGGCGCTAGAAAATGGCAAATTTGCCACCTATCAACCGGACCGTCCTTTTTCAAGGCGTTTCGCCAAAAAGGTGGCGCGTCAATGTTTGCCATCCAACGCGTGACGACAACTTCGTTGCCTTCGGCATGCGTGTCGATCGGCGCACTGAGAATGTCGAGCTGACCGATGGATCCTTGGTGTACATAGGTTTCGTGGGTGAGGTCCATCAAGTTGTCGATTATCAATCGGTAGTCACACATGATATGGTAATAGGCGCCATCGAACGTCCAATTTGGATGAGAACACGGCCAGAAGTCGGGAATTAAGACCGGATCCGCGCGGTCCTCGTCACCGATCCAAATCCATACGAATCGGTGCCGCTCAACGATCGGATAGCTCTTCGTGCAGATGCTCTTGTGAACACGCTCCGTTCGCACCGGCATCTCAACGGCCTGGCCATCAGAGTTGATTAGTAAGCCGTGATACCGGCAGCGGATGTTATCTCCCTCCTTTATCCCGAGGGAAAGCGGCAAAAGCCGATGGGGACACGCGTCGCGTAGTCCGACGACAGTGCGGTCGAATTTTCGATAGAACACAATCGGTTCGCCGCAAATTATTCGAGCGACTGGCGCCTGATCGATCTCATTGTCCCACCCCGCCACGTACCACTGATTTTTGACGAACACAACGGACACCCCTCAATTAAGGCTCGTGGTGCAGCATTTACTCCGAATCAACCACGTCTGTGAGCGTAGGACAGCAAGGTGTATCTAACTTGGACGGCATTCTATCTCCACCCGGCATGCGCGGGTGTTGTGGCGCCGCAATAGTGTTGCAATGGAATTGAGAAGACTATAATGTTACCGTTCACATGATACAACAAACCGGTACAATGTTCATCTGAGATGAGAGCGAGAAATACATGCCCAGAGAATCGCTGAGGAAGCTGTTGACGGGGGCCAAAAGCTGCGTCGTGGCGCCGTGTGTCTACGATTGTGCCTCGGCTCGCGCTGTGGAGATGGTGGGCTTTCCAGCCATGATGCTGAGCGGCGGGGAGGTTTCCATCGCAATGAACGGCGTCATCGACTATGGGTTCAACAATCTGACTGACCTTGAATGGATCACCAGCAGAATCAGTCAGACGTCGCCTCTGCCTCTCGCGGCGGATGTCGAGGATGGGTTTGGCGGTCCACTGGCGGTTTATCGGGCCTGCAAGCGAATGGTTCGCGCAGGCGCAAGCGCACTTCAGCTTGAAGATTCCAGCGACATGGAGGAAGCCACGAGCCTGCTTCCCCGGGAGCGATACTACGAAAAGGTCCGGGCGGCGCTGGCCGCTCTCGCAGGGACCGACTGCATCCTGATCGCGCGGACCAATGCCGATCCGGCGACCGAACTCGAAGAAGGAATCGAGCGCTGCCGGAAGGCGGTAGAACTTGGCGCACAGATGACCACCGTGGTGAAGTTGAGCAATCTGGACGATGCAAAATATGTGGCGCGGAAGGTATCCGGGTGGAAGATGTATCCGGATGTCGCCGGCAAAAATGGTGTGCCGGAAGTCACCGTCGAGGATATTTATCCGCTGGGTTTCAATTTCCTGACCATGCACTACACGCTGAAGGCGGCGATGGACGGCATGCTGGAGCACGGAAAGAAAAACTTTGCGCAGCAAGGAAGTTTGTATACGTGCGACAAGAAAGATGCCACGGGGATAGACGGCGCGAGCGCGACCCCACTTTTTGATCCCCGAGGCTACATGGAACTCGAGGGGCGATTTAGTGCGAAGAAGAAGGAGTACACGATCGTCGGACACCAGGTAGACGATTACCCAACCGGGTTTGTGAAAACACCGATCGAGGACAGGTTCTAACGGTCTCTCGGCAACGGTGGTCTCTGGGAGCGGAATCTGGCGCGGACCCTCGGTAGTACGTTCTTGCCTCAGCGCAGCGAAGGTAGCGACGCCATCGGCAAATAGGCCAGCCGGCGATCGCCGCGCGCCGTGATATAGAGTGTTCCTTCCATTTCTAGCGCTCCGCACGAGTAATTGATGAGCTCGTTGCCGGATCGGGTGACCAATGCCGTCACAGTCGCACGCACAGGATCAATGCGTGCGATGATCCAAGGTTGAGGGCATTCCGGGCCGTCGCAGGCCGCAATCTTTGCGACATTGCTCCGCTGCCCGGCTACGAAGAGGGAGCCATCGGGCGCTCGTTTGATGTTGTCGGGGAGAAATTCAAGACGGATGTCGTGCCGGACGCCTGTCCGCCGGTCGAATATCACGATCGCACGGCCACTCCAGGCGCTGACATAAATTGTGGCCTCATCCGCGCTGATCTCGAGCCCATTTGCTCCTGAGATGCCCCCAGCATCAACGGGGCTGAAGCCGCGGCCGGAATGCCACTCCCATAGCGAGCCGGTGTCTTCGCCGCGACCCATTTTGACCCATGCCTCCTTATCGCGCGGATCGTAGAAGCTGCCGACCAATAGGCCGCCATCGGCCATGGGGACGACCGCGTTTGGACGGGTTCCGGGCGGGGCCGGCACACAGCCGACCCACGACGCCGTCGGCACCGGTCCTCTCGCGTCTATCTTGAAAATCTCGATCGCAAACCGATCACCATGATTGGCGGCGTACAGCGTGTGCTGTCCGTCAGGGCCTGCGCGAAGGTTGATTCCATCGATTGACATCGTCGCAAGGTCGGGCGGTTCTGCCCGCTCGCCGATACCGCCAGCGGCCGGACGCATCTGCGGCATGCCAATCGGAAATAGGATGGCCGCGCGCTTCGTGCGGCCGTCAATGATGTATAGGTGCGCCGGCGAGCCGATGTTCAAGCCGCTGGACACCAGCCAGCGAGTACCAGGGATATGCGCCAAGTCCTCGCTGGCGGTGGGACCACAGATATAACTGAGCCCATTGCTTGGCGCGCAAGAGTACTTTGCCGGCGGCATCGTCTCCGCGTGGGCGATGGAAACCGCGCCCGTTCCGGCAATTCCCCCCTTGGCCTTGGCGTTAGAGACTCGCTTCACCAGCCCCCTCGATGTTGCTTGTCGATTCTAGCGATATGAATCGGATGAGCGTTCGCGACAGCACGTCCTACCATAAAAGTTTCCGCGCGTCGGCAAACTTCCAATGTTTCGTTGACATGTTGCAGCCGAACTAGTATATGATACCGGTCACATCAATAACAAAGTACTTTCGATCATGTTGAGTCGACGTGATGTCTGCGACGGGGGGCTTTTGATTGGGTGTGTCACGCGTGCATTTCTGGGCGATTGCCGGTCCGGCTTCTTCTGGCGGGAAGCTGCCGTGGGTGGATTCCACCGCCCTTTGTAGGCGCCGAACGCGCTACTCCCATCTCCTGCAAACACCGCGCTCGGATTCTGGCCTCAACATGCGTTTTGTCGAAAAAAAATGATACCGGTATCAGAGAAGGTCGGGCTTTCTTGCGGGCCGCCGGAGCTCTCGGGAGGTCGAACATGAACCAAAGAAGGGGAGCGGCGATGTCATTCGAGCTGCGTAAATCAAGATTCGAAATTTCTTCCCAATCGGCCACGATTGCGCGGGCGCATCGCGGGGCGTTGGGGTGGGTGGTTGCGATCGGCGTACTGGTCGCTGCGAATGGAACGGCAGCCCCGGTGGAACTGACCGCGGAACCGGTTTCCGCGCAATCCGCCGGCGGCTCACCGAAATCCGAGGAACTCGCCGAGATCCAGGTGACCGGTACTCGCATCGTGGGCGGTGGCTACGATGCGCCAAATCCGATCACCACGGTGAGCGCCGCCCGACTCGAGGAACTTGCGATCACCGACATAGGCGAGGCGCTAAATCGCATCCCCTCATTCAGAGCAACGCTGACGCCGCAGACGACCGAGGACGGAGCTCCAACCAATTTGGGCCAAAGAATCGTCGATCTTCGAGGTCTGGGCGCGAATCGAACCCTCGTTCTGGTTGACGGCCGAAGGTTTGTTCCGAGCAATTCCCAGGGCACGGTCGATTTGAACAATATTCCGACCAATCTCATCGACCGGGTGGAAGTCGTCACCGGGGGGGCCTCGGCGTTGTACGGCGCCGACGCTGTCGCAGGTGTGGTCAACCTGATTCTCGACAAGAAGTTCAGTGGACTGGACCTGGAGTCCTCATTTGGACGCAGCCAAGCAGGTGATAAAGATACGGTTTATCTTTCCTTGAAGGGTGGAACAGACTTCGGCGGTGGAAACGGTCATCTTATCGTGGGCGCGGAATTCGAGAACGACGATGGAACCGGGGGCTGCAGTTCTCGCGACTGGTGCAATCAGAACACGAACATACTTGCAAATCCGACACCGGGCGTAAACGGTCTGCCCGCCAACTTGAGGTTGTCGAACCTCTTCGCCGTGAACTCACCGAACGGCCTGATTATCTCCGGGGCCCTGGCGGGAACAACTTTCACACCAAGCGGCAGCCCGACGCCTTTCAACTATGGGAAGCTGCCTGGATTCGTATTCATGCAGGGCGGAGATTCTGACAACGGCAAACAGCTTTGGCTGGAAGGCGCTCTGGTTTCAGTGCCGGTCCAGCGCGATAACATTTTCGGCCACGCCGACTATGATTTCTCGAGCAGCATCCAGGGATTTGCGGAACTGTCATATGGCCGTGTCACTGCGAAGTCCGATATGATTCCTCCGATTGAATTTCCCACGTCGATTTCGGTAAACAATCCCTACATACCCGCGAGCATCCGGCCGGCGATGCTTGCAGACGGTGAGACCAGCTTCCTGCTCAAACGGCAGAACAACGATTTCGGCGATCTTCTTGGGAAATCCAACGACGTAACCACCCGTTTCGCAGCGGGACTGAAAGGCACTCTGGGCGATACGTGGCATTGGGACGCCTACTATCAGTACGGTCGGCACACGAACGACTCGCAGATCGCGAACAACCGAATCAACGCAAACTGGGCACAAGCGGTCGACGCCGTCCTGGCACCCAACGGACAGATTGTCTGTGCGTCGACGTTGACCAACCCGGGCAATGGCTGCCACCCGGTGGACCTCTTCGGATCGAACCAGTCACTCCCGGCGGCGAAGGCTTATGTGAACGGTACCTCCTGGCAGACGCGCGTTCTCACGGAGCACGCCGCTGCCGCGAATATGAGCGGATCTCCGATCAGGGATTGGGCCGGACCGGTGTCCATCGCCGGCGGACTGGAGTTTCGGCGGGACACGGCCGACGGCGCCGTCGACCCAATCTCAGCCATGCAGGGTTGGTGGAACAATACCAGCACCCCGATATCCGGATCCGTTCAGGTCTCAGAGGCATATCTCGAGACCGACGTACCCTTGGCTCCCGGTCTCGTCATGAACGGCGCCGTCAGAGAGACTCATTACGACACGACAGGCAGCGCGAACACGTGGAAGGTGGGCCTCGTCTGGGATGCGACCCAATCATTGCGCCTCCGCACCACATTGTCTCGTGACTTTCGAGCACCGAATATGGACGAGTTGTTCAAGCCCGCGAATAGCACGCCAACGATCTTGATCGATCCGAAGGACAATTCCCAGGCATTCGTCACCCAGCACCAGGGGGGCAACGTGAATCTGAAGCCGGAATCTGCGCGCACTTTCACCGCCGGTCTCGTGTTTCAGTCGCGTTGGTCAGGTGCGACAAATCTTCGAGCCTCGCTCGACTATTACAGGATCAAGATCGAAGATGCCGTGGACATCGTCAATCCGCAGACGACCCTCGATCGCTGCGCTGCCGGCCTCACGTACTATTGCCAGTTCATCACGCGCGGTCCCGCAGGTAACATCACGGATCTCGAAGTGACGGTGCTGAATCTCGACAAGCTCGAGACAAGCGGATTGGAACTTGCGGCTGACTACACGGTACCTCTGTCGGTAATATTCGGTAGTTCTGCCGGTGTTCTCGATTTTAGTTTGATGACCACTTACGTCAATCACCAGAAACTCACCGACAGCAACGGAAACACCGTCGAGCGAGCGGGCCAAACCGGCCTGGAACTGCAGGGTACTCCCGGAATGCCGCGCTACCGCGTGAATCTGCTGACGAGCTACAAGAACGGGCCGGCGACGGTTGCGCTCGAAGGGGTCTTCATCAGCAAAGGCATATTCGATCCGGAACTCAAGGGTCCGGATAGCCCGGATTACAATCCGTACGCGGCGAACAGCATCAACGATAATTCGGTTTCCTCTGCGTGGTACGCAAATCTTTCGGCAAAGTATGCGGTCCTCGATCGGGCCGCCGGCAAAGTTGAAGTCTTTGCAGGTATTGACAATTTGTTCGATCGTCAGCCGCCGTTCTTGCCCGGGTTCCACAATCCCATATTCTTCGACAATATCGGGCGGTACTACCGGGCCGGCGTGAGGGTGAAGCTCAAGTAAATTACGCAGGAATGGGCCCGCGCACGCGTGCGGGCCATTCGCTTTTCCGGAGTTGACATCAGACATCCACCTTCCGCCTCGTCGATTGCATTGGCAGCAACGATCGGCATGATGGTCAACATGCCGTCGCTGATCGGTGCGACGTTTTCGTTGTTCCTGAAACCTGTATCAGCGGAGTTTCATTGGGGTAGAGACTCCATGCCGCTGGGGATCATGATCGCGTTCACCCTTACGACGATCCTTTATCCGGTCGTCGGTAGAGTAGTCGACCGGGTGGGGTCCCGCAGCGTACTTCTCACCGGAATGCTGCTCTTCGGATGTTCCGTGATGGCGCTATCGTTGCTGCGCGGCTCCGTGCTCGGTTTCAATGCCGCCTTTCTCATCGTGGCGTCAACCGGAACACTCGTCAGCGGAGTGGTATTCGGCCGTGCACTGGCGAGCGCCTTTGACGCGAACCGCGGCAAAGCATTTGGACTGTGCCTGGGTCTCGGCGGTGGCTTGGGAGCCACTCTGTCTCCTCAGTTGGCGAACTGGCTCATCGATACCTTCGGCTGGCGACCCGCATACATGGGGCTCGGACTGCTGCCGATTCTCGTCGGATTTCCGATCGTTTTTTTCTTCATTCGGGCGTGCGACCAATCCCCGCAGTCACGCCGCGCGACCTTGGGAGCCGACACGGCGGTGCCCGGACTTACCGTCGGAGAGGCCATCCGAGGGCGCAGCCTCTGGCTCATCGCTTCGATGATATTTCTGAGCTGTTTTGCCAACAATGGAGTTCTGGTACACCTCGCTGCGTTGCTCACGGACCGTGGTTTATCCACCGGTCTGGCTGCCGGACTGCTCTCATTGGTCGCTGTCGCGACTTCCCTGGGCCAGTGCGCATCCGGCTTTCTACTCGATCGGGTGGGGACGCCGCGAATCGGCCTGCCGTTCGTCGCATCGGTATTGGCGGGCTTGATATTGATCGATCTCAGCCTTACACGCGGACTGCTGGTATTGGGTGTGGCGTTATTTGGATTCGGAATGGGCGCCGAGTACAGCCTGCTCCCATACTATATCAGCCGGTATTTTGGAGTGCGTGCCTTCGGCCAACTCTATGGCGGTCTCGAGGTGGCTCTCACAATTGCAATCTCATGCGTGGCGCTTTTGGGTGGGTACGTCTACACGGCGAATTCACGGTCACCGCCGGCGTAGTGCGGGACCGTAAGGAGATTCATGAATCAAACCGATGCATCGACGCTGTTCAATCCGCTGCGGATTCGCGGGATGACACTTGCCAATCGTTTTGTCATGCCGGGGATGCAACGTGGATGGTGTCGTGACGGAATGCCCGACGAAAGAATGGTTGCTTACTATCGTGAGCGCGCTGCCGGCGGCATCTCGCTCGTCATCACCGAGGCGTGCGCAGTTGACCATCCCTCGGCGACGCGTGGGCCTCACTACGGCCGGATCGTTTCCGCGACATTGCCGGGTTGGCGGCGGTGTATCGATGCGGTGCACGAGGCCGGTGGAAAAATGTTCATGCAGCTTTGGCACGAGGGCGCGATCCGGAAGGAAGCCGTCGATGGACCGGACTTTGGTGTTCCCACGCTGAGCCCATCCGGACTCGTCACGGCCGGAAAGCGCAACGGACGTGCGGCCAGCCGGCGCGATCTTGCGGACATTCGGGACGCGTTTGGCCGTGCCGCAGCCGTGGCGAAGTCCATCGGTGCCGACGGTGTCGAGATCCACGCGTGCCACGGGTACCTTCTCGATCAATTCCTGTGGGCTGACACGAATCGCAGGCAGGACGGCTATGGTGGTGACGAGATCTTGGCGCGCGTTCGCTTTCCTGCCGAAGTGGTGACTGCCGTGCGAGAGGCCGTCGGAGGCGACTTTCCGATCTCCTTCCGCCTGTCTCAGTGGAAGGAAATCGAATTTGACGCGAAGATCGTCCAGAGTCCCGATGAGCTGGGCGCGATGCTGGGGACGCTTCGCAGAGCCGGCGTGGATCTGTTCCATGTGTCGACCCGGCGGTTCTGGCGGCCCGAATGGCCAGGGAGCGACCTGAACCTGGCGGGCTGGGCCAGGAAGCTGAGCAATGCGCCCGTCATAACGGTAGGCAGCGTGGGGCTTCAGTTGGATGTGATGGAGAGCTTCGCCGGCAAGGAGGCGCCGGCTGAAGTGGAAAAGGGAATCCGCGAACTGGTTCGGCGCATGAATAATGACGAATTTGATCTCATTGCGCTTGGCAGAAGCAGCATCAGTGATCCCCAATGGGTGCGGAAAGTGCGTGAAAGCCGATACGGGGAGATTCGAACGTTCAAGAAGGAACATCTCGGTACTCAAGAGTTCGACAACATGCCATACGTTGCCGATGCATTTCGCGAGCATATCGAGGCGATGCAACGCCAAGCGGCGTCGGATACGGCGGCCAAAAATGCGGTCGGCTCCTAGCCTAGCGACCCGGCGATCAACGAGACTCCGGCCGCGCCGAACCCAGGTTCGGCAAGGCGGCCAAGAGGCAAACGACTTGTTCCTCCAGGGTCGCCGAGCCGTCGACGATGACCACCTGCTCGTCGGGATCCGGGAGCTCGAGCGCTGCGAGCTGGCTGTCCAGAAGTGACACAGGCATAAAGTGATCTCGGCGTTCCTCGAGCCGTGCGAGCAGGCCGTCGCGGGCCAGCACCGGCAGTACGAAAGTGACGTCGGGAGCCCGTGATCGGATGAGGTCGCGATAGCGCCGCTTGAGTGCGGAGCATGACACGACGACGCCACCTTGGCACCCCTCGACGCATGTGCGCGCGACGCTCACGAGAAACGGCAAGCGGTCAATATCGTCGAGGGCTACGCCAGACGCCATCTTCTCGATGTTGGTGGCCGGATGGAGCGTGTCCCCCTCGACGAAACGCCAAGCCAGCCTGGCTGCCAGCGCGCGTCCGAGCGTGGATTTCCCGCACCCGCTGACACCCATGACGATAAGGGCGCTCGTCAAGGCGCTCGGTCAGCGGCAAGGTCGTACAGACGTACGTATTCGGCGCTGTCTGCGGGCCCGAGTCCGCCGGCAACGAGGATGCGGTGCAAGTCTGCGACGAGCGAGATGATGGGCATTGGGATACGCTTGGCGAGCGCCGCAGTCTGAACCATCTCGAGGTCCTTGAGCATGTTGTCGATGCGGCCGGTCGGCGAGAAATCGCGGCGCGCCATCTTGGCCATGAATTCTTGGAGGATGCGCGAGTCGGCACGTCCCCCTGCGAGTGCCATTGGGATTCTGGTGGCATCGACGCCATGGTGCTCGGCAAAGCGCACCGCTTCGGCCACCGCCAGGAAGGTGCTGGCGCAGAGGATTTGATTGATGAGCTTGACCGTCTGACCGGCGCCGCAGTCGCCGAGATGTGTGTATTTTGCCGAAAGTTTCGACAGCAGAGGCTCGGCACGCGCGAAATTGGCTTCGCTGCCTCCAACCATCAGCGTCAGGGTTCCTGTGGCTGCGGCGGGCGCGCCTCCGGATAGCGGAGCGTCCACCCATCCCATGCCGGTTTCCTTCTCGAGCCGCGCAGCCATGCTGGCGGTATGGGCGGAGTCGATGGTCGACATATCCACCAGCAGCTTGTCGGCGGTCGCGGCCGCGGCGATCCCTTCCGGGCCAAAGACGGCGCGCTCGACGATGGATGCGCTGTTGAGGCTGGTGATCACGTACGAGGATTTCGCGGCCGCCGAACGCGCCGATCCCTCGGAATGCGCTCCGCGGTCAACGAGCGCCTTGCATTTACCGGGTTCCGGGTCATAAACAAAGACCGAAACACCGGTATCTATCAGGCGCCCCGCGATCGCCGAACCCATGATGCCGACGCCGATGACGGCCACGTGCATCACGCGAGACTCCCGACCGATGCGCGCTCGACCACCTCGAGACCGACATCGATGAGCTCCGGCGTGTCGCCGGCGCCGTCTGACAGCAAGCCCAGAATCAAGTCGCCGGTACGCTGTCCGAGCGCGCGGAAATTCACGTGGATGGTCGTAAGCGCGGGGTTAATCACCCGGCCGATTTCGAAGTCTCCAAAGCCCATAATCGAGAGATCGCCGGGCACATTGACCCCGCGGCGTTGGCATTCCGTCACGACTCCGACAGCAGAGAGGTCCGAGACTGCGAAAACCGCCTCTATCTTGGGTTCGCGCTCGAGCAATATGGAAGTCATCGCGACACCATGGTCAAAACTGACAGGCGCCTTGCCGTGGCGCAGAATCAGGTCGGTCGTCATGCCTGAATAACGCAGCTCGTCTTCGAAGCCCCGCATGCGCTCCTCGCCTCGCTGATCGACGACGTCGCCTTCGTTCGAGCTGGCAATGGCGCCGATTCGTTTGAATCCCTTTTTGATGAGGTAGCGGGCCGCGGTTCGACCCGCCTCGTAATTCGAGAACCCGACGACATGCTCAATCGGATGGCGCGGTAGATCGGCGATTTCGATCACCGGGATATGCGCGGCGAGCAGCATTCGCGACGCGCTGCGCCGATGCATCGCCCCAGTTAGAACGATTGCTTCGGGTCGGCGCGCCAGCAGGTTTCGCATTTGCCGCTCTTCCTCCCCGAGGGAATAGTCCGTGTAAGCGATGAGCAAGTGATAGTCGGCCTTGCGCAGCGCTTCAGTAAGGCCGTGTGCGACCGCGGCGAAGCCGGTGTTCGTGAGCGTGGGCAAGATCAATGCGATGAAACCTGTGCGCCGGCTTGAAAGGCTGCCGGCGGCCCGATCGGGAACGTATCCAAGGTCGGCTATCGCCTTATTGACGCGGGCCTGCGTCGCCGGCAAGACCAAATCGAGTTCCCTAATCACTCGTGAGACCGTCATGCGGGATACGCCGGCGAGCCGGCAGACATCGCGGATGGTCGGTCGACGCACCGATCGGGCTTGGGTGGACGCTTTGTCACCCTTGACTGCATTGTTTTTTTGGCGAGACATGGGCGTCCCTCGAGATGTAAGAGCGCAACTTATACCGAGAATGATTCACAAGCCAACTGTTCTCACAGAGAGGCATTTCCCGGGGTATTGCCTCCGCTCAGGAGGTGATAGAAGCGTCCCTCGAACATCGCCATCAGTTCCATCGTGACCGCGCGCGCCCGTGCACGGATGGGAGAGGCGATGGCCTCCTCGAGGGCTGCCTCAGAAGGGTAGTCGACTTGTTGGATCATTGCGATCGGGGCCGCGTCCGGGTCGGAGGCCACCACTCTCAGCAGGCGCACATTGGTTGCGTGGGGAAATTGTCGCCAGAGCGGCACCAGGCGTGCATCGATTTCCGAATAAAAGCGCTCTTCGCAACCGTCCTTGACGCGGCCTTCGAATATGGCGATGCGCGTGATCATGCGATTTCCCCGTTGAGTGCCAGATGAAGCTTGATGACCTTCGCACGGTTGCCGGCAAGCTCCAATACAGCCGCAGCCTGCGACAGGGGGAAGGTGCCGGACAGTATCGGTGCCACTTCGATCGTGCTTGAAACGATCAAGTCAACCGCCAACCGGAACTCGTCATTCGCACGAAAAGCGCCGACGAAGTCTATCTCGCGGGACTGGAGTACGTTGACGGGAACAGGTGCGGTGCCGGGCGGTAGCATCCCAACTTGCACGATGCGCCCGCCGCGACGGACCACCTTGAACAGGGAAGCCAGCGCCGACGGCGATCCTGACGCTTCGAACGCCACATCGAACTGGTCGCCGTCAGACTCAAATTCCGCCAGGCCCGTGGGATTGGAGGCCACATTGACCGTGCGCGAAACACCCATGTGGGTTCGCGCAACCGCAAGGGGCGCGTCTTCGACATCGGTCGCGACGATTTCGGAGGCGCCCGCGAAGCGTGCCGATCGGGCCGTGAGCAATCCGATTGGCCCGCAGCCAGTGACAATGACACGCCTGCCCGTCAGCGGACCAGCCCGACGGGTGGCGTGCAATCCGACCGACAGTGGCTCGGCGACCGATAGCTTCAATAGGTCGGTGCCGTGTGGCACAGGGACGACCTGGTCCTGACGCAGTACGATGCGCTGCGCGAATCCGCCCTGAACGTGCGGGAAACGGCCCGCGCTCCCCAGAAAGAACATGTTGGCGCACAAATTGCTGCGGCCCGAACGGCAGTAACGGCAAGTCAGGCAGGGCCTGCTCGGGTCGATAGCCGCTTTCATGCCGGGCGTCAGGTCGTTGACCCCGTCGCCGACCTCAATCACAACTCCCGAGACCTCGTGGCCGAGCGTCATGGGCTCGCGCACCGCGAAATCGCCTACGGCGCCGCGGTGGTAGTAGTGCATGTCCGAGCCGCAAATGCCGCCAAATGCAACTCCCATGCGAACCTCGCCGACACCCAGCGGGCGATCCTCGATTTGTTCTATCCGAAGGTCTTTTTTCCCGTGACAAACTGCTGCAAGCATACGGAATCCTGGATATGATGGATTGATGTGTACGGTAACAGAGAATGGTCTATGATGCGGATAAAGTTGCCAGAAAAGTAAGAATATATGAGAGAATACATCGATTATTATAGCATTTTCGGTTATTAGTAACCGGGCTGAGTACGTTTGACATGTGGAATGTGACCGGTCCCTTACATGGAGCTACGATCAACAATTGAAAATCGGGGGTGACCAATGACAGTTGAGCGCTTCAACCTGGCAGGCCGTACGGCGCTCGTCACGGGAGCTGCGCGCGGCATCGGATTCGCGATCGCGGAGGGGCTCGCGAATGCGGGCGCGCACCTGATACTCAACGGGCGGGGTAAACCGGCGCTCGACGAGGCTGCGAACAAGCTCCGGCGGGGAGGGGTCCGCGTTGATGTCAGCGTCTTCGACGTAACCGACGCCTCCCGAGTGACCGAGGCGGTGAACGCCATTGAAGCGACGATTGCACCGATTGAAATCCTCGTCAACAACGCCGGAATTCAGCGTCGCGCTCCGCTCGAAAAGTTCGACGACGGCGACTGGCGCCAGCTGATGGCGACCAATCTCGACAGCGTTTACTACGTCAGCAAGGCGGTTGCACGGCACATGATCGCCCGCGGGCGTGGCAAGATCATCAATATCGGCAGTGTGCAAAGCGAACTCGCGCGCCCCGGAATTGCACCATACACCGCCTCGAAAGGAGCGGTGAAGAATCTGACCAGAGGCATGTGCGCCGATTGGGCGCGTCATGGATTGCAGATCAACGCGATTGGACCTGGTTATTTCGCAACCCCACTCAACCAAGCGCTGGTGGAAGATCCTGTGTTTGACGAGTGGCTTCGAAAGCGAACTCCCGCGGGCCGCTGGGGCAAACTGGAAGACTTGCACGGCGCCGCCGTCTTCCTTGCCTCGGGTGCGTCGGATTTCATCAATGGCCAGATCATCTACGTCGATGGCGGCATTCTCGCGGTCATCTGAGGTCACTTATGAGCGATAGCCGACCGACGGCGCTTCAGCTGTGCCCATTGTCCGCTTATCTGGAAGCGGGCCTGAACGAGCGCTTTGAAACCATCCGTTGGTACGAACTCAACGGCGGTGAACAATCCAAGTGGCTCGGTCAACGCGCATCGGCGGTTCGAGCGGTTGTCACGGGAGGCCATGTGGGTTGCGCCAACGACTTGATGGAGTCGCTCCCGGCGCTCGGTATCGTGGCCGTCAACGGCATCGGCGTCGACAAGGTCGATCTGGACTTCGCCATCAGTCGCGGCGTGCGAGTGACCACGACCCCCGGCGTTCTGGCGGACGACGTCGCAGATCTAGCCGTTGGTCTGGTCATCTGCTTGCTCCGACAGATACCGGCCGCCGACACCTTCGTCAGGGTTGGTAGTTGGAATCAAGGCGACCGCCCATTGGCACGCAAGGTCAGTGGTCGACGGTTCGGAATCGTCGGGTTGGGTCTTATCGGGTCGGCCATTGCTCGGCGGCTAGCCGCGTTTGGGTCTGTTGCATACACCGGCCCACGACGCAAGAAGGTATCATACGCATTTCATGCGGATCTCAACGCCTTGGCACGAGTCTCGGACGTTCTGGTGTTGACCTGTCCCGCCAATTCCTCGACTCGGCGTCTCGTCGGCGCTGCTGTCATCGACGCGCTGGGACCGGAGGGTTATCTGATCAACGTGGCGCGCGGATCAATCGTAGACGAGTCGGAATTGATCGCGGCGTTGAATGAAGGAAGGCTGGCCGGCGCCGCCCTCGACGTATTCGAGGAGGAGCCCAATGTGCCGGAGGCCCTGCGCGCAAGTCCGAAGGTCGTGTTGACGCCGCACATCGCAAGCGCAACGGTCGAGACGCGGACGCGAATGGCAGATTTGGTGCTCGAAAATCTAGACGCATTCATCGCGGGTGCGCGATTGCCATCGTCCTAGATCCAACGGCATTGATTCCGCTCACCCGGTATCACAAAGACGGATGTGTTGACTTCCGGCAGCGCGCCCCTTTAGGGCTGGGTCGACAACGTGTAGGCCGTCACGTGAGTTCCACTCGGGACGATGAGCAACCCGTCTCCCGCTGCCAACGAGGACATCGGCATCGTGTAGACCGCTGCATCGATGGCGGCTCCGAGATTCACCATCCATTTCTGCTGGCCTGTAGCTCCATCCAGTGCGTAGATTCGCCTCCGTGCGTAATCACTTTATACAGCCACTTAAGCGTCGGCAGCAAGTATTGAGGGCTGCAGGTCGGGAAACTCTTCGTGCCGCCCTGCACTCGCCAGCGCGGTTCCGGTCGCCTCAGTTGCCATTTGGTTGAATTTAATTTATAAAGCAAAATAAATGGAGATCCGCTCCACTCCGCGTCCGGCGCATCGCGCCGGTTGCCCGTGTAGTAGACCTGACGAATCGCTGCGGCCGCCGGGGAGGATTGTTGATGATTGCGCCAACTCTCGAATTTGCATTCAGCGTCAGACTGGAATTTCCGCCTGGGCCGCGTCTGCGCTTTCCGCTGCAAGCGGGAGGGTCGCGAGGCTTCGTGTCGCTCCTCGGGGGCGAAGTCACAGGACCCAGGCTGGAAGGGGAGGTTGTGGCAGGTAGCGGCGGGGACTGGCCCTTGTTCAGGGCCGACGGCGTGGTTGTCTTCGATGCGCGCTACTTGCTCAGGGCGCGTGACGGCACTTTGATCCACATTGTCAACCGAGGCTTCGCCCATGCAGCGACGCCCGAAATTCAGCGGAAGATCGACCGCGGAGAAGATGTGGATCCGGCGAACAATTATTTTCGCCTCGCACCCGTCTTCGAAACCCCACCGGGACCGCACGAGTGGCTTAGCCGATTCGTCATCGTTGGCACTGGTGAGAAATATGCCAGCCATTCGATATTTCACTACTTCATAGTCCGGTAGCGCGTCGCTGTCCGAAGCTGTTCCATTCATCTTGTCACGATACTTTACTTTATAAAGTAAAATGGTTATAATCTGAAACACTGGAAACACACAGAACAAATGGAGGGGTCAATGAGATCTATGCGCATTACTCGGGTCGAGTGCATCCCGGTGACGACGGCGCTGGTGAAACCGCTCATCATCGGACCGACCAACATCACGCATGTCGATACGATCGTACTGAAGATATTCACGGACAATGGACTGATCGGAATCGCAGATTCCGGTGATACGTCAGCTTTCTACCACGGTGAAACCCAGGACTCGAGAATCTTGATCGGCGAGGACCCGACCAAGATAGAGAAGATCGTTGGCCGCATGGATATTCTGGTCCGTGACAACCACCACGCCAAGTCGATGGTGGACGCGGCACTTCACGATATCAAAGGCAAGGCTTTGGGCGTTCCCGTTTATCAGCTGCTCGGCGGCAAGACTGTGGATCACGTGGATCTGGGCTTTGTGCTGATGGCCCGTCCCGCCGAGGAGCTCGTCGATGACGCGAGAAAAGCGTTGAGCACCGGTTTCAAGCTCATAAAGCTCAAGAGTCTCCCGGATGTGGAAAGCTCCGTCCGATGTGTGTTGGAGATGCGCAAAGCGCTCGGCGACGATGTGCGCTTGATGATGGATGTCAACGGAATGTGGAACTATGATCAGGCGCTCCGTGCCTTGCGAAAGCTCGAGCCTGCCAATCTCGAGTTGATCGAACAGCCCCTGCCGTACTGGGATATCGAAGGGATGGCGCGACTCCGGCAAAAGGTCGCGACTCCGATTTTTGCCGATGAATCGGCGCGCGATCTGCATCATATCAAGCAGATCATCGATCTTCAGGCGGCCGACGGCCTCTTCATCAAGACGCAAAAGGCCGGTGGCCTGTTGAAGTCCCAGCGTTGGCTTACGTTGGCACGCTTGTCGGGCATGGCGGTGATGTGCGGGTGCATGCCGGGTTCTGGACTGGAGGCTGCACCGACTGCGCATCTACTGGTCGCCGATGATTGGGCGTCCCGGTTCGTTCAGGAGAATTGCGGCCCGCTGTCGGTCCACGACGTGTTCGAGCTGGACGGCGAGCTCAAGGGCGAGGTTGCCCTCAATGGCCCGCGCTATGCGAACGGCAGGATGTACGCGCCGGAGGGGCCAGGGCTCGGTATCGAACTGAATGAGCAATTCATTGCCGAACACATCACTCGAGGTTATTCGACGCGCATCATCACGGCCTGATTCGACGCGCGCATCGACAGCATCATCACAACTAAAGAACACGGGGGGTAGGCGATATGCGCACGAAATATCATTTTTCTACGGTTCTTGCGGCTGTCGGTCTGGCGGTTGGCGCGTTCGGCTTCGGCGCAGCGCCGGCTGCCGTTGATGATGCTCGCAGCAGCTCCGCTGGCAGTTCGAGCGCAAGCAGCTCGGGCGAGTCCCTGCAGGAGATTAAGGTCACGGCCATTAGGGTCGCCGTGGATGTGATGCACGCGCCGGTGTCGATGACGGCAATCAATGGCGATGATCTGGGGCGCAATGAAATCCACAACACCACCGATCTACAGTTCTTCGTGCCGGGATTGTCGGTGGCCAACCAAGTGCTCAATACGATTATCAACATCCGCGGTATGGGATCTGGATTCCCGCTCCCAACGGCCTCCCAGGGTGTACCGATCTATCGCGACAATCTGCTGGTGCCTCCGAACGCCGGCGATGAACCGCTATGGGACATCGAGAACGTACAGGTGCTACGCGGACCGCAGGGCACGCTTGTGGGCTCGAACTCCACCGGCGGGGCGGTATTTATCAATACGGTGAGTCCGACCTTGGGCGACACCCACGGGTACGCGCAGGTTGAGGGTGGCAATTACCATCACTTCAATGTCCAGTCGGCCCTCAATTTGCCCCTCGGGGACTCGTTGGCGGCGCGGGTTGGCATGTATTACGAGAAGCGCGATAGTTTCTCGACCAACCTGTCACCGCAGAATTTTGAGGCTCTGGGTGACATACCGAGTGCGCAAATCCCGTCGGAGCCCGGCAATCTGAATATGGTTGCAGCGCGCGGCTCGGTGCTGTGGAAACCCAATGACCATGTCCAGGTACTTGGCAAAGTCGATTATTTCCAGAACAAGACCGATTTTTCAGCCGATAAGCCGATCCCGGTCGCCAGCACCGTGGTAAACGGCGTGGTGACGAATTGTCCGGCGCCGGGTAGCTATTTCAATACCAATCCGGCCACTTGGGGCGCGGTACCCGGCGCTTGCGGCTACGCACCGTTTGCGCCGGCGAATCCGCACCAAATCGCCTATGCGGTTAACGATACGAGGCTCGATGAACAGATCTGGCGGGAGAGCCTGGAGACGAAGTTCCGTCTGACCGACGCGGGTATGACGTTGCGGGTGCTGGCCGGCGGCTCCTTCAATACGATCCACATGATGAATCAGCAGTCGGCCTCGACGTTTCTGACGACCGCTGGCGGCGCTCCCATCCATGAGCACACGGAGACTTATGAAGCGGATCTGATCTCACCGACCCAGGGACCGCTGACCTGGGTGGTCGGCGGTTTTCGATGGGTCAATCCGGCCGCCTTCGCCTACAAGGGTACCGGGTACAGCGGCGGTCCGGTCGGTGTCGGCCCTGGGTATGCCGTCCCCGAATACGGCTTTTTCCTCGATTTGAAGAGCGACAAGGTCTCCAACGCGGCCTTCGGCAACGTAAGCTACCAATTCACGGACGATCTGAAGGCCGAGTTGGGCGTGCGTCAGACCTGGAACCACAACTATGATCCGGTCCTCCCCTGCTCCACCTGTCCCAACGGGAATGCCAACACGGCGTACTTCGCCATGCAGAACCCGGTCAATCCGCTCGGGCCTGTAGTCTTCCCCGCTCTAAATAACCCCAATGCCACCGGGGGCTTTGTGACCAACAACGGCGATGAAAGAGACTCGTTCCTGACCTGGAGAGCGGTACTGAACTATAACCTTAGCGCCAACAACTATGTCTATGGGGTAGCGGCCACTGGCGGCAAAGCGGGGGGCATTTCGGGTCAGCCGGGGAAGTACGGGCAGAACTTCGCACCCGAGAAGGACACCGATTTCGAACTCGGCTGGAAATCCACGCAACTGAACGGGCGTGCAACCCTGCAGCTCAACGGCTTCTACACCAGGTATGTCGACATGCAGATCAGCGATGTGAACCCACAGACGGGTGCGGGCGACGTTCACAACGCCGGCGCAACCAGTATCTACGGGTTGGAGTTTACCGGGGCGGCCAATCTGGACAACTGGTTGGTGAACGCGACGGCATCCTACACCAAGTCCAAATTCAACATCGGCGGCCAAGGCATCGTGAACACGGAAATTTGCGCGCTGTACACGCCCTGCAACTCAGCGGTGGGTGGACAGTGCCCGCCCGGCGTGGCCAACGGCACCAATGGTTGCTTCGACTACAAGACCGGCGGGCTCACCCTCAATGGCAAATTCTATCCCTGGATTGAGCAGATCAACGGCTTGCAGTTGCCCAACTCGCCGAAGTTCCAGACCAGCGTAGTCGTAGGCTATGCCATTGATCTGCCGAACGGCGATGTGCTGACACCCCGGGTAGCTTACTCCTATCAGGGCGTGCAGTACGGCCAGATCTACAACACGCCGTTCGATGCGCTGCCGGCGCGGCACGATGTTGATGTGAAGCTCAGCTACATGCACCAGCAGTGGTACGGGGAAGCCTTCGTGACCAATCTGACGAACGAGGTCTACCCGATTGCCCAAGACACGCAAGGCACGGATGCCGAGATTTTCAACGCGCCGCGGCAGTGGGGAATCCGTGTCTCCTGGAAGTTCTAATGGCGATGGGCCCTACCTTGAGATGCGTGCATTGACAACATCACCATGGCCGATTTTTCGCTGACCCATCCTTTGTCCGGTTTCTTCTCGCCCACGCGGTTCGAGGCTGACATCCTCGATTGCGTGGTCACGGGGACGATTCCGAAATATTTGAACGGCGCGTTCTACCGCCTGCACGGCGACTGGGTTTATGCGCCTAAATTTCGCGACGAGGCGTCGCTGTCTGCCGACGGATATATCAGCATGTTGCGCTTCAGGAGGGGATCGGTCGATTATCGCGGGCGCTACGTTCGCACGGATCGCTACAATCGGCAGATTGCCGCACGACAGCAGCTCTACGGCTACTACCGCAATCCGCACACCGACGATCCACAGGTGCGTGACATTGCCAATCCTGGAAGGCGCACCAGTGCGAATACCACACCTGTGATCATTGCTGGAAATCTCTACGCGACAAAGGAGGAGGGGCTCCCCTACCAGATCGAGCCCAATACGCTCGATACGCTTGGGCCGACCGACTTCAGTGGCGCGTGGAAGAGCCGGACGTTTACGGCTCATCCCAAATTTGATCCGGCGACAGGCGAGACTATTGCTTTCGGCTACGAGGCGAGCGGTCTCGCGAGCCGGGACGTGTACCTTTGCTCCTTCGACCGGTCGGGCAAAGTCACCTGGGAAGTGCGGTTCGATGTGCCCTATCCTTCGATGCTGCACGATATGGCTTTGTCGAAAGACTATGTGATGATCCCAGGCGGCGGCACGATCACGAGCGCGGAGCGGTTGGGGAGCGGGCGACCGCACTGGGCCTGGGATTCGAAGCGGCCCTCGTACTACGCCGTGATTCCACGTGGCGGTGCCGCAGCGGATATCCGCTGGTTTGAAGGGCCACAGCGCTCGATCGTTCACACGGCGAACGCCTGGAATGATGACAACATTCTGACGGTGGATGCGCCGGTTGCGAGCGGCAACACCTGGCCTTGGTTCGAGGATGTTCATGGCACGCCGTTCGCCATGCACGATTTCACGATCCGACGTCTTACGTTCGATTTGCACGGAAAGAACTCCGAGCCTCGCGAGGAGGTTCTGTTCGAGCAGGACGTAACGAGTTTCACGCGCATTGACGATCGCGTCACCACCCAGCCGAACCGTTACATATTCGTGCAGTATGCGGATCCAGACAGGCCCTTCGAGTCCCATCTGCCCGATGATCCGCGGCTGCGGCCGGTCAACTGCTTCGGCCGGTTCGACGTAATCGATCGCACGGTTCAATCCTATTTTGCCGGTTCGACTCACATTCTCCAGGAGCCGACCTTCGTACCGAGCTCGCCAGATGCGGCAGAAGGCGACGGCTACCTCTTGGGCACCGCGCATAACCTGAAGGACATGCGCAGCGAACTGGTGATCGTCAACGCGCTGACCATGCAGGAATGCGCGCGCGTCATCCTGCCGTTCCGCAACGCCTTTCAAGTGCACGGCACCTGGGCGTCCGACGCGGATTTGTCACTGGTATGACAACTCACGGCATTCCCAGAGCGGAGACCCACATGACAGATCGTACGGCCACCGCTGCCACATTTGACCGCCGGAATCCTGTGACGGGAGCGGTCGCGTCGACTGCGTTCGCGTTCACCGTCCGCGATGCCATCGCCGCTGCGGACGCGGCGGCACTTGCACTGATGTCCTGGTCGGTATTGGGTCCGAATGCCAGAAGGGCGGCTCTGAACCTGGCGGCCGACAAGATGGCAGCGCGGGGCGATGCCTTTATCGATGCCATGATGAGCGAGGTCGGTGCCACCGAAGGCTGGGCCCGCTTCAATCTGAAACTGGCAGTCGATATGGTGCGCGAGGCTGCGGCCCTCACCACGCAGATCGGCGGCGAAGTGATTCCGTCCGACAAACCAGGCTGTCTTGCGCTTGCCGTTCGTGAGCCCGCGGGAGTCGTGCTCGGGATTGCACCGTGGAATGCCCCCATCATTCTTGGAACGCGTGCCATTGCAACCCCACTGGCTTGCGGCAACACGGTGGTGCTCAAGGCGTCGGAACGGTGCCCGCGGACCCATTCGTTGATTGCCGAGAGCTTCGTTGAGGCCGGTCTGGGTGAGGGAGTGGTCAACTTGGTGACGAACGCGCCGGAAGATGCGGGTATCGTGGTCGGCGCGTTGATCGATCATCCCGCGGTCAGGCGAATCAATTTTACCGGTTCCACCAGCGTGGGCCGAGTCATTGCCAGGCGCGCGGCAGAGCACCTGAAACCGGTGCTCCTGGAACTGGGCGGCAAGGCGCCGTTGATCGTGCTGGAGGATGCCGATCTCGAGGAGGCCGTGAAGGCGGCCGCCTTCGGTGCTTTCCTGAATCAAGGTCAGATCTGTATGTCGACCGAGCGAGTCATAGTTGCGGCATCAGTAGCGGACGAATTCGTTCGACGATTTGCCGCCAAGGCGCACGCAATGCCAAGCGGCGACCCGCGCGAAGGCAAGACCCCATTGGGTGCTGTAGTCGATCTCCAGACCGTAACGCATGTCAATGCGCTAATCGATGACGCCATCGCCAAAGGCGCGAAGGTCGTCTCCGGCGGCAAGGCTGAAAGTATCTTCATGCCGGCTACGGTCGTGGACAAGGTAATGCCCAATATGAGGCTTTACGGCGAGGAAAGCTTCGGGCCGGTCGTGGGAGTGATTCGAGCCACCGATGAGGCGCACGCCATCCGACTCGCTAACGATAGCGAGTACGGTCTGTCAGCGGCGGTTTTCACGCGTGATACCGCCCGGGGTCTGCGCGTGGCGCGACAGATCCGCTCCGGCATTTGCCACATTAACGGGCCCACCGTGCACGATGAGCCTCAGATGCCGTTCGGCGGTGTCAAGAATTCGGGTTATGGCCGATTCGGCGGCAAGGCGGGAATCGATGCGTTCACGGAGATGCGCTGGATCACGGTCGAAACGCAGCTTGGGCATTTCCCTATATGAGCGGGCCGCACGCCATCTGAACCACCCGGAGATTACTGTGAACGAGTGGCGACTTAATGGTACGGATCCGCGGATGCTGCGGCGGTAGTGTGGAGTCGGACGAGTTTACCCGAAGCCGCCAGGAACAGGCCCAGGGCAAGCATAGCGACGCCGGTGAATCCAATGGCTCGCGATTGCGTTCCGACGATCTGCCGCAGGATGAGGAAGATCGGCGGATTGAAAAACTGGGGAATGAAAGTCGCAGTTGTCCAGAAGCCGATCGCGCGTCCCAAGACTCGGTGTGGCACCACAGCGACCAAGGCATTCAAGAGGGCCGGAACCGTCAAGCCCACGCCGAGGCCAGCAACGGCGAGCGTGGCGCCTGTTGCCCAGTATCCGGAGACGAAGGCAACGCCGAGAAATCCGGCGCCAGCCAACAAGAAGCCAATCATCGTCCGCCAAAGCCAATCAATCCGCGCGAGCGCACCAGAACTCGTCGCACCCGTCGCCAAGCCGGCGGCTCCACAGGATAATCCAATGCCGATATCGGCGCTGTTCATGGCACCACGCTGCTGAAACAGGAAGGCCATTTGTATGATGATCGTAAACATGGCGAAGATGCCGACGACTTCCATCCCGCATAGAATCGCGGTCGCCTTGACTGCACTGGTCGAGGACGTTGATGGCAGGTTTGCATTGACCGTCGGTTTTGCAATCTGATCTGGTGACTTGACGAAATAGAGCGATGGTGCAAGCAGTAGGAGCGCAAATGCGTAAGCCAGGAATGGTGTATGCCAATCGAGGAGGCCGAGGAAGCCGCCTAACTGCAATGCGAAGATTCCAAGAATGTTGGAGGTTGCAATCTGCGCGGCAAGCCAGCGCCCGCGTCGCGCCCCACGAAAGCGCAAGCCGATGAGCGCCGTTCCGGTAATCATCGCGCCGGCCTCACCGAGGCCGACGAAAGCGCGCGTGGCGACAATGGCCCAGATGCCCTTGAGCGAGTAGGGTACGATGCCCGCGATACCGTAGAGGAGCAGTGCGCCGAAAAGCACGTTGCGATGCCCGAGCCGATCGGCTAACCAGCCCATCGGGATCGCCGACAGAGAGACCATGAGCGCGGGCATCGTTGCGACAAGTCCCACCAGCAGTTCGACGTGCGGCATGTAGGCGAAACGATACGCAATCTGGGGCAGGACCGGAGACAAAAGACCGGAGGCCAGGACCGTACACCAGCAAGTCATGACCAGCAGGGTGCCTTCGATTGCACCGGGATCATCGTTCGCCAAATCGCGCATCTCCGCCGGCCCGGCTTCAGGTGCATCGGTCCGCTGAGCGTTGTGCTCCAGGATTCCGCTCATCATTTAGCCTCCCCTCGTGTACCTCATTATCGACATGCGACGCCGTAGGTAATGACGATCTCGGCGTCCGCCGGTGCCGGCTCGTCGGAAGTGATGAAATAATTTACTTTCTATAGTATAATACATTGGTTGCCGAAATGCGACCCATTGTCCCGTCGATGTGGCTGCAGTATGCACGCTCGATTTGTCCGGTCCGTCAGCCGCGGCGCGTTTTGGTGTCGCGGCGAGTGGACCGATACCTGTCCGCCCAAAAGAGGATGAGCACCGGAATGAGCACCCAAGAACGCGACTATCTCTTCGTGATGTTCGTAGAAATCGTCGATTTCACCAAGCTTCGTGAACTTCTGCCAAAGCACCTGGCTTGGCTGACTCGCAAGGTCGAGGACGGACGTATCGTCGTGACTGGTGGGCTGAGCGAAGAGGATGGATCCGAGGGCAACCGCGCCCTTGCCATTCTGCGAGCCTCCAGTCTTCAGGCAGCGCAAGATCTCGTCGTGGACGACCCGTTTTTTGTGGAAGGTGTCTGTCGATTGACGTTTCGACAGTACACGCCGCGCATGCATGCAGAGGCGTTCGGGAGAATCTTCTCAGGTGAACAGTCCAAGGCGATCTCCCCGCGAGTCGTCTAAGGCAGGGCGGGTCGCCTTAATGAGGGCTGGAACATCCCTGCCTCCACTTGTGCATTCGCGGGTCGCGACAATCCGTCCCGGCCGTGCTAGTTTTGTTTAACATGTAAAATGTATATTCCCTTGATGAACTGTATAAATGCTCGGGAGATCGAGCCAGGAAGCCCGGTAGGCTCCTGCTCTCCCCGGTTGGGCAAGAGGGTTCCATGAAAGTGACGGCTGAGAAGAGTTCCGCGAAGGGGTCTGCAAGAAACGCCAAGTTAAGAAGGGACGCCGAATTGCAGGGAATAGACTTTGGACCGGTGGCAGGTCATCTGGCCCATTACATGCGCCGTCTGCTGAAAAGCTTCAAATATCATTTCAAGACGTCAGTCGGCGATTTGGATGTTCAAGCCAGCGATGTCGGAGCGTTGTTCGTGATTGGCCTCAATCCCGGCCTTTCGCCTTCCCAATTAGCCCCCGCGGTATCCTTGGAGGCCGCTCAAGTGACGGGTATGCTCAACGCGTTCGAGTTGAAGGGGTGGATCGCGCGCCGGGTGTCGAGCGCGGACGGCCGCGCACGTTCTCTCCACCTCACGCGGGCCGGGGAAAATCTCGTGGCCCAACTGCGACCGATAGTTGCTGAAGCCAATCGCACGTTCGTCGAGGGGATCTTGACCAAACAAGAGGCGCAACAATTGACGAGTCTTCTCGCCAAACTGATCGCCGGCCGGCAGGCTTGAATCGGTCTGGGTGAGAGACGCTTAGCGTCAGCTCTTCGGGCGCTCCAGGCGCCAACTCCCGGGGCCGAAGACAGCGACGTAGATCATACCGCCGAACATCACGAAGTGATGGAATAGGTCGTCTATCGAGATCTGCCACAATTGCGGGGGTGCATCCCAGAATCGGTGGAACAGCGGGCCAAGCACGATGATCCACACTGCCAGCGCTGCCGCCGCCTGCCGGGCGTGCCAGCCGGTGATGAGCATCACGCCGGACGCAACTTCAAACAGGCCGGCCAGCGGCATCAATAGCGACGCAAAGGGCACCCCCTGTGATGCTGCCCACTCCGCTGCGCCTTGGAGATGCATCAATTTCTGGCATCCAGAGAACAGGAACAGAGATGCGAGGCCGATGCGTGCCGCCAGAAGGGCAGCCTCCTGCATGAAGGGCAAGTTGAGACGATCTGACTTGTGTGCAGGAGTCATTGCCAGTCCTCGGTTCCAATCACAGTAAAGTAATTTAATTTATATCATAAACTATTTCGCCACGTCAAATTCGAGTTCTTGAGATAGTCCCCAGAAATGTTGCGGTGACGCGCGGAACGGCCGTTTGGGAATTTTCGTAGCGTTCCAGATAACCAATTTGCTTTATTAAATAAAATATCATATAAAGGCCCGAACGTGAATTAGGAGACGGTGCGCACGATCAAACGTGCCGCGAGCGAGGAACCACGATGCGCGAACCTCACGAATACGACGACGGGAATTCGACAACCGCTTCATGGACTTCGTGATCGAAGCGCCAGAGAAGGCCACAGCGATTCGGCCCGTGGAGTGCCTGCGCGAAGCGGGTTCGGAGGGCATCGAACTCGTGATGTGGCTCATCATGCGCGGCGCGCTTCACGAGCGCGTTCGCTGTATCAAGCGCTTCTACCACGTGCCCGCGTCGAATACGGCGGTCGGTCACATGATCCTCGAAAATGAGAGGTAACGCATGAAGATTTGCATGGCCGGGCAGGGTGCATTCGGATCAAAATTCAAACTCCTAGGTGGTATATGAACAGCAAAGTTCTTTCAATAGCCGCGTGTGTCGCGGCCGTTCTGACGGCGTCATCGGTGCTGTCGGCGGGAAGCGGGCTTCCGGGCGATGTCGCACGACCGGGAGACAACGGCGTGCCGCGGCCCAATCTGCAACCCACCCCCGCCGTGCCTGCTCCAAGCCCGCCACCGCCTCCGGCGGCGCCGGCCCTGCCGATCGAGTTGGCGCTGCAGGCCGCGCAGGCTATCGCGCAGGCATGCAAACAATATCCGCTGGGTGTAGCCGTCGTGAACTCTGAAGGCGCTCCTATACTGATCTACATTCCTGACGGCTCCGAAGCCGCTCACACCTATACTGCAATCCGCAAGGCGTATACCACCGTCAAGTTCAAAGTACCCACGTCGGATCTGACGATCCGGGCAGCACAGGATCCGCATTTCGCAGCCACGATCAAGGCAGATCCCAATCTCATCGCCTTCAAAGGTGGCATACCCCTCAAGTCAGGCAACGGCATCATCGGCGCAATCGGCGTGAGCGGCGCCGAACCGGGTGGGCACGACGAGGAGTGCGGAATGATCGGAATCGCGAAGATCAAGGATCAGCTCAAGTAACAAATTACATGCCCGACGGTGAGCGTTGGCTTTGAATCTTTTGATACACAATATGAAACTGAACGCCGTATTCATGGCAGCCGCATTGGAAATGACCGCGGTCGCCTCGACAGCGCTCCGTGCCGAACCGAACCCGCTAAAGCTGACTCCGCACCATGCAACTATCTCCGTGGCGGACGTGGACAAGGAGAGCCAGTGGTACGCGTCCGTGCTGGGCTTCGAGAAATCGAATTCCTTTGACAGTCCGAATTCCAAGGGCTGTTGGATGGTCATCCCTGGCTATCGGGTAGATCTGATCCAGCAGAAGGGTTCCTCGAGAAAGGACACGCAGATCGGGCTGCTGCGGCAGGGCTGGCTCCACGTGGTATTCCAGACTCCAATGATTGAAGAAGCGCTGAAACGCCTGCAGGCGGCAGGCACTGACGTGAAGGCTTTCAAGAGCAGCGACGGCCACCTCCAGCGGTTGATTCTGCACGATCCGGAAGGCAACGAGGTCGAGTTGCATACCTGAGTCCAGGCGGACCTGGCGAACGCCGGTGAAGTGGAAGTACTTCGATCCCTCACGTCGCATAGCTTCCGCTTCAACCGTTACGGTCCACTAGCCGCGCTGTTCCGGACTTCGATGGCCTTGACGGAGTTTTCAAACGGGATTCGGTCAGCTTCATCGCGCCCTCCATGGGCGCAATGATACTTCTCATTTGATGCGAAACGTCGGCTTGACGGGGATCTCACTCACGACCGCGATTACGCCAGAAAGACGAAGGTAAGTCCATTGGACGATGGCAACGATCGCGGTTCCTTGCTCTCGAAGTCGCGGGCCGATAGGATTTCCGCCGCTTCCAACGCAGGTCAGTGGCAACCGTGTGCGGCGCTAGTTACACTGGTATATTACGCGTAGATCGGAGCGGCTGATGAAACAAAAAATGCGACGCTGGTTGATTCTGTGGCTATTGCTCATGGGTGTGCCGACCCTGGCCGCAGAGCCAGACAGGTCGGTCATTACGGTGTTCGCCGCGGCGTCTCTCACCAACGTCTTGCAGGAGTTGGGCGATGGTTTTACCGAGAGATCGTCGATTCCAGTCAGATTCTCATTCGCGGCGAGTTCGGCGCTCGCCAAACAAATCGAAAATGGCGCGCCCGCGGACATATTCTTTTCCGCGGATATCGAATGGATGGATTATTTGCAGACTCGAAAGTTGATTCAGGCTCCCACTCGGCAGAATGCATTGGGCAATCAATTGGTCTTGGTGGCGCCAGCCGACAGCAAGATCGATCTCAAGATTCGCCCTCATTTTGCACTGGCCGCCGCTTTGGGCAAGGGCCGATTGGCGACGGGGGATCCGGATTCCGTCCCGGTGGGCCGCTATGCCCGCGAGGCGCTCACCAAACTCGGCGTGTGGAACGACATTGAGGCGCGGCTCGTACGGGCCGACAGTGTCCGTTCGGCGCTGCTGTTCGTCGATCGCGGCGAGGCGCCGCTTGGCATCGTGTATGCAACCGATGCCCAAATCGACAAAAAAGTCCGCGTGGTCGATGTATTTCCTGAAGATACTCATGTGCCGATCGTCCATCCCCTTGCGCTGACGGCAGTCGCCAAAGCGGAGTCGATTAAATTCACTGACTACATTCGGGGTCCGGTAGGTGACGCCACGTTCAAAAAATACGGCTTTGTGGCTTTGCACTAGCCCGCAGCCGCGGCGCCTTGTGACAAATCCTTGACGAAGGCGTAAAAGGCTAGGCAACAGGAGAGCTTTTTGGGGAACTAGGCGCTTAGGGCTAGAGTCGGACGAGGCAGGAGCGCTCCGTCGAGGTGTATTAACTATCAACATAGGAGATGTCTATGAACACTGCAGTTGATATGGTGTCGCTAACCGCACCGGTCCAACGCTTCGTAAGTCAGAATCGTCAAGCCTTGATCGACGGCCGCTGGCAGGACGCCCAGTCGGGCGAGACTTTCGAAGTCTTCAATCCTTCCAACGAAGCCGTGATTGCGCGCGTGGCGGATTGCAAGCGCGCCGATGTCGATCTGGCAGTGGCTGCGGCACGTAGAGCTTTCGATCGGGGACCCTGGCCGCGCATGTCCCCCTCGGCGCGCGGCAAGATTCTATGGAAAATCGGCGACCTGATCCTCGAGAATCTCGAGGAGCTGGCACAGCTGGAATCGCTCAACAACGGCAAACCCATCGGCGTGGCGCGCGGCGCCGACGTGCCGCTGGCTGCGGATTTGTTCCACTACATGGCGGGCTGGGCAACCAAGATCGAGGGCAGTACGATCCCGATTTCCGTGCCCTATACGCCCGACGCGCAATACCACGCCTATACTCGCAAGGAACCCATCGGTGTCGTAGCGCAGATCATACCTTGGAATTTTCCGTTGCTGATGGCGGCTTGGAAGTTGGGTCCAGTGTTGACGGCCGGCTGTACAGTAGTGTTGAAGCCGGCCGAGGAAACACCGTTGTCGGCGCTGCGGCTCGCGCAGCTGTGTTTGGACGCGGGCTTGCCGCCTGGCGTGCTCAACGTGATCACTGGTTTTGGTGAGACTTGCGGCGCCCCGCTGGCGGCGCACAGCCAAGTGGACAAGGTGGCCTTCACCGGCTCGACCGAAGTCGGCAAGCTGATCGTCAAAGCCGCGGCGAATGATCTGAAGAAAGTCACGCTCGAACTCGGCGGCAAATCGCCCAACATCGTGCTCGACGATGCGGATCTCGATGTCGCGATTCCGGGCGCCGCGAACGCCATTTTTTTCAATCACGGCCAGTGCTGCTGCGCGGGCTCGCGTCTCTTCGTTCAGGACAAGAGCTACGATCGCGTATTGGAGGGCGTCAGCAAGGCCGCGCGCTCCATACGCCTGGGTCCCGGCCTGAATCCGCAGAGCGAGATGGGACCGCTGGTGTCGAAGACCCAGTTCGACCGTGTCACCGGCTTTCTGCGTTCCGGTAAGGAGGAAGGTGCCCGCACGGTATGTGGCGGCAAGCGCCACGGGGAGACCGGCTTTTTCGTCGAGCCCACCGTGCTCGACGGCACGAGCGACAAGATGCGCGTGTATCAGGAAGAGATCTTCGGGCCGGTAGTGACGGTGATGCCCTTCAAGGAGGTCGACGATGAGCTGATTCGCCGCGCCAACGACACTGTGTACGGATTGGCCGCGGGTCTTTGGACCAGCAACATCAAGCGGGCTCATCGCATCGCCAACCAACTACGGGCCGGTACGGTGTGGGTCAATTGCTACAACATCTTTGACGCAGCGATGCCCTTTGGCGGCTATAAGCAATCGGGCTGGGGCCGCGAAATGGGCAGTGAGGTCCTCAAGAATTATCTCGAGACCAAGTCGATCTGCATGAGTATCTGAGCTATTGAGGCGGCAGGCGCGTCGGCAGCGGGCGCGCCTTGCCGCTATCGACCGAGACTGGGCGGCCGGGAAAGCCCGACTTCAGGGTGGTCAGCTCACCCATGGGCCAAATTGCTCACCGGCGCCGTATTTTCACGGAATATCGACTGCCACAGTCTGCTTGGCAATGACATCAATGCCCGTCTTTAGTGGATTGAATGTCACCGCGCTATCGACTTGATCGGGATTGTCCAGGTCGGCCTGGCATGTGAATGCCACGGTATAGGTTCCCGGCGGTAGGAACGTAAATTGATAATAGTAAGGCGGTTGAGAATTTGCGACGGGCACCCGCGAGGCCAGCGGCTGGTTGGTATCGGTCGATGGCGCGGTGCTATCCATGTCTTCGGGCACAGTCACCGTGCCGCTGTACAGATACACGCCGGGCGTGCAACCAGTCGGCACCAGCAAGGGGCTGACGGCGCCCTGAATGTTGCCCACGGTGGTGTTGTCGACCAGGCGCTCCACGGGCTTGAGGAGGCACGCCGGCGCCTGTCCCGGAGGGCACGTGATGGCCTTACGCAGGTCGAAATCGATGGAGTAGTCAACTACACCGCTGCTCGGTACGGTAAAGCCACTGACGAGCTTGAGTCCGGTTTCGGAGCCGCTCGGCACCTGTAGACCGTGCATGGTGCCATCCGACAGCATGATGTACGAATTGCTCGGGTTGCCATCCGCCACTACCATCAAACGAATCTGGCCGTAGGATCCGGCGGGAATCGGTTGGTTGAACAGCACTGCCGACGCCGTGCCACTTTGATTCATCAAGTCGATGGACTTGGGCTGTGGGAACGTGATGGTCACGGGGTTGCCGCTATTGCCGGTCAGTTCGATGCCTGTGAACTTGACCACCACGGATTGAGCGCCGTCGACCGGCGCATCTCCGACGGCCAAAGTCATCTGCCCGGTGCCGCCGCCGCTACCGCCACCGCACGCAACAATACCAAGCGCGGTTGTTGCGATTAGTCCGAGAAGCCTGTTAACACGCCTTTGATGGGACATGATGAAATTCTCCATATGGGCGCTAGCACACAGGTTTTAGGTAATCGGCAATTGCGCTCGTGTGAATCTCAATCGCCCGGAAACCGCGGATCATCGCTTCGTTCGCCAGTGTCCGTTGGTCGCGGGACGAAGCGCGAGTGCAATTGTCGTCACGGCGATCGTGGTCTCGATCAATCGTGCTTCTCGTGACCGTGACCATGACCGTGACCGTGACCATGGTCATGATCTCGGCGATCGTAGTCTGGGGCATATTCAGCCGATCGAACGAAGTAAACTGGGCGGTTACACGCGTGGTATTCGTGACAGTGCTGGCGCCAGTTCCTCGCGTGTCCCGGCGGTACGTGTAAATACACCGGCGGCGGCGGATAGGACTGCGGCTCGATCAGCATCGGCTGTGCATACACGACCGGTGGCGGCGGTGCGCTTCCCAGCTGAACTTGCCCATAGACACCCGGTGCCACCTGCCCCGAAAGAAGGACGTTGATATCCAAATCCCCGGCGCGACTTACGCCTACGCTGGCAACCAGCATGGTGACCAGGGCACTTAACGTTCTCGTGTACATCTTAAAATCCTTCAACAAATTGATTTTGATTCGGCTCAACCGGCGACAGACATTGGAGCCGATTCGGCGAACCGCCATGTGACAAAGTCTACGCGCCCCCCGCGTGACCTCCGTCGGCACTGCGTCACAATCCGCAACCGTGGCATTGATGTCTGCATTCAGCGACAGAGGCTTCGCGCATTTCCTTGGCGTGCGATCGTGGTCCCCACCCTTCGCGAGACAGTTGCTCGCACTCAATCAGAAAGAGTGAACCTCCTCGCCGGGTGGTCCGATATCGGCGACTCCATTCGGCAGTTGCGCCTGGGCCATCGCCAGCGGATTGAAGGTCTCGCGCAGCAACTTGATCTGACCCGCCTCTGCCACCAGGTACCCAGTGAACAGATGGTGGACCGTTCGCTCAGTCGCAGCGGCGCGCGCGTGCGCCACATACTCGGCGAACGTCTTCTCCGGCGTCTCGATGAGAATATCGATATCGTCCGGCGCGAACGCGAAGTTCGGATAGAGTTTGAGCAACTGGTTAAGGAGCCCGATGATCTCGCGGCGGCCGCGGTAGCGAGGTTCGACCCCGAGCGAGCGCAGGAACGGCAGTTCGAACATCCCATCGTCCGCAAAAAGCAACGCAGCACGTTCCGGATTGCGGATCGAGGCGAGATATTCCAACAGCAGAGCTTTCGAATTTTTCATCATCATCTCCTTCAGGCTGGGGAAATTCTTATGCTGTTTTCCTTAGTTAAAGCGTCTCATATCGCCGAGCGGTATCGGGTCGCCGCGTGGGTTTGCATGAAATTTGGGAACATGGCCAGCCGGGCGCCCTCGAAGGTGCTCCACTGATTCGCATCCGGCAATGGCGGGATGGTGACGGTCTCGCGCCGATCAAAGCCGACGAGCGCGGAGTCCACCAGCTCTTCCACCTCCATCACGGCAGGCAGCGCGTTCACGTCCCGCCCCGAGCGCTCCCAGATTTCTGTGCGCGTCGCGGAAGGCAGTACCGCCTGGACATAGACGCCCTTGGGGCCGAGTTCCAGATGGAGCCCCTGCGTGAGAAAGAGAACGAAGGCCTTGGTGGCCCCATAGACCGTCAGCCCGAATTCCGGAGCGAGCCCGACGACCGAGCTGATGTTGATGATGGCGCCCTTCCCGGCTGCCACGAAGCGGGGTGCGACCGCGCTCGCGAGGCGCGTCAATGCCGTGGAGTTGAGGTTGATGATCTCGGCCACCCGGTCCGGGCTCTGATCGATGAAGGTGCCAGCGGCCGAGACTCCGGCGTTATTGACCAGTACGCCTATGCGCGCGTCGTCGCGTAGCCGCGCCTCCACCTGGGCCAGCGCGGCCGCATCCGTCAGGTCTGCCTGGAGAATGTCGACCGTCACGCCCGTCTCGCGGCGCAGCCTCCCGGCCAGGGCCTCCATGCGGGCACGGTCGCGGGCCACCAGGACCAGATCATGGCCGCGCTTCGCGAATCGGTCGGCGTACATAGCGCCAATCCCCGTGGAGGCGCCGGTGATGAGAACGGAAGGTTGGGTTGTCATGGGAGATTCCTTAGGAGTCGAAGATTAATCATGATAATCATCATGTTTAGTAATCATGACGCTCATCATGTATGATGTCAAGCACAGAACGGAGGTCTATATGAAAGTCAGCCGAGAACAGGTCGCGGCGAACAGGCAAACGATTCTTGAGGCGGCCGGACGCCTGTTTAGAGCCCAGGGTTTCGAGAGGGTTACCGTGGCCGACGTGATGAAGGCCGCCGGCCTCACGCACGGCGGCTTCTACGGGTACTTCAAGTCGAAGGACGATCTGATTGCCCAGACGTTGGCACACGTCCTCGCTGAAGGTCCGGCTGAAATTGATTTGGCCCGTTACACGGAAAGCTATCTCTCGCAGCGCCATTGCCAAAATATCGCCGGCGGGTGCACCACGGCCGCACTTGGCTCCGAGGCCACTCGCCAAACGCCTGAGGCGCGCGCCGCCATGACGAAAGGACTTCGCCAGCATATTGAGCGACTATCCAGGAGTGCGAAGGGCAAGACCGCGACCGAGAAGCGTCGGGCGGCGATCGGTAGCTGGTCGGCCATGGTGGGCGCCATGATCATGGCTCGATTCAGTGATGATCCGAAGCTTTCCGAAGAACTGCTAGCGCAAACCCGAGCATGGATCGCCGGCGCTGCAACTTCGCGAGGACGCACTGTTACTCGATCACGGCGGTGCCCATTGGAATCGCAGCCGCCGCCCTAATTAGCGGCCGGCCCGTTCGGCTGTACGCAAGCTGTCACGACGTTTATTGGGATGCTCACTCCATCGAAATCGAGCAGTTACGGGAGTACATGGGCGCGCCTTTCTTGAAGGACGACGAGTCAACGGATCGAATGAACGCAGAAAGCGAAGCCAGACCGGGTGTTGGCGGATTCCCAAAAGATTAAGGCCCTGGAGGGCCTTAATCTGCTGATGCATCGATCCTCTCTCATCAATGAGCTATAGAGCCAGACTTGCTGATACGGCCTCGAGAAACGCACGCGATTTCGTCGAGAGATGACGCTTGGACGGCATGAGTGCATAGATCGGTGCCGCGGCACTTTGCCAGTCGCGCAGGATGTGCTCCAAGCGGCCCGAAACAAGTTCGGGGACAACATCAATCCTCGATTTCAGCATCACGCCCTGCCCGGCGAGAGCCCAGTCCTGCACAGCGTCTCCACTGTTGGCTCGCAGGCGGCAACGCGGCTCGAAGTCCACGAGATTGGCGCCGGGTCCTTCGAGTCGCCATGGCAGCGCGTGATCGTCGTACCGAAGACAGAGGTGATTATGCAGTTCACCGAGAGAACGGGGTCGCCCATAACGGTCGAGATACGCGGGCGCAGCGACCAATATTCGGTGGTTATCGGCGAGTTTGCGCATGACCGCGCTGCTATCGCGCGGTTGACCGATTCGCACTGCAATGTCGATTTGCTCATCGGTCAAGTCAACTAGACGGTCCTCGAGCTTCAACTCAATGTCGAGACGTGGGTACCGGTCGATCAGCTGAGCGGCCAGCGGGACCAGATGAATGCGTCCGAATGAAATGGGTGCGCTGACGCGTAGCAGCCCATGGGGTTCCTCCCAGCCGCTCGCCAGCCGCGCTTCCGCGGCCGCTAGCTCCTCCAACATGCGATCGACATGTGGCGCCAGCGCCAATCCTTCATTGGTGGGCGAGAGCTTACGGGTGGTGCGGTTGATCAACCGCTGTCCAGCCCGCCGCTCTAGTGAGGCTAGGCGCTTGCTCACCACCGCAAGCCCGACGCCGAGGTCGCGCGCTGCCGCCGACAAGCTGCCGGTTACCAGTATTCGCTGGAATGTGCGCAATTCATTGAGGTCGTCAAGCATATTATCAACCCTTGTTCAATAGTATATCTCCTTTCCGAGTGATTCTAATCCAATAAGAAAGTAAAGATACTATTCACGCCCTATCGGTACCAGGAGAAATGATGGCCATCGTCCGACCAAGTCACTACAGCATCCGCACGACCGATCTCGGCAAGGCGCAGCGCTTTTACACGGAGGTGCTGCAGCTTCGCGTCGGATTCCGGCCACCGTTCGCCTTCCCGGGAGTTTGGTTGTACCCCGCCCAAGACGAGTCTGAGTTTGGAGTCGTGCATCTCATCGCAGTGGACTCCCGTTCTAGCGAAGGATTGCGTGACTACCTCGGCGAGCGGGCGGTTGAAGACCTACAGGGAAGCGGGTCGGTAGATCACATCGCATTCCTGGCGACCGATTGGCCTGGGATGCGTAAGCGATTCGACACGTTGGGTGTCCGCTACCACGAGCAACACGTCCCCGCGCTTGATCTGCTTCAGGTATTTCTGGTTGATCCATCGGGCGTGACGATCGAGCTCAATTTTCGCGACTTCCATAATGACTTTTCACAAGGGAATTCCCAATGAGCAAACACTCACTGCTTTTTACCCCTACCGTTCTGGCTGGACGAGTGTTGCCGCACCGCGTGGTGATGGCGCCCATGACGCGCGCTCGCAGCACGCAGCCGGGCGATGTACCCAACGCCATGAACGCGCGTTACTACGCACAGCGCGCATCGGCTGCGCTCATCG
>WNFQ01000193.1_pt1 | contig 52322 bp, 42 predicted proteins | sample 5400171 | NCBI WGS metagenome assembly WNFQ01 (sample SAMN13153356, study PRJNA577476) | soil metagenome | isolation source: 20 cm soil under Madrone tree | place: USA:California | collected 2016-06-14
GGGACGTGTCCGGTGTCCGGAATGTGCGTGGCGGCGGCGCGGGCGATGGCGGCGTCGAGTCCGGTGGTGCCGCACACCCCGCAGCTCGAACCGGCTGAAAAGAGCCGGGAGGGGGTGTTCGGCACGATCTGCACGGTGGAGTGCAGGCGTACGTTGACCACATTCGGCCGCCGCGTGCTCGACTCGATGGCCTCGATGTCCGCGGCTCGATTCACGATGCCCTCTCCGTAGAGCAGCCCGGCGGCCAGGGACTCATCGTCGCCCGGGGTGCGCATGGTGGTGCCGAACGACATGGGTTCCATCCCAAGCGACGGATGATGCAGCAGGAATTCGAGCGGCGCTTCGACCGCCACCCGATCGTCCCTTGCTGCCTGGCTGTCGGCGCTGGAACGCAGAATGCGCACCTTGAGCGTTCCACTCGCCGCCCTGGTCTCGGAATCCGGTAACGCTGTATTCATGGGACCGCCACCTTTTGCTCAAATTCCCCCCCCCAATGATACCGTTCCTCGAGTCCGGCAACGCCGTCAAAGGGGCACTCATGTCCAAATCAGGCGATTTGAAGGCCCGCAAGGCGGCGGCGGTGCCCGCCGGGGTCGGAAGCCGAGGTACCTACGTGGCCGGGGCGGAGAACGCCGAGCTGTGGGACGTCGACGGCCGGCGCTACATTACGAAGGCCTGATCATCTTGGCAGAGGCCCGCGCCATGCAGTTTGAGTTATGGGATCATGTCCTCCCATGAGTGCCAACGCCGACCGTCCGCGCGCCAAGAGCTTGAATCCGTTGCGTGCGCTGCTGCCGTTCATCCGTCCCTACCGGAGCATGCTGATTGCGGCCTTGGGTGCCTTGCTGGTGGCTTCGGTCGCCATGCTGGCGTTGCCCGTGGCGCTGCGCCAGCTCATCGACCATGTCGTGGGCGCCAAGGACGCGAGTACCTTGGATCGATATCTCACCGGATTCCTGACTGCGTCGGTCATATTCGGCGTGTTCGCCGCGCTGCGATTTTATCTGGTGACCTGGCTGGGTGAACGGGTGGTCGCGGATCTGCGTTCGGCCGTCTACCGGCGGGTGGTGCGCATGGACCCGCTGTTTTACGAAACCACCCGGGTCGGCGAAGTGCTGTCGCGCTTGACCGCCGATACCACGCTGGTGCAAGCCATCTCCGGCGTCAATTTATCCATCATCCTGCGATCGTCCTTAAGTTTGATCGGCGGACTCGTCATGCTGGGGCTCACGAGCGCAAAACTCATGGGCATCATGCTGATCCTGATTCCCGTGGTGGTCGGCCCCCTCATCGCCATCGGCAGGCGGGTCCGGGGATTGTCGCGCGCGTCCCAGGATCGCATTGCCGACACCAGCGGGCTCGCGGGCGAGACATTGAACGCCATCCAGACGGTGCAGGCGTTCACCCTGGAAGACCTGCAGAGCGAACGGTACCGTAAGGCGGTCGAGGACAGCTTCGTCACCGCGGTTCGCCGGACGCGCGTGCGCGCGGCGCTCACCGCGGTCGGTATCACGCTGGTGTTGGCGGGCATAACATTCGTCCTGTGGCTGGCGCTGCGCCAGGTTCTCGCCGGCACGATGACGGGAGGACAGCTCCTGCAGTTTCTGCTGTATACCGGTTTCGTCGGTAGTTCCGCCGCCGCGCTCACCGAGATGTGGGGCGAGATGCAGCGTGCCGCCGGTGCGATGGAACGCTTGAGCGAACTGCTGCAGGCGCGGCCGACCATCTGCGCGCCCCAGCACCCCATCCCGCTTCCGCCGCGGGTCACCGGAGCGATGCGTTTCGACAATGTCACGTTTCATTATCCGTCGCGGCCCGACAGCGCCGCGCTCGCCAATTTCAGCCTCGACGTGGCGGCGGGTGAGACCATCGCCTTCGTGGGGCCGTCAGGTGCGGGCAAGAGCACGACGTTTCAGCTGCTGCTGCGGTTCTATGATCCCGATTCGGGCCGGGTGTTGATCGACGATCGGCGGCTGGCGGATTTACCGCCGGAGGATGTCCGCGCACAGATCGGTCTGGTGCCGCAGGAGACGGTGCTGTTCGGTGCCAGCGCGCGCGACAACATCCGCTATGGACGCCCCACGGCGACCGACGCCGAGATCGAGGCCGCCGCAGTCGCGGCGGCGGCCGACGGATTCCTGCGCAAATTGCCGCAAGGCTACGACACCTTCCTCGGCGAGCGCGGCACGCGCCTATCGGGCGGTCAGCGCCAGCGGATCGCACTGGCGCGGGCCATCCTCAAGGATCCGCCGATCTTGCTGCTGGACGAGGCGACCAGTTCGCTGGATGCGGAATCCGAACGGCTGGTGCAGGAGGCGCTCGAAAAGCTCATGCAGGGCCGCACCACCATCATCATCGCGCATCGCCTGGCCACGGTACTCAAAGCCGACCGCATCGTGGTGATGGACCACGGCCACAAGATCGCCGTCGGTACGCACGCCGAGCTGCTGCAGCACAGCCCGCTGTATGCACGGCTCGCATCCCTGCAATTTGCGGCGGTGGGCAGCGAGGCTGTGGACGTCGCGTCGCTTTAGCGCGCCCGCTCCCGCCGACGTTTGCGCGGAAACGCTTCGAGGATGGACATTGAACGCTGCCTGCGGGCGGCGGCGGCAATCATTCGACGATTCTCCTCGCGCTCAGGTAACCATGCGCGTACGGCGGCGCGGCGAGCGAGTCGATGCGCACATAGCCGCCCTTGGACGGCGCATGAACGAAGCGTTCGTCGTCGATGGCGATGCCCACGTGCAGTTCCTTGTGCGCGAGATGCATGAAGACGAGATCGCCCTCATGCACTTTGCCGCGCGCGACCGGCATGCCCGTGCCCAGCTGTTCGTGTGCGGTGCGCGGCACGTGAATGCCGGCGCCGCTCGCCGCGTACACGACCAGTCCGCTGCAGTCGAACCCGCCGGGCGCGGCACCTCCGAATCGATACGGCTGGCCGATCATGGACATGGCGCGGTCGACCATGATCGCCCGAGGATCCGGGTGCGCGACGCCGGAGGAACCTTGCATGCCGGTAGCCGGCGTTCCCGGCGAATCCGGCGGGTTGTCCATTTCACGCGAAGTGCTCGCGCATGCGGCGAGCGCGGTCGCGAGAGCGACGGCGACGGCAATCCGGGTCAGACCGCGGAAGTAGCCCATGCGGCGCCGACGATGCCGGCCTCCGAGCGTAAGGCTCCCACGCACAACGGCGCCTCGCAGTGCAGTTTGTCCAAGAATTTTCCCGGGCCCTCGGTGATGCCCCCGCAGAGCACGATGAGATCCGGCCACAACAATGCGTGCAGTTCGTGCAATACCAGATTCAACTGCTCCGTCCACGCATCCCAGCTCAAGTTCTGGTCGACTTTGGCGCGGCCCGACGCGCGCAGTTCCGCTTCGCGCCCTGCGACCTGAAGATGGCCGAATTCGGTGTTCGGCACCAGTTTTCCGTCGATGAACAAGGCGCTGCCGATTCCCGTGCCCAGAGTCAACAAGAGCACGGTGCCCGGTACGCCGCGCGCGGCGCCATAGTGCAGTTCGGCAAGGCCCGCGGCGTCGGCGTCGTTGATGGCGATCACGGGCCGCCGCAAACGCTCGCCGGCCAGCGCCGCCAGGGATTTTCCGATCCATGCCTTGTTGAGGTTGGCCGCCGTGCGCACGGTGCCGCTTCGTATCACGCTGGGAAACGCCAGGCCCACGGCATGACGCCCCGGCACGTTCGACACCACGGTTTCGAGCGCGGTCAACAGCGTCTCGGTCGAGCCTTGCGCCGGCGTCGGCGTGCTGAAGCGCTCGCCGGCGAACGCGCCCGTGCGCAGGTCCACCAGTGCGCATTTGATGGATGACCCGCCCACGTCGATGCCGACGGCCAAAGGGGAGTTAGTCAATTTAAGTCACGCATCGTGAGATCGTCCGCCGTCCCGCAGATTACGACCCTATAATACCGCGTAACATGAACTCGATTGGTAACCAGTTTGCGACCCGCCGGAACGTCGCTCTACAGCCCGGCACCTTACAAGCAGCCCTGCTGGATCGCCTCACCCGAACGCTGGGCAAGAACCCGGATTCGGCGACGGCGCGGGATATTTACGATGCATTGTCGCTCGCCGTACGCGAAGAGTTGACTTTACGCTGGCTGGCAACCCAGCGCCGCGTGGCGAATGCCCACGTGAAGCGTGTGTGCTATTTCTCGGTTGAATATCTTCCGGGCAGGTCCTTGCTGAACGCATTGTCCAGCCTGGAAGGGGGCCTGCTGCAGGAAGCGCGGATAGCGCTGCGCGATATGGGCCATGATCTGGACGACGTTGCCGCGCAGGAGGTCGACCCCGGATTGGGCAACGGCGGCCTGGGCCGTCTGGCGGCTTGCTTCCTGGATTCCCTGGCCACGCTGCACTACCCGGCCGTCGGCTACGGCATTCGCTACGACTACGGCATTTTCACGCAGGTCATCGGCACCGACGGCGGGCAGCGCGAGGTCGCGAGCAGCTGGCTGCGCCTGCGCAATGTCTGGGAAATGCCCAGCGGCAGCGTACGCTTCACCGTACGATTCGGCGGCCGAATCAAGGCTCCTGAGAACGCGGGTCCGGGCGATTTGCACCAGTGGGTCGACACGACGGATATCTACGCCATCGGATTCGACCAGCTGACTCCGGGCAATCGCGGTCCCACCGTCAATCATCTGCGTCTCTGGTCCGGCCGGGCCATCACCCCGTTTCATATCGATGCCTTCAACGCCGGCGACTATCCCGCCGCCGTGCAAGAGCAGTTGGAAGCCAAGAACTTGTCGCGCGTGCTGTACCCGGACGATTCCACGCCGCAGGGCAAGGAGCTGCGGCTCAAGCAGCAGTATTTTTTCGTCAGCGCCAGCCTGCAGGACATCCTGGCGACGCATTTGAGCGAGGGGCGCTCGCTCGCGTCCATGCCCGACGCGATCGCGATTCAGCTCAACGACACGCACCCGGCGGTGGCGATTCCGGAGCTCATGCGCCTGCTGGTCGATGTGCACGGCTTGTCGTGGGCCGAGAGCTGGCGGATCACGACCGCAGTGTTTTCGTACACCAACCACACGCTGTTGCCGGAGGCGCTCGAGACATGGCCCGTGGCGATGTTCGAGCGCCTGCTGCCGCGGCATCTGCAGATCATCTATTTGATCAATCGCGATTTTCTGCAGTCGGTCGAAAGCCGCTACCCCGGAGATGATGAGCGCCGCCGGCGCCTGTCGATCATCGACGATGGCGGCGATCGCCGGGTGCGAATGGCCCACCTTGCGGTCGTCGGCAGTCATCGGGTCAACGGGGTCGCTCAGCTGCACTCCGATCTGATGCGCTTGCATGTGTTCTCCGGTTTTGCCGATCTGTATCCCGATCGATTCATCAACGTGACCAACGGAATCGCCGTACGCCGCTGGCTGAAACAATCGAATCCCGGCCTGTCGTCATTGCTGACCGATCATTTGGGGTCATCCTGGGAGAACGATCTCGAGGAGCTGGGGCGGTTGACCGGCGCCGCCGATGACCCGGAATTTCGCCGTCAGTTTCGCGGCATCAAGCGCACCAACAAGCAGCGGCTTGCCGACGAAATCATGCGACGCACCGGCGTCGAGCTCAGCGTCAACTCTCTGTTCGACGTCCAGGTGAAGAGAATCCACGAATACAAGCGCCAGCTCCTGAATCTGCTCTACGTCGTGACCCGCTACCGGCGCATTCGCGAGAATCCGGACGCCGACGTCGTGCCCCGCGCCGTGATCTTTGCCGGCAAGGCGGCTCCGGGTTATGCCATGGCCAAAGCCATCATCAAGCTCATCAACAACGTGGCCCGCACCATCGATGAGGACCCCGCGATGCACGACAAGCTCCGCGTCGTGTTCCTGCCGGATTACGATGTCTCTCTCGCGCAGAAAATCATGCCGGCGGCGGATCTGTCGCAGCAGATTTCCACGGCCGGCATGGAGGCGTCGGGTACCGGCAACATGAAACTGGCCCTGAACGGAGCGCTGACCATAGGCACGCTGGACGGGGCCAATATCGAGATTCGCGACCATGTGGGAGCGGAAAACGTGTTCATATTCGGTCTCACGGCGGAGGAGGTCGCGGCACGGCGCCCGGGCTACCAGCCGCGGCGCGAGCTCGATGCCAATCCGGAACTCAAGAGGACTCTGGATCTCATCGAATCGGGATTCTTCTCGCCGGCGCGTCCGGACGACGCAAAACCGGTGGTCACCCGCTTGCTCAGCGACGGTGAACCCTTCCTCGTGCTCGCGGATTTCGCGGCGTACGTCCGGGCACAGGACCAGGTGGATGCCTTGTACGCCTCGGAAGACGAATGGAGCCACAAGGCGATCGTCAATTGCCTGAACATGGGCTATTTCTCGAGCGACCGCAGCATTCGCGAGTACGCGGACCGCATCTGGGCAGTGAAGCCCGTCGTGTGAGGGTGCGATCAATTGACCGACTCAGGGCTTACCGACTTCGATCTGTACTTGTTCGGCGAGGGCAAGCACGAACGCATCTACGACAAGCTCGGCGCGCACCCGTACGGCCACGGTGCCGAGGCGGGCACCCGATTCGCCGTATGGGCGCCGAACGCCGAGCGGGTCAGCGTGGTGGGTCCGTTCAACCAATGGCATGGGGACGTGCATGTGATGCGCCCGCGCGCGGCGAGCGGCATCTGGGAATTGGCGATACCCACCCTCGGTGCCGGTACCGCCTATAAGTACGAGATCCGCGACCGGGCGGGGCACCTCCACGTCAAAGCCGATCCGTACGGTTTCGCGATGCAGCTGCGCCCGGAGAGTTGCTCCGTGGTGACGTCTCTCGACGGCCATGCGTGGAACGACGCGGAATGGCTGGCATCGCGCGAACGCAGCGATCCATTGCGCCGTCCCTTCAACGCCTACGAGGTGCACTTGGGCTCGTGGCGGCGGCCCTGGGATCAACGCGTTCCGCCCTTCATGAGCTGGCGCGAGGCGGTGGATCAGCTCATCCCCTACGTCGTGGAGATGGGTTACACCCACCTCGAGTTGATGGGGATGGCGGAACACCCGCTCGACGCTTCCTGGGGCTACCAGGTGGCCGGCTACTATGCGGCGACTGCGCGCCACGGTGCCCCTCAGGATTTCATGTTCTTCGTCGACCGCTGCCACCAGGCCGGGATCGGCGTGATTCTCGACTGGGTGCCGGCGCACTTCCCTCGCGACGGTCACGGACTGGCGCATTTCGACGGCACTGCGCTGTACGAGCACGAGGATTCCCGGCTGGGCGAGCACATGGAATGGGGCACCAAGATTTTCAATTATGGGCGGCATGAAGTGCGCAATTTTCTGGTCGCCAATGCGCTGTTCTGGCCGGATCGCTATCACGTGGATGGGCTGCGCGTCGACGCCGTGGCCTCCATGCTGTATCTGGATTACAGCCGGAAACCCGGAGAATGGCTGCCGAACCGCGACGGCGGACGCGAGAATTTGGAAGCCATCGATTTCCTGCGCCAGATGAACGATGCGGTACACCGCGCATTTCCCGGCGTGTTGACGATCGCCGAGGAATCCACCTCGTTTGCCGGCGTGACGCGGCCGCCCGAGCACGGCGGGCTTGGATTCAATTTCAAATGGAACATGGGCTGGATGAACGACACCTTGCGCTATGCGGGGATCAACCCCGTCCATCGGCGTTACAACCACCAATTGATCACATTCTCCTTCGTGTACGCCTGGTCGGAGAACTTCATCCTGCCGATTTCGCACGATGAAGTGGTCCACGGCAAGCGCTCGCTGCTCGCCAAGATGCCCGGCGACGATTGGCAGAGGCGGGCGAATTTCCGGCTCTTCCTCGCGTACATGTGCGCCCATCCCGGAAAGAAGCTCTTGTTCATGGGTTCGGAATTCGGCCAGTGGCAGGAGTGGCGGGACGAGGGCCAGCTGGAATGGCCGCAGTTGTCGGCCGTGGAACACCAACGCCTGCGCGACTGCGTGCGCGATCTGAATCATCTATACCTCGCGACTCCGCAGCTGTACGGCAGCGACTGCGACCACCATGGATTCCGCTGGGTGGACCTGCACAATGCCGATGAAAGCGTCTGGGCGTTCGCGCGGCGCGCCGTCGGCGGGGATGCCGGCGCCCCCATCACCTGCGTGTTCAACGCGACGCCCGTGCCGCGGGACGGCTACGCTCTCGGAGTCGCCGAACAGGGGTCTTATCGGAAAATATTCGATTCCGACGACGTAAGATTCGGCGGTTCCGGCTACAACAGGCAATCTTGTCCGAGCGCGGCGCACGAGGGCGCTCAAGGCCATCATTATTCGTTGCGGCTGGACTTGCCGCCGCTCGGGGCGATGTTTTTCATCGGGCCGACGTAGTGAGTGTCATTCAGCCAGGTAAGCCGCGTCCGTTGGGCGCCACGTGCACCAGCCGCGGGGTCAATTTCGCTCTATTCTCCGGCAATGCGACCCGGGTGGAGGTGGCTCTGTTCGATGCCGACAGCGGCGCCGAGATCTTGCGCTGCGATTTGCCGGCACGCACCGGGGATGTCTGGCACGGTCTGATCTCGCCGCGGCGCGCGGGCCGGGGCACGCACTATGCATTCTACGTTCACGGGCCGAATGAGCCGGAGAAGGGGCATCGCTTCGATGCCGCGGCGGCGTTGATCGACCCCTATGCACGCGCGCTCTCGCTCGAGGAGCCGCTGCGCTCGCGGGTGATCGACGGCAGCTTCGATTGGGGCGGCGATCGGCCGCCCGCCATTCCCTGGCGCGACACGCTCATCTATGAGCTGCACGTGAAGGGATTCACGCGGCTGCACCCTGCGGTCCCGGCGGACTGGCGCGGCAGATATCTGGGATTGACGGTGGCTCCGGTCATCGAGCACTTGAAGTCCGTCGGCGTGACGGCGGTCGAACTGCTGCCCGTTCAGTCCTTCGTCAGTGAACGGTTCCTGACCGAGCGCGGATTGCGCAACTACTGGGGCTACAACCCGGTCGCGTGGTTCTCGCCGGCGAACGAGTACGCCTTCAAAGACGCCGTCGTCGAGTTCAAGACCATGGTCAAGGCGCTGCACGCGGCCGGAATCGAGGTGATACTGGACGTCGTGTTCAATCACACGGCCGAGGGCAATGAATCCGGTCCGCTGCTGTCGTGGCGGGGCATCGACAATTCGGTCTACTACCGCCTCATGCCGCAGGACAAGCGCTTCTACGAGAACGTCACCGGCTGCGGCAACACCGTCAACTGCGAGCACCCGCAGGTTCGCGAACTGATCATCGACTGCCTCAGGTACTGGGTCGAGGAAATGCACGTGGATGGGTTCCGATTCGATCTGGCGACCGTGCTGGGCCGCGACGGCAACGGCTTCAACGAGCACTGCGCCTTCTTCAAGTCGTTGCACGCCGAACCCTCGCTCGCCTACGTCAAGCTGATCGCCGAACCCTGGGACGTGGGCTGGGGTGGCTATCAGCTCGGTCGGTTTCCGCCGGGCTGGTCGGAATGGAACGACCGCTACCGGGATGCGGTCCGCTCCTTCTGGCGGCGCGACGCCGGAAAAATCGGCGAGTTCGTGGAGAGGTTCGCGGGTTCCAGCGACGTGTTCAGGCACAACGGCCGCAAGCCCACCGCCGGCATCAATTTTCCGACGGCACATGACGGCTTCACGCTCTGCGATCTGGTTTCCTACGATGAGAGGCACAACGAAGCCAATCTCGAGCGCAACAGCGACGGTCACAACGGCAATTTGAGCTGGAATTGCGGAGTGGAGGGCCCGACCGACGATGCCGCCATACTCAAGCTGCGCAAGCGCCAAATGCGCAATATATTGGCGACGCTGTTCCTTTCCCAGGGTGTACCCATGCTGCAGGCCGGCGACGAATTCGCGCGCACGCAACGCGGCAACAACAACGCCTACTGCCAGGACAACGAGGTCTCCTGGCTCGACTGGCATCTGCGCAGCGTCAATCACGATTTGCTGCGGTTCGTGCAATTGCTCGCGCGGGTGCGCCGGCGGTATGTCGAGTTTCGCCGCGAGACCTTCCTCAAGGGCGCGGCGTCGCGCGCCAGCGTCAAGGATGTGACGTGGTTGAATGCGGGCGGCACCGAGATGAAGCAGGGTGAGTGGCACGATGGGAACGTGCGCGCCCTGGGTATTTGGTTCGGCAAGCGGGGCGATTTTCAAGGACATCTGCTGCTGCTGGTGAATGCGGGCGACTCGGAGCGGACCTTCACCCTGCCGGCGGCGCCGGCCGGCGCGCCCTGGATACGGCAATTCGATACCGCGCAGGACACTCACAATACGACGAGCCTCGGGCACGTACGCGACTACCGACTGGACGCCAGCAGCGTCGTTCTGTTGGAGTGCTGAAATGGCGGACACGGCAGTGATCGAGAGATTGGCGCGGCTGCGGGGCATCGGAGACGCTTACCATGACTATCGCGGTGAGCTGCGGCACTTCAGTCTCGAGACGAAGAGAGGCTTGCTGCGGGCGATGGGATGCAGCGTGGACGATCCCGCCGCGCCGGCGCTCGAACTCCACCGGCTCGAGGCGGCTCGTTGGCGCCGGTTCCTGCCGCCGGTCGCGGCCGCGCGCGGTGCGCGCCTCGGGATCGACATCAACATCACAGCGCGCGAATTCGGTTCCACGCTGACGTGGGCGGTGCGCCTCGAGGACGGTTCGCGGCGCGACGGGGCGACCTCGACGGCCGATTGCCCTGAGATCTGGAGAGGCGAAGTCGAGGGATCGTGGATCACGCGCCGGCGCTTCGACCTGCCCGTCGATCTGCCCGCGGGTTATCACGAACTGGAGGCGAAGGTCGCGGGCGGCGCCGCCAACCGCTGCCTGCTGATCATTTCGCCGGTGCGGTGCTACGAGCCCGCGTCGATCGCCGCGGGCCGGCGCCTCTGGGGCATCGCGGTGCAGCTCTATACGCTGCGGTCGCGGGACAACTGGGGAATCGGGGATTTCAACGATCTTCGAGCGTTGATCCGCTGGGCCGCGCCGCACGGAGCCGGATTCATCGGACTGAATCCCCTGCATGCGCTTGCCCCTGCGGATCCCGAGAGATCCAGTCCGTACAGCGCCTCTAGCAGGCACTTTCTCAACGTGCTGTACATTGCAGTCCCGTTGGTGCCGGAATTCCAGGAATGCACGGCGGCACGCGGACGAATGGCCGATCCTGAGGTCGATCGGCGTCTCCAAGAACTTCGCGCCCGTGAGCTGGTGGATTATCGCGGTGTGGCGGACCTCAAGTTCGAAATACTTGCGCTCCTCTATCGCGATTTCTGCGACCGGCATCTGGCCGCCGGGAGCGACCGGGCGCGGGCTTTTCGCGCCTTCACGGCGGCGGGCGGCGAGCCACTGGAGCTGCATGCGCGCTTCGATGCGCTCGATCGGTATTTTCGGGCAACCCTGGGAACGGCTTCGGGCTGGCTGAGCTGGCCGGAGGAGTTCCGGGATGCGAACGGCAAGGCCGCCGCGCGATTCGCGGCAGCGCATCCCGGCGAAGTCGAGTTCCATGCGTACTTGCAATGGCTCGCTCATGAACAGCTGTGCGGAGCGCAGGCGCTGGCACGCGAGCTCGGCATGCCCATCGGTCTCTACGGCGACTATGCGGTGGGCGCGAGCCCGTCCGGTTCCGAAACCTGGGCCGATCAAACCAGTTATCGACTGGGTGCAGAGATCGGCGCACCGCCCGATCCCCTCGCACTCAAGGGACAGGGCTGGGGCATACCGCCGCAGGATCCGCACCAGATGCTGGAACAGCGGCTGCAAGGCTTCGTGGCGCTGATCCGCAACAATATGCGCTACTACGGCGCCCTGCGCCTCGATCATGTGATGTCGCTGTTCCGCCTGTGGTGGGTTGCGGCCGGGGTCTCGCCCACCGAGGGCGCATACGTGCACTATCCCCTGCAGCAGCTGCTCACGGTGCTGTCGCTGGAAAGCGCGCGCGGCGCCTGCTTGGTCGTGGGCGAAGATCTCGGCGTGGTGCCGGATGAAATGCGCCGGGCCATGCCGGAGTGCGGCCTCTACCACTACAAAGTGCTGCTGTTCGAGAAGGTGGCCGGTAGATTTCGACGTCCCGACGAGTACGTGCGGCATGCGCTGGGCACGGTCACCACCCATGACATGCCCACCTTGCGCAGCTACTGGGAGGGACGCGACATCGAGTTGCGCCGCCGCCTGGGTCTGTACCCCAGCGCGGAAATCGAAGGCGACGTGGTTCGAGAGCGCGAGCACGACCGGGAATTGCTGCTGGAAGCCCTGCGAGCCGAAGGGCTCAAACCCGCCGAGCCGGCGGCGCCGTCCGGCGCGTTCACCGCCGAGCTTGCGCATGCCCTGCATCTATACCTCGCGCGCTCGGCGACGGCGCTGGCCGCCGTGCAAATCGAGGATCTATTGGGCGAGATGCTACCGGTGAACGTGCCGGGAACGGACCGCGAATATCCGAATTGGCGGCGCAAGGTGTCGGCCGATATCGAGGACATGGCCGCGCGCGCGGATCTGGCGGCGCAGTTCCACGAAATTCGTCTGGCGCGAGGCTGACGGCCCGCGGGGTTCGCCCGTGGTGCTGAGCGTCGCGTTGCGGCAATCCCATGGCGGCAATTCCCGGATGAGGCAAGTGTCAGGTATGGCTGGCCCCAACCTGCGGCGCTTCAGCTGCCGTTGACGTACGAAGCCCGCGTGCCATACTCAATAGCATCCGGCGGAGACTGCTGTCGTGGAACCAAAACCAGCCTTGCTCACCCCTTTGGAGTACCTCGAACGGGAGGAGAAGAGCCTGATCAAATGCGAGTATGTGGACGGCGAGGTCTATGCGATGGCCGGTGCGAAGCGCCGGCACAATCTGATTGCATCAAATCTTGTCTATAGGGCGCGCAATGCCGCCGCCGCGGGTCGGCAAGATTGCCAGGTATTCGGTTCGGATATGAAGGTTTACGTCGAGAGCCACAAGAGCTTTTACTATCCTGATCTTAGCGTGTGCTGCGACGCCGGCGATCGCAATGAACTCTTTCTGGTGAGGCCCTGCTTCATCGTCGAAGTGACCTCGCCATCGACCGCGAGCATCGATCGCCGGGAGAAGCGCGCGAGTTACATGACGCTGGAGTCGCTGCGCGAATACGCCATCGTCGATCAGGACCGGATGCGTGTCGAGTTCTATCGTCGCGAAAGCGGCGGATGGCGCGGCTACATGCTGGACCAAGCGGAGGACGTCGTGGAGGCGTCTTGCCTGGGTTTGCGGCTCGACTTGCGACAGATCTATGAGGGTGTGGAGTTGCCGACACCCGGAGTGGCGGAGCCGGAGCCGCCTGAATACGCCGCCGTTGAGTGAAGCGGGCGTGCGTCCACGCCGGCAAGCGCGTCCGCGCGCGCCTGTGCGCTCGCCGCCCAGATCCATATGCAACCACCGATCACGACCGCGACGGGCACTATCTTGACGGCCTGGCCCAGGGAGAAATGATCGGACAGTGCGCCGATGAGGGGCGGAGAGAGCGCGTCGCCCAGCAGATGAATGGCGAACACGCTGAGGGCGATCGCCGTGGCCCGCTCGGTGGCCGAGACGAGATTGACGATGGCGGCATTGATCGGCCCGGTCGACAGGAAGAGACACAATTGCGCCCACACCATGCTTGCGAGGTACACCGCGTGGGAATCCGTGGTGAGCGCCATCCACACGAAAGGCGCTGCAACGAGGGTCGCGATGGCGGACAGCCAAAGATAGGCCCGCCGCGAATACTGGGCGCAGTAGTCCCCCAGCCAGCCGCCGAGGAAGGTGCCGATGAAGCCGGTGACGACCACGATGGCCCCGAAGCTCACGGTGGCCTCGCTGCGCGGAATGCCGCGGGCGCGTTCCAGAAACGCCGGCATCCACACAGCCAGACCGCCCACGGCGAAGGTGTAGGCGGCGTATCCCAGAATGGTCAGCACATACGGCTTGTTGCGCCGGAGGTGGCCATAGGTTGCCCACGTGGCCTGGCGCAAGTTTTCGGTCGGAGAGTTCGATGCCGGGCTGATCACCGGCGCGGAGTTCGCTTGCACGGAGGTTGATGGCTCGGTGCTCGAACGCGCGGCGCTCGATTGCGCAGTGCCCATGTCCTGCGAGCCGCGCGGCGGATCGCGCAGCAGCAAGCACAGTGCCGCCAGGAGCAATCCGGGAACGCCGGCGACGAAGAAGGCCATGCGCCAGCCATAGTGCTTGTCGACCAGTCCCCCAACGACGTAACCCAGCGCAGAACCCACGGGTATTGCGCAGAAGAAAATGGCCATCACGCGGCCCCGTTGACGCACCGGAAAATAATCCGCCAGCAGGCTCGGTGCTATCGTGACGTAAGCCGCCTCACCCACGCCCACGGAGGCGCGCGCCGCGAGCAGGGCCAGGTAGCTGCCCGCAAACCCCGACAGGGCGGTGGCGAAGCTCCAGCAGGCCACGCCCAGAGCGATCAATCGAGGCCGTGAACGCCGATCGCCCAATGCGCCGAATACCGGCGCCGTCAGGGTGTACACCACCAGGAAACCGGACATGAGAGATCCCAAATCCGCATCCGAGAGCCCCAGATCCGAATGCTTCAGGCTTTCGATCAGCGCGGATACGACGTAGCGATCCAAATAGCTGAACAAGTTGATGAAGGAAAGAACGGCGAGGCCAAACCCCGCGGAGCGCAGCCAGGACTTTTGTGTTTGATCACTCACGCCCGGGTATAGTAGCAACCGGGCTGAGGCTTTGCCGTCGTAAGGCACTGGTTCCCGGCCCTGCGCCTCGTGCGCGTTATACAATTAAGCCAGCGCAATCCTGCCGCGGTTTGTTATGCACCGCCATGGTGCGTAACGGAGATGTATGTCGATCCATATCGCCCTGAATCACATCACCCATTATCGCTATGACCGACTGGTGGGCCTGAGCCCGCAGGTGGTCCGCCTGCGCCCCGCCCCGCACTGCCGGACCCGGATTTTGAGCCATTCGCTCAGGGTGCAGCCGACGGATCATTTCGTCAATTGGCAGCAAGATCCTCAGGCAAACTACCTCGCGAGGTTGGTATTCCCGGACCCGACCCGTGAGCTTCGAATCGAAGTCGATTTGGTGGCCGAGATGTCGGTCATCAATCCATTCGATTTCTTTCTCACGCCGTACGCGGAAACATTTCCCTTCAAATACGATTCGAACGAGCGCCGCGAATTGGTGCCCTACTTGGTCAAGGCGCCGGCGACACCGCTCGTCGCCGGCTATCTGGCCGGAATTTCCCGTCAACGCTGCCGCACCATCGATTTCGTGGTGGGCGTCAATCAGCGTCTCGCCCAGGACATTCGCTATCTGATTCGCCTCGAACCCGGTGTGCAATTGCCCGAGGAAACGCTGGCGAACCGCTCGGGGTCGTGCCGGGACTCCGCCGCGCTGCTGGTGCAGTTGATGCGCCACTTGGGTCTGGCGGCGCGTTTCGTTTCCGGCTATCTCATCCAACTGGTGCCCGATGTGAAGGCGCTCGACGGACCGGTCGGAGCCAAAGAAGACTTTACCGACCTCCATGCCTGGTGCGAGGTGTACCTGCCGGGTGCCGGTTGGATCGGGCTCGACCCCACTTCGGGATTGCTGGCAGGCGAAGGTCACATTCCGCTGGCCTGCACGCCGGAGCCGTCCGCGGCCGCGCCCGTGAGCGGAGCGGTCGATGAGTGCGAGACATCGTTCGAGCATCGCATGAGCGTGCAAAGAGTCTGGGAGGCGCCTCGCGTCACCAAGCCCTACGGCGAAGCCGAGTGGTCGGCCATCGAAACTTTGGGCCGCGCGGTCGACGCGGACCTTCAGGCCCAGGATGTGCGCCTCACCATGGGCGGAGAGCCCACGTTCGTGTCGATCGATGATCCGGACGGTGCCGAATGGAACACCGCGGCGCTGGGTCCCGGCAAGCGCCGGCTTGCCGCCGATTTGTATCACCGCCTGAAGAGTAGGTACGCCCCCACGGGCCTGGCGCATTTTGGCCAGGGCAAGTGGTATCCGGGCGAGCAGCTGCCGCGCTGGTCATTGAACTGCTATTGGCGCAAGGACGGAGAGCCCCTGTGGGCGAATCCCCAATTGATTGCCGATGAGCGAACCCGGTATTCGGCGACCGAGGACACGGCGCGGCGCTTCCTCATGCGCGTCGCGGAGGAATTGGGACTGGATCCGAAGTTCGTCTTTCCGGCCTACGAAGATGCCTTCTACTATCTGTGGCGCGAGCGCCGCTTGCCGGTGAATGTCGACCCGCTCGATTCGCGCCTCGAGGATCCGATGGAGCGCGTGCGTCTGGCGAAGATCTTCGAGCAAGGCTTGGGCGAGACCATCGGCCACGTCCTGCCCATTGCGCGCAGCGACGACGGCACGGGGTGGCAGACGGGATCGTGGTTCCTGCGCGGCGAACGCTGTTACCTGATCCCCGGCGATTCACCCATCGGCTATCGGTTGCCGCTCGATTCGCAGCCCTGGGCCGCCGCCGGCGACTATCCCTTCATCCACGCGCCGGATCCGTCGCGCAGCTTCCCGGCTCTGCCGGGGCACGCCGACATTCGCCGGCAGTTCCGCGAACACGATGCCGCCGCCGCGCCGCCCGTCGATCCGCTTGCATACGAGACCGAGCCGCCGCCGGCGAAGGAATCCGCCGCAGGCATCGTGCGTACATCGCTGTGCGCGGAGACCCGCAACGGCGTGCTGTACATTTTCATGCCGCCCGCCCGCGAGCTCGAGCATTACGTCGAGTTGGTTGCGGCGGTCGAGGCCGCGGCAGAAGCGCTGGCGCAGCCCATCATTCTGGAAGGCTATGAGCCGCCGAACGATCCGCGCATCACCAATTTTCGCGTGACGCCGGATCCCGGAGTCATCGAAGTCAATATCCAGCCCTCGGCCGACTGGGACCAGCTGTCGGAGCGGACCGCGTTCCTGTACGAGGCTGCGCGGGAGTCGCGCCTGTCGGCCGAGAAATTCATGCTGGACGGACGCCATACGGGCACGGGCGGCGGAAATCACTTCGTGCTGGGCGGTGCGAGCACTCCGGACTCGCCGTTCCTGCGCCGCCCCGACCTGCTGCGCAGTCTCATCAGCTACTGGCACAATCATCCGTCGTTGTCCTATCTCTTTTCCGGGTTGTTCGTCGGTCCCACCTCCCAGGCGCCGCGCGTGGATGAAGCGCGCAACGATTCGCTGTATGAGCTGGAAATCGCCTTCCGCCAGTTCCCCGATTCCGGCGGGAGAGTTCCGCCATGGCTGGCGGACCGCCTGCTGCGCAATCTTCTGATCGATGTCACGGGAAACACCCACCGGACCGAATTCTGCATCGACAAGCTGTATTCGCCGGACGGACCCACGGGACGGCTGGGATTGCTCGAGATGCGCGCGTTCGAAATGCCGCCGCACCCGCGCATGAGCCTCACGCAGCAACTGCTGTTGCGGGCCATGGTGGCGCGGTTCTGGCGCAAACCGTACAGCCCCGCGAGGCTGGTGCGCTGGGGCACCGAGCTGCATGACCGGTTCCTGATGCCGTATTTCGTGGAACAGGACTTTGCCGATGTGATCGCGGAAATGCGGCAGGAAGGATTCGGCCTGGAGCCCGGATGGTTCGCGCCGCACTTCGAATTCCGATTCCCCAAGTACGGTGATTTCGCCGCGCGCGGCGTTCAGCTCGAGCTGCGCCAGGCTCTCGAGCCATGGCACGTCATGGGCGAGGAGGGTGCGGCGGGCGGCGCGGTGCGCTACGTGGATTCTTCGGTGGAGCGGCTGCAGGTCAAGGTATCCGGCCTCGCGCCGGATCGGTATCTGGTCACCTGCAACGGCCGCGCGGTTCCGCTGCAGCCCACCGGGAAGGTGGGCGAGTTCGTGGGCGCGGTACGCTACCGGGCATGGCAGCCCGACTCCGCATTGCACCCCGGCATCGGCGTGCATTCACCGCTGACCTTCGATCTGTTCGACTCGTGGATGAACCGCTCCCTGGGCGGATGTCAGTATCACGTCACTCACCCGGGCGGTTTGAGCCACGAACGATTTCCGGTGAACTCGTTCGAGGCAGAGAGCCGCCGCTTGGCGCGGTTTTTCCGCATGGGACATAGCCCCGGAACGATGGCGCCGCCGCCGGCAGGGACCCATGCTGAATTTCCATTCACGCTCGATTTGCGTCTGAGTGATGATCGACGCTCGCCTTGAATCCTATCTGAGCGATACGCGCCGCTACGACGAGCTGCTCGATGGTGCAGGGGAAGTGCGCACTCATTGGCGTCCGCTGATCGATGCCCTGGCGAGAGACGGCGCCGATGCCGTGCGGCGCGGCGTCGAATTGGCGCGCCGTCTCATCCTGGAAAACGGCGTGACCTATAATGTTTATGCCGATCCCCAGGGCCGCGACCGTCCCTGGGTGCTCGATCCCTTGCCGATTTTGCTGACCGCCGCAGAGTGGCGCGAAATCGAACTGGGCGTCGCGCAGAGGGCGCGCCTTTTCGACGCCCTGCTCGCGGATATCTATGGACCGCAGCAATTGCTGGCGGACGGCACGGTTCCGGCGGAACTGCCCTTCGGTCACCCTAACTTTCTGTGGCCATGCCATGGCATTGCGCCGGCGGGCGGCAACTGGCTGCACGTGCATGCCGTAGACATTTCGCGCTCGGCGGACGGCCGCTGGTGGGCGCTCGATGATAGAACCCAGACGCCTTCCGGCCTCGGCTACGCCCTGGAGAATCGACAAATCGTCTCTCGGGTGTTCCCGGATTTGCTGGGCGACCTCGGGGTCAGTTCGCTCGGCGGCCTTTTCGTGGCCCTGCGGGAGAATTTGCTGCGGCACGCGCCGGAGGCGGAAGTGCCCTTGGCGGTCATCCTCACTCCGGGCGCGTTCAACGAGACCTATTTCGAACACGCCTACCTCGCCCGTCAATTGGGCCTGCCCTTGGTCGAGGGCCACGATCTCACCGTGCGCGGCGACACGGTCTATTTGAAAACGCTCGGCGGTCTGCGCCGGGTGCACGCCATCCTGCGCAGGCTGGACGATGATTTCTGCGATCCGGTGGAGCTTCGCGCCGACTCGGCGCTGGGTGTGCCCGGTCTCATCGGCGTGGTGCGCGCGGGCAGGGTGGTGATTGCCAATGGCCTCGGGAGCGGTGTGCTCGAATCGCCCGCGTGGATGGGATTCATGCCGGCCGCCGCGGAGCGCCTGTTGGGAGAGACCTTGCGGTTGCCGTCGGTCGCCACCTGGTGGTGCGGTGAGCGGCTCGCCCTCGACTACGTGCTGGAAAACATCGAACGCCTGGTCATCAAGCCGACCTATCCGAATCAACAGTTCCGCACGGTGTTCGGCCGCGATCTGGACGTCGCCGGGCGCGAGAATCTGACCAAGCGCCTGATCGCCCGGCCGCACGCCTATGTCGCGCAGGAGCGCCTGCCGTTCTCGCAGGCGCCCGTGTGGCGCGGCGGCGGCGCGGGCGCCGGGGCGGTCGGCCCCGGGGGATTTTCGGCACGCGCGCTCGGTATTCGCGTCTATGCCATTGCGACTCCGTCGGGATATCGTGTGATGCCGGGAGGGCTCGCGCGCATTGCATCCGGCGCCGCGGACCTCGTGTCCATGCAGCGAGGCGGCGGCAGCAAGGACGTCTGGGTGCTCGCGCCGGATCGGCGATCGGGGGACGAGAGCCCGGCCGCGGGCGCCGCTCCGCGCACTGCTCCGCGCACCGCGCCGCGCGACGATGACCTGCCGTCGCGCCTGGCGGAAAACCTCTTCTGGCTGGGCCGGTACAGCGAGCGATGCGAAGACAAGGCGCGGCTGCTGCGTGCAACCCTGCGGGTGCGTCCCAACGCGCTGCTGTGGCCGCAGGTTCTCGAGACCTGCGGCCATTTCGTCGCACCCGCATTGTTCGACGACGTGAATCCGCTCGGCTTGGCCGCCGACCTGCAACGCTTGGCCTGGTGCGCCGCACAGGCACGCAGCCGCTTGTCGGCGGAGCACTGGCGCGCCATCGGCGTGCTGCAACGCGAGTTTCAAGAGGCTGCCCTCGCCAAGCGCGATGCGCGGGGGACTTTGAATGCGCTGCTGTTGTCCTTGGCGGGGCTCGCCGGCTTCGCACTGGATGACATGACCCAGGACGACGGTTGGCGCCTGATGATGATCGGCCGGCGTCTGGAGCGTCTGCAGTTCCTGGCCGAACTGCTGGCGCAACGGCTGCGGTCCGGGAAGACGCCCGCGCAGAGCGAACTGGAGTGGCTGCTCGACATCGGCGACAGCACCATCACCTATCGCACGCGTTACCTGGCGGCGCCGTGCTTGGGGTCGGTCATCGACGTGCTGGTGTTCGATCAGACCAATCCCCGGGCGCTGGCGTTTCAATGGCATGCGATCGAGTATTCCTTGGTGCGGGTGGCCGCTTCGCTCGGCGGCACACCGGACGATACGCTCGACGAGGCGGTGGGACTCGTCGAGGAAATGCAGTTGAGCGACATCGAGGGCGACAGCCCTCGCGCGCTGCGGGCGCGGCAAGGTCTCGCGGAACAGCTGAGCGGTCTCGGGCTGGCCGCCGGCCGGCTGTCCGACCGCTTGTCTCTGAAGTACTTCTCGCTCATCGACACCGAGATTCGCACGGTGGCCGCGTGAGCGCCGGCGTGCGTTATCGAGTGCGCCACCAGACCGTGTATCAGTACGGCGGCGACGTCGCGCACTCGCATCAGCTGCTGCATCTGACCCCCCGCGATCTGCCGAATCAGATCTGTCATTTCCGATCGATTGCGCTCGATCCGGAACCCAGCGCGCGCCGCGAAGACATCGATGCGTTCGGCAATTTCGTCACCCGCCTGGAATACGATATGCCGCACGATCGTCTCGAGGTGCTGGCCGAGGTAGGGGTCGAGATCAGCGCGGCCCGCGACGCCACGGACACGGAATCGCCGGCCTGGGAGGAGGTTCGCGGTGCGTTGAATTATTCGGGCCGGCCGCTGAGTGCCGATCATCTCGAGGCCTGTCGATTCCGGATGGAGTCGAGCTACGTCAGGATCAAGCAAACGTTCGGCGACTACGCCGCGGATTGCTTCGTGCAGGGCCGCCCGCTGCTGCTCGCCGCCGGCGATCTGATGCACAAGATTCATCGCGAATTCAGCTACGCGCCGGGCACCACGAACATCAGCACCAAGGTGTCGGAGGCATTCATGGCGCGCCGCGGCGTCTGTCAGGACTTCGCGCACATCATGCTGGCCTGCCTGCGCTCGCTTGGCCTCCCGGCCCGCTATGTCAGCGGCTATCTGCGGACCACGCCGCAGCCGGGATCCGATGCCGCCTTGCTGGTCGGCACGGATGCATCGCATGCCTGGGTTTCGGTGTTTTGCCCGCCCTGCGGCTGGATCGACTTCGATCCGACCAACGACGTGCGTGTCGGTACCGACCACATCGTCGTCGCCTGGGGCCGAGACTTCGGCGATGTCTCGCCGCTGCGCGGCGTCATCGTCGGCGGGGGACGGCATCGTTTATCGGTTCGCGTTTCGGTGCAGGCAGAGTAAGATCGAATCACAAATTATCAGGAGAACTCGTTGGCCAAACCGAATTATCGTCACGCGAAGAAGCAGAAGGAGGCCGCCAGGAAGGCACGCCAGGACGCGAAGCAACAGCGCCGGTCGCATGTGCCCACCGACGCTCCGGCCGCCGACGCTGCCGACCTGCCCGCGGAGCCGGTGCCCGCCAAGTCCGCGAAGTGACAACACTCGCTCGATAGGGACGTGTTGCCAGACCCAAAAGTCACTCGCCGCGATTTTCTGAAGGCAGCGTCGCTGCTCGCCGCGCCGGCGGCTTATCCCTACGCGGCGAAGGCGCCGGCGGTCCGCGCGGCGCCGCAGGCTTATGCGTATGCATACGTCGGCACCTACACGCCGAATGGCGGCGGAATCTACCTGTTCCGGATGGACAAAGCCTCGGGTGCGCTGACGCAATTGCACGTGTTCGACGACGTTCGCAATCCAACCTGGCTTGCATTGAACCCGGCACAGACACGCCTGTACGCGGTCAGCGAGATCGAGAGTTTCCAGGGAGCACGCAGCGGCGCCGTGATCTCGTATGCCATCGACGGCGAGAGTCTGCAGATCAGGCGATTGGGTGCCGTGAGCTCGGCCGGCACCACCCCCGCCTACGTCAGCGTGCATCCGTCCAACCGGTTCGTATTCGCCGCCAACTACGGCGGCGGCAGCGTCGCCGTGTTCCCCGTGGGTCCCGACGGCGCGCTCGGTGAGGCCTCGGACGTGCGACCGAGTGTGGGCCCACGCCACCGTGCACGCGGTGTGGACGACCCGCCCGGGCAATTCGCGGTCAGCGATCATGACAGTCCGCACGTGCACATGGTCGCGGCGGATCCGAGCGGGCAATTCGTCATCGCGAACGATGCGGGACTCGATCTGACGTTGGTCTGGCGCTTCGATGCGCAAGCCGGGAGGCTGCTGCCCGCCGACGTGCCCGTGGTCGCCGCACCGTCAGGCTCGGCGCCTCGCCACTTTGCGTTCCATCCGAACGGACGGATTTTCTACAACCTGTATGAGCACGATGCAAAGATTGCGGTCTACGACTACGACGCCGCGAAGGGCGGCCTCAAACCCAAGCAACTCGTGTCGGCGTTGCCGCCGAAGTTCAGCGGCAGCAATCTGTCGGCGGAAATTCTCGTCAGCGCCGACGGCCGCTTCGTCTATGTGTCGAACCGGTTGCACAATACCGTCGCGATTTTCGCGGCGGCGAATGACGGCCAGCTGCGGATGATTTCGGAAGTCTGGGTACATGCGGACTATCCGCGCTCCCTGACCCTCGATCCCGGCGGCGAGTTCCTGTATTCGTGCAACCAGAAGGGCGATTCGATCACGTCGTTTCGAATCAGCCCCGCCACCGGCAGCCTCCAATTCACCGGCCGCTTCGAACCGGTGGGGAGTCCCGCCGTCATGGTCATGCTGAAACGTTCCTGACGGCGGCGCCGGGATCCATGCGCACCTTGTCGATGTGCCATTGGCGTTCACATGCGCGCCTGGTCGATACGCCATCAGCGTTCACCGTGGTTGCTTGGCTCGTTCATCCCGCGCCGCGTTGTGTCCCAAGATCCCGCTGTACCTCTCCTCCGGTCGAGATCTATACTCAGTTCCGATGCGTTCGCACGGACGGAGTTGAAATTTATGCAAATCGCAATGATCGGCCTGGGCCGCATGGGCGCCAACATGGCGCAGCGGCTGCTTCGCGGCGGTCACAAGGTGGTCGGTTACGATCCCGCCGATGCGGCGCGCGCGGCACTGGAACAGAAAGGTGCGCTGACGGCTCCTTCGCTGGAACAGCTGGTCGGCAAACTCCAGGTTCCCCGCGTCATCTGGCTGATGGTGCCGGCCGGAGCGATCACCGACTCCACGATCACGAGCCTCACCCCCTTGCTGGCGGCGGGCGACACCATCATCGATGGCGGCAATTCGAACTACCGCGACACTCAGCGCCGTGCGGCGGCGGTGGCGCAGCGCCAGATTCACTATGTCGATTCCGGCACCAGCGGCGGCGTGTGGGGGCTCGCCGAGGGCTATAGCCTGATGATCGGCGGCGACGAGGCCGTGGTCGAGCGTTTGCGGCCGATCTTCGAGACCCTCGCGCCGGCACCGGATCGCGGGTGGGGCCGAGTCGGGGCCGTCGGCTCCGGCCACTACACCAAGATGATCCACAACGGCATCGAGTACGGCCTGATGCAGGCCTACGCCGAGGGCTTTTCCATTCTGCAGCACAAGAGCGAGTTCAAGCTCGATCTGCACCAGATCGCCGAGATTTGGCGCTACGGCAGCGTGGTGCGCTCGTGGCTGCTGGATCTGACCTCCAACGCGCTGGAAAAGAACCCGGCCTTGCACGGCATCGCTCCCTACGTGGCCGATTCGGGCGAGGGCCGCTGGACCGTGGCGGAGGCCATCGAATTGGGCGTGCCCGCATCGGTGATCACGTTGTCATTGCTCGAGCGCCTGCGTTCCCGCGACGCCGATTCGTTTACCGACAAACTCTTGTCGGCCATGCGCAACCAATTCGGCGGGCACGCGATCAAGGAGGAGTGAGCGCGCTTTCTCTGACGGGCAGCCTCCAGTGGGGGCGTACGAAATGACAGGTGTAGCCGTCCGGATAGCGTTCGAGGTAATCCTGGTGCTCAGGTTCGGCCTCCCAAAAGTCGCCCGCCCGGACAATCTCTGTGACGACTTTGCCCGGCCATATCCCGGATGCATCGACATCGGCGATCGTGTCCTCGGCGATCCGCTTCTGTTCCTGGTCGGTATAAAAGACGGCGGATCGATAGCTCGTCCCGGTGTCGTTCCCCTGACGATTGCGCGTGCTCGGGTCGTGAATTTGAAAGAAGAATTCGAGAATCCGCCGATAGCCAACCTTGGCCGGATCGAAGATGATCTCGATCGCTTCGGCGTGGGTGCCGTGATTGCGGTAAGTCGCGTTGCGCACGTCACCGCCCGTATACCCGACTCGCGTCGACACCACGCCGTCGTAACGGCGAAGCAGATCTTGCATGCCCCAGAAGCAACCGCCGGCCAGAACCGCTCGTTCCGTCTTCATCGGATATCCTCCACTTGGTTCAGATAGGCCCCGTATCCCTCGGCCTCCATGTCGTCGCGGTGGATGAACCGCAGCGAGGCCGAGTTGATGCAATAGCGTAATCCGCCGCGATCGGCCGGACCGTCGGGAAACACATGGCCGAGATGGCTGTCGCCGTGCGTCGAGCGCACCTCGGTGCGTATCATGCCGTGCGTGCTGTCCCGCAATTCGCTGACGTTGGCCGGCTCGATGGGCTTGGTGAAGCTCGGCCAGCCGCACCCTGACTCGTATTTGTCCGTCGAGGCAAACAGCGGTTCGCCCGACACGATGTCGACATATATACCCGGCTCTTTGTTGTCGAGATATTCGCCGGTTCCGGGACGCTCGGTGCCGCTATGCTGCGTCACGCGGTACTGCTCGGGAGAGAGCTTCGCGATGACCTCGGGGGTTTTATCGTATTTGCGCATGGGGTTCACTCGCCGGCGAGAGTCGTGGGTTGCGGGGATGGCGGATTATACTACGCGCCGTCGGGCGGATCGGAACCGCACGGCGTGGCTACGCAGAGCAGCAAAGGCGTTACGTCAGGATGCTTGATGCCGCCGAGCATGCCCGGGACCGGCTTGCTCAACCCGCCGGAAGCTCGGCCTTGTGTCGGCTCACGGCATCGCCGTCGCCGATCTTGAGCTCATTGAAGACCGCGGTCGACACGATGGTCAATGCGCCGAGCACCCAGAGCGCGAGATGAATGCCGTGGATCATTTGAGGTGCCGAAGCATGGAGGCGGTCGGGGATGAACAGGTTGGCGGCCAACGAGGCGGCGGCCACGCCGAAGCTCACCGCCAATTGCTGAACGGTGCTCGAGATGGTGCTGGCGCCGCTGGCTTCCCGCTCGTTCACGTCGGCATACGCCAGGGAATTCATGCTGGTGTATTGCAGCGACGTGAGGAATCCGTACGTGAAAGCCATCAGCACGATCATCCATACCGGCGTGCCGGCATCGATGGTCGAGAACAGAAAGATCATCGATCCCAGGGCGATGGTGTTGACGATCAAAACCCGCCGGAAGCCGAATCTCTTCAAGATGGGCGGCATCGTGAGCTTCAGAGACATCGCGGCGAGGGCTTGCGGCAGGATGAGCAATCCGGATTGGATCGGTGAATAGCCCAGGCCGACTTGGTACAGAAGAGGCAAGAGGAAGGGAATTCCACCGATCCCCAGCCGAGTGAACAGATTGCCGTTCACTGCAACCCGGAAGCTCCGGATCCGCATCACGCTCAGGCGCAACAAGGGATGCGCGGTGTTCATCGTATTGAGGCCATAGGCTCCGAGCAGTGCGGCGGATATGGCGAGCAATCCCAGCATCTCGCGTCCGCTCAAGGTGGTTTCGCCGAACACTTCCAGCACGTAGGACAGCAGTGAAATGCCGGAGCCGAACAGCACCATCCCGACGATGTCGAGCGGATAGTTGCGTTTCTCGCGGTAATTGGGCAGATGCCGCTGGGCCAGCACCAAGCCGCACAGGCCGATGGGTATGTTGACGAAGAATATGACGCTCCAATGAAAATATCCGATGATCAGGCCGCCGAGGACCGGCCCGAGCATGGGTCCGATCAGGCCCGGCATGGCGACGAAGCTCATGGCGCCGATGAGCTCGGATTTGGCAAAGCTGCGGACCATGATGAGCCGTCCGACGGGCATCATCATCGCGCCGCCGAAGCCCTGCAGCACACGGCAGGCCACGAGCCAGTGGATGTCGGTCGAGATGCCGCAGAGAAACGAGCCGAGGGTGAAGATGCCGATCGCGGATGCGAATACCCGCCGCGTACCGAAGCGATTGGCCATCCATCCGCTGATGGGGATGAATACGGCGAGACTCAGCGTGTACGTCGCGAGCACGGCCTTCATGCTGAGCGGCGGTACCTTGAGTGCTTGCGCAATGGCGGGGACGGCAGTGTTCAAGATCGTGGTATCCAGCGATTCCATGAAAAAGCCGACCGCCACCAGCCACGGCAGCAGGCGCTTTGCCGTGTGGCTCAGGGTAACGGTGTCGCGCGCCGGCAAGATGTTGAACGCCGGGCTTCAGCCGCCCGTGAGCGCCGCATCGACGATGCGCTGCGCCTCGGCGATCAGTCCGTCCAAATGCCCGGCGTCATGAAAGCTCTCGGCGTAGATCTTGTAAATATCTTCGGTTCCGGACGGCCGCGCGGCGAACCAACCGCCGCGCGAGGTGACCTTGACGCCGCCGATGGGTGCATCATTCCCGGGAGCATGAGTCAGGACTTGATCGACCGGCTCGCCGGCGAGTTCCGTGATCCGCACCTGTTGCCGGTTGAGCTTGCCGAGCCTTTTCTTCTGCTCCGCGTTTGCAGGGGCGTCCACGCGATTGGCGTATACCGCGCCCAATTCCTGGGTCATGGCACGATATGCGTCGCCGGGATCCCGTCCGGTGCGCGCCGTGATCTCCGCCGACAGCAGCGCCGGCACCAGGCCATCCTTGTCGGTGGTCCACACGCTGCCGTCGAGCCGGCTGAATGAGGCGCCGGCGCTTTCCTCGCCTCCGAACCCCAGGCTGCCGTCCATCAATCCGCTCACGAACCATTTGAAGCCCACCGGGACCTCGTACAAAGTCCGGCCGAGCCTCGAGGCTACCCGGTCGATCATGGCGCTGCTCACCGCAGTCTTGCCGACAGCCGCGTCCGCGCGCCAGCGCGTTCGAGTACGAAACAAATAGTCGATCGCAACCGCCAGGTAGTGATTCGGCGGCATCAAGCCGCTGCTCGCGGCGACTATGCCGTGGCGATCGTGGTCGGTGTCGCAGGCGAAGGCGATGTCGAATCGATCCTTGAGCCCGATGAGGCGCCGCATGGCGTAGGGCGAGGAGGGATCCATGCGAATCTTCCCGTCCCAATCCAGGGTCATGAAACGGAAGGTGGGATCGACGTCTTCGTTGACCACCGTGAGATCGAGGCGGAAAGCCTCGGCGATGCGCGCCCAGTAATGCACACCCGCGCCCCCGAGAGGGTCGACGCCCATTCGAATGCGCGAGCCGCGTATCGCGTCCATGTCCAGAACGGCACCGAGATCGCCGACGTAGCTCTCCAGATAATCGTGAGTACGGGTGGTCGCGGCACGCCGCGCGGCGGCGAATCCCATTCGGTTGACCTCGCCGGCGCCGGATCGCAGCAGATCGTTGGCCCGGGATTCGATCCACTGGGTCACGTCGGTGTCCGCGGGTCCGCCGTTCGGCGGGTTGTACTTGAAGCCGCCGCTGTCGGGAGGGTTGTGGGAGGGCGTTATGACGATGCCGTCGGCAAGACCCGTCTCGCGGCCGCGGTTATAGGTCAGGATGGCGTGCGACAGTGCCGGAGTCGGGGTGTATTCATCGCCCGCCGAGATCATGACCTCGACGCCATTGGCGGCCAGCACTTCGAGCGCGCTGGCGAACGCCGGTGCCGAGAGCGCGTGAGTGTCGAACCCCATGAACAGCGGACCGTTGATGTTCTGCCGCCGGCGATACTCGCAGATGGCTTGACTGATCGCGAGCACATGAAATTCGTTGAAACTCGAGTCGAAGGAACTGCCGCGATGGCCGGAGGTGCCGAAGGCAACTCGTTGCGCGGCAACCGCAGGATCCGGCCGTTCGCTGTAATAGGCGGTGATGAGCCGTGGGATATCCACCAGCGACGCAGCCGGAGCCGCATGGCCTGCGAGCGGATTGATCTTCGGAGTCAAGAGGTCGCCAGTGCCGAGCTTTTCTCGGCGATGCGGCCCATGAGCTCTCTCCAGGACTTGACGAACGACTCCGCTCCTTCCACTTGCAAGCGCGCCGCGAGCGCATCGACGTCGACACCGGCGTTTGCAAAGCGTGCGAGCACCTGTTCCGCGTCGCCGCCGTCCTTTGCCATCGCGGACTTGAGCGTGCCGTTCGCGGCAAAGGCCAACAGCGTCTTTTCCGGCATGGTGTCGATGGTCTCGGGAGCTGCCAGCGCCTCGACGTACAGGCCGGCCGGAGCCTTAGGGTCTTTGGTCCCGGTGCTCGCCCAGAGCATGCGCTGCTTGCGCGCGCCGGCGGCTTCGAGATCGCGCCAGCGCTTGCTCGCCAGCAATTCGCAATGCGCGCGGTAGGCGCGGCCCGCGATGGCCACACCCAGGCGGTTGCGCAAGTCCTCAGGCACCTTGTCGCCGACCGCCCGGTCCCAACGGCTCACGAACAGCGACGCGACCGAGCTCACGCGCGGATCGAGGCCTGCGGCGATTCGCCGCTCGATGCCGCGCAGGTACGCCTCCGCAATGCGGAGGTAGTGCTCGTGCGAGAACAACAGGGTCACGTTGACCGGAACGCCGGCGAAGATGGCCGCTTCGATGGCGGGCACACCCGCGGGGGTACCGGGAATCTTCACGAAGAGATTCGGGCGGTTCGCCTGTTTGTGAATGCGCAATGCGGCATCGATCGTGGTCTTGGTGTCGTTCGCGAGGAGAGGCGAGACCTCCATGGAGACCCAGCCGTCGATTCCCTGAGTGCGGTCGAAAATCGGCCTGAACAAATCGGCGGCGCGCCGCAGATCCTCCAGCGCCAATTCGATGAACAGCTCCTCACCCGCGAGGCCGGACCGCGCTTTCTGCCGGATGCCGCTGTCGTACGCCGACGTATTGCCGATCGCCTCGTCGAAAATAGTCGGGTTCGAGGTGAGACCGGTGACGGACAGATCGTCGATGTAGCGGCGCAGGGTACCGTTGTCGAGAATCTCGCGCGTGATGTTGTCGAGCCAGAGGCTTTGCCCCAGATCGTGCAGGCGTTTCGTGATTGTCATCGGAATTCTCCGCACCGGTTACTCCGGCATTGATGCTGGAAAGGAGCGTCATTCATGGTATGGGAGGAGGTCAAGGCCGCTCCCGGAAGTCGGATGAGGTGTGGCTCATGAGATCCCCGATGCGCTCGATGATCATATCCGGCGCCGGGTCCACCGACTTCGACTCCGCGGCGAGTGCATAGTGCCCCTGGCGTACCCAAACCGTGGTCAGTCTGCTCCCGAGCGTCGATTTCATGGCCGCCAACAGATTCGGTTTGTCGTCGACCATGACATAGTGCCGGGCCGGGTAGCGCTGCTGCATATGGTCGAGTACGCGTTCCTTGTGAAGGTAGATCATGACACGGCCTGCGACCGCATCCCATATTCCCGCGCGTTGAATTTTGCGCGGTTGGAAAACGATGTCGCCGTCCGACAGCACCACCGGACGCCCGAGAGTGCTCAAGTGGGCAACCGCATCGAGCGCGCGCGGGAACAGCCGCGCGGCAAAAGGATATTCCAGCAGAAACTCCGACATGGCGAGCAAATCCGGATGGTCGTCGAGTCCGGACCGGAACGCCTGCAGAGCCGCCAGGTAATCGGCGAGCCCGAGCTGCTCGCGCAACCGGGCGAAGATCTCCCAGTAGCGCGCACGCTCCGAGGCACCGAACGCCTGTTCCAGCCGGTCGCCGAGATCCGCCGCAAAGCGGTCGTTGTCCAGCAGGGTGTTGTCCACGTCCAGCAGAAAGATCACGTCTCCGGCGTTCAGCACGGCAGGGATCTCTGCACGCTGAACTCGAATCCGGCGCCCCAATCCGGAGGCGGCCGAAAATCCTTGCCCGGACGAGGCCCCTGTCCCAGCTGATCGTAGGCGGCGCGCGCCACTCCCATGACCTTGTAGTAGTCCTTGAACTCCATTGTACCCGCCAATACCTCGCAACCGCGGCAAGCAGCGAAGAATACTATGCGTCGCGCACGGTGGATCAATAATACGATGTAGGTGTTTTCCTACGTCACGCGCTACAGCTGGTAAGCGACGGTCAAGAGCAAGCCTTCACCGATATCTCGCAAAAAACCGGGCGCGCGGTAATCGAAGGGTCGCGCGTCAGGGATCAGGGCTTGAATCCAATGGGTCAGCCAGGCGATTTCACTTGCTCCGTAGAAGACAACGGCGCATTCATAGTTGAGCAGCAGGCTGCGCGAATCGAGATTGACCGACCCGGAGATGGCGAGGGAGTCGTCGAACACCACGGCCTTGGCGTGGTTCATGTGTTGCAGCAGATGAATCCTGACGCCGGCGGTGCTGAGAGCGCGCAACGCGCGGTTGCGCGCAAAATCCGCGAGGCGATGATTCGACACGACCGGAATGCACAGGTCGATTTCCACGCCGCGCCGCGCCGCCAGGCGAATCGCCGTTTCGAGGCTCACATCGGGGACGAAGTAGGGCGTGACGGCCAGCAAGCGTTCGCGGACATGGAAGCACGCATCGATGAGCAGCGCATGTACGGTGTCTTCGGCCTGGTCGGGACCGCTCGGCAGGAACTGGGCCCGGCCGGCGGCGGGCTGCGGCGCGGACGCCGCCGCACCGGCCGCCGCGCCGGGCGCGGCGGGTTTGCCGCCGGCAGCGACCCAGTCAGCCTCGAATTGACACGCGGCGGCGGCGGCCACCGGTCCCTGCAGATCGAAGGACAAATCGCGCCACGGCGGTGTTCCTTTGATGCCCGTGAAGTATTCCGCGGCGAGGTTCCTGCCCCCCGCCCAGAGTTGCGCGCCGTCGGCGATGACCATTTTGCGATGATTGCGCAAGTTGCGCGGGCCTTGGGTCTTGCGCGCGAACAAAGGACTGAAAACCGCCGTTTGGACGCCGGCGGCGTTCAATTGTCTGAAGCACGAGGCCGGTAATTGAGCCGCATACACGCCGTCGATGAGCAAGCGCACCTGCACGCCGGACCGCGCGCGTTCGATCATGCGTTGCATCACCTCTCGGCCGAACGCGTCGTTGCCGAGAATATAAGTGCAGATATCCAGGCGATGGATGGCGTTGGACATGGTGGCGAACAAGGCGGCGGCGGATTCGCTGCCGTCCTGGTGCAGTCGGGTCGAAGAGGGAGCGGACGGCGCCAGACCGAAACTCTCGATGAGGTCTTCGGCCCAGTGCGTGCAATGCGAACCGATCCCGGACCACTGCAGCACCTTGCGCGGCAGTTTGCGGCGGCCGAACAGGAGATACGTGGGCAAGGCGAGATAGGGCACCGCGATCATTCCCAGAACCCATGCGATGGCGATCGACGGCGGACGGCGCTCGTGTTCCGCGCGCGTGGTCAGAACATAGACGAGCACACTGACGGCAACGACCAGTGAATGAAGGGTGACTCGCGGAAACCAGGCGTTCACCGGCCGGGGCTCACGCGTGCCCGAGCCGGCGCAGCACAGCGGGCACGAGATCGGGGAGATCTTCGGCGAGCAGCCCGGGACCGAAGTCCGCGGCCGCCGCGCCATGGACCCACACACCGGCCGCCGCCGCAGGGAAGGCATCCATGCCCTGTGCGAGCAGACCCAGAATCAATCCGCCGAGAACGTCGCCGGAACCGGCGGTGGCCAGGCTCGCCGGGGCATTGGAATTGATGAAGGCTCGGCCGTCGGGCGCCGCGATGACGGTGTCCGCGCCTTTCAAGACGATGACCGCGCCGCTCTGCCGCGCGGCGGTTCGGGCGCGGCTCAGCTTGTCGCCTTGCGGCGCGAATACCCGCGCGAACTCGCCGTCATGCGGGGTCATGACGCAGGGTCCGCGGATGGCTTGGGTGAGATCGGCGCCTCTCGAGGCAAAGACGCTGATCGCATCCGCATCGAGCAGCACAGGCCTTGCGGTCTGAAGGAGCTCGATCGCCGTGTCGCGCGTGGCGTCGTTGACGCCGGCGCCGGGCCCGATCAAGAACGCCGTGTAGCGCGAGTCGGACAGCAGGCGCGCGAGGTCGCCGGCTTGCTCGAGCGGCTGCACCATGATGCTGGTGAGGGCGGCGGCATAGAGAGAGAAGGCAATGTCCGGCACCGCGATCGTGGTGAGACCGGCGCCGATGCGCGCCGCGGCGCGCGCCGCCATTCGGGCCGCCCCGGTCATCGGATATCCGCCGCACAGCAGTGCATGGCCCCGCGTGTATTTGTTGCCCGAGGACTTCGCCCGCGGCATTTCCGCCCGCCACAGGGCGGGATCGTTCTCCCACGTGTCGACGCGCAGCGATTCGAGCACGGCGGAGGGAATACCGATGTCCGCCACCACGACGTCCCCGCACAGTTCCCGGCCCGGCAACAACACATGGCCGGGCTTTTTGCGCACGAAGGTGACGGTGCAAGTCGCGGGTGCGGCGCCGACGCTCTCGCCGGTATCGCCCATCAGACCGCTCGGCACGTCGACCGCGACCAGCGGCAAGCCGCGCTCGGTAACGGCAGCGAGAGTGGCGGCGATTTGCGGTTCCAATCCGCGGCGGAGGCCGGATCCAAACAGGGCGTCGACGACCAACGCGGCGCCCTCGATCACGCCGGGCGTGACGCTCTCGATGCCGCCGGTCCAGCGCTCTGCGTGAATTCGTGCGTCGCCGCGCAGGTTTTCCCTGGTCCCCAGCAAGGCGACCCGGACCGGCCAGCCGGCCTTCGCGAGAGAGACGGCCACGACGAAGCCGTCGCCGCCGTTATTTCCGGGACCGCACAGGACGGTAACCGGCCGGGGCGACCAGCGGCGCGTGATTTCCCGCACGACCGCGTTCCCGGCATTTTGCATCAGCGACGACCCGGGTGTGCCGGCGCGGATCGCCGCACGATCAGCCTCCGTCATTTGCGCAACGCTGAGCAGCGCGGTTTGAATCGGACGTGCATCGCCCGTCAAGGGGCGGCTCCCTGCGGTTCAGGGGAGGAGCGGTTCATGCGAGCGAACCGGCAATGGTGCCGACGAGCGCGGTTACCGCCATCGCGAGCGCGCTCCAGAACATCACCCGCAGCGCGCCCGTGCGCACATCGGCGCCCCCGACCTGTGCCGACCAGCCGCCGAGGATGAGCAGACCGAGGAGAGACACGGCTACGATGGAAATCATACGATGGCGCTCCGGGGCCCATGCCGCCACCAACAGGGGAAGGACGGCGCCGGTCGCAAAGCTGCCGGCCGATGCCAGTGCGGCCTGCAGCGGGCGCGCTTTGAAGCCGGCGGAGAATCCCAATTCATCCCGGGCATGCGAGCCCAAGGCATCGTGCGCCATGAGCTGTGCGGCAACCTGCGCGGCAAGGTTCACATCCAGGCCCCGCCGTACGTAGATTTCGGTCAATTCGCGGCGTTCCCCCGCAAAGTCCACATCGAGCTCGGCACGTTCCTGCGCCAGAGCGGCGGCTTCAATGTCCGCTTGCGAGTGCACGGAGACGTATTCTCCGGTGGCCATCGACATGGCTCCGGCGACGAGCGCAGCGGTGCCGCTGAGCAAGATATTGGCCTGGGAGGCGTGGGCGGCGGCTACGCCCAGGATCAAGCTGGAGGTCGAGACGATGCCGTCATTCGCGCCCAGCACGCTGGCGCGCAGCCAGCCAACCCCGCCCAAACGATGGAGCTCATGACTGCGTGGACGCATGACTTTCCCTCATATTAGGAGCCTGTCTGACTAATGATGCGCCTGCTGCGGCCGTCCCACATCGGCATATTTCTGCGATCGGTTCACTTACATAGTACCCACTATGCTCGCGAACCGATCGCAGAAATCTGCTCGATGTGGGCCGCCCTCGCGACGGCGATCATTAGTCAGACAGGCTCCTAGCAGCGGATCGGCTGCATGAGAAACGGACCGCCTCGCCGAGCGCGCCGGCAGCGCGTGCAAGTTAACCCTTGCCGGCGGTCTTGGGCCCACGAAAATACCAGAAAATGAATCCGAACACGGGCACGGCGATCACCGAGACGGTCCAGAGAACTTTCCGTTCCGTATCCGCGCTGCTCTGAATGACGTTGACGATCGACCAAGCATCGGCGATCAGCACTGTGAGAGCAAACAAAATAAGGTACATTCCCATCCCCACCGTGGCCGCTCGGGCGGTGCGCCACGCCTTGGTGAACCCTTCGCGAACCGAAACATAGTGCTCCCCGCCCGTCACACGATCAATAGAACTCCTGCGATGGCGCTAAAGCCCAGCACGAGTGTCTCGAACATCTGCTGATTGATGCGGATCAGCAGCCAGCGGCCGGCGAGCGCGCCGAGAAGCACGGCCGGCGCCAGCGCAAGATTGAATTCGAAGCTTTGCGGAGTGATCAAGCCGAGCCTTACCATGAAGGGTACCTTGAACAGATTGAGCACCATGAAAAACACCGACGCGGTACCCATGAATTGCATTTTCGGCAGGCGCATGGCAATCAGGTAAATCGACATCAGCGGGCCGGCGGCGTTGGCGATCAAGGTGATGAAGCCGGCGAGGATGCCGACCGCCGCCGCGAGGGTCCAATGCCAGGTTTCGGCCGTTTCCCGCGCCTGGGCGCCGCCGCGGCGCCAGTACCCCAGCGCGCACAGCAAGACGATGATCGCTCCGATCATGATCCGCGTGGTTCTGTCGGAGATGGTCCCCAGCGCGAAATACCCGAGCACGACCCCGGCCGCGGTCCACGGAATGAGCTTCCACACATAGCGCCATTGTGTGTGCGTCCGATAGGAGAGCACGGCGACGATGTCGCCGAATATCAGCAGCGGCAACACCAGGCCGCTCGCCTGCTTGCTGCTGGGAAATACATGCGTGAACAGCGCGACCGACAGAATGCTCAGCCCGGTGATGCCGGCCTTCGATATGCCGACCATCAAGGCGCCCAGGACGGCGCATATCCACTGGAAGGGTTCCGTCAATTGTCGGTGCGGAACTGACGGAGCCGGTGCAGGTCGATGATGACGTCGAAGCGCTGGTCGACAGGCAGCTTGCGTCCCGAGGAAAAGTCATAGCGAGAATCGAGATTTGCGATCTCAGGATGTAGGTCGTGCATCGCGCGTTTGAACATTTCCCTCGGCACCCATTCCGAGTTCGACGAGAGCGAACCGAATTCGTCGTGATAGATCGTCGCGGTCGAAATATCCGCCGGGGTCGATGCGATGGCAAAGATGCGCGGCCGCGAGTTGGCTTCCAAGTGGACGTGCTTCGCGCCCGCCATGATCAACTGCCACTCATTGCCCTGGGGCACCGCAATCAAGGCGTAGACATGATGTTGCGCGGTGAGGAATGCGACCGACACGGTCAGCATGGCCAACATTCGGCGGCCGCTCTCGCCCAAGCGTTCGGTCAGCGCTCGGATCGACGCCACCAGGAAGCAGAGCAGCACCGCGGTCATGGCGAGGACCGTGCGGTAGGTGGCATACCGCTCCGAGGCGATCAAGCTGACGGCGCAGGCAAACACCGGCAGGCTCAGCAGCCCCGCCAACCACACGATGCCGCGCGAACGTCCGTGGCGGCGCCATTCCACACAGACGCCCGCCAGCAGGAGCACGCCGACGACGACGGCGCTGCCGAAGTACAGCGCATGGTCGCGATGATTGTTGTCGTTCAACACGAAGAGACTGAGCGCATTCGGTAGTGTTTCCCGCAGGAGCCAGGCGATCTTTTCGCCCCAGTGGTGCTCGAACGCAATGCGGCCGGATTTGACGAAGACCCCCTCCGCGTAGAGCACGGACATCACGCAATAGGCCAGGCCCAAGGTGACGACGACGAATCCCAGATGGATTCCCGCCCAGCGTGCGGTCTGCGCCAGGCTGCGGCCCCGCTGTACGATCAACGCGCCCGCCAGGGGCACCACGTAGAACATGGCGCTCGGCTGATAAATGAGCGCGCTCACCACCATGAGGCCGAGCGCCACCAGCCACTGACCGACGGCGCGGCCGGGTCCGGCGCTCATCCCCAAGGCCAGCGCGCCCTCGACGACGAAGAATCCACCGAAGGCCAGGAGCGCGGCCGCCACATACGGCCAGCCGACGGCCCATCCCGCAATTACCTGCGCGGACGGAATCAGCGCGAGCAACACGGCAAAACACAGGCTGGTGCTGAACGACCAGCCGAGCACACGCAGGCCTCGAAAACAGACCAGCGACAGCGCGCCCAATAGAAGGGAGGCGCCGAAACGCATCCATTGTAGATCTTGCACCGAATCGGTCTGGCCGTAGGTCGACTGCAGCAGCCAGCCATAGATCGGCCGCGCGTGGGAGGCGCAAAATTTGAGCACCTTACCCGGCTCTTCGTGCGCCTCGCACAGGTTGGAATAATCGTCGCGCAGTCCAAATTCGTGGAATGTCGCCGGCCAATAGGTCACCAGCGGCACGAGGAAGAGCAAGGCGGTGAGCAGCCAGGCGCGCAGGCCCAACGCGTCACGAGGCTCAACCGCAACGACAGCATCCCTGAGGGGAACTGCAATTGACGACTCGACGATGACGGTTTCGGGAGTGGACATATTAAAGTGCCAACAGAACCTATTATGCTGCGATGCGAAGTCAACTCCAATCCCTTACCGATCGCAAACGGTAGAATTGCGGTCCGTGGACTGAATGCGGCTGGGGGCGGATTGTAGTCGTACCCCGAGCCAAAAATCCGTGCGGAAATCGGAAAAAATACGTTAAATATCTGTTAGCTAAACGTATATCGACAGGCGGGCCGCCGGGCGGCGACGTCAGATAATTCTCACCATAATTCGCTCGACAGCGCCGCTGCCCGCCCTGCGCACGGGGCGAGATGTGCGGCCGTTGCGTCAGTCCCGATGAGGCGTCCATCGAGTGTGAATTAACGACCGATTCTTGATACAGGTCCCATCGGCGCCCGCACCCTTGCGATAGGCTTTCAGGGAAAGAAGCCTCAAATCCATGGTGCTGAAGCCCGCATTTCTGATCGCAACCCTGCTGTGGACATCGGCGGTCTCCGCGCACTCGAAGATCTACACTTACGTGGACGCGGACGGCCAGCGGCACTACACGGATGTGCCCGACAACAACCGTTATCGGCGATTGGTCCTCACACCGCAGGACAGGACGGCGAGCGGCGATCGTTACGATTCGGCACTGCTGGCCAAGGCCGGCCGGTACGATTCGATCATCGAGAAAGCCGCGCTCTCGGCGTCCGTGGAACCCAATCTGCTGCGCGCCGTGATCGTGGTGGAATCGGGGTTCAATTCGCGCGCCGTTTCGAGGCGGGGCGCAATGGGATTGATGCAGTTGATGCCGGCGACGGCAACGCGCTTCGGCGCTGTGAATCCCTATGATCCGCTCGAGAACGTGCACGCGGGCGCGCGATACTTGAAGTTTCTGATCAATCGCTTCGGTCAGGATGTCCGGCTCGCGCTCGCGGCGTACAACGCGGGCGAAGAGGCGGTCGATCGTAATGGCGGACAAATCCCCCCCTTCACGGAGACCATGGCCTACGTGCCCCGGGGGTTGAAGATCTACCGGATGCTGAGCGAGCAGCCGCGCGCGACCTGACTGACCGAACCGGCGCCGCGCGGGCCGGGTAGTGCCCATGGGTACCCTCTAATCTGCTTCGGCAATCGGCCAACACTGAATTGAATATGCGCTTTGCGTCCCCATAGGGATCGGGCCGATGATCCGGCGGAGCGCGACTTGACCCTTCCATCCTCAGATATCGACCGAAATGCGGAGCCGGTGCCGCCCGCGGTGGTCTTTCGCGGCTCGAAGCAGCTTTGCCGCGAGTTCAGCCTGGTCCTCGAGGCGAGGGGCATCGAACATGTGGTGCGTGAGGGCGGCGATCATTGGCTGCTGACAGTGTCGCCGGCCTCGGTTCACCGGGCTTATGATGAGATCAGCCGTTATTCCCAGGAACGCAGCGTGCCGCGCAGCGCCCCGGCGCCGTCCGCGCCCTTCCCGGGCGCGGCCCTCGGCGCCGTCGGCTACGCACTGATTCTATTGGCGACCGCTTACTGCGCCGGCATAGGCTTGTTCGGCGCGGACTGGCTGTCGCTGGGTGCTCTCGACGTGGGTGCCGCACGCGAATGGTGGCGGGCCGTGACGGCACTGACGTTGCACTTGGACCAGGAACATCTGATGGGCAATCTGCTGTTTGGCGCCGTCGCGGGAATCGCCGCCGGCCGATTGCTGGGGCCCGGCGTGGCATGGGCGAGCATCCTGGGGGCCGGGGTGCTGGCGAACTATGTGGAAGTACTCATTGCGCCGGCAAATCACCGCGCGGTGGGTGCATCCACTGCCGTGTTCGCCGCGCTGGGTCTGCTCGCAGGATTGGCGTGGCGGCAGCGTCTCACGCTGCGGGAGCGCCGCTGGTACGCTGCAGCACCGCTGATCGCCGGGATTTGTTTGCTGACTTTGTTGGGCGCGGGAAATGCGCATGTGGATGTGCTCGGGCACGCGCTCGGATTTCTCTTCGGGGTCGGCATTGGCTGGATCTATGCGCGCGCAGACATACCCCGCAATCGCGGCCGGCGCCTGCAGGTCGCTACAGGCGCCGGCGCCGCGCTGGTGGTGTGCGCCGCCTGGCTCCTCGCCCTGCGTTAGTGGGGAACCCGCGCCGCCGAATCGGCTAAAACGCAAATGCGAGGTTGACGGTGGTTACGGTGTCGAGCTTCCTGAGCGCGCCCGGAGGATGGGTATTGTCCGTGATGCCATAGCCGACACTGAGGCCGAGCTTTTCGGCCATCTTCACGGACAGCGCAATCTCATCGTGCAGCAGGGTGTTGGCCGGGCCCGATTCCGTGAGAAATTTATTGGTCAGGGTCGTGGTCTTGGTGAACGCGTGCGAGAAAGCCAGGCCGGCGGTGCCGATCGCCTCTCCCGAGGCGTCATGCAAAATGCGCTCGGTCACCACCCCGTCCGCATCCTTGATGATGTCTTCGGGCCGCAGACGACGGTAGCCTGCGCCGGCCTGACCGCTCAGTTTGGTATCCGCGGTATCGATGAACTTGTAGCCCATGCCTGCGGTCACGCTCGCCTGGTACTGGAAACCGTCGAACATATCGTGTTCGAAGCGAAGTCCACCGAAGGCGAATATACCGTCCGAAACGGTGTAGCTGGATTGCTCACGTGCTTCCCAACGCTCCGCCGACACGACCCCGGCGCTCTTGCCGTACAGTTCGCTCAGGTAGAATTCATTTTTCCAAGGGCCGTCATAGCGCGACATATCGATATTGCCGTTGATGGACTCCGCGTCGCTGTTGCCGTGCGAATTCAAGAACCCGGCTTGTCCCTTCCCGATCCACACACCCATGGGCGGGGCGGGAGGCGCGCCGTCGGCCCACACTCCGATGGCGGGGGTGAGGATGCAGAGCGCGGTTGCGATGACTCGAATGCTGGCCATGATGCTCCTTACACTTTGAATGAAAGACGGGGGCGCCGAATGAGGATAGGGGGGCCGAGCTGATTTGCGCACACACGCCACGGGATCTCGCCGGAGGGCCGGGCGCAGCGGCCGGCACCGATCTCGATGGCTAAGTGCGTTTCGCGAGCAGGTCGCGAATTTCCTCGAGAAGGATTTCCGACCTGGGCGGCGGCGCGGGGGCCGCCGGAGCGGCAGGCGCGGGCTTCTTGAGCTTGTTGATGCCTTTGATGGCGATGAACAGGACGAGTGCAATGACGATGAAATCAAACATGGTCTGGATGAAAGCGCCGTACTTGACCAGTACCTCCTTGCCCGTGGGGTCCTTGCCCAAAGTCACCGCCAAATCCGAGAAATTGAAACCGCCTATGATCTTGCCGAGCGTGGGCATGAAGACATCGCCGACCAGCGAGGAAACGATCTTTCCGAAAGCGGCGCCGATGATTACGCCGACCGCCAGGTCGACCACGTTGCCCTTCATGGCAAACTCTTTGAATTCTGCACCTAATCCCACGGCATTCTCCTTCTTTGACGAGCGCTGATCGATGATTGTTCGTCGAGAGCCAACCAGCGCCCCTCCGGCGCCGGGACGGAATCATGGTACTGAGCGCTTACGGCAGGGGCAAGTGGGGTCACCTCAGCCCGAGGCACAAGCTCAGTGCACGGCTCCGAAGACTTTTTTCAACAGGCTGCTGGCTTGGCCGAGCGGATCTTTGCGAATTGCGCGTTCTTCCTCCGCCATCATCAGAAATAATCCGTCGAGGGTCCTGTCCGTCACGTAGGACTGCAGGGTCGCGTCCTCGGGCTTGAGTACGCCCAGGGTCACGGCCTTTTTCGCCAAGGCATCGTAGGTCTCGCCTAGCTTCACCTTCTCGGTCGTGCGGCCGATGATGGGCGCGAACTTGGCCTTCAGCGGCGTATAGGTGGCCTGCTTGAAATACTGCGTCGCCGCATCATCGCCGCCGGTCAAGATTCGCTTTGCGTCCTCGAGGGTCATTTGCTTCAGCGCCTGTTTCAGCAAGATTTTGCTCTCGGGCACCGCCGCCTCGGCAGCGCGGTTCATCGACGTGACGAGCTGATCCAGCTGATCGCCGGCTCCGAGTATGCGCACCATGCTTTCCGCCTTGGCGAGTTTTGGCGGTAGATCGATCTTGACCTCGGGATTCTTCAGAAAGCCGTCGGTGACTCCCAGCTTTCCCACTGCGCGGTCGATACCTTGATCGAGCGCCCTTTTCAGACCCGCGGATGCATCGGCGTTCGACAGCGATGCCAAGTCGAGCCCGGATGCGCCGCCGCCCAAGACTCCGCCGGCGAGCACGGCGATGACGTTGCAGACGAAGAGCGTTCGTTTCATTGTCGTGAATCCCAATGCAGGACGAGGAGTGCGCTCACTATGCTCCAAGTCTCCACGGGTGCGCCAGCACCATCTCCGTGGCCGCGCCGGTACCGTCTATGCGCCGGTGTGCGTGACTTCGACGGTGACGTGAGACAGGGATTTATAGTTCTTGAGCCGCTCCCGGTAGAACGCACAGTCGCGCGGCTTGTCCGTCAGCACCGACACGACGGCGCCCAAGTGTCCCGGCCCCAAGCGCCACAAATGCAGATCGACGAGCCGGTCCCCGTCCGATTCGATCGCCTCGCGCACCTTCGCGGTCATGCCCTGGTCGGGATTCATGTCGAGCAGGATGCGCCCGGTGTCGCGGATCAAGCCGTACGACCAGTTGGCGATGACGACTGCCCCGATGACGCCGGCCAGCGGGTCCATCCACATCCAACCGAAAGCGCGTGCCAGGGCGAGCCCCGTGATCGCCAGCACCGATACCGCGGCGTCGGCGAGCACGTGTATGTAGGCTGAGCGGATGTTGTAGTCGCGGTGCGCCACGCTCGAGCCGGCGTGAACCGCGTGTTCATGTTCGTGCTCTTCAAACGTCACTTCGTGGCTGCCATCGGCGAGTCGGAGCGATACCGCAAATGCGTGAGGTTCCGGGATTTCTTCCGCCGATTCCCAATAGGCGCCGCGGTTCACGAAACTGAACGACTGGCGCGTGCCATCGGGTCTCTGCGTTTCCAGGCCCTGTGGAGCCATGCTGTCGCCGGCCGGCTGCGCGGCAAATGCCACCCGAAATCGCGGCGGCGCGTCTTCCTCGAAGATGGAGAGTTCGACGGCACCCTGAGCGGTCGCAATTTCCACGCGCGCGCCCTCATGTTCGTGGCCGGGGCCCTCATGTTCGTGGTCGGAGTGATTCTGGGCGTGACCGTGGCCATGACTGTGGCCATGGTCGTGGTCGCTGCCGCTCAGCAGCCAGGCGCTGACAATGTTCACCATCAAGCCGACCACGGCAATGGGGATTGCCTCTGCAAAGCGGATCGGAACCGGCGACAGAAATCGTGCGATCGCCTCATAGCCGATGAGGGCGGCGATCATCGCGAGCACGATGGCGCTGCTGAAGCCGGCCAGCTCGCCGAGCTTTCCGGTTCCGAATACAAAGCGTGCATCTTGGGCATGGCGGCGGGCGTAGGTATAGGCCAGCGCCGCGATCAACATGGCGCCTGCGTGCGTCGACATGTGCAAACCATCGGCCACCAGCGCCAACGAGCCGTACAAGCTGCCGCCCACGATCTCGACGACCATCATCGCACCGCACAGGACGATCACGGCCCAGGTCTTACGCTCGTTCTTCTCGTGTCCCGTCCCGAGAAAGACATGCGTGTGTCCGTCGGACATTGCACTCATTGGGTTTTCCATTGGTTCGCTCACAACTCGATAACCTTGGAGCATTGCAGGAAGGGTTTCCCGCCGGTGGACTAAAGATACTTCGTGACGCCCCGAAACTCTTTGATCAAATCCCTGATCTCGCGCGGCACTGCATCGGAAGTCTCTTCCATGCAGTGGTGGATATGATCCTTGATGAGCTCTTTCTTGGCGTTGCCGATCGCCTTCTCTACGGCGTGCAGTTGCTGCGCCAGATCCATGCACGGGCGTCCCGCCTCCAGCATGTCGATCACCGCCGCGAGGTGTCCTTGGGCGCGTTTCAGTCGCGTGCCGATCTCGGGGAACTTGTGCATTACTCGACTCTCATATGCACATATCCTATCCCCCTAGACAGGATAAGGGAAGAAGCATGGCATCGCGGCGCTCATCGGGCTGGGCATCCTCCGGGGTGCAGGCGCGCATAGGCCCTGAGTCGTTCTCGTCAGTCGGGTGAGAGCGCCCGCAGGGCGCGCCGATCGAGCCGCGTTCGAGAATTTCCATGAAGATCGAATCCAGCAGTAATGCGGCCATATACAGAGTCCACGATTCGGCGGAGTACGGACAATGCCCGAATGGCCGTCAAGCCCAGAACGACGCCGACCACGATTTGCACAGCCATTTGACTTATCCTTTGCATCCACCAGACTAGGTGGACACCACTCTATTAGGCACTCGAAGAAACTACCCGTGATGTAGTACACATAAGGGAATGGCCTTGTGATGTACCCGTCCCAGTGCGCCATGTGCATTTGCGCTACGGCGAGTTGACCGGTGAACCAGCGAATTTCCAACGAGGCCCGAAAGGGTCGTATATCGTGATTTCACGGCGGGGGATTATGCCGTGAGCTGGCCCCGGAGCATTGTCCTACAATTGCTGCCGCCCCCAGCCGACAGCCGCTGCGGTGCTTTGCCTACGGCCATCGTGTCCGCAACCTCGATAATGGCGGGTCAAGCACGTCGCTTGATGCTTTGTGTTTATTTTTTGAGTTCCCAAGTCACCGCCGCAGTGCCCGCAATTTCCGCCAACTACGACCGGTCCCACCAGACCGCCGGCTCGCCTTTCCCGCGAGGGGCGAATTGGGATGGTCAGGGAGTCAACTTCTCGCTGTTCTCCGAGAGTTCCGAGTCCGTCGAACTCTGCTTGTTCGATGCATCGGGGAACGGGGAACGGCGCATCCGCATCCGCGAGCGCACCAGCGGCGCCTGGCACATATACGTGCCGGGTGTGGGGCCGGGCCAGCTGTACGGCTATCGCGTGCACGGACCTTACGTTCCCGAGAGCGGGCTGCGCTTCAATCCCAACAAATTGCTGCTCGATCCCTACGCCAAGGCGATCGGCCGAGAGCTGATTTGGGCCGACGAGTTGTTCGGCTATCAGCTGGGAGATCCGGACGGCGACTTGTCCTTCGATGACCGGGACAGCGCACCCTTCGCTCCCTTGGGAATGGTCATCGATCCCAGCTTCGACTGGAGCGGAGAGCGGCGGCCCTCGCATCCGTTGCACGAGACCATCATTTATGAGGCTCATGTTCGCGGTATGAGCCACCTGCACCCGGATGTGCCCAGCCACTTGCGCGGCACCTATGCCGGCATGGCATCCGAGCCCATCGTCAAGCATCTTCAAAGCTTAGGTATAACTGCGCTCGAGTTGATGCCGGTGCATTATTTCGTGCACGACCGGCATCTGCTCGACAAGGGGCTGCGCAACTACTGGGGATACAACACGCTGGGGTTCTTCGCCCTGCAGCCGGATTACGCGTCCAACCGCCAAGATCCGCGCGGCGTGATCCGTGAATTCAAGGAGATGGTCAAGGCGCTGCACAACGCCGGCATCGAAGTGATATTGGACGTGGTGTACAACCACACTGCCGAGGGCAATCACGTCGGTCCGACCCTGTCGTTTCGCGGCATCGACAACCTGGCTTACTACCGCACGGTTCCGGGCGACCCGCGGCACTACATGGATTACACGGGCACCGGCAACACGCTGAACATGGTGCACCCGCATTCCCTGCAACTACTCATGGACAGCCTGCGTTACTGGGTCACCGAGATGCACGTGGACGGCTTTCGCTTCGATCTCGCGTCCGCGCTCGCCCGGGAACTCAACGACGTGGATCAATTGGGCGCCTTCTTCGACACGATTTACCAAGACCCGACGCTGGCGCCCGTGAAATTGATCGCCGAACCGTGGGATCTCGGCGAGGGCGGATATCAAGTCGGCAACTTTCCGGTGGGATGGATGGAGTGGAACGGCAAGTATCGGGATACGGTGCGCAAGTTCTGGAAAGGCGATATGGGTCTGCACTCGGATATCGCGACCCGCCTCGCCGGCAGCGCGGATCTGTATGAAACCACGCGCCGGCCGCCTTCGGCGAGCGTCAATTTCGTCACGGCGCATGACGGTTTCACGCTGCAGGATCTCGTGAGCTACGAGCATAAGCACAACGAGGCGAACGGTGAGGAAAATCACGACGGCAGCGGCGACAATGGGTCGTGGAACTGCGGCGTGGAAGGTCCGGCCGACGATCCGGGAATCAACGAGCTGCGCGAACGGCAAAAGCGCAATTTCTGGTGTTCTCTGATGTTCGCTCAAGGTTCGCCCATGATTTCCGGCGGCGATGAGTTGAGCCGCACTCAGCAAGGCAACAACAACGCCTATTGTCAGGACTCGGAAATTTCCTGGTATCACTGGGACCTGGACGCGCCGCGCACGGAATTCCTGGAATTCGCGCGGCGAGTGGTCCAATATCGCAAAGGACATCCGAATTTTCATCGCTACGCCTTCTACGACAGTGATCCTGAAGCGATTCACCCCGACAAGAATATCGTTTGGTTCAGAGCCGACGGCAAGCGGATGGTGGCGAAGGACTGGGAGGACGGCGGCTGGATGCGTACTCTTGGCATGTACATCAACGGCGTGGCGCCTGAGATACGCGACAGCAGCGGACAGTGCGCCCAGGATGCGGATTTGTTGCTGCTCCTCAACGCCTATCACGAACCGGTGTCGTTTCGCATTGCTCACGAACTCTACCCGTCAGGGTGGAAGGTGGCGTTCGATACGGCGCGCCCCGCGCTGCCGGTGGAGAGGGAGTCGGTCAAGCGCAACCGGTTGGTGAGTCTCGCTGCGCGCTCCTTCGTCGTGCTCAGCCATGAGCGGTAAATGGATCGCCAGCTACCGTCTCCAGCTGCATGCCGGATTCCCCTTGGCGCGGGCGGAGCAGGTACTGCCGTACCTGGCCGAATTGGGAATCAGCCATGTGTATCTCTCGCCTTGCCTGCAGGCGGTTCCCGGCAGTCAGCATGGATACGATGTGACGGATCCCACGCGGATCAGCGAAGACCTCGGCGGCGAACCCGCTTGGGCCAGCTTCGTGGAGTGCGCGCGCCGCCACAACCTCGGGATCCTCCTCGACATCGTGCCGAATCACATGTCGGCTTCCGAACACAATCCCTGGTGGGATCATGTGCTGGCGCATGGGCCGTTCAGCGAGTTTGCCGAGTACTTCGATTTCAGGAACCAACCGCACCAACCCTTCCGTGTGCATTTGTGCACTTTGGCGCGCCCCTATGGAGCCGCCATCGAGGCGGGCGAACTCACCATCGAGATCGTGCGCGGGCATCCACGCGTTCGCCACTACGAGAATACCTGGCCGCTGGGGCCTGCCTCTTGGGGCAAGCTGCTGTCGTCGACCGCGACCTTGGCGGCGGACACGAAGGGCTGCTTCGGCGAGCTCGAACGATTGCGAGTCCTCGATGAGCCCGACGCGAAGGATCGGATCGCGTATGCGAGACTCGAGGCGCAAGCAGGGGAGGCGCTCGCGGATGCGCTCGAGCAGGGACGGCTGCAGGATGCGGTGGAACGCACACAGGGAGACAAGGAACTGCTGAACGCGGTGCTGCAGCGCCAGTTCTACTTGCTGCACGGGTGGAAGCTCGCCGGGGAAATCGGCAACTACCGGCGATTTTTCGACATTGGTACCTTGAGCGGCATCCGCATGGAATCGCCGGCGGTGTTCGCAGCCGCGCACGCACGTATCGAGGCGATGATTGCCCGGGACGAGATCGATGGCCTGCGGGTCGATCATCCGGACGGCCTGCGGGAACCGCTGGAATACTTCAAGCGGCTGCGGGCGTTGCTGCCGAAGGGCAGAATCTACGTCGAGAAAATTTTGGAGAACGACGAGAGCCTGAAGGACGACTGGCCCGTGGACGGCAGCGTCGGTTACGAGTTCCTCTCCAAAGTGAACCGACTGTGGATGGACGATAAGCGAACCGACGTGCTGACCTCGACGTATTCCGATTTTACCGGCCATTCCGTGAACTTCGCCGCGCTGGTGCGGGAGAAGAAACGCGCCATCGTCGAGTCGACATTCTGCGCCGAGCATGAGCGATTGACCGGGGCCGCGCTCGAGATCGCGCACGCCGAATGGCAAACCCGCGACTTGAGTCCGCGGCAACTGCGCGAAGCTCTGGCGCGCTTGATCATCGCATTGCCCGTCTATCGGACTTACAGAACTCTCAACACTCTGCACGATGACGACAAGCGCACCATAACGGAGGCCGTTCAAAGCGCGCGAATCGGCGCTCCGGAAATCGACGCCGCGGCCTTCGATTTCCTGGCGGCGTTATTCACCAAATCCCGGCTGAACGAGGCCGAGGCGGACTTCGTCGCCCAGTGGCAGCAGCTGACGCCCGCCGTCATGGCCAAGGGAGTCGAGGACACCACGTTCTATTGCTACGACCGGCTCGTGTCCTGCAACGAAGTGGGGTCACAGGCATCGCTGATCGGAATCTCGGCGGGCAAATTCCACGAGTTCTGCCACTCCCTGGGCGACCGGCGGCCCAATAATTTGCTCGCTACCTCGACGCACGATAACAAGCGCAGCGAGGATGTGCGCGCGCGCATTTCGATTCTGTCGGAAATCCCCGAGCGCTGGGCGGAAGGCTTGCATCACTGGTCGAATCTGAATGCTCCCGCCTGGCAGAATCACGCACCGGATCGTCATGCGGAGTATCTCCTGTATCAAACGCTGATCGGGGCGTGGCCCATCGACCAGGAGCGCTGTTGGAAGTACATGCTGAAAGCCTGCCGCGAGGCAAAGATCAAGACCTCCTGGCACGAACCCAACGCCGTCTATGAGGAATCGGTCCGCGGCTTCGTCGACGGGGTGTTGCAGACGCCGGAGTTCATCGCAAGTCTCGAGCGTTTCATCGACCCGCTGATCCTCCCCGGCCGGATCAACAGCCTGGCTCAGACTCTCATCAAAATGGTGGCGCCCGGCGTGCCTGACTTCTACCAGGGTACGGAATTGTGGGATCTCAGCCTGGTCGACCCGGACAACCGGCGTCCGGTGGATTTTGCGTTGCGCGCGGCAATGGCGCGCGGCGTGCGCGAACTGTCCGCCGCCGACGTGGTGGCGGACTGGGATTCCGGGTTGCCCAAATTGTGGATGACGGCACGCGTGCTGGCGGTTCGCCGCGAACGCGCGGATGATTTTTCCGATCAAAGCAAGTATCAACCCCTCATCGCGCAGGGAGCCCACTTGGCGCGCCTGCTGGCGTTTCGCCGCGGCGAGAACCTCATTGCCGTCGTGCCGCGGTTCATCATGTCGCTGGGCGGCGAGTGGGGCGATACGCGCCTGCCGCTTCCCGGCGGGACGTGGCGCAACTGCTTTACCGGTGCCTTGCTTCAGCGGGAAGCCATACCCGATACGCTGTTCAATTCGTTTCCGGTGGCCCTGTTGATCCGGGAGGAGACTTGAATATCGCGGTATGGGCGCCGTGGGCGAAGTCGGTGGATCTGGTGACGCCGGAGCGGCGAGTCCCGCTGCAGCCGAGACCGGCGGAACACTCGGAGGGTGCCGGGGGCGCGGTCGCGCCCGGCGCGGGCGTCCCGGGATACCCGACCGTCACCCGGGACGCGGATGGACCGGGATATTGGCAGGCCGATATCGACGACTCCGTCCTGGCGTGCGGCTATCGCTACTCGATCGATGGCGGTGAACCGATTCCCGATCCTCGTTCGATGTGGCAGCCCGACGGGGTTCACGGCGCCTCGCATCTCGTCGACATCGAGCGGTCGAATGGCGCGCAGCCGCTCACCGAGCAGCCGCAAACTGCGCGGGGTGTTCGCGATCATGCGCCGCACTTTGCCGCGCAGCCGCTGCGCGATGCGGTCATTTATGAACTGCATATCGGCACATTCACGCCCGAGGGGACGTACGCTGCGGCGCAGGCAAAGCTCCCGCACCTGGTCCAGCTGGGCGTCACTCATTTGGAACTCATGCCGCTGGCGACGTTTCCAGGGCGGCGGGGGTGGGGATATGACGGGGTGGATCTGTACGCACCCTTTCCCGCCTACGGCACGCCGCCGCAGCTCGCCGCATTCGTGCAGGCGTGTCACGCACGGGGCATTGCCGTGCTGCTGGATGTGGTCTACAACCACCTGGGGCCGGATGGAAATTACCTGGCGCGGTATGGCCCCTATTTCACCGACCGGTATGGAACCGATTGGGGTGCGGCGATCAACTACGATGGGCCGCACAGCGATCCGGTGCGCCGCTTCGTCATCGACAATGCCTTGATGTGGCTGCGGGACTATGGATTCGACGGCCTGCGCCTCGATGCCGTCCACGCCATCTTCAGTTTCGACGCCGTGCATGTACTCGAAGAGCTGGCAACCGCCGTCCGGGAACTGGGGGCGAAGCTCGGGCGCAGCTTCGTGCTCATCGCCGAGAGCGATCTCAACGATCCGAAATTGGTGCGGCCGGCTTCTCAGGGCGGCTACGGGCTGGATGCGCACTGGGCCGACGATTTCCATCACGCGGTACACCGATTCTTCACGGGTGAGACCGACGGCTACTATGCGGATTTCCGCGGTCTCGAGGACGTGGCGGTTGCGCTGCGCGAGGGATACGTGTACCAGGGGCGGTATTCGCCGCATCGCGCGCGGCGGCACGGCCGGCCGCCGCAGGGTGTCGGCGCGGATCAGATCGTGGTGTGCGCGCAGAATCACGACCAGATCGGCAATCGCGCGCGGGGAGAGCGCCTCAGCATGATGCTGGGTGTGCCGCAGCTCAAGGCCATCGCGGCGCTGACCGTGCTGTCCCCCTTCGTGCCCTTGTTGTTTCAGGGCGAGGAATGGGGTGCGCGGACGCCCTTTCTCTATTTCACCGATCATGAGAATGCCGAACTGGGCCGGCTGGTTGCCGAGGGGCGCACCAAGGAATTCAGCCGCTTTCGCTGGCAGGGGGCGGTTCCGAACCCACAGGAGCTCGACACCTTCACCCGCTCCAAGCTTGACTGGTCCGAACTGTCGGAACCGCCGCACGGGGAGATTTACCAGTGGTATCGACGGCTCATTCATCTCCGGCACGACAGGCGCGGCGGGACGAAGGCCGCCGTGGACGTCGATCTCGAGGCAGGATACTTGAGGTTCGTCCTCGGCGACGTGCTCTGCGCGTTCAACTTTGCATCGACACCGCAGCGGGTGCGCACGCCGCAGGGTGAATGGGACCTGGCGCTCAGGTCCGATATGAAAGAGGCGGCATGGGCGGACGAAGCGCCGGCTCACGCGACGCTCATCTATCGGCGGCGCAGACAGCGCTCCCGCTAATGCCTCGGCGTGCGGCGCCTGATCTGCCGCGCTGAGGTGGTCTTCAGGGGTGAATTTGCGTGGGGAGGGTGCCGGTGGGGATCAGCATGCCTGGAAGGAAAATGCTTGCGCGTCGACGGCAACTCCGTGTACTTTGCGATGCAAAGCGTTCGGGGGGCGAGCATGACACACTTGAACCATGCGTTGGCGAAACTCATCGCCGCCGCGGCCGTGGCGCTGCTCGCGCAGCGTGCCGATGCCGGCGGTCCGTTCGGGATCGATCATGAGCTGGCGCTCGACCAGAATGGTATCTGGGCGCGCAAGTATCAGACGACGCTCGAGACCGGCGTGGTGGCTTTCGAGGTGGCCGGGAGTCTGTGGTTTGGGAACGACAACGAACTGGGTCACACGCTGTGGCAGACGGTCGACTCTTCGGTGATTTCCGGCGTGGGCGCCCAGCTGCTGAAATATGGATTCGGCCGCACCCGGCCCAGCCAAGGCAACGATCCCAATGCATGGTTCAAGGGGAGCCGCTACCAGAGTTTCCCGAGCGGCGAAGTCACTCTGCAGGCCAGTTTCGTGACGCCGTTCATCGCGAACTATGCGCGCCAAAATCCCTGGGTGTGGTCTCTGGAAATTCTGCCGCTGTACGACGCATTCGCACGCGTGAAGAGTCAGGCCCATTGGCAGTCGGATGTCATCGCGGGCTGGGCATTGGGTACTGCGGTCGGCTATTGGAGCACGACGCGAGCCACACCGATTTCCGTCGAGATTCTACCGCGCGGCTTGTCCGTGGGATTTTATAAGCGGTTTTAGAATTTGCATTGCAGAATGGGAGGCCCGTCCCTGCGTCATTGCGAGTGAATGTAAATGAGAATCAGTCTGCGACTGAGCGGTTTGGCAGTCGGTCTCTGGTCCTTCGGAAACCTGCCGGCCGCCTGGGCGCAAACGGATGAGATCCAGGTTTACGATGCCGAGATCGCCGCGCCCGGCACTTTCAATCTGACCTGGCACGATAATTTCATATCCAGCGGCAGCAGCACGCCGGGCTTTCCCGGCGCCATCGCGCCGGACAAGTCGCTCAACGGCGTGAGCGAATGGGCTTACGGCGCCGCCCCCTGGTTCGAGGCAGGGCTGTACTTTCCCTTGTATTCGATCACTCGCGACAACAGCGTTCTATACAATGGATTCAAACTGAGGGCTCTGTTCGTTTCCCCGGACGCGGCCAATCGAGGCGTTTTCTACGGCGTCAATTTCGAATTCAGCTTCAACACCGCGCATTGGAACGAGAGGCGCTACACATCGGAGATCCGTCCGATCATCGGCACTCACGTCGGACGCTTCGATTTCATTTTCAATCCCATCGTCGATAATTCCTACAGCGGATTTTCCCGCCTGGAATTCGTACCCGCGACCCGCGTAGCCATGAGGCTCTCGGGTACCTTCAAGCTGGCGCTCGAAGAGTACGACGACTTCGGCCGCGTCAGCCATTTTTCCCCGGCATCCAAGCAATCGCACCAATTGTTCTCGGTCATCGACATTCATACCCATAGGTTCGACATCGAAGCCGGATTCGGCGCCGGCCTGACCGCCGCTTCGGATCATCGGGTTTTAAAACTGATTTTGATGAAAGATTTTAGATGATTGATGGCGCCGAGGCGGCCGTGCCTGCGACGGTCCGCACCCGACGGCCGCATCGTCAGCGAGGATTCACGACGCGTCGGTCAACGCATCCTTTTGCCCGCGCCACCAGGCTGCCGTCAACAGATCCGCGTGGTGCTGCGTGAACACGGCGCCCAATGCCGGCGGTATGGAAAGGAAGGGCAGCCATTGCTCCGGGAACACGTCGTGCGGCCCGAAGTGAAACCAGGGCTCGGCGCTGGTTTCCTCTTCTTCGCAGGTTGCCTGAGGCAGGTCGCGAAACACGCAGTCAGACACGAGACAAATCTCGTCGTAGTCGTAGAAGATCACCCGGCCGTGACTGGTCACGCCGAAATTCTTCAGCAGCAGGTCGCCGGGAAACACGTCGCTTGCGGCGAGATCGCGCAGTGCGTTGCCGTAGTCGACGATGGCCGATTCGGCGGCGGCGGGATCGGCCTCGCGCAAGAATAAATTGAGCGGCCGCAGGCGGCGCTCGATGTAGCAGTGCTCGACGATCAAATCGTCGCCTTCGATGCGGCAGCTCTCGCGGGCCTCATTCAAGAGCTCATCGGCCAGGGCCGGCATGAAGCGTGCGCGCGGCAGGCGCAGGCGTTTGAACTCCTGGGCGTCGACCAGGCGGCCGGCGCGGTCATGCCGGAACACGAACTGGTAGCGCTCGATGACGTCTTCTCGCGTGCTGGTCTTGGGCGCGCCGAAGCGGTCGCGGATCACCTTGAAGACCAGA
>WNFQ01000187.1_pt1 | contig 52128 bp, 55 predicted proteins | sample 5400171 | NCBI WGS metagenome assembly WNFQ01 (sample SAMN13153356, study PRJNA577476) | soil metagenome | isolation source: 20 cm soil under Madrone tree | place: USA:California | collected 2016-06-14
CGCGGGCATCGCGGGTTTGACCGCCAGCGCGTCGAATACGGCGACGGAAGCGACGGCGTTTTCGACCATCACGGGTTCCACGACCGCTGCCAGCACCTATGACCTGTCGATCAACGGCGTGGCCATTTACAGCGGCACCGGCAACATTGCGGCGAACGCCACGGCTATCACCTTGACGGCGGCCCAGGTCGCGACGCAGATCAACCTGTACACCTCGGTGGACGGCGGCGTGACGGCATCGGTTGCCGCCGGCAAATTGACGCTCACCGCGGCCGATGGCAGCGACATCAAAGTGCAGCAGACGGTGGTCGGTGTGGCCAGCGGCACGGGTATCGATGCGAGCCTTGCCAGCACCAACGGCACGGTTGCGGGCACTCTCGCGGCCGGGCAGACCAACTACGGCAAGGTCACCTTGACGTCCAACAGCAACATCCTGTTGGGCGGCGGCACGGACCTTGGCGGCATTGGCCAGACCGCGGGGACGATCTCCTTGGGCACAGCCACCCTCGCCAACTCGAACGTGTTGACGGTTGCGGGCGCCAATTCGACCATCCAAGCGGTTGATTCGGCTCTCCAGTCGGTCAGTGCGCTGCAGAGTCAGTTGGGCGCGATCCAGAACCGGTTCACGTCGACGGTAGCGAACCTGCAGTCCACGGTGCAGAACCTGACGGCATCACGCAGCACCATTCAGGATGCGGACTTCGCGGCCGAAACGGCCAAGTTGACCCAGTCCAACGTGTTGCAGCAGGCGGGCATCTCGGTGTTGGCGCAGGCCAACCAGGCGCCGCAGCTGATCCTCAAGTTGTTGCAATAACGGTCGATAGAAGTTCAGTTGATTCGATAAACCAGGTCCGGGTGCGCAAGCACCCGGGCCTTGGTCGCAAGGAGAAGCGGTAGGTAGGGGACGAGCCCTAGCGGATTCGATCAGGTGTAAACATGGCCAGCGACGGAGTTCCGGTAAATCCACCGGTCACGCGCCTCGTGCAGGGAAGCCAGGCATCCATATCAGGTACGGTTCAAAAACGAACCGGCAATCCCTTGCCCGGCAGCGGCCAGGTCTTGCCGGCCCCAGCCGCGGCTCATCCGCAGGTCGACCCCGCGATCAAGCGCGGCGCCGCACTGAGCGCCAAGCAGGACGCCGACCTACAGGCGTTGATCGCTCATTTGAACAAGCATTTCAACGACTCGGGTCAGCCCATCCAATTTCGAGTCGATCCCAATTCGGACAGCAAGGTCATCCAGGAGATCAACCCGGCCACGGGCGAGGTCGTCGGCGAGTATTTGGCCGCCGAATTTCCCGCCCTGGCGCGCGGCTTGGGCGTGTCCGGGCTGGTGGTCGATAGTCACGCATAAATTTGGTACAGGGCTTGCTTCAGTACTGGCTTGACACGCCGATAAGTTGATCACGCCAACGTAGGACGCAAGCCCTTATGAGTTCAGTCGCATCATCCACTTCATCGACCGCCACGACGGTTATTTCCTCGCAAGGCATTGGCTCGGGACTCGATATCGCCAGCATCGTGAGTTCGCTCACGGAGGCCAAAGCGGGACCCGAAACCAATGCGCTGAATCGCAGCAAGACGGCGCTGACGGCACAGGTATCGGCCTTCGGCACGTTTAACAGTGCATTGGCCACCTTTCAGGCGACGTTGGCGACCTTGAAAGACCCGACCCAATTGGCCGGCCGTACCGCCACCGTGGGGGACTCGACCATCGCCACCGCCACGGCCACGGCCGCAGCGGTGCCGGGCCAGTACACGCTTCAGGTGCAAAATCTCGCCGCCGCGGCGAGCTTGAGTTCGCAGCCATTCGCGAGCGCGGATTCGACCGTTGGCACCGGCACCCTGACGATCAAAGTGGGCGCCCTGACCGCTTCGCTCAACCTTGACAGCACCAACAACACGCTCGCAGGGATCGCCGCTGCAATCAACAGCGGCACCGGCAATCCCGGCGTGACCGCGAGCATCATCACCACCACGGCGGGAGCGCGACTGGTGCTGGCCGGCACCCAGACGGGCGCCGCGAACGGCATCACCGTGACCCAATCCGGCGGCGACGGCGGACTTGCCGCCTTGGTCTACGATCCGGCCAATCCCACCGTGCCGCCATCGGGGCTCACGCAGACGCAGGCGGCCGTGGACGCCAATTTTTCCATCAACGGCTATCCGGCCACCAGCTCAGGCAACCAGGTGAGCACCGCCATCACGGGCGTGACCTTCAATCTTCTCAAAGCGACGGCCGCCGGCACGCCGACCACTCCCGCTGCATCGACCACCTTGACCGTCGGCAACGACACGGCGGGCGCCCAGACCTCCATCGGCACCTTCGTGACCGCGCTCAACGGTCTGCTCACCAGCATTCAAAGTCTCACCAGCTACGATCCTGCCACACAGACCGCCGGTCCGTTGTTGGGCAATGCGACCCTGCAATCGTTTCAGAACCAGTTGTCCAAGATCCTGGGGCAGGTCAACGCGGGTATTTCGAACGGTCCCAATTCGCTGGCGGCGATCGGCATCGGAGCCAACCCCCAGGGCACGTTCAGCAGCAATTCGGCGACCTTGGGCAATGCACTGACGGCGAATTTGAGCGCGGTGGGGAAATTGCTGAGCGGTCCGACGGGTATCGCCACCCAGCTCGACAAATTCGTCAGCCAGTACACCCAGGTCGGCGGGCTGCTGGATACGATCAGCAACAGCCTCAAATCCAGCCTGGCCGCCAACGCCAAGCAGTTGGCGGATCTGACGGCCCGGATGAAGGTGTATTCGGCCACGCTCACCGCGGAATACAACGCCATGGATGCGGCCGTTGCCCTGCTCAAGCAGACGCAAACGTATCTGACCCAGACATTCAACAGCGGTTCCACCGCGTCGGGCTCCGGCAGCACCTCGACCAGCACGGGCTTGGGCAGCGGCACCGTCAGCACCGGCCGCTAATAGAGACATTCACTCATGATGCATGCAAGAAACAGAGCGGCCCAATACGGCGTCGTGCGCAGCCACGGCCTGGTCGCCGATGCCAGTCCCACGCGTCTCGTCCAGATCATGTTCGAGCAGATCCTGTCGCAGCTCGCGACCGCCCAGGGCTGCATGCAGCGCATCAAGAACAATGTTCCGCTGAACGAAGTCACGCTGAAGCTGGCTGCCATGCGCAAGGCGATTCTGTTGATCGGACAGCTCAACCAGACGCTGGACATGGAGCGCGGCGGGAAGATCGCCGAAAATTTACGCGCGCTGTACGAGTACATGCTGGTCCGATTGACCATCGCGAACGCCAACAACGACACCGCCATCGTCGAGGAAGTGTCCAGATTGGTGCGGAATATCAAGATCGGCTGGGATGGCATCGTGACGGATGCCACCTGATGAGCGGCGGCATCGACGACGCCCTGCGACGCGCCATGGAGATTTCGCTCGAGCTGGTTGCCATCGCGGAAGGCGGGGATGTGCGAGCCACGGCCCGTCTCGACGTTGAGCGCCGGCGGCTGCTAGACTCGTTGCGAAGCAGACCGACGGCAATCGATACCGACGAGAGGTTGTTGTTACAGAAAATTGCGCAATTGAACGATCAGGCCATTGGCCTGCTCGTTCATCGACGCCGCCGCACCGAGCGCGAAATCGACATGGTGGGTGTGGGCCGGCGCGCGGTCGCCGCCTATTCATCCACGCGATAGCCGTGCCGGGTGGTCTGCGGTCGTTGCCGCAGGGTGGGGTCCGTGCCTGAGTCTTTTCTTGGCGACGGTCTGATATTCGAGGACTTGCTGCCGCTGGCCTTTAGTCCCGGTCCCCCGGTCGAGGGCGCGGCCCTCGCCCGCATGAATACCGACAACCATCAGCTGCTGATCGCGGAAGCCTCGTTGGACGACGTGCGGGTGCACGAGGCGCTCAAGGACGAGTCTCCCGCGCTCGTACATGAACTGCAGCGGCTCGAGTTCAAGCTCAACATCCTGCTGCGCCTGACGGCCGAGCTGGCGGTTCGCAGCAGCACGCTGCCTCCGCCGCAACGGGTCCGCGTCTCGTCGGAGGGACTGGAGTGGTTCGGCGACATGGCGCCGGCGCTGCACGGCACCGGAGTGGTATCGGCGTACATCAACGCGGCCCTGCCCCAACCCTTGAAGGTTTTCTGCAACGTTGCCGGTGAACGCGTGGTGGATGGCCAGCGCGTCGCCCAACTGCTGTTCGTCGGTCTCTCCGACACGGTCGTGGACTCCTTGGAGAAGCTCATCTTTCGACACCACCGCCGATTGGTTGCCGGATCCCGCCTCGCGGCGCGCTAGCTGCTGTCGCGACGAAACGCTACAGCGATCACATTAGGCGACGTTTGCGATAAACCCCTACACGCCTTGCAGGGGTTTGCACGCTGCTTCTCGCTCAAGTTCGTCAGTAGTATCGCCTTCCAAACTGATATTGATTGAACAATGTCAATGAGTTAGCAGTTTTACTTAAGACGGAACACGAGATTTTGTCGACCCCGTCACAGTTTCAGCAGGGAAGGAGCCCCAAACCGTGCTCGATGCGAAAGTTATTGTGATCGAACCCTCAGATTTGCAGGCGCGAACCCTGGAGACATTGTTGAGGTTTTTGGACCTGCAGCCGGTGCATGTCCACGATGTGGCGGAGTTCCGGAAGTATCAGCAGTCCGAATCGCACGATTGGTTGGCGCTCATCGTCGGCAAACAGACCGTGGCGGAAGAGGGCCGGGAACTGGTTGCGGAATTGCGTTCGATGGCGCTGCCGCTGCCGGTGATTTATTTGAGCGCCGACGGGTTGCCGAAAATCGCGGAGAGCAGCGGCGATCTCGCGTGGTTCCATCTGGACTACCCGGTGAAACAGCGCCGGCTGTCGGCCGTTCTGGACCAGGCACAAAACATCCGCCGGGGCCACCCCACGCAACCGGGAGCGCATCGTTTCCGTCCCAGCGGCACCTCCCGCGCCATGCGTGCGGTGCATCGGTTGATCGAACAGGTCGCGCCGCATGACACCAACGTGCTGATCCTCGGCGAGTCCGGCACCGGCAAGGAGATGGTGGCGCGCCACATTCACGAGTTGTCCGGCCGTGCGGGCCATCCGTTCGTACCGGTCAATTGCGGCGCCATTCCCGCGGACCTGCTGGAAAGCGAATTGTTCGGACACGAGAAAGGCGCTTTCACGGGCGCATTGTCGACCCGGCTCGGGCGATTCGAGTTCGCCGAGGGGGGCACCCTGTTCCTCGACGAAATCGGCGATATGTCCCTGCAGATGCAGGTGAAGCTGCTGCGCGTGCTCCAGGAACGCACCTTTGAACGCGTGGGCAGCAACCGGACGCTCCGCTGCAACGTGCGGATCATCGCCGCGACGCATCGCGACCTGGACTCCGCCATCAGCGCGGGCCGCTTTCGCGAAGACCTGTACTACCGCTTGAACGTGTTCCCGATTCAGATGCCGCCGCTGCGGGAGCGGCTGGAAGATTTGCCCGTGCTGATCGAGCATCTCGTGCAGCGCCAGGAACAGATGGGGGGCCGGCACATCAAATTGGACAAGCAGGCCATGAACTGCCTGGCGCGCAATCCGTGGCCGGGCAACGTGCGCGAACTGTCGAATCTGCTCGAGCGGCTCGCGGTGCTGTATCCCCTGCAGGCGATCTCCGCGGAGGACTTGCCGGAGCGCTACCGCAGCCACGGAGCGGTGGCCTGGATCGGCAGCGGCGTGAGCGTGGTTCCGGCACAAGCCGCCGCCGCAACGATATCCACGACTGCATCCACGACCGCCACGGTATCCGCGGCGCAGGCCTGCGCGGTGACGGTGGCGTCAATTCGCGACTCCATCGACTCCATCGACTTCGTCGACAGCGACGCTCGCGTCGAGGTGCGCCAAGTCATCGAGGACGACGATGCAGCCGCCGTGGAAGCCGGCACGGCGGACGAGACCCTGCCGAACGGTGGGATCGACCTCAAGAATCATATGTCGGCCATCGAGATCGGCCTGATTCGCAAAGCGCTTCGCGATGCGGACGGCACGGTCGCCGGGGCGGCGCGCCTGCTCAACATACGGCGCACGACGCTCGTCGAAAAGCTTCGCAAATACCATCTCTCGGCCTGACAGTTTTTTGACGCTGCCCATCCTCGCAGCTCAGGGCTCGACGTAACCGATTGATCGATTGAGGAAATGCCGACAAGGCACGGAAGTTGCTCACTTCCGCGGTATGTCAGCGACACATCACGACGTGACGAGCGATCCGCGCGCCGATCTGCAGGCGGCCTTCCGCGCCTTCGGCTCGGTGTCCGAGCAATTGAGCGGCGCCTTCGATTCGCTGCGCGGCCAGGTTGCGCAGCTGCAGCGCGATTTGACGGAAGCGCATGCCGGCAACGAGCATTTGGCGGCGCGCATGTCGGCGCTGGTCAAGGGATTGCCCGGCGGCGTGCTGGTGCTCGATGCGCAGGGCACCGTTTTCGAGTGCAACCCCGCCGCCATCGAGTTGCTGACGGAACCGGTGCTGGGCGAGACCCTGTCGACGCTGCTCGAGCGCAGCGTGTCCTGCAGCGGCTCTTTGAGCGAACACATCGAATTGCGCAGCGGCCGCTTCGTCAACATGTCGCGCCGCGACCTCGCCGGTGGCGGCGAGGTGGTGTTGTTGACCGATGTCACCGAGTCGCACCTGATGCAGGTTTTCATGGCGCGGCAGCAGCGGCTCTTGACCATGGGCGAGCTGGCCGCGGGTCTGGCGCACCAAATCCGCACTCCGCTGGCCACCGCCTTGCTGTACGCGTCGCAAATGACCTTGCCGGACCGGACGAGCGCGGATCTGCGCCGGTGCGGCGAAAAGACCATCGACAGCCTCAAGCAACTCGACCGGCTCGTCAACGACATGCTGTCGTTCGCGCAGGGCGGAGCGGCACGCGAACTCGTGAGCGTGAGCGCGCTGCTCGAGCAGGTCGCGCAGTGGCTGCGTCCCGCATTGCGCGGCGGCATCCGTCTGACCATTCGCACCCAGGCGCCGGATTTGACGCTACGCGCCAATGCGCCGTCGCTGGTGTCGGCGATACTGAACCTTGCGACGAATGCCCTGCAGGCGGCCACGGCCGATCTGAATCTCGAGTTGCTGGCCCGGCGATCCGAGAGCGGCGGCGCGCAAATCGTGGTCAGCGACAACGGGCCCGGCATCCCGGCGGCCATTCGCGAACGCATTTTCGAACCGTTCTTCACGACGCGGACCCGCGGCAACGGCATCGGTCTGTCGATCGTAAGGTCCGTCGTCGAGGCGCATCGGGGTAGCGTGCGCCTGGCCGAGTCGATCGCCGGCGCCACCTTCATCATAGATTTACCAGTCGAGGAAGCTGCATGAGCACAGTCAATGTTTCGGTTCTAGTGGTTGAAGACGATGCCCCGCTGCGCGAGGCGTTGATCGACACGCTGCGGGCCGCCGGCATGCCGGCGCTGGCGGCCGCGGACGCGGATGAAGCCCTGCGATTGCTCGAGACGGAGGACGTCGCCTTCGTCATCTCCGACGTACAGATGCCGGGCACCAACGGATACCAGCTTCTGACGTCCATCAAGAGGCTGAGACCCGACCTGCCGGTCATCCTGATGACGGCCTATGGCACCGTGGCGCAGGCCGTGGCGGCAATGCGCGACGGCGCGACGGATTACATCGTCAAACCCTTCGACGCCCAGGCGCTCATCGAGATGGCGAGGCGTCAGATGGCGGCACGGTTCATCAGCAACGAATTGATTGCGGTGGATCCGGAATCGAAGCGTCTGGCATCGCTGGCCCGCAAGATCGCCGAAACCGACGCCACCGTGCTCATCACCGGTGAAAGCGGCACGGGCAAGGAAGTGTATGCGCGCTTCATCCGCGATCACTCGGCGCGCGCCGACAAACCGTTCGTGGCGATCAATTGCGCCGCCATCCCGGAAAACATGCTGGAAGCCACTCTGTTCGGCTACGAGAAGGGCGCATTCACCGGCGCCCTGGGCGCTCACGCGGGAAAATTCGAACAGGCGCAGCACGGAACGCTGTTGCTGGACGAAATCTCCGAGATGGACCTCGGCCTGCAGGCGAAAATCCTGCGCGTCTTGCAGGAGCGCGAGGTCGAGCGCCTCGGCAGCAGCAAAACCATCCATCTCGATGTGCGGTTGATCGCCACGTCGAACCGAAATTTGGCGGAAGAGGCGAGTGCGGGACGCTTTCGCGCGGATCTCTACTACAGGCTCAACGTCATGTCGCTGCGTCTGCCCGCCTTGCGCGAGCGCCGCGGGGATATTCTGCCGCTGGCGCACCGTGCAATTCAGGCGTGTGCGCGCGGCAGCGAGGCGGCCCTGGCGCTGTCGCCGGACGCCGAGCGAAGACTGCTGCGGCACGATTGGCCGGGCAACGCACGCGAACTCACGAATATCGTGCAGCGCGCCGCATGGCTCGCCGTCGGCGGTCTCATCAATTCCGCGGACCTCGATATCAACACCGCGGCGGATGCCGTCGCGCAGCCGGCGGCACCGGCTGCGGCGCAGGAGGTCGGCTTGGATCACGATTTGAAGGAGCGCGAGCGTGAATTGATCTTCGCCACCCTGCGGGTCACCGGCGGCAGCCGCAAGCTGGCGGCCGAACGGCTCGGCATCAGTCCGCGGACGCTGCGCCACAAGCTGCAGCAGCTCAAGGCGGCCGGCATCAGCGTTCCGCGCCTCCCCGATTCCCAGTTCGCGACGGCCTGATCGCCATGAGCAGCATGCAAATTCAACAGGTACTTTCCGAGATGCGCGCACTGCAGGCGCGCGCCTCCGGCATCGCGCCCGAGCCGGCGGCGCTGGTCTCGCAGCCCTCGGATTTCGCGCATCTCCTGAAGACGTCGATCGATGGCGTCGCGACCATGCAGAACCAGGCCACTGCGCTCGCAAATGCCTACGAAGCCGGCGACAAGAGCGTGGATCTCACGCGGGTCATGCTCGAAGTGCAAAAGGCGGGGCTGGCGTTTCATGCCATGACCGAGGTTCGCAACAAGCTGGTCGATGCCTACACCCAAGTCATGAACATGTCGGTCTGAAGGAAACGAGGTTTAATCCATGGCCGACATAGTTCCTTCTTCTCCTTCTCCTCCCCGCGGCTTGCTCGAGACCATCCCCGGCTTGAAGCAGGTGGGCTTGCTCGCGGGCGTCGCGGCGGCGGTCGCCGCGGCGATCTGGCTGGTCATTTGGTCGCAGGGCCAGAACTACACGGTTCTCTACGGCCAACTCTCGGAGCGTGAGAGCGGGCAGGTCATGGATGCCCTCACCGCGGCCGGAATCGATTTCAAGCTCAACCCTTCAGGCGCGGTGTCGGTCCCGGAAACCAAGGTCCAGGAGGCGCGCATCCGGCTGGCGAGCCAGGGGCTGCCGCAGAGCGATTCGATGGGCATCGAGATGATTCAAAAAGAGTCCCCGTTGGGCACGAGTTCCATGATGGAAACGGCGCGCTATCAGTCGGTGCTCGAAACCGAACTGGCGCGCACCATCATCAAGGTCCAAGGCGTGCAGAGCGCGCGCGTGCATTTGGCATTGCCGAAGCCGTCGGTGTTCCTGCGCGATGCACGCAAGGCCACCGCATCGGTCATGTTGCAGCTCTATCCTGGCCGGCGCCTCGAGCCCGGACAGGTCGCGGCCATCGTGCATCTGGTCGCCTCGAGCGTGTCGGAGCTCGGAGCCGGCGACGTCACCCTGGTGGACCAGGCGGGATCCCTGCTCAATTCGCCGGACGAGAGCGCCGAGGCCGCGGCATCGAGCAGGGCGTTCGAATACACGCGCAAGCTCGAGGAAAGCTATCAGCGGCGGATCATCGATCTCTTGGAGCCCATCGTCGGCCCCGGCCGCGTGCGCGCGACCGTCACCGCCGACCTCGACTTCACGCAGACCGAGGAGACGCGCGAGAACTACGATCCGCAGAAGACCGCGGTGCGCAGCGAGCAAACCAGCAGCGACGTGCGCAAGAACAGCGACGGCGCGGAGGGCATCCCCGGCGCTCTCAGCAATCAGCCGCCGGGCACGTCCGGCGCTCCCGTGCTTCCCGGCGCCGCGCCGACGCCCGGATCGCCGGGCAACGGGCAAGGGGGAGCGACCACCACCGGACCGACTTCGAACTCGCAGCGCAGCACGCGCAACTTCGAAGTGGACCGCACCCTCTCCTATATCAAGCAGGCATCCGGCAACTTGAAGCGCCTCAGCGTCGGAGTCGTGTTCGACGACTGGCAGAAGATGGGCGCCGACGGCAAGATCGTCAATTCACCGATGAGCGATACCGACATCAAGCGCTTCACGCAGCTCGTGCGTGAATCCATCGGCCTCAAGGATGAACGCGGCGACAAGCTCGACGTCATCAATCAGGCATTCAAGACCAATCCTCCCATTCCCGCCGTCGAAGGTCTGCCGCTGTGGCAAACGCCCTGGGTCACCCAACTCGCGAAGCAGATCGTGGGTGTCGTTCTGGTGCTGCTCGTCGCGCTGCTGGTGCTGCGGCCGTTGATGAAATCACTGACCAAGGCGCCGGCCCGGCTGGGGTCCCGCTCCGAAGCCGGTGATCTCGCGGGCGACAAAGTCAGCCTGTCCGGCAAGGCGGAGCACGCGATCAAGCTCAATCCCAGTTTTGAGCAGCAGATCGCTGCGGCCAGGACACTGGTCGGGCAGGATCCGAAACGTGCCGCGCAAGTGGTGAAGGATTGGGTCGCTGCCGATGGCTAAACCGCAAGAGCTCGATGGTACGCAGCGGGCCGCTATTTTGCTGATGAGTCTGGGCGAGCAGGACGCGGCCAGTCTGCTCAAGCAGCTCGACGCAAAGGATGTGCAGAGGCTGGGCTTGGCCATGGCCGAGCTGAAAGAAGTTTCCCGGGATCAGATGACCTCGGTGCTCGACAAATTCATCGGCATCGTGGACGGGAAGGCCGACATTGCGTCGGGCTCGCAGGATTACGTGCGGCGCGTTCTGACCCAGGCCGTCGGCAAGCAGAAAACCGAGCTGCTGCTCGATCGCGTATCCAACGGCCAGACCGGCCAGGGCATCGAAGCGCTGAAATGGATGGACGCGAAGGCCGTGGCGCAGATCATCAGCGGCGAGCACCCACAGATCGCCGCCATCGTGCTGTCGCACCTGGAGCCTGAACAATCGGCAACCATACTGCCGCTGCTCACCCAAGAGATGCGCACCGACGTGTTGATGAGAATCGCATTGCTCAACGAAGTGCCTCAGTCGGCGCTGACGGAGCTCGATCAGCTGGTCGAGAAACAGGCGAACGCCGCGCCCCCGGCGGTGCTGCGGCGGATCGGCGGCGCGCGCACGGTAGCGAACATTCTGAACGCCATGGAAAGGGACAAGAGCAGCGATGAGCTCGGCTTGATCGAGCAGGCCGACGGCGAGATGCATCAGCAGATCAAGGACCTGCTGTTCGTTTTCGACAACCTCCTGGACGTGGACGACCGCGGCATACAGACGCTGCTGCGCGAGGTCGGATCCGACACCCTGGCCGTGGCCCTGCGCGGTGCGGAACCCGAGGTGCAGGACAAGATATTGAAGAACATGTCGAAGCGTGCCGCCGAAATTCTCAAGGACGACATGGAAGCTCGCGGTCCGGTGAAACTCGCGGACGTCGAAGCCGCACAGAAGGAAATCATCGTGATCGCACAGCGTCTGGCCGAGGAAGGCACCATCAGTTTGGGCGGGAAGGGAGCGGCTGAGTTTGTCTAACGCACAGCCCAAAGCCGCAACCGGCGTCGCGGTGTGGGCGGCACCGGATATGAATGATCCTGCGAAGCTCCAAAAGCCTCCGACGGTCAGCGGACTTGCCGACCTGCAGGCGGAGGCCCATGCCGAGGCGTTTGCACAGGGCCTTGCAGAAGGGCGCGAAGCCGGACGCGGCGAAGTGCGGGCGCAGGTCGAGAGATTGGCGGGGATGTTCTATGACCTCGCAAAGCCGTTCGAAGCCTTGAACGCGGAGGTGGAGCGTGAGCTCCTGACTCTCGCAATGGCGTTGGCGCGCCAGATCGTGCGGCGCGAATTGAAGACCGACCCCACGCAGATCATCGGCATCATCCGCGACGCCATCGCCGCGCTGCCGGTGGCGGCGCGTGAAGTGCGTGTCCATCTTCATCCCGAAGATGCGTCCGTCGTGCGTCAGAATCTCGCGCCCACCGAAAGCGAGCGTGCCTGGACCATCGTCGAGGATCCCGTCATGGCGCGCGGCGGATGTCAGATCACCACCACCACTTCACGCATCGATGCGCGCCTGGAAACCCGGCTGGCCGCAATCCTGAGCGAACTCATGGGGACAGAACGGCAGACGTCGCACCTCCGGGGCGGCGCGCCATGAACGCCGCCACCACTCATCTCGATCCCAACGTCTGGGCGGCCTCCCTGGCACAGGCGCGCGAGCGCATGACGCATGCCCGCGACTTCGTCGTGGAAGGCACCTTGAGCCGCATGGTGGGAATGACCTTGGAAGCCGTTGGATGCGAAGCTGCGGTCGGAGGCCGTTGCCTGGTCGACACCGCCGAGGGCAGGCAGATCGAAGCCGAGGTGGTCGGATTCTCCGGCGAAAAGCTTTTTCTGATGCCGACCGGGGATATTCGCGGCATCATGCCCGGCGCCCGCGTGATTCCCACGCACAGCGTGAGCGAGGTGGCGGTCGGCGACGCGCTACTGGGCCGGGTGCTGGACGGCGCGGGGCGTCCCCTCGACGGCCTCGGCGAATTGCAGTGCACGGATCGCATTTCCCTGACCGGACAACCCATGAATCCGCTGATGCGGCGCCCCATTCGGGAGCCGCTCGATGTGGGCGTGCGCTCGATCAACGCGCTGCTCGCCGTCGGCGGCGGCCAGCGCATCGGGTTGTTCGCCGGGTCCGGCGTGGGCAAGTCGGTGCTGCTCGGGATGATGACGCGCTACACGAAAGCGGACGTGACCGTCGTCGGGCTGATCGGCGAGCGCGGGCGCGAAGTGCAGGATTTCGTCAGCAATACCTTGGGGCCGGACGGCATGCGGCGCGCCGTGGTGGTCGCCACGCCCGCCGACAACACGCCGCTGATGCGGCTGCACGGCGCGTGGCTCGCGACCGCGATCGCGGAATACTTCCGCGACCGCGGCTTGAGGGTGCTGTTGCTGCTCGACTCCTTGACGCGATTCGCGCAGGCGCAGCGCGAAATCGCGCTGGCGATCGGCGAGCCGCCGGCAACCAAGGGCTATCCGCCTTCGGTCTTCGCACGGCTGCCGCAGCTGGTTGAACGCGCCGGCAACAGCGATCGCGGGGTCGGGTCGATCACGGCATTTTATACGGTGCTCGCGGAAGGCGATGACCAGAACGATCCGATCGCCGACGCGGCGCGTGCCATCCTCGACGGCCACATCGTCCTGTCGCGCCGCCTGGCCGAGAGCGGGTTGTACCCCGCCATCGACGTCGAAGCCTCCATCAGCCGCGCCATGCATCAGATCTCCACCCGGGATCAGCTCGATCTCGCGACGCGCTTCAGGCAGGTGTACTCGACGTATCAGCAGAACCGCGATCTCATCGCCGTGGGCGCCTATCGCCGCGGTTCCGACCCGCGCGTCGACCTGGCGGTGGATCAGTGGCCCAAAATCCTCGATTTCCTGCGCCAGGACATGTATGAGCCCGTCGGAATCGAGCGAAGTTATGCGGATCTGCAGCAACTCGTGACGCAGTTCTCGGCGCCGGGAACGGCAACGGTCCGATAGTGCGTTGCCCATGAAGAGATCAAAGCGGTTTGAACCGATTCGGGACATCGCCTCCACGTCCGCGACTGATCTCAGCCGCGCGATGGGCGAGGCAGGCCGCCGTGTCGCCGATCTGGAGCGGCAGCTCGAACAGCTGAAGACCTATCGCGACGAGTACGTCAAGAATTCCATCCAAGACGACGGCACGATGGACGCGGTCAAACTCCAGAATTATCGTTCGTTCCTGGGACGCCTCGGCGATGCCATCAGGCAGCAGCTGACGCTGCTCGACCATGCGCGCGCCGAGTTCGAAAACCGGCGGCTCGAATGGAGCGCGAAGCGCATCGAGGCCGAATCGCTCGGCCGGGCGATAGATCGTTTCCGCAGCGAGGAACTGCGCGACGCCGAACGGCGTGAGCAACGCGACGGGGACGACGCGGCCATGCGGATTTCGATCGCTCATGCCGAGGCCGGCGAGCGTTAGGAGCCTGTCTGAGTATTTCGCTCACGCGAAATACTCAGACAGGCTCCAGCCAGGCTTCTTGCGCAAAGCGCGTATCATTCGTTCCCGTCGCGGTTGCGGCAGAGGTCGAATGTGGACGCGAAGATCGGCGAACCCATCGTAGTACCGCATCGCGAGCTCGCGGCGGACCTGTTGCGCGCCGTGATCGAATCATTCGTGCTGCGCGAGGGGACGGACTACGGCGAGAAGGAATATTCGCTCGACGAGAAGGTGGCCCGGGTGATCCGTCAACTGGAACGCGGCGAAGCGCAAATCGTCTTCGATCCGGACACCGAGAGCGTGGATATCGCAGTTCGCCGAGCAGGTCCGCGCCCCACCCCGGGATAGCCGCGCGCGATTGGAGACTGGCTCCTTGGCATGCTGCTTGCAGTTTCACTCTTCATGCGTACCGCGCCCTTCATCCAAACATCCGTCCAGCCCTCGGTCGGCTCCTCAACCGCAGCCGGGGCTGACAAGACCGCCAATGCCGGCGGCGCCCAATCGGCCTTTGCCGGCGCCTTGAATGCTGCCGACGCCAGGCCAAACCGTCGATCAGGGGCTTCGAAACAATCGGATGACGGCGTATCCGGCGGAAACTTGCCGCCCGCCGGCAAACAATCGCCGCCGGTCCCGGCGCCGCCGGCGGCCGCCGCCGCTGCAGTCCCCCGTCATGCCAACGGCAGTTCATCCGCCGGCCGGCCTCGCACGGAGCGCGGCAAGGAGAAGGGCTCGACTCCCGCTGAGAACCCGCTGGCCGCCCAAGCTGCAGCAGCCGCATCTGCCGCATCTGCATCTGGAGCAGCCGTATCTGCAGCACCGGTATCTGTAGCCGCAGCGGCAACGCCCAAGGCGCCGGCGTCTCCGCAAGGCCGCATCCGGTCGCGCTGCGTCCCACGGCGAAGGCCATGGGGCGGGCGGCACCCGCCACGGACTCCGGCAAGGCCCCAGCCAATGGCGCAGAAGCCGATTCCACCGGGGCGGCATCGGTTTCAGCGGGCGACCCCTCGCCCGCGAACGACGGACCCAAAGTGCCTGTGCCCACCGGTAGCGGAGCGCAGGACGCCTCGGTCACGGCCGCGGCGGCCGCCGCCGCAGTCGCGGGCACACCTCAACCCGCAGTCACTGGAGGGTCCAAGGGCGACAATTCACATGACTCCGACGCGCCGTTGAGCGCGCTGGGAGCTGGAGCCGAGGCGGCAGCCGCCGCATCGCCGCCGCCGGGGCCATCGGAAATGCGCACTGCCGCGGGTCCTCTCATCGCCCCGAATGCGGCGGATGCGCCGATGGCCGTCGATACCGGCAAACATGTGCATGCCGGATTCGATCTTGCGGCATTGACCGGGGGCGCCACCGACGCCGCGGCGGGACTGTCGCAACTGAATGCGAACGCGTCGGTGGGGGCGGTCGCGGATGCGGCGCCTGCCCCCGTCTTGAGAGTCCATGCCAGCGTCGACAGCGCCGACTTCCCACAGGGGTTGTCGGACCGGGTCTCGTGGATGGTCGACAACGGCGTGAATGGCGCCAAACTGCAAGTCAATCCGCCGCAGCTCGGTCCCATCGAATTGCGCATCTCGGTGCAGGGCGACCACGCGCAGGTGTGGATGGTCACGCACAGCGCCGTCGCGCGGGATGCTCTGGAGTCGAGCTCGCCGAAACTTCGCGAGATGCTGAATGCTCAGGGCTTCGGGCAGGTAAGCGTCGACATCTCCCAGCGCTCCTTTCAAGATCGGTCCGCATATGCACCGCCTTATCTGCGCGAGTCGCATCTTGGCAGCGCCGCGACTGGGGCCGTGAATTCGACGACCTCGGTCTCGGCGCCGCGCTCCCTGCTCGGCGCGCTCGACGCTTACGCGTAGGAGCGCTGAGGAGTCTCAAATCGGGGTGCGCGACGTGTGATCCGCGGCGCCGTTTCGACGCTCGCCATCAGCGTTTTCCTCGGGAAATTCCGCTTGCGCGAAACCCTGCGTCGCAAAATGGATACGGTTGAGAGACCGGCGCAGTGAACATAACGTGCGCTCCCGTCGACTCCCGTTCACCCCAACTCAGTTCTTCGGAGATCCCTTGAGCGAAACCCACTTTGCCGGCCCCGCTGCACCCGTCAGACACTCTCTACAGTCATGCCTCCCTCTCCTCGCCCGACCGCTCGGTGGTCTGCGCACCCTTCGCAAGACTCTCGTCTTGAGCAGTGGTGCCCTCCTCGCCGGCGTGCTCGGCGCCGTGGCGCTGCCGGCGATGGCGCAGACCGATCTCGTGAACGCCACCGATGCAGCCGTCACCGCCACCACCACCACCGTGAGCAATTCCTCGGGATGCGGCAAGTCCGGCACCCATACGGGGCTCCAGACCTTGCACACCACCGACGGCCTCGGCCGCACGCGCACCTTCGTGGTCGACATCCCCTCGACGTATTCGGCGACGCATGCCTATGCCCTGGCCTTCGTGTTCCACGGCTACGGCGGCAATTCCAGCCAGAGCTACTCCTGGGGCCTGCAGAGCGCCACCGGCGCCGCGCAGAGCTCGATCTTCGTCTTCCCCGACGGCGTGCAGTACCTGAACTACGGCATCGGCTGGAACGACTCGAAGAACGGCTACGACATGCCGTTCTTCGACAACATGGTGCGCGCCATGGAATCCGCCCACTGCGTCAACACCACCCGCATCTTCGCGGCCGGCTTCTCCTGGGGCGGCGACTTCGTCGCGGCGCTGATCTGCGCGCGGCCCCACACGCTGCGCGCCGCCGCCGTCAATTCCGCCACAGACGAATACGGCAACCGCTCGAACTTCCTCACCTACATCAACCTGCCCTGCCCGACCAGCGCGGCGTATCCGCACACCCGCTTCGAGCACGCGGTCAACGGCGACGGTGCCTATCCGGCCCCGAATTTCGCCACCACGTCGAATCTGCTGAAGTACCTGCACCATTGCGGCACCACCTCGACCAGCGCGCATTCAAGCACCAACGTCATGAGCTGCGTCTCGCACAACAGCTGCACCAACCAGTTCATCGAGTGCTCCTTCAACTCGAGCATCGGTCACGCCCTGCCGCCCAACTGGGCTGCGGATACCTGGGGGTTCTTCAACAGCTTCCAGTAAAAGCCGCTGCGGCCCTTCAATGTCACGCAATTCAGCTGAGTCCGCCGCTGATGGAGATGACCTGACCGGTGATGTATCCGGCGTCGTTCGATGCGAGATAGCGCACCAGGCTGGCCACCTCCAGGGCGGTGCCGGCGCGCTTCATCGGGACCAGATTCGCGATCATGGCGGCATCGAACGCGGGGCTGCTCATGTCGGTGGAGATGATGCCCGGCGCGACCGCGTTGACCGTGATGCCGCGGCTCGCCACCTCGAGGCTCAACGCTTTGGTGGCGGCGTTGAGCGCTCCCTTGGCGGCGGCATAGTTGACCTGCCCCCGGTTCCCCACGAGTGCCGCGACCGAAGAGATGTTGATGATCCGGCCCCAGCGGGTCCGTATCATCGGCATCATCAGGGGCTGGGTGACGTTGTAGAACCCGGAGATCGCGACATCGATGACGCTGTGCCACTGCTGCGGACTCATGCCGGGAAACGCCGCGTCGTCATGGATGCCCGCATTGTTCACCAGGATCTGGACCGGCGCCTGTTGCAGCAGCGTGTCGAGCGCGGACCGCGTCGCCGCGGCATCGGTCACGTCGAAACAAACCACCCCGGCCTCGCCGCCGGCAGCGGTGATCTCGGCGGCCACGGCGTCCGCGGCGGCCCGGCCTCGACGCGCGTGCACATACACGAAGTGGCCGGCGGCACTCAGCTCCCTGCAGATGGCCGCGCCGATGCCGCCGCTGCCGCCGGTGACCAGCGCCCGCTTCGCCGTGTCGCTCGTCCGCCCCGTCGTTTCGTTCATCCGAACTCTCCGGCCGGCGCGAAGGACTTAAGGCCCGAGTCGAATACCACCGTTGCGCGGCCGGTCAGCAGCCGCGTCTCTTCCGACCGCAATTCGAATTCGTACAGAGCGGTGGTTGCATCGCCGGCCATGCGCACAGCATCGCAGATCAGATCGCCTTGCACATCATCGAGGCGCGACGCGTGGAACCGGACGTTACGCACCGCAGCGAGAAATCCGGCGGCCGGCGATCCGGGGGCCGGCGCTTCCGCCAAGGGGGCCCCATGGCCAAAGTCTGCACCGGTCGCTGCCTCGCGTGCCGCCGCATCGCCGCCGGCGACCAGCGCGCCATGCACGGCCATTGCCTGAGCTGCGTACTCTATGCCGCAGGCGATGCCGAGCCTTCCGAAGGCTCGAAGCGGATTGTCCGTATCGCGATGAGTACCGCTGCGGCAGCTGACGCGCTCGGCGCTCCAGGCAACGACTTCATCGAGCAGGCACATGCGTCCGTGATGGGGAATGCGGCTCTCGATCCACGCGCGGTTCAAACGCATGGTGCGACGTTCACGACGATGCTCGAGACATCCAGGTACTCGAGCACTGTCCGGCCGGCATCTGCGCGGGCGAGATGCGACAGCAGCGGCAGACAGCGGGCCGCGGGAATCGAGAGACGCAAGGATTCGAGCGCCGGGTCCGCCATGGTGACGGGCGGCTCGCCGCCGAGCGCCACCTCGATGCGCGCCGCCGAATGGGGTCGTCGGTCCGGCGTGAGCACCAGGGCGGCACCGAAGGCGTCGGGAACGGGACGTTTGGAGCGAATGGGTTCGGGGTATTCCGTGTCGTAGGCAACCAGCAACAGCGATTGGCCGTCCACCACCACCTGCGTCATGGCCTCGAGCAGACCCGCACAGAAACTGGCGTCGAATGCGCAAATGACGTTCGATTCGAGCTTTGCTCCGGTTGCGATGCTCCAGTACCCGGCCGCTGCGTTATGCACCGAATTCGAAAACCGCGTCGGTGAAACCTCACGGCCGGGGAGGGCAAGCGCCTGGCACAATTCATGGCAATTGTGGCCGTCGCCCCCCGAGGAGGAAAACACGCTGGCGAGTCCGGCGGGATCGATCTTCGCGCGTGACGAGGCCTCGAGCGCAACCGACAGTGCGAGTTTCACCACCCGGCCGGCGCGGCGGCGTTCGGTGGGCGGCAGCAGCGCCGGCGCCGTCAGCAGTGTCGCAGCGGGCGAATAGGGCTTGGTGCCCGACAGGACGGCCGCGGCCTCCTGCCAGTCGGCGAGCCCGGGCCCGAGCACTCCAATACCGCCGATGTAAGCAGAGAGCTTCATCCAGGAGCCTGTCCGGGTATTTCACGCGACGCCTCTGCGCGGCCGAAGATGAGACTGCAATTGGTGCCGCCGAATCCGAACGAATTGCTGAGTACATAAGACGCCGGCGAAGAGCTGTTTTCCCTCAGATAGTTTGCGGTGAGCATGGGGTCGATGCGCGTGGTGTTGACTCCGCCGGGCATGAACCCGCTCTGCAGGGTGATGGCGCTGATGACCGCCTCGAGCGCTCCCGCGGCGCCCAGCGTGTGGCCGGTCGCGCCCTTGGTGGAACTACCGGGCGTGGCCGCGCCGAATACGCTGGTGACGGCCTGGCTCTCGGATCGATCGTTGCTCGGCGTACCCGTGCCGTGCAGATTGATGTAATCGATGGCTTCGGCTTCCAGTCCGGCGGCGCGCAGCGCGGCCTGCATGGCCCGGCGTGCGCCATCTCCTTCTGGATGCGGCGCGGACATATGGTAGGCGTCGCTCGATTCACCGACGCCCAGCAGAAGAACCTCATCGCCGTTCAGAACTCCTCGCGGCGGCGCCAGCAGGGCAAAGGCAGCGGCTTCGCCGATCGAAAGTCCGTCGCGTGCCACATCGAACGGCCTGCAGGGCGATGCCGATGAAAGCTGCAGAGAGTGAAATCCATACAACGTCGTCAAGCACAAGGAATCCACGCCGCCCACCACCGCGGCGTCGATGAGGCCGGCTTCGATCATGCGTCGCGCGGATCCGAAGACTTTGGCGCTGGACGCGCACGCACAGGAAACGACCATGGCGGGCCCCTCGAGGCGCAGACGCCGCCGCAGGTAATCGGCGATCGAAAACGAGTTGTGTGTCGTGCTGTATTCGAAGCTTGCAGGCAGCGCGCCGCTGATGCGGTCGCGATTGCGGTACGCAAGTTCGGTCTGGAGGATGCCGGCGGTGCTGGTGCCGATGAAGACTCCGATTCGCCGTGCACCGCAGCGGCTCGCAGCTTGCCCAACAGCCTCCTCAAAGCCGTCTTGCCGCAGGGCCAGTTCCGCCAGGCGATTGTTGCGGCAATCGAAATGAGACAGCTCCGCCGGCAGCCGAACGGCATCGACACCGGGTACTTCGCCGATGTGCGTATCGATGTCAACCGTCTCGAAATTGCACCTCTTGAGGCCGCTGCGCCGTGCACGCAGCGACTCCAGCGTCGGCAGGGCACCCTGCCCGATGCAGCTGGTCGCCGTGAAGCTCTCGAGGAGCAAGGGCTTCATTGCTGGGCGGCGCGCAGTGTGACGGGAGACAGGCGAACGGCGCGCAGCCGGTCGAGCAGGCGCGGCAGCACGTCGAGAATCACCGGTCTACCCGTGGCGCCGAGCGCGGCATTGCCATCATGCAGAAGGAGGATGTCCCCGCCGCCGAGGGCGTGCGCCAGGCGCCGATAGACGACATCCGCATTGCCGTTGATCGTATCGAAGCCGCGCCGGGTCCAACTGGCGAGTCGCAGACTCAAGCTTTCGAGCACCGGATCCAGAAAGGGATTGCGAAGGCCGGCAGGCGCACGGAAGAAACGCGGAGTGCTGCCGGTGATCCGCGAAATGCCGTCCTGTGCCCTCGCGATTTCATCTCTCATGCCCCGCGGACCCAGCAGCGAGAAATTATGGCGGTGCCGCTGGCTGTGATTTTCGACGGCGTGGCCGCGCCGCACGATCTCCCGGGCAATGTCGGCGTAGCGCTCGACACGCTCCCCGACGCAGAAAAACGTAGCCTGCGCACCGTGCTTCGCCAGCAGATCGAGGACCTGCGGGGTCACGGCGGGATCGGGGCCGTCATCGATGGTGAGCGCCACTTCGCCGCGCGCAGCGCTGGCAGCCGGAAGGCGGATCCAATTCGGACCCAGCAGCCGGCTTCTCGGCAACAGACCGGCGGCGGCCAGGACCGCGTGGTTCGCGGCGACGGCGCCGATGGCCCATGGCCAATTCCTCGGGTAAGTCAACACGGCGGCGGCCGCGCCCAGATGGATCGCGGCGGAAGCGGATAGGACGGGCGAGGGCAGCAGCCGCCGATAGCCTTTGCCGTTTCGATTCACGCAAACCTCGAGTCCAAAAAGTTCTCCCAGAGCACTGTCCACGTTTTTAAGTCATGGCCGCCGGGCACGACATCGACCGCACCCACGGGCAGCGCCTGCGCCATCAGGCGGTGCGCGTCTGAAAAACGGTCCTCACGACCATACCCTAAATATAAAGGCGGGGAGTACCGGGGCCCGTCTGCTCGCCGGGCGAGCGGATGCTGTGCTTGAATGAAGCGCCACACCCGGCGTTCTTCGTCCGATTCCTGAGCGGGGCCGGCCGCCCATGCCGCGAGCCCGGGGGCTGCGGCGATCTCGCGGGTGAGCATTCGGTTTCCGAGATAGGGCGCGAGCAGGCACAGTCCGTCCAAATCGCCGGGATTGGACACCGCGTAGTCCAAAGCGATGAACCCGCCGAGTGAAATGCCCGCCATCCAGATCGATCGATATCCCATGGCGCGCGCCGGCAGCACGATTTCGTGCTTCAACCGCTCGAGCGGGCGCCGGTCGCCGAGGTAACCCAGCTCGACATCGACGAACGCGACATCGATCGGCAGCGCACGCTCGCGCACCCGCGAATCGAAACCGGCCGCTGACAGGTCCGCCGCGGCGTGATAGGCGCCGGGCAGGCAAACGATGCAGGTCGGCGCCCTGGCGCCGGATTCCGCGTTCCGCACCAGGCTACGCATCGGCGATGGCCGGCGGCGCGCGCCAAGTCAGCAGTGCGGAGAACAGCAAAGCCAGGAATGCACCGGGCGCCACCGTCGTTCCGAGAGCCACCAGCACCGGCACCTGCGAGAACGACAACAGCCCAAAACCGATCACCGTGCTGACATTGGCTATGGCCAACGAGGCCAGGGTCAGCGCCGAGTTCTCGGCGCCCTGCGCCGCCGCTGCGCCGTCGAAGAACAATGCGTAGTTCGAGCCGACGGCGACGATGAGCAGCATTCCCACCAGGTGCAGTATCGTCAGTTGCTGTCCGGCCAGGGCCAGCCCGGCGGCGACGGCAAGCACCGCCAGACCCAAGGGTGCAAGCAGGCGCGCCACCCGCGGCACCGAGCGCAGCGTGGCCAGCAGCAGCAACGCGATGAGGACGAAGCCGCACGCGGACAGGCGGATCGCCTCCTGCAGGTAGCCGGCATACAGAGCGTCGGTCTCGAGCTTCAAATCGAGAATCTGGGTATTGGGCAGCTTGGCTGCGGCAAGTTCGGCAGCGACGCGCGCGACGTCGACATCCGGCGCTGCGCCGTCCGCGCCATGCAGCGGCAGCAGCGCGCTCCAGTGATCGGACTGGTGCAGGATCAAGGCATTGAACCCTGCGGCAAGCGAGGTGCCGCGCAGGTCATCCGGCGTCATGAGCGCGGCCTGGCGTGCGGCGGCGACGTCTTCGACAAAGGGCGTCAACTGCCCGAGGTCCAACCCCAAGTCCGCCACGGCGGCCTTGAGGTTATCGCGCAGCGTCCGCGCGTCCGGCAGTGCGCTGCGGCGAGCCTCCTGCGTGGCGAGGCTGGGCAGGTAATTGGCCGGGCTGTCGACCTCGCCGATGATCCCGGCATCGGCGAGAGTCTCGAGCGCGGTCTGCGCACGCTCCGCACCGCGCAACACTTCTTCCAAACCGCCGCCCTCGACGATCACGACGTCGAGTACGTTGGCGGAACCGAGATCGGCCCGCAAGGTCGCGTCGTAGCGCAGGTCTTGCGGGGACACCGGGCTCAGGCGCGACAGCTCGCGATTCCACAGGGTGTCGTGATGACGGTACAGCACGAGCATCGCGATGATCGCGGCCGCGCAGGCCGCGTACTTGAGACCCGAGCCGCCGCGGCGGCAGACGGATTCGCGCACCCGGCCGATCCGCAATCCCAAGGCCGATACGTCGCCGATGCGGAATCCGCGCGGCAGCAGTTCGGGCAGCACGAAACGCGTCACCATGGCGGCGGCAATCAAGCCGGTGATCGAATACAAGCCGAGCTGTGCAAGCCCCGGAAACCCCGAGGGCAGCAACGAAGCAAAGCCGCACACCGATGTGAGCATGCCGAGACGGACCGTCGGCCAGAGCCGCCGCCGCCACTCATCCCCCGGCGGACCGGCCGCGCCACGGTGCAACGATTGAATGAAAAAATAGATCGAATAGTCCACGGACTCGCCGATCAACGTGATTCCGAATCCGAGGGTGATGCCATGCACGGCGCCGAATCCGAGCGCGACCGCGGCGACGCCCGCCAGCGCGCCCGTGGCCACCGGCAGCAATCCCAGGCCCAGGGCGAACGGCGACCGATAAACCGCCAGCAGAACGGCGACCACGAGAATGCCGCTGAGGATGGACAACCGCATCGCGGCTCGTTTGATCTTGGCGCGCGCCGCAACCGCGAAGACGCCGGGACCGCTCAGCTTCAATTGCACGGCCGAGGACTTCTCCGCCGACGGCTCCGCGGCCGCCGGCTGCGCTTCGGCCACGCTCGCGCTGAAGGCGCCGCGGATTGCCTCCAAATCGCGCTCCTGGGCATCGGTGTCGGAACCCGACGCCGCGGTTTGCGCCACCAGCAGGGTGCGCGCGCCATCCGCCGAAACCCAGACCCCGTGCTGCGTACGGGGACTTCTGGTGCGGGATAGCTGGTCGATGATCCGCAGCATCTCGCCGGTGGGGTCGTGCGGCACCAGGGACTTCAGCAGGAGCCCGGCCGGCGATGCCAGGCTTTCGATGGTTTCCTCGATGGCGTCTTTCAGGCCGGCCGCGGTGAAGCGCCTTGCATCGACGGCATTGCTCAAGAGGTAGCGATGCGCGAACAGGAAATCGCGGTCGCGTGACGCGGTGAGCGCCTCGCCGTTCTCCACATTGGAAAAAGCGGCATCGTTGCGCAAACGGCGCGCCATGGCGAGCGACACGCGCGCACGCGTCTCCGGGTCGCCGCCTTCCAGCGCGATCAGCAACAGGCGCGATGCGGGTCCGTCGCGCAGCTGATCCACCATCAGCTTCTGCAGATGAGTCGGCTTTGCCGGCATGAACGCGGAAAGATCGTTGATGTAATGAGTGTGGGCAACCACCCAAAGCGCCGCCGCGATGCCGACCAGCCACGAAGAGATGATCCAGGATCTGCGGGTGTTCATCGGCCGGAATGCGCGCGCAGGGTCATCAGTGAACGGTCGCCGTCGGGCTGCAGAATCTCCACCCTGGACAGTTCATCCCTCGAGCCGTCGATCCGAATCCGCGCCACGGTCTTCGCGAGTTGCGCGTCCCGCGGCGTAAGATCGAGCGTCCAGCGCAACTCGCTCCCGGTGAACTCCACCCGGAAGAGCTTCTCGAGGGCCGCTCGATCCCCCGCCAGTGTCGCGCGAATGCTTTCGATGAACGGCAGGAGCTGCGGGTATGCCTTCAAGTCCAGCACATGGCTGCGCCGGCCGCGCTGCACCGTCACCACCTCTCCATCCACCGACAGGGTTTCCGGACGCGGTTCGATCGTGCGCTTTTCCAGCCGGTTGGGGGCGTCGTAAGTCAATTCGCCGTAGGATTCCACCGGCCGCTTCAGCATGGACAGGAACTTCTGCTCGACGAAACTGACCTGACCGTGGCGCCGCAGCGCCAGGGAGTGCATGACTTCGTCCAGCGCGTCGGTCCCGCCGGCCGCTGCGCCAGGCGCCGCGGCGCCGGCTGCCGCAACGCACGCCAACAGCGAGACGCAAACGCCGAGCACCGGCCGTTTCATGCCGCGGTCGCGCGCGGGCGCGAGTGCTTGGGCTCTTGCCAAAAATCGAAGAAATTGAACCAGTCGTAAGGATCGCTTCGGCAATATTTGTCCAACAACGCGGCATAACGTTCGACCGCGGCGCGCACGGCTTCATCGCGGGTCATGAGTGAACTCGTGGAGAAGTCCGCAATCGGTTCGAATACCACGTGATAGTGATTGGCGCCGCGATACAGACCCGCCATGAAGATGACCGAGCGGCGCAAAATGGCGGCAGCGCGCATCGGCCCGGTGGGCAGGTAGGCGCGCTCGCCCAGGATGGAGACCGCGTGCACCTGCTCCTCACCCAAGGTGCGGTCGCTCAAGAGGCCGACAAAGGCGCCGCGATCGAGCCGTTCGGCCACCTTCAGCATGGCGTCGAGGTGGCCCAGCGAGATGACATCCGGCGTCAGCGCGGGATTGATGGCGGCGAGGATGGAGTTGATCTTGCGGGCATTGTCCTCGTACATGGCCATCGACACCTGAAGCCCGGGCCTGCGGCGTCCGATGCTGCCGATGACTTCGAAACTGCCCAGGTGCGCGCCCATCAGGAAGGCGCCCGTGCCACGCTCGGCCTGCTCGCGCATCAGGGCTTCACCCTCGATGGTGATCCGGAATGCCTCGTACTTTTCGTTGAGGAGAAAGACGCGGTCGTGAATGGTGGTGGCGAAATACAGGATGTGTCTGAATCGATCGCGGGCACGCGGTTCCCGCCCCAAGGCACGCCTCAGATAGCGGCGGGAGTGGCGTCGCGCGCGCGGCGCGAACAGGAAAAAATACGTCGCTATGCCAGAGAGCGGAATGCGGCTCAGCTTTCTTCCCAGACGCATCGACAGGAGGGCCATGAACCGCAGCAGGGCGAGGCTGCCGCGTTCGCGGTAGCCGATCCATTCGGCGGACTTCGGCGCCGCCCCGGGCTTCGGCGCCGCCGCGGCGAAGTCCACCCGATCAACCGTCACGGCCGCCGTCTCCCGGCGCGCAGATGGCCGTCAGCATGCCGGAGGCGACCGCGCGGGTCGCGGAGCGGATGACGAAGCGGATCGTGGCATCGCCGGAGGCCGAATGTTCGAGCGTCAGAGCGTCCCCCGGCCGCACCGTTGCCAGGAATTTCGTAGATGCCACGCTCCACTGCGTCAGATCGACGGAGCGGGCGCGCCCGATTTCGTGGAGGGCCACATCCAGCAGCGCAGCGCCCGGCAGGATCGGGAATCCGGGGAAATGGCCGGCGAACGCCGCATGGTCTTCTGCAATCGGGAGTGCAGTGCAAACCGCGGCAGCCTTGGGGTTGCCCGCGATCGCTGCACAGCCGGTCTTCAGGTGCTGCGCCGCCAGCGCCTGCAGGGCGTGATGCGGCAGTTTGCCGGTGGCATTGCGCGGCAATCGATCGACCAGCAACAGCGGGCGCGGCAGAAAGACGGGATCGATCCGCTGCCGCAGCTGTTCGGTCAGCTGCGCAATGCTCAAGGAGGGCGCGACCACCGCGGCCGTCAGCCGGCTTACACCGGTACCGCCGGCCGCCTGCCCGTCGGGCATGAAAAACACACCGTCGACCACGCCCGCGATGGCGTTCAGTTGGGCGTTCAGGTACCCGAAGGAACTGCGCTTGCCGGCGATGTTGACCAGGTCGGCGGTACGGCCGTGCAACAGAAATTCGTGGTCGCCGGTCAGTTCGATGACGTCGCACAGGGGGGTCGATTGCTCGACGTGGCCGCCGTGCGCGAACGTCTGACCCTCGCGGGAAACGAGGCGCACGTCCGGCCAGAGACGCCATGTCGGCGCTGCGGCCGTGCGCCGGGTGGCGATCTGGCCGGTTTCGGTGGAGCCGTAGATCTCGAGCAGCCGGGTTTGGAATTTCATCTCCACGTCCCGCGCGAGCTCCTCTGCCAGCGGCGCGGTGGCCGATACGATCAATTCAATCGGAGGCAACTCGATGCCGGAGTTCAACAGGGCGCGCAGGTGGACCGGCGTCGAGATCAAGGCCCGCGGCCGGGGCGCCGCATCGATGGCTGCGCAGATGTCCGCCGGGTAGAAGGGCCGCTCGGCGCAGAACGCGTTGCCGGTGGCCAGGGCGAGCAGGACGGTCGATTCGAACCCGTACATGTGCTGCGCAGGAACGGTGCCGATCAGCGTGTGTACCTGGCCATCCGACAGTCCGAGCAGCGAGGCTCCGTCGCGGACGCAGCGCGACAGCTTTCCCCAGGTTTTGTTGTAGGGCAGCGGCGTTCCCGTGGAGCCTGAAGTGAAGACCATTGCCGCGAGCTGCCGGTTCGCGATCCGAGGAACCTGCCATGGCCGCTCCGCGCCGCCCAGCCGCGCAAGTCCGGCGGGTTCAGGGAAATGAAACCGCGGCAGATCGATCGTACAGGCCGGCTCGTCCGTCAGGCAAAACACGTCCGGAGCGAATTGCGCGAGCTGCCGAACCACCTCCGGCGTGTGGGTCGAGGGCAGCAGACTCACCCGTTGGGTCAAGAGGCAGGCGGCGAAGCCCACGGTGAACAGATATCGGTCGGAGCAGACGTTCAGTACATGTTTGCCCGGAGGGAGGCGGTCGGCCAACTGCGCCGCGTCGGCGAGGAACCGCCACGCCGGGATGGCCTCACCCCGGCGGTGAGCAGCGACCGCGAAGGGTGATTCATGCGCCAGCAGCGGACTCGTGTCGCTGCGCACGACTCAGACAGGCTCCTGACGGCTGGCCGCGAGATAGACTCGCAGCGTCGCCAGCAGACCGGTGCGCTTCCCGGGCAGGATGCGCCGCCGTAACTGGTATTCGGCGATGAACATGACGCCCACCAGCGGCAGAACGCAAAAATTGATGAAGACGGACCAAATTCGCAGGGGCGCCCACACGTACAGCAGGATCGAGACCACGGTGATCAGGAAAAAGAATGCGCTCCACGCGGCGGTCACCCGGCCCGTGTAGCGCACCTCATCCGCGGATAGGGGACCGTGCTCCCTATTGGCCAGCTGGGTGCACAATGCCACCCGGCCGGGCAGGAGCGATCTCCCGAAGGTGATCCCGAGGAGGCAGTAGACGCTGCTGTCCTGCACCAGATTAATCAGCGGATAGTTCTGCCGCAACACGGGCCACAGTCCCACGATCGCACCGGCCAGGCCGGCGCAGAGCAGTGCCGCCACCGCCCGCGGCGTGGTGCGCCACGCAAGGATGGCCGCGACCAAGGTGATTGGCGCCAGCGCCAGGGCGGTGCCCAATTCGCGTCCTCCGGCCGCGGAGTTGCTGTAATGGGACAATCCGGCGTAGAGCGCGACGGCGACGCAGGCCGCAGCGTACTGCACCCGGCGCCCGTTCACTTGGTTCTCTGTGCCGCAATGTACTCGGCTAAGTGCCGGAGCGACCTGAAGATTTGTTGATTTTCCTGGGCGTCGGCGCGAAGCTGCACGCCGTATTGCTTGGACACCACCAGCGCGACTTCCAAGATGTCTATGGAGTCCAGGCCCAGGCCCTCGCCGTACAGCGGTGCCTCGGGATCGATGTCCGAGGGCTGGACCTCCAAATTCAAAGCCTGCACGAACAAACCGGCAATTTCCCGCTGCAGAGCGCCGTCGGCCGTGGGCGCCGGCTGTTGAATGAGCGACGCTTTGTCAGACATAGGCCTCAGCTTTGATTGGGTTTCTGGAGTAGGTCGGGCATCCACATGCCGCTTTGCGGTCATTATATAGGTGTCGGCCGGACCGGCAACCCACGAAGCGCCCCCGCCGCCTCAGCCCCGCCGCAGCCGCCTGACCAGCAAAAGGGGCAGCCGTATCAAGAATCCCAGGAATAACCGGGAATGCATCCACGTCAGCAACGCATTGTCGCGCCAGTAATTGAAGTGCGACACGCCGCCCTCTTCCGGACGGAAGTAGCGGACCGGAGCGGCCAGGTTGATCGGCCGGACGCCGCGCCAACACAGGCGAACCGCCGCTTCGACATCGAAATCGAAGCGGCGCATCCAGAGCTGGCGCCGCATGACCCGCTCGAGTTCCGCCATCGGATAGACGCGAAACCCAAAAAGGGAGTCGCCGATCCCGCTCCACAGGGTTTCGACGTCGGCCCACCAGTTCGAGATTTTGCGGCCCTGGACGCGCAGGTTCGGCGCGCTCGAGTCGAATACCGGCCTGCCGAGCACCATCGCGCCCGCGGCCAGCTGCGAGGTTTGCATGAACGCAGGAATTCTCTCGGGAGGATGCTGCCCGTCCGAATCCATTGTCAGCGCGTGCGTAAAGCCCAAGCGCATCGCCTCGCGAATGCCGTGCAGGACCGCCGCGCCCTTGCCCCGATTCTTGGGGCAGACCAGCACGCGCAGGCCGGGATGCGTGGACGCCATCTCGAGCAGCTGCGGCGTAGACCCGTCCGTGCTGCCGTCGACCACGACCCAGACCGGCGACCACTGGTCGAGCGCCGCGCGCACCGTCTCGAAGACCCTGGGCCCCGGGTTGTAGCTGGGTATGAGAACCAGATGGGTCGCCGAGGGCCTACACATGCGTCTGACTTTGCAGCCAGCGTGATTGCAACGCGCCGATCAGCTCACGGCGGTAGTAGGCATCGAGCTCCGCGGTGAACGCGGCGGCATCCTGCGGAGGCGCAAAGCGTTTCCCCAGGCGCACTCGATAGATGATGGGCAGGCCGGGCCGTTTGAACAGGGGCCATCCCTTGCTCAAATAGGGCGAGTCGGTCTCGATCACGAGGGTTTGAACCGGCACGTTGGCAAGTCTCGCGATGAGGGCGACGCTGCCGGCGAGCGGATTGATGGGCGTGCGGGTGGTGCGCGTGCCTTCCGGAAAAAGCAGCAGCACGGCGCCTTCATGCAGATGCTTCACCGATTCCTTCACCATCTGCCGCGGCGATTCGTTTCTCACGTAGCGCGCAAGGCGGGCGCCCGGTCCGAGAAACACGTTGTTCATCAGTTCCGCTTTCATCACGCACACGACGTTCGGATGGCGGCCGAGGATCAGCAGGGCGTCGATGAGGCAGGGGTGATTGGGCGCCAAGATCACGGGCGGCCCGCCGCGCAGCGAATCGACCGCGGTCATATCCAGGCGATACGCGCCCATCGCCGACAGCGACCACGCATAGAGACGGAATGCGGCCATGATCCCGCGCCGTCCCAGGCCTGCGCCGAGTTTGCGCGGCAGGATGAAACACAACGGCATCGCGAATACCGACCAGGTCAGGCAGGTGATGCCGAGCAGAGTCAGCGAGGTGAAGAGCGCGAAGTATTCATGGAGGGTTTTGAGCGGACGGAGCATGGTCAGTCGGGTACTTCGACCATCTGAGTCGAGGTGTGAATCATCCACGAAATGCCGACGCCGGCGGACCAGTACCAGGGCCGCTGAACCAGCGGACTCTGCGCGAAGGCGGCACCCGCCAAAGTATCCGCCCGTACGTAGGCACCCACCCAATAGCGGGGATATCGCTTCGACAAGGCCGCGATGGCCTGCGTTCCGGCATACCCGCCGGCCGCGGAGTACGCCGGACGCGACGCCGTCGCATAGGGCGGCGCCACCGAGTAGAAGTATTCGTGGTATCGCCGGTCGGCGAACAATGGACCGATCAACAGTCCGGCATTCCAACCGGCAAACCCCGCGGGATCGGCCACATCCAGGGCGAGCCGCGGGGTGAGCGTCCAACCGATAAATTTGGGGGATGCCTCGACTGTGATCGCGGAGCGCAGCGGCAGCCGCAAATCGAGCTTGATGCGCGAGTCGGCGCTGTGCAACAGATGAAAATCGAGGGACGGACCGATCTCGAGTGTGGACCTGAGATCCGGCATCCCATGGCGCGCGCGGTCGTTGCGCACCGGCGTGGTCGCATTGCCGCTCAAGTTGAGTTCGATCCAATCCTGATTGAACAGCGTCCCGCGCACGCCTTGACGATCCGCCTTCAGGAATCTGCCGTTGTATAGCAGGTACGGAACCGGCAAGGGGTACACGTGCGTGGTGGCGGATCCGCGATAATCCTCGAAGGCCAATGCACCCACCCCCAAGCCGAACTCGAGCAGCGGTTCTTCCTTGGCCGCCGCGGCCGCGGCCAACGCCACGCCTGAGAGCACAGCGACGAGCCTCTTTACGCGGCGGCCGGCGTTGGGCGCCACCGCCATCAGCCGGTCATTCGTTCAGGCTCGACGGCACGAATGTTGGCTGCGCGTCCGCGCATCGCGCGCAGCGTCCGCCCAAGTTTCGCGAGGGAGATCACGTAGTACAATCCCTTGAACAAGAGCAGTGAAGCCCGGAAGGGAGTGCGCCCGAAGATGTCGCCGGCCAGCACCGACAGCAGCGCCTCTTCCATGCGCAGGACATTGCGTGGACTCAGGAATATCTCGCGCATCGTGGGATTGGTCACCCGGTAGATGAACCAGGAGAATTGCTTCGGCCCATGACGCATGAGCCGATCGAAACTCTTCAGGGCGCGCGCCTTGCGCGCCGGATCGCTGCGGCAGATGTCGGCGGTTTCCGCGGCGGCCGCGCCGCTGTTCATGGCCAACATCACTCCCGTCGAGAACACCGGATCGATGAACGAGTAGGCATCGCCGATCATCAGGAAATTGCTGCCGTAGCTGCGGTCACAGACATACGAGTAATTGCCGGTGGCTTCGACGTCGGATGCCAGGGTGGCGGCGCGCAGGCGATCCGCGAGCGGCGGGCACAGGGCGATGGTCGACAGGAAGAAATCGCGCACCGGGACGTCGCGGGTCTTCATGTAACTCGGCCACACCACGGCGCCGACGCTCGTTGCGCCATCCGCCAGCGGAATGAACCAAAGCCATCCGTGATCGAACCAATAAATGGAAATGTTCCCTTCCTGCCGGCCGCAGTTGCGGCGCGCTCCGGTGAAGTGGGCGTACATGGCCGCGCTGTTGTGCTTCTTATTCCGGCGCTTGGTCTGCAGGCGGTTGCCGAGAAAAGTATCGCGGCCGGAGGCGTCGATCAGCTGCGCCGCTTCCCAGGTCTGCGAGCGCCCGTCATCGTGCTCCGCATGCACCCGGACGCGGTGGTCGTCGAGGAATTCGACGTCCCGGGCACGGCATCCTTCGACGACATCGGCGCCTTGTGCGGCGGCGCGCCGTACCAGGATTTCATCGAACTCCGACCGCCTGACCTGGTATGCCATGGGCTGAGATTTGTCCCAGGCGTTCGCAAATTGGAATTCCTGGCCGCGCCCATCCCAGTGCGAAATGAATTCCGCGCCCCATTTCTCCATGCCGATGGCGCGGACCTCCCCGGTCACGCCGAGACGCTCCAGGAGCGGCAGATTCGCGGGCAACAGCGACTCGCCGATGTGAAACCGGGGATGGCGCGCCTTTTCCAGGACGACCACCCGATAGCCTTTTTCCGCCAGCAGGATGGCGGCGGTCGAGCCGGCGGGCCCGCCTCCGATGATCAATATGTCGCATGCGAGCACCGCGGAAGTTTAACGTGCCGACAAACAGGGGTCCAACGCCTGTAAGATAGGGGTATGCACATCTTGATTGTTGAAGACGATGAAGTTGCGCGCGACTATCTGGCCAAGGCCCTGCGAGAGGTGGGCCATACCGTGGACGTGGCAGCCAACGGCCTCGACGGACTCCACATGGCGTCCTCCATCGCGGTCGATCTTGCGATCGTCGATCGCATGCTGCCGAAGCTCGATGGACTTGCGTTGGTGCAATCGCTGCGGGCCACGGGGCGCAAGATGCCGGTGCTCATCCTGAGCGCCTTGGGCGACGTCGACGACCGGATTACCGGGCTGCGCGCCGGCGGCGATGACTACCTGACCAAGCCCTACCACATGTCGGAGCTCCTGGCGCGCATCGATGCGCTTGCACGGCGCGGCGATTCCGGCAATGCGGAAACGAGCACCAGACTGAAATTGGCGGACCTCGAACTCGATCGGATGACGCGGCGCGTGACGCGCAACGGAAAGAAGATCGAACTGACCGCGCGCGAGTTCCAGCTGCTCGAATTCATGATGCGTCACAGCGGCCAGGTGGTGACGCGGACCATGCTGCTCGAGGGGGTGTGGGACTATCATTTCGATCCCCAGACCAATGTCATCGACGTGCACATCAGCCGCCTGCGCCAGGCGATCGACAAGGATTTCGACAAGCCCCTGCTGCACACGGTGCGCGGCGCTGGGTACAGTTTGCGCGAAGACGAATAGTGAGCGTCGCGCGGCGGCGAACCATCAACCCCGATCAGCGCTTCCCGGGAGACAGGCTCCTGGGGGTGCTCGACACCTCGCCGTTCCGCATCGCCATCGTCTATTCGATCGCCTTCGCATGCGGCGCGGCGGTGCTGTTGGGCGCCGTCGACTTCGCCGTCTCACAGGTCGTCGACAGCAGCACCGACAATCTCATCGAAGCGGAAGTGCAGGGCCTGCGCGAGCAGGTCCTGGTGCTGTCGCGCAGCGATTTCATCGAGCTGATCGAGCAGCGCTCGCAAGACCAGGACGTCCGCGGCGCCGTGTATCTGATGGTGGACCCGCAATTGCGCCCGGTGGCCGGCAACGTTCCGGCATGGCCGAAAATCAACGCCAATATCAACGCCAATGAAGGAAAGTGGATCCAATTCAAAGTCTCGGTTCCGTTCGGCGATGAAACCCGCGAACACGAAATGCGGGCGCGGCGCTTTCCGCTGCCGGGCGGCTACAAGATGTTGGTGGGGCACGACGTTCAGGAGCGCGAGGACGTCAAGAGTCTCATGATGCGGGGACTCATCGCCGCGGTGGTGCTGACCTTGCTGCTCGGCCTGGGAGGCGGCTTTTGGATGGGCCGCCGCATCCTCGCTCAAGCGGGCGCGATCTCGGCGGTGGCGACGCAGATCATGCGCGGCGACTTGTCGCAGCGCCTGCCGGTGCGCGATGCCGACGACGAGATCAACACCCTGGCGCGCGAGATCAACGGCATGCTGGACAAGATCGAGCAACTCACCCTCGGCATGCGCACCGTGCTCGATAGCGCGGCGCACGATCTGCGCACGCCGCTCAACCGGCTGCAAGCCACGGCCGAAGGCGCGATGCATCAGCTCGCGCCCGCATCGGCGGAACGGCGCGTGCTGGAGCGCGTTTCGACGGAGGTCGACCGGATGCGCAGCACCTTGGATGCGCTGCTGCGCATTGCGCTCGCCGAGACCGGCACCGTGGCCCGCGAACCGGTGGACCTGTCGGAATTGGTGGCGAGCATGGTCGAACTGTATGCCCCGGTCGGGGAAGAGCGCGGCATCGCGTTGGAAAGCACGGTGGAACCCGGAGCCCGCGTTCAAGGCAGCCGGCAGCTGTTGGCCCAGGCGCTCGCCAATCTGCTCGACAACGCGATCAAGTTCACGCCCGACGGCGGCCGTATTCGGGTACTGCTGCGCGGACCCTCCGCCGAGCCCGAGGTGGTCATCGAGGACAACGGGCCGGGAATACCGGCCGACAAGCGCGAGATCGTGCTCGGCCGGCGCGTGCGGCTGGACGAGGCGCGCAAGTTCCCCGGATCCGGCTTGGGGTTGTCATTGGTGGCGGCCGTCACCAAATTGCATGGGGCCCGGCTGGTTCTCGATGATGCCGGGCCCGGCTTGCGGGTTTCATTGAAATTTTGAAGCGTCAAATATCCGTCGCCGGGGCCCGGGCGGGGGCGGGCGCCGATGGCCGCACACATTCGCAATACCTTGAAAAGACTTAAAAAAAAGCAATTATAAATAGCGTGGCATAGAACTTGCTCAATACTAGAGGCGGCAGTCGCGCCGCGCTAGGAATTGACGCTATGGCCGACGAAGCTGGAGAAGTTGCTCCCTCCCCCCCGAAGAAATCCGGCGGAATGATGGGCATGCTGGTAAACGGGCTCGGCATCTTCGTGCTGACGTTGGGGGCCGTCATCGCCGGCGGCGCCATCAACGCCACGCTGCATCCCCTCCCCGATTTCAAGTTGGACAAGGACGGCAAAATCACGGCCATCGTGCCCGTACCCCCGCCCTCGGAACACGGCGACGGGGAGGGCAAGGCCTCGCTGTTCTACGCCATCGATCCCCCACTGGTCGTCAATTTTGAAGACGGTTCCGCCGTGCGCTTCCTGCAGATCTCGATGGAAGTCATGGGCAGGGACCAGAAGGGCATCGACAGCGTCCAACGGAACATGCCGTTGATTCGCAACAATTTGTTGTTGCTCATGAGCAATCGAAACTACCAATCGTTGATGTCGCGCGAGGGCAAGGAGAAGCTGCGCCAGGAAGCGCTGACCGAGATCCGCGCCGTGCAAAAGAAGCAGGGCGGCGCCGACGTGGAAGATCTTCTGTTCACCAGTTTCGTGGTGCAGTGATGGCCGAAGCGACGCCCACGGCCGGCGCCGGGGCAGCGGCAGCCGAACCGGCCGGTCGGGGCGCCGGGAACGCAATCTCCGAGGAGGAGGTGTCGGCGCTGCTGGAGCAGAGCGAACCGTCGAACGTGCGGCCCTACGATTTTACGACGCAGCGCATCAACCGTACGCAGTTGCCGATGCTCGAAATCGTCAGCAAGAGCTTCGCGGATCGCGTCGGGCAGTCGCTGTCCACGCTGCTCGGGCGCGACGCCACGGTGCAGTTCAGCTCTCTCGACTCGGCGAAGGCCGGTGAATTGCAGGCTACTTTACCGGTGCCCGGGAGCCTGCTGGTCGTGCGTCTGAAGCCCTTGCCGGGTCTGGCGTTCATCACCGTCGAGCCAAGGCTCCTGCTCGGGCTGCTGGACGGATTCTTCGGCGGCTCGGGGCGCGCCGCCACCGAACCCCGGGCGGCGATCGCACCGGCCGCGCAGCGCTTCCTGGCGTTGCTGCTGCGCACCATGGCGGCTGATCTGACCGCCGCATGGACTCCCGTGATGCCGCTTGAGCTGGAACTCGTGAAGCAGGAAACCAATCCCCGGCTGATGCAGCTCGGCGGGCCGCAGGAACTCATGCTGGTGCTGAAATTTGCGGTGGAATTCGGCGCTCACAGCGGCCGCATCGACTGGCTGCTGCCCGAGACCCTGTTGGCGCCGATCCGCGAAGTGCTGGCCTCGGACGGCGGCACCGCGCCGGTCCGCAAGCAGGAAGTCTGGGCGCAGGCACTTGCGTCGGCGCTGATGGAATCGGAACTCGAGACGCGGGCGATTCTCGCACAGGCCCAGATCAGCCTCAGGGATCTGGTGCGCCTGTCGCCGGGCGACATCATCCCCATCGAGCCGCCGCAGCAGGTCACTCTGCTGGCAGGCGACGTTCCCCTGTATCGAGGCCGGTTCGGCGTCTCCGAGGGCCGTAACTCTCTCAAAATTCTTTCCGGAGGTCCTGCATGAGCGTTTCCGATCCCAAGCCCGCAAACGTTGCGCGTGCGCAATTCAACGATCTGGGCCCAAACGCCGGCGGCGGCGCCGGCCAGGAAATGAATCTGAACCTGATTCTCGACGTCGCGGTCACGCTGGCGCTCGAGGTGGGCCGCGCAAAGATGTCCGTTCGCGATCTACTGCAGCTCGCTCCCGGCGCCATCGTCGAACTCGACCGGTTGGCCGGCGAGCCCCTCGATGTGCTGGTCAACGGCGTGCGCATCGCGCGCGGCGAAGTCGTCGTGGTCGACGATAAATTCGGCATCCGGCTCACCGATGTGGTGAGCGCGACCGAAAGGATGGAGCACGCTCAATGACCGGTCTGTCGCAATCGGCCTCGCCCTTGTCCGTGAGCAGCCTGGCGCAGCTTACGTTGAGTCTGATTGCGATCGTTGGGTTGATCTTTGCCATCAGCTGGGTGTTGAAGCGCTTGAAGGTGTCGGCGCCCCGGGGCGGCCGCGGGCAAATCGCCGTGCTCGACGAACTGAACTTGGGCGCCCGGGAGCGGGTGGTGCTGCTGCGCGTCGGCGACAGTCAGCTCCTCGTCGGCATCGGCGCGGGCGGGATGGTGGGTCTGACCCCGTTGAGCACCCCCATCGCATTGAAGGAGTCGCCGCCCGCGCCGGTGTTCGCCGACCGGCTGCGTGAATTCATGAAGCGGCCCGGCAGCGCGGCATGATGAATTCTGCGAACAGCCGCCGGGCGCTGGCGTCGGCGGTCTTCGCGATGCTGCCCTTAGGGCTGGCGGCGGCGCAGGCGACGCTGCCTGCGGTGGCGATCAAAACCGCCGCCGACGGGGCGCAGTCCTATTCGCTGACGTTCCAGGTCCTGATCCTGATGACGGTGCTGACCTTGCTGCCGGCGATTCTGCTGGCGATGACGGCCTTCACCCGCATCATCATCGTGCTGTCCATACTGCGGCAGGCGATCGGCATGCCGACCACGCCGTCGAACCAGGTGCTGACGGGCCTCGCTTTGTTCATGACCTTCTTCGTCATGAGCGCGACCTTGCAACAGTCCTATGACAACGGAATCAAGCCGTATCTGGACGGACAGCTGGCCGCTGAACCGGCGATCGACCGCACGGTGGGGCCGCTCAAGAAGTTCATGCTTGCACAGACGCGCGAAACCGACCTGCAATTGTTCACGAAGCTCTCCGGCAGGACGCAATACGCCAGCGCGGCCGAAGTGCCGCTCACGGTGCTGCTGCCCACCTTCATCACCAGCGAACTGAAAACCGCGTTCCAAATCGGCTTCATGGTATTCATCCCCTTTCTCGTCATCGATCTGGTGATTGCGAGCGTCCTCATGTCCATGGGCATGATGATGCTGAGCCCGAGCCTCATTTCGCTCCCGTTCAAGATCATGCTGTTCGTGCTGGTCGACGGCTGGACTTTGCTGATGGGCACATTGGCCGCGAGCTTCCATCAATGACGCCCGAGACCGTCATGGATCTCGCGCACAGCACCTTGATGGTGACCTCGATGATCGCCGCGCCCCTGTTGCTGATCGCACTCGTCGCCGGTCTGGTCATCGGCATGCTGCAGGCGGCGACGCAGATCAACGAGGCGACGTTGAGCTTCATCCCGAAGCTGATCCTGATGGTCCTCACCTTGTTCGCCGTGGGACCGTGGATCCTCCGGGTATTGATCGACTTTACACGCGATCTATACACCAACATTCCGAATGTGATCGGCTGATGACGGCCATGCAACCCCTCGTCATCAGCGCCGCCGACGTGTCGCAAATGGTCGCGCGGCTGTGGTGGCCCTCCCTGCGCATCGGCGGGTTCGTCCTGGCCGCGCCGATTGCCAGCGAATCCACCGTTCCGAGGCGGGTCAAGATCGTGTTGACCCTGGCTCTCGCATTCCTGATGGCACCGCTGGCACCGGTGCCGGCGGACCTGTCGATCTTCTCCGGCGCCGGTGCGCTCACCGCCGCGCAGGAGATACTGATCGGGGTCGCGATCGGCCTGGTCGTGCAACTCGCCTTCGACGCGCTCACGTTCGCCGGCCAGACGATCTCGATGACCATGGGTTTGGGATTTGCCACCCTGGTCGATCCGCAGCGCGGCACCAACGTCACGGTCATCGGCCAGCTGTTCATGTTCGCAGGCCTGCTCACGTATCTCGCGATCAACGGCCACTTGATGCTGCTGGGGGCGCTCGCGAACAGCTTTCAGTCGCTGCCCATCGGCGCGGCGAATTTCGACAAGGGCTTCCTGCTGTCGGTTGCGACCTGGGGCGCGCGCATATTTGAAACGGGCCTGTTGGTCGCATTGCCGGCGGTCATCGCGTTGGTGATCGTGAACATGGCCCTCGGCGTGATCACGCGGGCGGCACCGCAGCTCAATCTCTTCGGCATCGGATTCACCATCACCCTGCTGTTCGGATTCTTCGTGCTCATCGTGGGACTGGACGGCATCATGGCCGGCATCTCCAGCCTGATCGACACCGCGCTCGCGGCCGTGATCGATCTGGTGGGCGGCTCGTCACCCGGCGGTGTGCCGCCCATCGCGTCCGCGGCGGGAGCGCACTGATGGCCGAGTCCGAACAGGGCGGTGAGAAAACCGAAGAACCGTCGCAACGACGCCTGGATCAGGCGCGCGAGCGCGGCCAGGTGCCTCGTTCCAGGGAGTTGACGAATTTCGCGACCATGATCGGCGGCAGCGCCACCCTGGTCGCCGTCGGAGGCACGTTGGTGAGCCGCATGTCCAATATCATGCACACCTCTCTCGCCATCGACCCGCGCCGGCTCGATTCGCCGGATTCGATGACGGCATCGTTGGGCGAAGCGGTGGTCAGCGGGCTCCTGGGGATGCTTCCCATATTCGGCACCTTGATCGCGCTGGTGCTGCTGGCGGCGGTGGTGTTGGGCGGATGGAATTTCAGCCCCGCCGCCCTGACGCCGGACTTCTCCCGGATGAGCCCGCTGTCGGGCTTGAAGCGGGTGTTCGGCTTTCATGGCGTGTCGGAACTCGGCAAGGCGCTGCTGAAGTGCACGGTGGTGGGCGGGGTCTGCGGCGGCGTCATCTACCGGTTGTTCCCGGACGTGATGGGGCTGGGCCACATGGCGCCCCGTGCCGCGATCAACCACGGCGCCGGCCTGCTCGGCTGGGCCTTCGTATGGCTGTGTTCCTCGCTGGCCGTGATCGCGATGGTCGACGTGCCGCTGCAGCTCTTTCAATACAACCGCTCGTTGAAGATGACGCGCCAGGAATTGAAGGACGAAGCGAAGGAATCCGACGGCCGCCCCGAAACGAAGCAGAGAATCCGTCAGCTGCAGCAGACGCTCGCGCGGCGCCGCATGATGCACAAGGTGCCGGCCGCGGACGTGGTGATCGTGAATCCGACGCACTTCGCGGTGGCGTTGAAGTACGATCCGAAAAACATGCGCGCACCCCGCGTGCTCGCCAAGGGCGTCGACCTGGTCGCCGCAAACATACGCCGCATCGCCGAGGAGCACCGGGTGCCGGTGTTCGAATCGCCGAAACTCGCACGGGCGTTGTACAAATCCACCGATTTGAACAAGGAAATCCCGGCGGGGCTGTACGTGGCCGTCGCGCAGGTGCTGTCCTACGTCTTCAAGATCCGGACCTTGAATCCGACCCTCGCGGCCCGCATGGCGCGGCCCGATCCCACCGTCGGCGATGAGTACGCAGACGTATGAACGGCCGCAACGCGCTCGCCACCTTCGGCGAATTCGCCCGCAATGGCCTCGGAGTACCCGTGGTGGTGATGGCGGTCATCGCCATGATGGTGCTGCCGCTGCCGGCCTTTCTTCTGGACATCTTCTTCACGTTCAACATCTCGCTGTCGCTCATCATCCTGCTGGCCGTCATCTATGTGAACCGCGCGCTGGAATTCGCGGCGTTCCCGACGGTGCTGCTGGGCGCAACCCTGCTTCGCCTCGGGCTCAACGTGGCCTCGACGCGCATCGTGCTGATGAACGGGCATACCGGCGCGCACGCGGCCGGCCACGTCATTGCCGCGTTCGGCCAGTTCGTGGTGGGCGGCAACTACGCCGTCGGCATGGTCGTGTTCGTCGTGCTGGTGATCATCAATTTCGTCGTCATCACCAAGGGCGCGGGCCGCATCTCGGAGGTGAGCGCGCGATTCACGTTGGACGCCATGCCGGGCCGCCAAATGGCCATCGACGCGGACCTGAACGCCGGCATCATCACGCAGGCCGAGGCCATCGCACGCCGTCAGGAAGTGCGCGAGGAAACGGATTTCTACGGCGCAATGGACGGCGCCAGCAAGTTCGTGCGCGGCGACGCGATCGCCGGCATTCTCATCGTCTTCATCAATCTCTTCGGCGGCACCATCATCGGCGCTGCGCAACACGGGATGTCGCTGGCGGAAGCGGGCCGCACTTACGCCCTGCTCACGATCGGCGACGGCTTGGTGGCGCAGATTCCGGCGCTGCTGCTGTCCGTTGCGGTCGCGATATTGGTGACCCGCGTCTCCCGGGCGCACGACATGGGCAAGCAGATCATGTCGCAGGTCCTGGGCCAACCGCGCGCGCTCGGCGTGACCGGCGGGATCCTGGCGCTGCTGGGCATCATTCCGGGCATGCCCAACGTGGTTTTCCTGGCGATGGCGGCCGGCTGCGGGGTCGGCGCATTCTTTCTCAGCAGGCAGCGCGCCGCCGCCAAGGTGGCGGCCGCGGTGGCGCCGACGGCCGCGCCGGCCACGCCGCTCGAGCAAAGGGAGCTGTCCTGGGATGACGTCGAAGCCGTCGACCTGATCGGTCTCGAAGTCGGCTATCGCTTGATCCCGCTGGTCGACCGCAATCAAGGCGGCGAATTGATGGGACGCATCAAGGGCGTGCGCAAGAAACTATCCGAGGAACTCGGCTTCCTGGTGCAGGCGGTGCACATCCGCGACAACCTGGAGCTCGGTCCCAATTCGTACCGCATCACCATCATGGGCGCGCCGGCGGGAGAGTCCGAGGTGTTTCCGGACCGCGAAATGGCCATCAACCCGGGGCAGGTGTCCGGGGTGATGCCGGGCTCCGCCACCAAGGATCCGGCATTCGGCCTGGACGCCGTTTGGATCGACAAGGCGCGCCGCGAACAGGCCCAATCGCAGGGCTATACGGTGGTCGATGCGAGCAGCGTGATCGCGACCCATTTGAGCCACCTCCTGCAATCCCACGCTCATGAGCTGTTGGGCCACGAAGAAGTTCAGCAGCTGCTCAATCGATTGGGCAGGACCGCGCCGAAGCTGGTCGAGGATCTGGTCCCGAAGCTCCTGCCGATGAGCGTCGTGGTCAAGGTGCTGCAGCAGCTGCTGCAAGAGCGCGTCCCGATCCGCAACCTCCGCACCGTGTGCGAATCGCTCGCCGAACTCGCGCCGAAGACTCAGGATCCTCAGGCGCTGGTGGCCGCTGTGCGCGTCGCTCTCGGCCGCAGCATCGTGCAGAGCATCGGGGGCCTGCGCGAAGAGCTGCCGGTCATCACGCTCGATCCGGGGCTCGAACAGGTGCTGCAGGACTCGATGGCGAGCGCCGGCGGCAGCGACGGCGCGCCGGGATTCGAACCCGGGTTGGCCGACCGCATTCAGCGCGCGCTGGCCGACAGCACACGGCGCCAGGAGGCGGCCGGCGAGCCCGCCGTGCTCCTGGTCGCCCCGAAGATCCGGCCCTGGGTGGCCCGGCTGATGCGCTATTCGACACCGTCGCTCTCCGTGCTCGCCTACAACGAGATTCCCGAAAATCGCCGCATTCGCGTCGTTGCCGCGGTCGGACGTTGATGAATTGCTTTGATTCAAGGAGGTTCCGATGAAGATCAAAAGGTACATGGCCGAGAGCATGCGCGCGGCGCTGGCCCAAGTGCGGGCCGAACAAGGGCCGGATGCGGTGATTCTGTCCAGCCGGCGAGCCGAGGAGGGAATCGAAGTCATCGCGGCGGTCGATTACGATGAGGCGCTGTTCGCCGGTGCGACACAGAAGCGCACGGCGGTGGGCGCCGCCGCGGCCATGCAGCCGCCCGCGGTAATCCGGAGCCCGGAGCCGCCGCCGGCATCTTCGCCGATGAGTCTGTTCGATCAGATGCTGGGCTCGGAGGAAGTTTTTCGCCTGGTGATGCCGCCGGACGACGACGACAAGGCGCCGGCCGCCGCTGCGACGGCCCGGGAATCGAAGGGCGCGCCGGACGGCAGCTATCAGGAGATGCAGCGCGAAATGAAGGAGCTGCGCGAGATGCTGCGAGGCGAACTCGCGCACATGTCCTGGCACGAGAAGCGTCCCAGGGACCCCTTGCAGGCGCGCGTTCTCGAACAGCTGACGGCCATGGATATTGCCCAGGACGTCGCCGTGGCGCTGGCGGCGCGGACGCCGAAGGTGCCCGATTCGAAGGATTCGTCCAACCTGCCGGTCGAGCTTCTGGCGACCTATCTGCGGGTGGTCGACAAGCTCAGCCCGGTCAACGGCGGCGTCATCGCGCTCGTCGGGCCCACGGGCGCCGGCAAGACGACGACCATCGGCAAATTGGCGACGCGCTGGAGCATGCAGCACGGCAGCCAGGATCTCGCGCTGGTGAGCACCGATGGGTATCGTGTCGGGGCGCGCGATCAGTTGATGACGTATTCGCGTCTGCTCGGCGCTCCCTTGCATACCGCGAACAGCGGCGAGGAGCTGGCGCAAGCCCTGGAGCGCCTCAAATCCAAGAAACTGATCCTGATCGACACCGCCGGCATGGGACCGCGGGATGTGCGTCTGAAGGAGCAGCTCGCCGCCTTGAAACTCGGCGCCGCGCGCGCCCGCGTGTATCTCACGCTTCCGGCGCACGGCGAAGCCAACGCGCTGGACGAAGCCGTGCGGTCGTTCGCCAATTTGACTCCGGACGCCTGCATTCTGACCAAGGTGGACGAGGCGGCCAGCTTGGGAGCGGTGCTCTCCACGACATTGCGGCACAAGCTGCGGATCGCCTACCTGTGCAACGGCCAGCGGGTCCCCGAGGACCTGCACGCAGCCTATGACCGGCGCCTGTGGCTGGCGCGCACGGCGAAGAAGCTCCGGGAAAACGCCCCCACCCGCCTCAACGATATAAACCTCACACAAAACCTGGAAAGAGCACACGCCCATGTCTAACACCCGACTTTCACGAAACCAGGCGGAAACCCTGGAGGAGCTCAACGCCTCGCGCCCGGTCAAGGTCATTGCGGTGACCGGCGGCAAGGGCGGCGTCGGCAAGACGACGGTATCGGCGAATCTGGCGGTGTCGATTGCGGCGCAGGGCCGCGATGTGATGCTGGTCGATGCCGATCTCGGGCTGGCGAACGTCGATGTGGTGCTGGGATTGAACACCCGGTTCCATCTGGGCCACGTGGTCAGCGGCGAGTGCTCGCTGGAGGACGCCATCGTCACCGGACCACATGGGCTGCAAATCGTGCCGGCGGCCTCCGGCGTCAAGCGCATGGCCAATCTTACCGATACCGAGCAGGCCGGCATCATCCGCGCGTTCAGCGATCTGTACCATCGGGTGGATGTGATGATCGTCGACACGGCGGCCGGGCTGCACGACAGCGTGCTGACCTTCAGCCAGGCCGCCCAGCATGTGCTGGTCGTCGTCTGCGATGAGCCCGCTTCAATCACGGATGCCTACGCCCTCATCAAGGTGTTGAGCCGCGAACACGGCGTGCGGCGCTTTCAGATCCTGGCGAATCAGACCCGCCGTTCGGGGGAGGGTCCGGAATTGTTCCAGAAAATATCCCGGGTCTGTGACCGATTTCTCAATGTCGCGCTGGAGTTTGCCGGTTCCGTACCGTTCGATGATTACCTGCGGCGCGCGGTCCAACGGCAAAGCGCGGTCGTGGAGGCGTATCCCGCGTCAATTTCATCCATTGCCCTCAAGAATCTGGCAGTGAAGGCCGATAAGTGGTCTGTGCCACAAGGGGCACGAGGTCACCTTGAGTTCTTCGTTGAACGCATGGTGGGGGCCCGGATCGGTCCTTCGACGACGGTATTGCAATGAGAGCAAACACACAGTATTCGAATTCGCAGAAGCGCAGCCCGAAACCGGTTGTGGACGGAGACGTCCCGGTCGGCGAGGTGCCGCAGCATGAACTGGTCATCAAGCATGCCGATCTGGTCAAGCGTATCGCCTACCACTTGGTCAGCAGAATGCCGCCCAATGTCGAGGTGGACGATTTGATTCAATCGGGCATGATCGGACTGTTGGACGCGGCCAAGCACTATTCGGCCACCAAGGGCGCCAATTTCGAGACCTACGCGGGCATCCGCATCCGCGGCGCCATGCTCGACGAGGTGCGCAAATCCGATTGGACGCCGCGTTCGGTGCATCGAAACATGCGCGAAATGGCGGAGGTCGTCCGCAAGCTCGAAAATGCCAAGGGCCAGGATGCCAGTCCCCTCGACATCGCCGAGGGGCTCGGCGTGTCCATCGAGGATTACCACAAGCTGGTGCACGATGCCGCGAGCTGCCGCCTGTTCAGTTTCGACCAGATGGGTTCCAGCGACGATGAATCGAGTCCCGCCGATCACGCACGCGACGAGCGGCCCGGTCCCTTCGATCACATCCACGACGCCGGATTTCGCGATGCGCTTAGCCTAGCGATCGGCACGTTGCCGGAGCGCGAGAAGCTCGTGTTGTCGCTGTACTACGACGAGGACATGAACTTGCGGGAGATCGGCGAGGTCCTCGAGGTATCGGAATCCCGGGTGTGTCAGATCCACGGCCAGGCGCTGATTCGCCTGCGGTCCCGTCTGGCGGAGTGGTTAGCCCCAGATTGAGTCCATGGATATTCTTAGCATCATCGGGGTCGTGCTGGCGTTGATCGCAATCATCGGCGGCGCGATATTGAAAGGCAGCAGCGCAGGCGCCCTGGTGGGCAGCGCGGCCTTCGTCATCGTGGTGGTCGGAACCCTGGCCGCGAGCCTGGTCCAGACACCGATGGCGACCTTCTTGCGGGCATGGAAAATCGTCGCATGGGTGTTCATGCCGCCGGCGAACAACCCGGCGGCGATGATCGAAAAAATTGTCGAGTGGAGCAACATCGCGCGCAAGCAGGGACTGCTCGGGCTGGAATCCGCGGTGGAAAGTGAAAAGGACGGCTTTCTGAAGAAGGGCCTGCAGTCGCTGGTGGACGGCGGCGAGCCGGAGGCGATTCGCTCGAGCATGGAGATCGAACTCGACACCATGGAGCATTTCGACAATCAGGCGGCCAAAGTCTTCGAAGCCATGGGCGTCTATTCGCCGACGCTGGGCATCATCGGGGCGGTCATGGGGTTGATGGCCGTCATGCAGAATCTCGCCGACCCGTCCAAGTTGGGACACGGCATCGCCGCGGCCTTCATCGCCACGATTTACGGCATTGCCTTCGCCAACCTGCTGTTTCTCCCCATGGGCAACAAGCTCAAGTCGGTGATCCACGGTCAAACTCAAATGCGGACCATGGTGATCGAGGGCATCATTGCGATCGCGCAAGGGGAGAATCCCCGGAACATCGAGGCCAAGCTGCAGGGCTATTTCCATCAGTGACAGGGGTTCTTAGGGAAAATCGAGCATGGCGCGCAGGAAGAAACACGAAGAGCATGTGAACTCGGAAGCCTGGGCGATTCCCTACGGCGACCTGGTGACGCTGCTGTTCGCCCTGTTCACCGTCATGTACGCCATGTCGTCGGTCAACGAGGGTAAATTCCGGGTGCTGTCGGATTCGATGATCGCCGCCTTCCACGGCGCCCCGAAGAGCATGCAGCCCATCAACATCGGCGCGAAGCAGGCGGGAAAAGGCGGCGACAAACCCTTGGTCGGCGTGTCGCCCACCGCGCTGATGAAGATCAAGGTGGATAAAAGCAGCAGCACGCCGGGCGGCGACCTCACGCCGCGGGATCCGGAGGTGGCGAAGGGTTTCACGCACGAGGATCTTCCCGGCGCCCTCATCCGGATGGAGCGCCAGGTGCAAAACGCCATGCAGGCGCTGATCGACGCCAAGCTGGTCACCGTGCGGCGCGAGAACATGTGGCTCGAAATCGAAATCAACACCGACATTCTGTTCCCGAGCGGCTCCGGTGGGTTCGCCGCCCAGGCCGAGCCCGTGCTCGACAAGCTGGCGGAGGTGCTGAAACCTTTTCCCAATCCCATCCGAGTGGAAGGCCACACCGACAACAGGCCGATTCGCACCTCGGCCTTTCCATCCAATTGGGAGCTATCCGCCGCGCGCGCCGCGAGCGTGGTCCACCAGTTCACCAAGCAGGGCATCGATCCGCTGCGGCTCGAGATCGTGGGTTTCGGCGAGTTCCATCCGAGGCAACCGAACGACTCGCCCGATGGACGCAACGCCAACCGGCGCGTCGCAATCCTGGTGTTGGAGCAGGTTGCTCCGGGTGCGACCATGACCGTCAGGGGCAACGAAAAAACACCGGAAGCCCCCGCACCCGGCGTCGAATTGGCGGATGGGAGCAGCGCTCAAAATCGGCTACTATCGAAGGTGTCGATTACCGATATCGACAAGACGGTCCTGGTCAAGGATCAGGCACGGCCGGTTCCGGGGGGCCCGAAGCAGGCGCCCGCGCAGCATGCGGGGCCTGTGGAGCTGGTGTGGCCCAGGACTCCGGAATTGAAGGCGCCGCCCGGCGCGCACGAATAGGCGAGGTCAGAATGAGCGAAATCGATCGCCTGAGCAATTCCGGCCTATATCCGGCGCTTCCGATTGCCGACCAACATCGCAACAAAGGCGAGGGCGGCAGGCCTCCGGCTGATCCCCGCGCCGCCAAACCCGATCCGAAAGTTGCCGCCGTGTCATCCGATCCGGCCGCACCGCGCCCCCCGAAATCCATCATCGACGAATACGCCTAAAGGAAACTGCGGAGCCGGGCTATTGCCGTCCGTTGGACACGCACGACCCAGCGACCCGGCTGCGCGATACGGCCGACGAATCTGCGAAGCGGCTTCGTGCTCGCAAGGGTTGCATCGACATCAGTCCAAGTGATGCTCTTGTGAAGATGGCGAAGCGTCTTTTCGGGTAAGTCTTGCAGGAGCACGGCATTGATTTCCTTTGCGTTCTCCCAGGCATCCTGCACGCCGCAGCGGGGCTTTACCGTTCGGTAACGCACTCAGGGATGCCCCGAGGGAGGATTAGGGAAGGTGCTTAGTAGGGAAGGCCTCACAAATAGGCGTCAAGCCGCCCCTTGAGAAGGTATTCCTGCGCGCCGCGCTTTACGGTTGCCTTGGCAGTGTCTTCATCCTGCAAGGAGGTGAGGATGGGGATGGGCGAGCGGCTGCGCCGGCAGGAAGGATTGAAGATTCTGGTCGATGTGCGCGGCGCCGCGCGGCCGGGATATGGGACGGTGACGTTGCGCGAAAGTCAATCCAAGGAGATGCGGTAATGGGACTCGTTGGTTTCGGTCAACCCGATGATGGGGTCATCCAGATGTGCTATCTGGTGCCCGACATTCGAGCGGCGATGGCGACGTGGGTGGAAAAGTTGGGCGTGGGCCCCTGGTTTCTGCTGGATCATTTCTCCGGCACCAACCCCAAATACCGGGGCCAGGATTCAAAGGCGGATGTGTCGCTGGCGATGAGCTTCGCGGGGCACATGAACATCGAGCTCATTCAGCCAAACGATGAACATCCGTCGGTGTACCGGGAGTGGATCGGCCGCAAGGGATATGGGTTTCACCATTGGGGCCGGGCGACCCGGAATTTCGAGCAGGACGTTGCCCGGTATCAGGCCGCCGGACATGATCTCGCTTTTCTGGCGGGAGTCCCGTCGGGCGGCAGCGTCGCGTACATGGACACCACCGCTCTGCTGCCCGGGTACGTCGAACTCATCGAAATCGGCGCAGGCTTCGAGCCGTTGTTCAGCAAATTCTACCGCGCCAGCATCGGCTGGGATGGCGAGGCTCCGGTGCGTTCGTTCATTTGATCAGCGGCCGGCATTTGGTTGGCGGCCGGTATTTGATTAGCGGTCGGCGGACGCGGTTTTCTCCGCCTGACTCAGTAATCCATCGAGCGCAGCACGGTCAAATTCCTTCCCGCCCAGGAAGACTGCGGAGATTCTCGCCGTGTTGTGAATGTCGATCAGGGGATCGGCGTCCAGCAACACCAGGTCGGCGGCCATTCCCGGCTTCACCGAACCGTACTTGTCGGACGCGCCCATGAAGAGCGCGGCATTGCGGGTTGCCGCCTGAAGCGCGCCCAAGGGACTGACTCCGGACTCGACGCGCATCGCGAGCTCGTCGTGCAGGCTGAATCCCGGAAAACAGTATGGATTTCCGACATCGGTGCCCGCCAGCATGGGAATGCCGGCACGAAACAACTCGCCGACCAATCGCTTGTCGAAGGCGAGGTATTCGCGCTGCAATTTGAAGTACTCGTCCGATTTGCCTTGCAGCCGGGAATCATCGTCGGCCACCAGCCACCTGCGCGCTTCGCCTCCGAAGTACTTCGTCCGCTCGTCCCTCGTGAACTTTGGATCGTTGAGCGAGGCAAATGAGCGGCTGACCACGAGCGTCGGTACCGGCCATGATCCGTTCTTCTTGAATTCCGCGAACAAGCGCCGGCACTTGTCATCGTCATAGCTGCGCGATGCGTCCACGACCAAGCGCTCGACTTCTTCCGCCGACTTGGCGGCTACCACCTTCGGCCATAGTTCTTCCTCACGACTGGAACATCCAAGGCCGATGCCGATAAGATGCTCGATGCTTTTTTGTTTCGCGGCAGTCGCCTCCCAGATGCTGATGCGCCGCGGTACGTGTCCCTCGACGTCAATATGCTTTTTGTTCGCCTCGTCGATGATCGCGAAATAGGCATCTCGCGACAGCATGCTGTAAACCTTGATGAAGTCGGCGCCGTTGCGCACCTGTTCGTCCACCGCTTGACGTGCCTCCGCGGGCGTTTTCACGCTGATGGACTTCGGCCACACCGGTGGATATCCATCGACGATCGGGCTTCCCAGGTAGATGCGCGGCGCATCGATCTTGCGGGCGGCCAATTCCGCTCGAAATTGGCCGGCGTTGGCCGGCCCGAACATTTCCCGGATTCCCGTGACGCCGTTCGCCAGGTAGAGCGGAAAGAAGTCGGCGAACCACGGTTGGTTATTGCCGTGAACGTGCATGTCCCAAAGGCCTGGGATCAGGAATTTGCCGGAAGCCTTGACGATCCTGGCGCCGGCAGACGCCTTGGCCGTGCGGCTGTCGATGACCGCGGAAATTCGTCCTCCCCGGATTTTGACGGTGCGATGCGGCGCTTCCTTTCCGGTCTCCGTATCGATGACGGTCACGTCCTCGATGTAGAGCGATGTGGCGGTCGCGCGTGTACGACCGAGGGCGGTTGTGTGTGTGGGCGCCGTGGTTGTGTGAGTCGTCGCCGCGGGTTGGACTTGCGCGATGCCGGCCAACGGCAAAAAGGCCACCACGGCCAGGGCCAGCACGGACGGGTTGGGGCGCATGACGGGGAGGAGCTTATGTCGGGGTGGACTGAATATCGACCTGGAGCAGCATCGGAACCTTGGCAGAAAAAATCTCATGCAGCGCAGCATCCAAGTCCTCACAGCGCCCGACTCGGATGCTTTTCACGCCGTGACCTTGAGCCAGGGCGCAAAAATCGAGGTGCGGCAGCTGCACGCCCGGCAGGACGCCGATGTCGAAGTGCGTGCCGAATTCTTCGAGCGCACGGTAACTGAGGTTATTGACGATGACGAAAGCGACGGCCAGGCCGAGCTCCGCGGCCGTCCAGAGGCCTTGGATCGAATACATCGCCGACCCGTCGCCCAGGAGGCCGATGACTTTCCGCCCCGGCCGCGCCAGCGCCACGCCCACCGCCGCGGGCAAACCATGGCCCAGTCCGCCGCTTGCGCAGGTGTGGAAGGTATCGCGGTGGAGCATGGGCAGGTGATCGTGCATGGCCCCACGGCTGCTCGGCGCCTCCTCGACGACGATGCTATCGGCGGGGCGCAGCGCCGCAATCTGCTGCAGCAAGTAGCGGTCGGTCAACACATCCGGTTTCACCCGCGCCGCACGCTGCGCGACCGCGGGAGGCGTTCGGGCGGCGAGCGGCCCGCTGCCCTGCAGGGCAGCGACACCCAGCTTCAGATTCGTGACGATGGCGGTGCCCACCGGCGACCAGGACGCGGCGCCCGGATCGTCGGTAAGCTGCATGAGTGTGGCGCCTTCCGGGATATGCGGTCCATGACCTTCCACGTGGTAGGTGAATACCGGAGCGCCCAATACGAGGATAAAATCCGCACCCTCGAGGCGCGACACGATGCCGGCCCGGTCCGCCGGAAGAAATCCGGCGAACAGCGGGTGCCGCTCGGGAAAACTGTTGCGCGCCGACATGGGACTGACCCAAACCGGGGCTCGATGCAACTCCGCGAGCGCGACGGTCTCATCCCACGCATCGTCCCGCGCCACCGAGGCGCCGACCACGATCACCGGCCGTTGCGCCCGGCGGAGCGCATCGGCGGCATGCGCGAGCAACACCGGGTCCCCGGCAACCGCGCGGCTCACCAGCCGCCCGGCCACCGGCAGGCACCGGCGATCCCAGTCGTCGACCGGAACCGACACCAACGTCGGGCCGCGGGGCGGCTGCATCGATACGTAGTAGGCGCGCGCCATGGCCGCGGGAACGTCCGCCGCACGTGCGGGTTCGACGCTCCATTTCACGTAGGGCTTGGGCAGCTGCGCCGCCTGTTCCGAAAACAGGAAGGGCTCGAACGGCAATATGGAGCGCGCCTGCTGTCCAGCCGTGATCACCAGCGGCGTCTGATTCTTGTACGCCGTGAAGATGCTGCCCAGCGCATGGCCGACGCCGACGGCCGAATGCAGATTGACGAGCGCGGCGTCGTTTCTTCCCTGAGCAAAGCCATCGGCCATGGCGACTACCACCGACTCCTGCAGTCCGAGCACGTAGCGGAAATCATCCGGAAAATTTCGAAACATCGGCAGTTCGGTGGAACCGGGATTGCCGAACACCGTGGTCAGTCCGAACTCGCGCAGCAACGCATAAACTGCTTCGCGAACCGTGACTTCATGGGCGCTCATGGGAATCCTCGGACCGGACCGACAATCTGGAGATCGAGCAGATCACGCCGGAAGATAGATCCGTCGGGCAAGGTGTGCAACGTGTGTTCGATCCGCCCGCCGCGGAGGCGCTCCAAGCGAAACCAATGCTCGGGCGGCGGGGCACTCCCCCATCCCGTGAAATCGCGAGGCGCGACTTCGGCAAGGAATCGGGCGTCAATTCTCCCGCGGAAAAACCTTCCCCAAACCGGATCGCTCGAATCGCCGGCGCAGTAGCACCACGAACCGTAATCGAAGGGCACCCACAGACCCGGAGCGACCCGCACTTCCGCCCAAGAATGAGGACCAAGATTGGCTGGATGAAGAAGGTAACCTGACGCCAGGCGCGCGGGAATGCCGCGTGCGCGGCACAGGGCAACCAGCAACGAAGAGCCCAGGACGCAATCCGCCAATCGATTCTGCAGTAATCCCCCCAGCGGATCATGCGCGTCGAGTTCCGTGCGATGCACATCACCGAAGCGCAACGTGGCCATCAGCCATTCCCAGGCTGCGTACGCGAACGTACGCGCATCGGAGCTGGCTCTCGCCAATTGCTCGGCCAGCGCCGCGACCGCTGCGCTCGGCGCAATCAAACCCTCGCGTTCGCGCAGCCAGATCTGATCCGCGGAGTCCACGGATGCGCCGACGGGTGCGGATGGCGCCATCGAGTCGCCCACCTCGCCCCCCGAGAACTCCACGACAAGCTCGGCCACGATCGGACC
>WNFQ01000057.1_pt1 | contig 51740 bp, 45 predicted proteins | sample 5400171 | NCBI WGS metagenome assembly WNFQ01 (sample SAMN13153356, study PRJNA577476) | soil metagenome | isolation source: 20 cm soil under Madrone tree | place: USA:California | collected 2016-06-14
ATCGTCGCAACTGAACAGAATCACAGGCCGCGCCAGAACCTGTGATACCAAAGGAAAGACCTTTCTGGCACGTTCTTTGGCGGAATTCAAGTCGTTGATTCCGTGAGGGATAAGCGGGTGAAGGGAATCGAACCCTCGTGTGTAGCTTGGGAAGCTACCGTTCTACCATTGAACTACACCCGCGGATGTTTTGTGAACGGCGGACCGTTCCGGCGATCGGATTCGGTGAGCGTAACGTTTTTGAATAGGGACGCAAGCCGAACCTTGATGGGGCACAGGAACAGCGGGGTAGGGCGAAAACCGACTCCGTCAAGCCTACGTCGCAGCGCTGTGGCGCGCCCTAGCTGCGTGTTAGGGAAAATCATAAAGCTGGCGGCGACGTAGACTTGGCGGAGTCGGGTTTTCGCCTTACCTGTCACGACGACGACCGTTTTGGAAGCCGGCCCCGCTACCCTATTCGACATCAGCGGAACTTCAGCTTACGTTCAGCCTTTCCAATGCGTTCTCAGAAAGACGGCGTTGAGCCGCTTCGCCACCGTCTGCTCAAATTGCTGGCACATCCCCGATATCAACCACTCAACAAAACGGATCTCGCAAAGCGACTGGGGATCCCGGTCGATGGGCGATCCGCGTTCCGCCGTCTGCTGGTCGATCTCGAAAAGCAAGGTAAGATCGCTCGGATCCGCAAGGAGCGTTATGTCCTACCGCAAGAGGCGGATCTCATCGTGGGGATCTTGCAGATGAATCCACAGGGGTTCGGTTACGTTCTGAACGCCACGGGCGACGGTCTTGGGGATGTCTATATCTCAGCCGAAAACACGAGTACCGCGCTGCATCGCGACAAAGTGGTCGCACGGATCATCCGAGACGAGGTGCCCCAGCTGCGCTCTGGGCGTCAACGCGCTCGGCGACAAGGCAAGGTGATAAAAATTCTGGAACGAGCCAACAAACAAATAGTGGGCACGCTGCAGCAATCGAAAAAATTCTTCTATGTGGTGCCAGATGATCCCTGCCTCCTCCATGATATTTACGTTGAACTTGATCATGAGCGACTTCCGCGGATGCCGCGGGCCAACGATAAAGTCGTAGTTCGGCTGGAAGAATGGGAGAGCCGCCACCTCAATCCGGAAGGAGAAATCATCGAGGTCCTCGGTCCGGCGCGGGCGCCCGGCGTCGATATTCTTGGGATCATCAAGAAGTACGACTTGCCGGTGGAGTTCTCGTCGGGAGCTTTGGAACAAGCGGAGAAAATTCCGCTGAGTATTCCGCCATCCGCGCTGCGCCATCGGGAAGATCTTCGCACGGTGCCGGTATTCACGATCGATCCGGAAGATGCCCGCGACTTTGATGACGCGATTCATATACGACGCTTGGGCGACCAGTGGGAGGTCGGTGTCCATATTGCGGATGTCTCCCATTATGTTGCTCCCGGGTCGGCCTTGGATCGCGAGGCGTTCAAGCGGGGCAACAGCGTTTATCTGCCGGATCGTGTTCTGCCGATGTTACCGGAGCGGTTATCGAATGGCGTCTGCAGTCTGCGTCCGGACGAAGATCATCTGACCAAGAGCGTGATTATCCGGTTCGATCAGGCAGGCCGTCCGAAGAGTCATCGATTTGCCGCTACCATCATCCGAAGCCACTTTCGGCTAACCTACCGGGAAGCCTATGAACGTCTGCAGCGGCCTCCCCAAGATCAACTCGACCATTTTCTTCATCAAGCTTGGAAGATCGCGTCAGCCTTGCGGGAAAGGAGATTTAATAAAGGAGCACTGGAGCTTGATTTTCCTGAGGTCCGGGTTCGAGTCGATCAAAGCGGAAAAGCGATCGGCCTGATTAAGGAGGAGAACGATATTTCGCATCAGCTGATCGAAGAGTTCATGCTTCTGGCGAACGAGATAGTCGGCCGGGAGACCAAGAATCGCTCACTACCGAGTGTGTATCGGGTCCACGAGGATCCAGATCCGGAAAAGCTGCTTGAGTTCCGGGAGCTGGCTCGTTTGCACGGGCTGACGCCAGGCGACCTCTCGCAGAAGCGGGAGATGCAGCGGTTTCTGAGATCGATCGCTGGGCGGCCGGACGAAGGTTTGCTAAAGGTAAGTTTGCTCCGCAGTTTGCGAAAAGCGATATATTTGCCCGTGCCACTTGGGCATTTCGGTTTGGCCAAGGGCGACTACACACATTTTACCAGTCCTATCCGCAGATACGCAGACCTCATCGTCCATCGAACGTTTGATGCGCTGCTTTCGGGTCCGGGCGTCGGACGTGTCCGACTGGTAAGTTCGAGCCGTCTAGAAGAGGTGTGCGAGCATATTTCTACAACAGAGCGCATCGCTGCCGATGCCGAACGTGAAGCGGTGCGCCTGAAGAAACTCGAATATTTGGAGAGCTTAATCGGTCGGCCGCACCGATTCGAGGCTACTGTCCTTGAAGTGCGTAATTACGGATTGGTGGTTGAGGTCCCGGACGCCCTAATCACCGGGTTGATCCACGTGTCATCATTGGGTGGCGATTTCTTTGTCTATGACGGAGCTAAGCAACAGATGTATGGACGTCGAACCAAGTTCACGTTGGGATTAGGAGATGTCCTTGAGGTTGGAGTCGCCCGAGTGGATCGATTCAAGCAACAGGTAGACTTCACGTTCGTTCGCAAGGTACCGCGCCAGGTTGAAACCGACGGATCGAAGAATGCCGGAAACAGAAGACGGAACCCGCGGGAGAGAGCTCACGAGCAAAAAGTCGGCAGATAGCGTCATTGCGGATCCGCAGAGAACGCTCGCGAGCGGCTGACGGCCAACAACTAACGATGCGTCGAGTGCAATTAGCTGTTTACTGGGAGAGAAAAGTATGCGACCAAGTAAGATTCTCCCCTTGATTATGCCCACAGAGGTAAGAGCAAGTGGATCGGGATCCCTCCAAGTGTCATGGACAATGTTATTGTTACGAGAGAACTACAAGTTGAGCGTAAGCATTTCTTCATAGAATTCAGAGAGAACGAGCGGGGCCGCTTCATGCGTATCACGGAAGAGGCGCACGGCAGACGCAACACGATAATCATCCCTAGTACTGGTCTGGATGATTTTATGTCCGCGGCTGGAGAAGTCATTCAGTCCGCCGAACGCGTTCCGGCCGCTTCTTAATCAGACTGTTTTCTGAGAATCATCCAGGTACGATAGGCGCGGCCTAGGTCGTGACCCCGTGGGTTGGGGGCGATCGATACCAGCCTGAAATTCGTAGCTTTCCGTTTGATTTTTTGGCGGACCAGCAGAAGCTGGTTCCTGCCCGCTGCCCAGATCAAGAACGGCCTCTATTTCTCGTCCAAACTCGGCCTCGAATCCGTCTGGATTGGCGAAGGAAAGTAGCGCTCCTTAGAAAAAAAGATTCGCCGGGCCGACTAGAAAAGTGGGCTTACCATCTGGATATCTGCGGAAAACGGGTCGACCGTTGACACGCCGGGGCGCTTCGTTAGTTTCACGGTCCTGGTTGTCCATCCAGCAGGTCGGAACGCTGGCCTGTTTGACTGATCAAACCTCTACCTATGCCTAAAACACTGAAGAAGAAAGCCGCCAGGAAAGCGCCTGCCCAGAAACGCGCCGTGGCGAAAAAGCCCGCAACGCCAAAGAAAACACGCTACGTCTACTATTTTGGCGATGGTAAGGCAGACGGGAACGGGTCAATGAAACCTCTGTTGGGCGGTAAGGGTGCGAATCTCCATGAGATGACGCGGATCGGACTGCCGGTTCCTCCGGGGTTCACCATTACCACCGAAGTCTGCACCTATTTTTACGACAACAAAAAGCAATATCCCGTCGAACTTGAAGCGCAGGTAGCAACGGCGCTGGCCAAGATCGAAAAATCGGTCGGCAAGAAATTGGGAGATCGCATCAACCCCCTGTTACTCTCCGTTCGTTCTGGAGCGCGTGATTCGATGCCCGGAATGATGGATACGATTCTGAATCTCGGAATGAACGACGAGGTGGTCGAGATCGTGGCCGAGAAGAGCGGCAATCCTCGGTTTGCCTGGGACTCCTATCGTCGATTCCTGCAGATGTATGGTGACGTCGTGATGGGTGTGCAAAAGCGGGAAGGGGAGGACCACGAGCCTTTCGAAACGGTCATTGAGGAAGTGAAGCATGCGGCCCGCGTGCAAAAGGATACCGAGCTTTCGCCGGACGATCTAAAGACTCTCGTCGAACGGTTTAAGCAATTAATCAAGGAGCGAACCGGAAAAACCTTTCCGCAGGATCCGCGACACCAGCTATGGGGGGCGATCGGTGCAGTGTTCGGTTCTTGGAACAATGACCGAGCGATCGTTTATCGGCGGAAGTACGGAATTCCGCATGAGTGGGGCACAGCCGTCAATGTCCAGACGATGGTATTTGGTAATCGTGGCGACACCAGCGCAACCGGCGTTGCATTCACGCGCGATCCGGCGACCGGAGAAAAGGTTTTCTACGGCGAGTATCTCATCAACGCACAAGGAGAGGATGTGGTGGCGGGCGTGCGGACACCCCATCCGGTAGCGCAGTTGGCACAGGAGATGCCGGCGGCTCACAAGGAGCTCCTGAAGGTGCGATCTCTGCTCGAGAGCCATTTTCGAGACATGCAGGACTTGGAGTTCACGGTTGAAGATAATAAGCTCTACATCCTCCAGACCAGAAATGGTAAACGAACCGGGTTCGCTGCCGTTCGAATCGCGACTGACATGGTGGCGGAGAAGTTGATTACCAAAGAAGATGCACTCCGTCGGATTCCAGCTGATTCGCTTAGTCACTTGCTGGCGCCGATTTTTGATCGCCAAAGCGTTCGCAATGCTCACAAGATTGCCACCGGGCTAGCCGCCGGACCGGGCGCGGCGAGCGGCCGTCTGGTTTTCAACGCTAAAGATGCAGTCGAGCTGGCGCATAAGGGCGAGCGCGTGATCCTCGCCCGGATAGAAACTTCCCCGGAAGACCTCCGCGGCATGATCGCTGCCGAAGGGATCCTCACCGCCCGCGGTGGTGTTTCCTCGCATGCTGCATTGGTTGCCCGGCAGATGGGCAAGGTCTGCGTTTGTGGGGCGTTGGCCTTGAAAATCGATTATGCCGCCCAGACATTATCCGCAGGGGCAACGACGCTCCAGCGAGGCGACTATATCTCAATCGATGGTACCGCCGGTGAGGTCTACGCGGGCGAAGTGAAAACGGCCGCCTCTGAGGTCGTCCAGGTTTTGGTCGAAAAGAAACTCGATCCGAAGAAGAGCCAAACTTATCAGGAATTTGCTTCGCTCATGAGCTGGGCTGATCGGGCCCGCAAACTTGATGTGCGAACGAATGCCGATTCCCCTGACCAAGTGGCAACGGCAATTGCCTTTGGAGCCAAAGGTATCGGCCTTTGCCGTACGGAGCACATGTTTTTTGAAGGTGATCGGATCGATGCGATGCGCGAGATGATCCTCGCTCAATCGCTCGATGAACGGAAAGCGGCAGTGGCAAAACTGTTACCCTACCAGCGAGGCGATTTCGTCGGGATTTTCAAAGAACTCAAAGGATTACCGGCAACGATCCGCTTCCTCGATCCGCCGCTTCACGAATTCTTACCGAATACTGAGGCTCAGCAAAAAGATCTGGCGAAGAAATTGAATGTTCCATTGGAGCACATCGCCCGCCGGGTGGAGGAATTACATGAGTTCAATCCGATGTTGGGTCATCGAGGGTGTCGATTGGGTATTTCATTCCCAGAGGTCACCGAAATGCAAGCTCGCGCAATTTTTGAGGCGGCGGCTGAGGTACAAAAGAGCGGGTTAAAAGTGAAACCTGAGATCATGATTCCGCTGGTCGGTTTTCCCAAGGAGCTAAAGCTGCAGATCGATATCGTGCACCGAGTCGCGAGCGAGGTCGCCAGGGAGAAGAAGGCAAGGTTTAGTTATCTAGTTGGAACTATGTTGGAGATACCGCGAGCCGCTTTGGTGGCGGATGAAATTGCCAAAGACGCGGAGTTCTTTAGCTTCGGAACGAATGATCTGACGCAGACGACGCTTGGTATGAGTCGTGACGATTCCGGTAGTTTCCTACCCCATTACCAAGAGCTGGAAATCGTGAAGAATAACCCGTTCGCAACGATCGACCAGGCCGGAGTCGGCAAGCTGATGGAGATCTCCCGCGATCAAGCTCACAAGACTCGCCCGGACATTAAGCTAGGGATCTGTGGCGAGCACGGGGGCGACCCGGAGAGTGTCAAGTTCTGTCACCGGATCGGCTTAGATTACGTTAGTTGCAGCCCGTTCCGGGTACCGGTTGCGAAGCTGGCCGCAGCGCAGGCCGCGCTGGCAGAGTAGCGACCGCTGGGCTACCGCCAAACGGTAATAGCAGATACCAGATAGCAAATAGCAGATATAGATCCGCTAGGTGTCGGACTGGGACATGTTATGTAATCGGGGAGTGGTCACGGAGACGTGACCCCCTCCTGCTTCAAGGTAGATCTTTTCTAATTTGGAGGCTCTGCTTCCGATTGCGTACCGCGAATCGCGAGACACGGCTGCGACGTAGTTCGAGCTGGTCGATCCCTCCAATTGCGGACGTTTTCGGCTTGGCAATTTGCTATCCGCTATTTGCTATTTGTCATCACCATTCGGCGCCAGCCGAACGGTGTCTCAGTCCCCACGCCGATGAATGATGTCATGATCGAGTGCGCTCTCTAGATGGGTGGTAACCTTCGCTCCGGACGGAATATTAGTTTCCAGCGTTTCCTCGATTTCAGTGGCAACGCGATGAGCGTCGCTGAGTAACACGCCTGCTGGGAAAACGAGGTGAAATTCGATCCAGTTCGTGTCACCAAGATTGCGGTGCCGAAGGTTGTGGTAGGAGACGCCGCGCTTGCTGGTTTCTCGTTCAAGCAGCTGGACGATGCTCTGCTGGATGGCGGGATCCGCCGCATCCATCAGTCCCGAGAATCCAGATCGGACCAGCCGGATCCCGGTGACGAGGATGTTGGTCGCGATCAAAATGCCGATTAGGGGATCGATTGGAGCCCAACGAAAAACCAAGGTTAATACGAGGCTGATGAGAACCGCGGCACTGGTCCAGCAATCCGTTAGCGTGTGTTTGCCGTTGGCTTCAACGAGAAATGAGTGATGCTTGCGGCCGCTTCGAATGAGGTAAAAGCCTAAGGCGCCGCTTACGCAGGCGGCGACTATGGTCAGAACGATGCCCAGCGGCAGATTTTCGAGCGGCTCCGGATAGATGAGTTTCTTGCCTGAGTGAAAATAGATGTAGAACGCGACGAGCAGAATCAACGAACCTTCGACTCCGGCCGAAAAGAAACCGATTTTCGCGTGACCATAGCGATGCGTTGCATCGGCCGGCTTACTCGACAACCGTAGGCTGTAGGTGGCGAATAGAACAGCAACAACATGCACGATCGCCTCAGCGGCATCGCTCAGGATCGCGGCGGAGCCGGTAATGAAATACGCGCCCATCTTGAGGAAAACCATTCCAATGGCGATGCCCAATGACCATGACATTGCTCGCCATAACCGCGATTCCCTCAACCCCCCGAGATTGGCATCAATGTTCTCCATCGCCACTGTCTGCCGGCCGTTTCATCCTGATCTGAAACTGCCGCGACAACAACCAACGAACACCGATCATGTCGATGGTCGCTCGCCAGGCCCGATTACCGAAGTTGTATTTACTGGAGCCGTACTGTCGTGCTCGATGCTGAACGGGAACTTCGACTATTCGATAGCCTGCCCCCTTGATTAACGCCGGAATAAAGCGGTGCATGCCATAAAAAGGGACCAACGCTTCCCGGCATTCCCGACGCATTGCCTTGAGGGTGCACCCCGTATCTCTGACCCCATCCTTGGTAAATCGACTGCGAACGGCGTTAGCGATCTTGCTCTGGAGGCGTTTAAACCAAGTATCTTTGCGCTTCGTACGGAATCCGCAGACCAGGTCCGCCCCTTTTTCTATCTCCACCAACAAGCGTGGAATATCATTGGGATCATTCTGCAAATCGCTATCTATTAACACCAGAACCGCGCCGCGCGCCGCGCGTAGACCCGCATAAATAGCTGCACTTTGACCGGTATTTTTTGCAAACTCCACGACGCGCACCCGTGATCCGCGATGAATCATTTGCAGCGAATTATCATCTGATCCATCGTCGACAAAGACTAGTTCGTGGTCATAGTCCGTCAATACTTTGGTTAACTCAGATTGGAGTTGAGCTAGGCTTTCCGCTTCGTTGTAGACTGGAATAACGACGGAAATATGTGGATTGGCGGTCACAAAGGTAACGTCTGGTACTGATAACAGGCAAACACCCGAATTTCCCGCAGCGGCAAACCGCGTCGATCGAGTTGAAAAAGCGCGACCAGCTCCCAGCGGGTAAATGAGTTTTGCAACGCTTGGGGTGGAGAGCCGTCGCCATGATCGGTGATATACAATGCCGTCCGGTTAATAAATTGATTCACGCCGTTCTGTTCAGTGAAATAGGAACTGGCGTTAGTCTTATCGGTAGGCTCAACGAATTCATCGTACCGCGGCCAAAAAGAAAACTCGTTTTGGATATCCTGGGACTCCGGAATGTAGACTGGCGGATGTCCCAGGTCTTCGATCCGAGGATCTCTCAGATAGAAGGAAAGCATTGAGGCGGTCTGGTACTTATTCCCGATCAGGAACACCGGTTCTCCTAGCTTTTGTTCGAACTCATTGCGAAACTTTTCTATCTGTTCAGCCACCGAGCGCCACCCTCGCAGCCGGGCCGATGGATCGAGGCGATAAGGAACCCTTAGACCGGCAACGCGCAACAGGTCCAAATCCAGAGTGACAATAGTCATGAGAGCCGCAGTCACCAAGCCGGCAATACAGAGAACGGTGACAGTGCGGTTTTCGCGCGTCGAATTGAGCCACCACGAAGTAGTCAGGATCCCTAAACTGACAAAAGCAGGCGCGGTCCAATTCGGTTCTCCCGGCTGTTTCAAAGCAAGAAAGAAGTAGGTCAACAAGATTGGCCAACTAAAGGTCAGGAGGAAGCAGACCTTGGTATTCTGAAATGCTTTTCGAATCGAAGCGAAGAACGCGATTAGGAAGGCAAGGAAAACTAGGGGTGAATAAACGCCAAATTGGCCGCCAAGAAATCGCAAGAAACTGAGTAAATGGATAGCGAACGGCTTTTGCAAACCTCCGCGGACAGAGAGATGAGCAAGTGTAATCCACTCATGCTGCTGGTTCCAGATGATCGGTGGCAAGAGAAAGGGGAGGAAACCGAGTAACAGCCAATAGAATCCGGGGCGGACAAGCTCTCGACGATGTTTTGGCACCACCAGGAGGAACAGAAAGATAGATAAGAGTTCAAATGCGTTCGTGTATTTCGAAATGAATCCGAGGCCCACCAGGACGCCAGTTACCGGCCAAAGCCAAATTCCACCCGGACCCTGCTCGAGAGCACGCCAGAAAGTGTAGAGCGCAGCGACCCAAAAGAACAACGAAAGCGGATCGATAGTCATCACCATCGCGCCAACATTGAAGATAGGAATAACGTTCAGCCCAATGACTGACCAAAAGGCGACCTTTTCGCGGTAGAGATGGCGAGCAAGGAAATAGAGGATCAACGACGTGCCAAGACCGAGTAACGGGCTAAGGAAGCGAACACCGAGCTCTGAGTGACCAAAGAGCGAGGTCCCGATCATGATCGCCAATGCGACTCCGGGCCCTTTGCTGTAGTAGCAAATATCGGGATGCTGGGCCCAGAGATAATAATAGGCTTCGTCTGGCGAAAGTTCGTAGTGGCTGACCAGGAACAGCCGAATTGCCGTGAGCGCCAGCAAAAAAATAAGGAGCAGCCAGAAGCGAGCGGTCATGGATGCCCCAAATGTGGATGAGCGGCGTACAGCCCCGGAAACCAGCGAGCAGCCAGCTTCCGGTAAAGAATGGAAAGGAGCGCGAAGGAGATGAGCGCGAACCCAATTGCCAGCACCACCGAAACGATCACATCGCTTGGCCAATGCGAACCAGTGTAGATCCGTGAATATGAGATCATTGCCGCCGGAATAATATAAAGAGCGCCCCACCAGCGAAAGAAAAGGATCGCCAGTGTCGCAACGACGGTGTTGTTCATGGCGTGACCAGATGGGAATGAACGTCCGACCATGATTCGTCCAACCGGAGTCGGCGAAAGTCGAATACTGACAGGTTGGAAGAGACCGAGGAAAGTTGGCTGAGTTTTCTGTAACGTCACTTCGCGAACATCGGCCAATGCTTGAATCGGTCTTGGGCGGTTGACCACAATCTTCGCCACCTGAGTAAAGATTCCGTCAGTGAACGCGACAGTGATCAGAGTAACAATCAAAAAGCTTCGCCAGCGGAACCCGCCACGCCAGAACAAAAGCAAGGCGGCGACCAGAATCACCGGCCGCCAAAGATCAAAGTTTGAGCAGATGGCCATGAGCCGATCGAGCACCGGGTTGATCCATTGTTTGTTGATAAGAAACAGCAGTAAGGTATCCATTCCGGTTCGGTTCGGACTGCGTAAGCTAAGGATTCGATTCCATGAAACAAGTAAAGAAATTGATAGGTGTGATCGCGCTGGCTTGGGCGCTATTTCCGCTGGCCGGATCAGCGCAAGAGCCCGACGCCACCACGATCCTGGATGGAGTGCGATTGGCCAAGGTAGATCGAGAACTCAATGGGCAATTGCGCAAAGAGGATGGAACGACCATTCCGTTTCGACTGACCCTGAGCGGGTCGCAGGTAATCTATCGATTTAGCAATCCAGATGAAACGCTCCGGGTTGAGCTGAAAGATTCTGCTTCGACACTAAAACAGGACGAAGGAGGTAAAAGCCGTCTGGTTGCGGGGAGCCAGCTGACCGAAAGAGTCCGGGGGACCGATGTTTCGTACGAAGATCTGTCTCTGCACTTTTTGTATTGGGCGAATCCTAAAGTGGAAGGAGAACAAACAGTCAAAGGGTTCTCTTGTTGGATTATCTTGGTGCAACATGTTGGCCGTGACAGCAACTACGCATCGGTACGAATGTGGGTAACGAAAGAGGGGAGCGGTCTGCTTCGGGCTGAAGCATTCAACGCCAAAGGGAAATTGGAGAAACGCTTTGAGGTAATTTCCGGCCAGAGAGTGGAAGACAAATGGATTCCAAAACAGGTGCGAATTCAGGTCTATAATCCGGAAAGCGGAAGGCAAGAATCGCGTACCTATCTAGAGATCAACGGCTAGCCCGCGACTCTCACCCGCCATCTGCAGCCACGCGCTCATTGCGGGTTAGAAAGCGATGCAGCTAGTGTACCGTCTCACATGTAACGGTGACGTTGTTGCGTTCAAAATGAACCGCCGGTCCGGCAGCTGCCGGACGCGAGGAGGGCGCATATCTGAATCGATACGTAACCGATCCGGCAGCCGCCTATGCGCATTAACGTAAGCTTTTTTGGAGTGGGTTCTCTAACCCGAAGGGCAGGAGGACTCAGCCCGGGGTTTTAACCCCGGGAAAGATCCAATCAAAGGCACGCCCTGAAAGGGCGCCGGATCTGCGAGTCGGTTATCGCGTCGATTGCGAGCCGAGAAATTCATCATCGCAAGAGGACATTCGAAGAAGAGTTTTCGACCTTGCTGCAGAAACATGGGATGCCTCTCCATGAGCGATTGGCGTGGGACTCATCCAGTTGAGCCCAGCGCCCGTTCAGGGCGGTTTCTGGGAGATACTTTCCCCGAGGTTAAAACCCCGGGCTGAGTCCTCCTGGCCCTTTCGGGGTAGAGAACCTACACCAAAACCTTAAGTTGACACTGATGGGAACCGGCCGGACGACGTCACCATTTATATGTCAGACCGTGCACTAGACATAGTCCAGCTTACCAATTAAGGTCCCGACAAGTTTTTTTGCCTATGAGAAATGGAAGCCTCTGCTTCGGTAGTATGCTAATAGGCTTAGTTCTTGTAAGCGGAACCGGAGTTTACGGCCAAACGGATGTGGAAAGTGCTGCGAGTTTTACCGAGCACGCGATGAGGCTGCGCGCCGATGTTCTCTTTCGAGTACAGCCCGATATCACTCGCCAACGACTGGTCGCCACGGAAGGTAGATACAGCTGGCATAGCAACATTGTTACAACTGTTTTTTGGATTGGAGAGACAGCGGGCGGGAATAATCCTGTTCCCAATCAAGCCAGTGCGTGGGATCTGAATTGGTCACAGAGTTATGGAGGACTAGATGCCCCCGATTCGGGGAACCGCCGCGGGTTTTTGCCGGGCACCTTTGTGCCTCACCAAAATCCTTTCTATATCGCATTGCCGTACAACGACGTTGCTAATGGCAAGACAAAACCTGAAGCTGCCCAGGCGGTCCCTTGGTTCAAGGATACATTCGTTAGATCAGGGCAAACTGTTCTGAAAGGTCGCTGGGTCGCCATTCGCAAGGGCACGCGCGCCTGCTACGCGCAATGGGAAGATGTTGGTCCCTTTCAGACTGACAACTGGGAGTACGTCTTTGGCAATGATCGACCGCGTCCCAATTTAAACCGCGGTGCTGGGTTGGATGTGTCTCCGGGTGTGCGGGATTATCTTCGACTGAGTCCGACGGACGTCACCGATTGGAGATTTGTTGAGCAGGTAGAAGTACCTCCTGGTCCTTGGACCTTATATGGCGATAACAACACTTTCGTCATTGATCGTCGCAAGCGCGAGGAAGAGCTCGCCAAGAAGCAGTAACCGGGGAAAATTGGCTGACATCTCAGGCAACACGCCGATATACTCGCGGCCGCATGACTTCTATGGATGTTTGGGAGGAAGATGGTCCCGGTCAGACTGTTTTGGCCGTAGGCAATTTGGGTCAGAAGAGGCGTTCCAATCGATGGCAGCTTGCAATCGCGATCTTATCGATAGCGGTATTGTGTCCAACGCTGGTCCGTGCTCAGTCGCATAGTGTTCAAGCGGGTCCGAAAATTACGGAGGTTTTGGAAACCGCTCCGCTAGATATCAAGGACGAGGACACTCAGCTTATTAAATTGAAAAAAATGCGGTTTAACGCGGCTATTGCAGAAGCGAAGGAACGATACGCATTGTTCAAGAAAGGCCAGGCCAAGTTTCCCGATTTGGTTGATGTGGGCCAACGAGTCCTTACGGCCCAAGCAGATCTTGCCCAAAGTCCTGAAGAGAGAGCGCAGGTGCTCGATCAGCAGCTCCAAGTCTTCGCCGAAGCAGAAGACAATCTCGACAAGCAAGTGAAGGAGGGGAGAGGGCTGGCAGCGGATCTCGATCGGCTCCGATACGAGCGGTTTGGGGTTGAAATCGATCTTGAGATTTTGCGGGAAGGAATATCCCAGTGATGCCGGCAAAAATGGTTTGCTGGTTTTGTCGTTGGTTCAGGGATAGTTTCCTATTGACTTTAGAGAGTGCGATTTCGCACGGTGGCGCAGTTAACTCGCTGCCCGCCGGGCGGTCTTTTTCTATGAGAAATCATGCATCATTTCTAACCGCCGTTTTTTGCTGTTGGTTCCTGAGCGGTGCTCAAGCCCAAGAACCGACTGGCACCCTTAAGAAGATTAGGGATTCTGGTACGATTTCGCTTGGTTACCGAGAGTCATCGCTTCCGTTCTCGTACTACGACAATAACAACAAAGTCGTCGGATACTCACAGGAACTTGCCGCGATTGTGATTGACGCCATCAAGAAGAAACTCAATCTTCCGAATCTTCAGGTGAAGATGGTGCCGGTAACATCCGGAAACCGGATTCCATTGGTGCAAAATGGCACCGTCGATATCGAAGCGGGCTCGACCACGAACAATCTGGATCGAGAAAAACAGGTGAGCTTTTCCAATACGATGTTCATCATCGGCACCCGTCTCTTGGTGAAGAAAGGCTCCAACGTCAAAGATTTCCCCGATTTAAAAGGAAAGACGGTCGTGACAACGGCAGGTACCACCTCGGAGGTCTTACTGCGGGCGATGAACGACAAGAACGGCATGGGCATGGACATTATTAGCGCGAAGGATCATGCCGAGTCATTTCTCATTCTCCAGAGCGATCGAGCAGTGGCTTTTATGATGGACGACGCACTCTTAGCCGGTGAGCGGGCAAAGGCGCGGAACCCGAACGACTGGGAGATCGTGGGAACGCCTCAATCAAAAGAGGCGTACGGAATGATGCTGCCGAAAGATGACGTCGCATTTAAGAAGGTCGTCGATGACGCGATTGCTCAAGCCGAAACCTCCGGGACAACGGAAAAGCTGTATCAGAAGTGGTTTTTGTCCCCTATACCGCCTAAGAATCTGAACCTGAACTTGCCTTTGAGCGACGACATGAAGGCATTATTCAAGAGCCCTAGCGATAAGCCATTTCAGTAAGCGGCCCGTCGGACTCGAAGGTCGAGTGGGACCGGTTCCTGCTGTGCTGCACCAACGGACGAGCTGTGCTCGTCCCTACCGACGCTTCGCGGAGAAGGATTTAGTTTTGTTCTGTTCGCGAGGCGAAATTTTAGCCCGTTCTACATGGCCCGCTCGTTTCTTACTTAAACTCACTGATTATCATGCTTGATTCCAGGTTCGACGGGCTGCTCGCTGTGCTCGACTTCAGCGTCTTTCTTTCGCCCAGTCCAGAAGTCGGCGCTAACTATCTGACCTATCTTTTAGGCGGCGCGGTTTGGACCGTGATCCTTTCGGTCCTGAGCTGGGTGATTGCCTTTGTCATCGGCTCAGTCATGGGCGTCTTTCGAACGCTTCCAAGCCCGACCCTCTCGAAGGTTGGCGCCTGCTACGTGGAAATTTTCCGAAATATTCCACTACTGGTGCAGCTCTTTATCTGGTTCAATGTCGTGCCAGAGTTGCTACCAGGCTTTGGTCCATGGTATAAACATTTGCCCTCTTTTTGGCAGCAGTTTACCAGTGCGACGCTTTGCCTAGGCCTATTTACCGCCGCAAGAATTGCCGAACAGGTCCGTTCTGGACTGCGATCGCTCGGGAGAGATCAGTACGGTGCTGGATTGGCCTTAGGCTTGAACATCAGGCAGGTCTACAATCTCGTTCTGCTTCCGGTTGCCTACCGCATCATCATCCCAACGCTGACCTCCGAGTTCTTGAATTTGATTAAGAACTCCGCTGTGGCATCAACGATTGGATTTGTTGAACTCGCCAGGCGCAGCGAGAGCATGGCGGAACTGAAATCCACCGTTTTCGAGGCGTTACTGGCAGGGACACTACTCTACGGCGTGATTAATCTGATCGTCCTCTTCTTTTCTCGCGCCTTAGAGCGCTCAACGAAATTGCCTGGCCTACTGGGAGCGCAAAAGTAGATGTACGCGTTTGATTGGAGCTCTATCCTAACCTCACTGCCATTCCTTTGGCAGGGAATGGTGATCACGCTGGAGATTACTCTCGTGGCCATCGTCGTGGGAATTTTGCTTGGCACCATTATCGCAGTAGTCCGGCTCTCAAAGAACTCGGTATTGTCCGCGATTGCAGCCGCCTATGTGACCTTGTTTCGGTCGATTCCTTTAGTGATGGTGCTCCTGTGGTTCCAGCTCGCCTTGGTTCCGCCCGTTGTGCGCTGGTTGTTTCCAAAGGCAAATCTCGATCTCAACCTCATCATCGCGTTTGCCGCATTCGCCTTCTTTGAGGCTTCATACTACGCGGAAATCATTCGGGCCGGGATCCAAAGCATATCGAAAGGCCAAGCGATGGCGGCACAGGCGCTCGGAATGACTGATCGTGCCGTCATGCGGTTGGTGATCCTGCCGCAGGCATTTCGGCGAATGATCCCCCTTTTGCTGACGCAAGCGATCATTCTTTTCCAAGACAGCTCACTTGTCTATGTCATTGGCTTAGCCGATTTTTTTGGCGTGGCAAAGAACCGCGCGGCTTCTACTGGTAGCGAGGTGGAATTCATTCTCTTTGCCGGCGCCGTCTATTTGGTTCTTTGTTTGACGCTGTCGACGATAGTCCGACAACTACAAAAGAGGATCGCAATATGATCTCAATTCGTGACATCTCGAAATGGTATGGCGCATTTCATGTTTTGAAGGATTGCTCCACTGAAATTCAGAAAGGAGAAGTAGTAGTCGTTTGCGGACCTTCTGGTTCAGGAAAGTCGACTTTGATTAAGTGCGTCAACGGGCTCGAACCTTTCCAAAAAGGGGAGATAGTCATTGAGGGTACCTCGGTCGGAGCCAAGAAAACCAACCTTCCTAAGCTGCGTGCACGGGTGGGTATGGTGTTTCAACACTTTGAGCTGTTTCCTCATCTCAGTGTCTTACAGAATCTGACGATTGCACAGTGTCGAGTCCTGAGAAGAAGCGCTAGCGAATCCGAGGAAAAGGCGTTTCGCCTCCTCGATCTGGTTGGTTTAAGAGCTCACGCTCGAAAATTCCCGGCTCAGCTCTCTGGCGGCCAGCAACAGCGGGTCGCCATTGCTCGAGCTCTCGCTATGGATCCGATTGCAATGCTATTTGACGAACCGACATCCGCTTTGGATCCGGAGATGATCAACGAGGTCCTCGACGTGATGGTCAAGCTCGCCCAGGAAGGAATGACCATGATGGTGGTTACCCACGAGATGGGTTTTGCTAAGAAGGTTGCTGATCGCGTTATCTTCATGGACGAAGGTCAAATTGTCGAAGATCGACCGAAAATGGATTTCTTCAGCCGGCCAAATACTGATCGGGCGCAGCAGTTTCTGTCCAAAATCCTTTCGCATTGATGAGACAATCGGATCTTGACCTGCACTCCCGATGATTCATAATCGGCTGCAGCTTGTGCGGATCTTCACAAACGAGTTCGGCGGCCGCCTAAAGCACTGCGACCAGCGGTAGCGTTTGAGACGGCAAGCTTAAATCCCCAGAACCATATGGCAATTTCTGCTAGCGCTGTTTCCACCGAGTCAAGTGGTGAGCTGAGTGCTCGACATCGGACCGTCATTGTAGCTTCGTCCCTTGGGACCGTTTTCGAGTGGTACGATTTTTATTTGTACGGAACTTTAGCTCTCTTTTTCGGCAGCGTGTTTTTCCCACCTGGCAATGACGTTGCGGCGGGATTGGCGACTCTAGCGACCTTTGGGGCCGGCTTTGGAGTAAGGCCATTCGGGGCTATCGTGTTTGGTCGAATCGGCGATATCGTGGGCCGGAAGTACACATTTCTGATCACGATCGTTGTCATGGGATTATCGACTGCGCTGGTCGGTGTGTTGCCCACCTACGCCCAGGTTGGTATTTTGGCGCCCATCCTTCTCGTTGCGTTGCGGTTGGCTCAAGGTCTCGCTTTGGGCGGCGAGTACGGGGGAGCTGCTACCTACGTTGCCGAGCATGCACCAAAGGGAAAACGCGGGCTATTTACCAGTTGGATCCAAACGACGGCGACGCTCGGATTCTTTCTCTCGCTGGCGGTGATCCTTGCCTGCCGACTCACAATTTCCACTGACAATTTTAAGGCCTGGGGCTGGCGAGTTCCGTTTCTGGTCTCGGTTGTTCTATTGGGCATCTCCGTCTATATCCGGCTCAGACTGCAAGAATCTCCGATCTTCGCTGAGATGAAGTCGCAAGGCAGGCTGACGCGCCACCCGCTTCGCGATAGCTTCTTTAGAATGCCGAACGCCCGCTACGTCTGGCTGGCCCTGCTTGGCGCTACGGCTGGTCAGGGTGTTGTGTGGTATTGCGGACAGTTTCAGGCACTTTATTTTTTGTCTAACAATCTGAAGCTTGATTATCAGACGACCTATATACTGATCGGGATTTCACTTCTGGTAGGTACACCCTTTTTCATCTTCTTCGGTTGGTTATCCGATCGAATTGGCCGGAAGACGATCATGATGGCTGGCTGCTTATTCGCTGTTTTGACTTTCATCCCGCTTTTCAAAGGATTGACTTCGTTTGTTAATCCCGCCCTGCAGGCCGCTCAGGACAAATCGCCGGTTACCCTGTACACGAGCGAGTTCAAGGGGATTGGCGATCGAACCTGGGCAACGATCACTGATGCTGTCACTCTGTACAAACCGGCGCCGGACGAAGTCTCGAGTTACAAGGCGCGTCAGTACCTGAGAGGGCGAGGTGTCCCGTTTGAAGTCCGCCCAGCAAAACCGGAGGCGCCCCTCGTCATTTCGATTGGCGACAAACAGATTACCGGATTCGATGATAAACAAATCGAACCCCTGATTGCAGGCGCTGGTTACCCAAAATCTGCCGATCCGTCAAAAATAAACTACGTGGGAGCGGTCGCCATTCTCATTCTCCTGGTCATCTACGTCACCATGGTTTACGGGCCGATTGCAGCGTTCCTGGTGGAGCTATTCCCGACCCAAATCCGTTACACTTCAATGTCGTTCCCTTATCATATTGGTAACGGTTGGTTTGGGGGATTCCTTCCCTTTATTGTGCTGGCGATCACCACCGCGACGGGTAATTTTTACGCCGGGCTCTGGTATCCCATCATTGTAGCTTTGATGACGTTAATCATTGGTACCCTGTTCCTGCGGGAGACCAAGGATACCGATATAAGGGCCGAGCACGGAGCGCAATCGGCATAGTCGTCGAACGCTGCAGTTGCCACCGAACTTTTTGCTTGAACGCCTGCATCGACAGACTAGCTTGTCCGCTCACGAAAATTCCGGATTCCTGAGTAGCTCAGTGGTAGAGCGGTCGGCTGTTAACCGATTGGTCGTAGGTTCGAATCCTACCTCAGGAGCCATCCTCGCATAGGCTTGATTGGCGCCATCGTACGGTTCGCGAAATGGCCGGCGCATTTTGTCGCATCGACCTGCAATCGTTCGAACACCCAACATCGAACGCCAAGCGGCGACACAACGCCCGATTCACATACCGACACTAAAGCAATCCAGGTGGCAATCCAAGCCCGGCGCCCAGCCGTCCCATTTCTGTTTGGGCGAGGCTTTTGCCTTTTTCGAGTGCTTGTTTAACTCCGCTGAGCACGAGATCTTCCAAAAACTCGACGTCTTCCGGGTCAATAATCTCCTTAGCGATCTTAATGGAAATGATGTCACCGGTTCCGTTGGCAACGACCGAGACTTTGCCTCCGCCCACACTCACCTCGACCGTTTTTTCGGCCAGTGTCGCCGCAAGTTGCTCTTGCATCTTTGCGGCCTGTTTCATCATTTTTTGGATGTTCATGGATCAAATATCAGCCTCGATCTCGGCTTTAAAAATTTCCAGGGCTTTTTGAATCAATGGATCATTTTTAAATCCATCCAGGAGGGTCGCCTCGGATCTTGGCGCGGGCTCGGGGCGTACCAGATCTTCCCGAAGTTCAGCTCGTATAGTTCTTGGAGCTGCTGCGATTTCAGTCAGCAGGTCCTCAACAAACTTCCGATTGTTAGATCGAAGCAAAGATTCCATCGCGAGTTGTTCGGTTGATGGAAATCCTATCAACAGTTCGGTCCCGCTTCGACTTAATGGTGTCGCCATTTCGATCCAAGACTGAATTAACGGTCGCCGGCGTCGCACTTCGTCGACTACCTTCATCCAAAGCGACTGCAGGTCTTCGCTCTGAGGTTCTTCGGTTGCCTCCAGTGAGTCCGAATCTCCGGCCTCACCGATCTCCTCCGCCGTCCCCATCAACTCATCCTTCACCCCCGTCACGGCTTCTGCGGACAAGTCATCCTCGGTAGAAGGTTGCTCCGATAAGTCACCGGTATATTCTTCGGTTGGTTTGATCTGCGAAACCGCAACATTCGATTGGCTATCGGATCCCGGTAGGTCGGCGGAAGTTGATGGCGTCTTCTTGATGATTTCGTCGCGGATAGAGCGAGCGAGCGAACTACTTCCACTCTTGGAATCTTGGTTCGGCAAGTTTTCTAAAGCCTCCAAAATTCGATCGATCCCGACCTCGCGCAGACTTTGGATGGCACGGATAATCGCAATTTCCAAATGCAGCTTCTTGTTAGAAGTCCATTTCAGACTTGGTTCTGCCTCGGACAAAATCTCGACTAATCGGAGAAGCTCTCCCGGTTTTATTACTTTGCTGAGCTCACTTACAATTTTCCGGCCTAATTCACTTAACTCTTCTTGGACGCTCGCTGAGTCGACCTGATCTATCAGCAAGTAGCGAAGAAAACCAATCAGGTCACCGAGAATTCGGGAAAGGTCTTTGCCCGCTTCCGATTGATCATGAATGATTCGGAGCGCTGCTGGAGCGTCGGCGTTGACCACGGAACGGGCCAGGTCGGCAACGACCAATTCTGACGTCAGGCCGAAAATTTCCAAGACCTGATCTTCGGTGATCTCTTGGCCGCAAAATGCGACGAGTTGATCCAGCATCGATTCCGCATCCCGCAACCCGCCTTCAGATGCAATCGCAATAGCTTCGGCGGCGGCGACGGAAAGTGAAACTTCCTCTTGCTTGGCAATGGACTCGAGCTGCCGGGCGATGACTTGGGTGGGAATTCGTCGTAAATCGAAACGTTGGCATCGGCTCAGAATGGTGGGCAGGACCTTGTTGGGTTCAGTCGTGGCGAAGACGAAGATCACGTGCGCAGGCGGTTCCTCGAGCGTTTTGAGCAAGGCATTAAAGGCTTGCGACGTGAGCATATGCACTTCGTCGATGATGTAGATCTTGTACTTCCCGCGGATCGGAGCAAAACGGACATTGTCTCGAAGCTCGCGAACTTGATCAACGCTGTTGTTACTGGCGCCGTCGATCTCCAAAACATCGAGACTAATTCCTTGCGAAATTTCTCGGCAAGAATCACAAACGCCACACGGGGTTACGGTGGGACCATGAACGCAGTTCAAAGCTTTTGCCAGAATGCGGGCGGTCGAAGTTTTGCCGGTTCCGCGAGGGCCAACGAAGAGATAAGCATGCGCGAGACGCTTTTCCGTGATGGCGTTCTTAAGAGTGCGCACGACATGATCTTGACCGAGGACGTCGTCGAATATTTGCGGGCGATATTTGCGAGCGAAAACCTGGTAACTCACACACCAAAAATACGATGCAGCATCAGAAAACAAAAGCCCCATTGCAGGGAGGTGTGCTTACGTCCCGCAAAAATGGGGCCAATAAAGTCTCATGCGACCTAGTGTCCTGTCCGCGAAATAGCATGTCTTTCGCCTCGCCTCCTTAAGTTAACGCCTATGCGGCTACGCCCTAGGCTATCTTCTCGCCTTCGGCGCTAATTGGTGCTGGCCTTCCATGTTAGCCCGGTTCCATTGGCGCTGCTCTTCGATGCGGGCGGAATTCCTAGGGCTACGCCCATCGCTGGCTGCCGGATCGGTTACAGATCGACTCAGATATGCGCCCTCCTCCCGCCAGTCCGGCTCGGACCGCTTTGCCGGCGGCCCGTTTTGATCGCAACGAAAGTCATGTTATTTCGCGGACAGGGCACTGAGGTCCTATGTACCGCCGATCCGGCCTAGACGGAATTAGGGACCTCGACCCGGTGCTTCACAAAATTCTTGTTGCTCTCAGTCGGACTTTGCGAAGACTCTTTTTCCGATGCTTCGCAAACTCGCTTGGGCGCTCACATTTATTCTGGCGACCTTCTGCTGGGTGGTAGTAATCGAACATGGTCCAGATAACTTCATTGTTGGATCCAGAATCGAAGCGGAGAATTTTAAGTCACTTTTTTTCCGGCTGATACAAATACCGGGAAAATGACGTGAGGCTAATTTGCATAAGCGCTGAAGCAGCTGAGATCTGCTGGTCCTTAGGTGCGTGGGATCAGGTCGTCGGAGTTACCGCTTTCGCCCGCAAGCACTTTCCGATAAAACCGATAGTCTCTGGATTTGCATCAGGGAGCGTGGAGCGGATCTTAGCGCTTGCTCCCGATCTGGTGATCAGTTTCTCGGATGTGCAGACGAAATTGATCGATCAGATGGTGCGCGCCGGAGTGAATGTTTTTGCGCTAAGCTATTTTAATTTAGCGGGAGTCGCTCAAGCCATCTCCCTATTGGGGCGCCTGCTCGGCGTTCCCCAAAAGGGCGAAGACCTGGCCCATGAGTTCAACCTGGCATTGTCAGCAGGCCGCTTCTCTCCGCCGGTCCGCCCCCGAGTCTACTTCGAAGAGTGGGACGATCCGCTGATTCACGCGGTTCCGTGGGTGCAGGAGATCATCGAGTTGGCGGGCGGAGATTACGTATTCAAGAAATCCGGTTCGAACCGCGCACAAGACCGGGTTGTAACGGAGAGAATGGTATTTTCTATGAATCCCGAAATTATTCTTGCCAGTTGGTGCGGGAAGAGCGTTGATTTGGCGGCGATACGTGCGCGTCCCGGTTTTGCCGAGATGGAGGCGGTTAAGCAATGCCGCGTCTATTCGATTGATCCGGAGAAGATTCTTCAAGCTGGGCCCCAATTGTTGGACGGGTTGAAGGAGATCCGCACGATCATCCAAGATTGGTGCGCGCAGGCACAAAAAGTGCGCTAGTCACTTTAGCTGGGGAATCCGTTGCCTATGAAAACAACCTTTAATCTTCCACAAAAAGCAGGGCGAAATGGTTTGGGAGCGGGCGTTTGGAACCTCGGTCCTGGAAATGATCCTTTCGGCGGCCCGACCAGAGAAGCGATTCCCATTCTCGACCGGCTCCCCATTCTCGCTCAAGCTGGAATGACCTATTATGAGGCCCACGATGTCGAAATTCCGGCTTCTCAAGTGGGCGCCGCGAGAAAACGTGCAGAAGAGCTAGGTCTGCAATGTGGCATGTACACGCCCTCTTTTTTTGCCGACCCGATTTTCAAGGACGGCGCGATGACCTCCAATGACCTAGCGATTCGTAAGCTCGGTTTGAAAAACGCGATGGAGGCGATCGACAGCGCCGCGGTGCTCGGGGCTTCGACCGTTGTGTTTTGGAACGGGCGCGAGGGGTTCGACTTTGTTTTGACCAAAAACGGTCAAGAGGCTTTCAAACGATTGGTCGAGGGATTCAATCTAGTAGGACAATATGCTCGGGAACGCCACGGCACATCGATTCGCATCGCGCTTGAGCCCAAGCCAAACGAACCTCGAGCGAACATGTACTTAGCAACGGTGGGTGAGGTGCTCTACCTGATCAGTCGTCTCGATCCGAGTCACCAAGCTCTGTTCGGGGTAAACCCGGAGACTGCGCATAGTCGCATTGCCGGGCTCGATTACCTCTGGGACGTAGAGATGTGTTTGGAAGCCGGCAAGCTCTTTCACATTCACCTCAATTCTCAAGATGGCCAACGTTATGATCAGGATCTTCCATTCGGTTATACTGAGCCGCTTAAAGACCTCGCCCTGCTGGTCGTTCTTCAGGATGCCGGCTACGAGAACATTCTCGCCTTCGATATCAAGGCGCCGCGCACGGATGAGCCGAAAAACATTGCTGATATCATTGAGGTCAGCGCGCAAAACTTGGTTTGGCTTTGGGAAAGAGCTCTGGCGGTAGACCGGGCAGTGATTCAGCAGTTACGAGAAGAGAAAAGGAACACGGCTCTGGCCGGATATCTGGGCGAGTGTCTTTACGGGCGCTGACGCGATCAAATTGACGCTGTCGCGGTTTCTCGTTATTTTTCACGTGTGGCGAAGTTTGTCATTCCGCGCAAAGCTGTTTACCGGCTATCGCTTTACTACCGGGTTCTCGAGCGGCTTCAGCAGAACCGGATTGAGACGGTCTCTTCCGATGCATTAGCAAGGGCGACTGGCGTAAAACCGACGCAACTCAGAAAAGATCTCACCTACTTCGGACAGTTTGGAACTCGCGGCCTCGGCTACAAAGTCGAATCTTTGCTCTCACAGCTCGGTAGCGTTCTTCGCACAACCCGCTTTCAACCGGTTATTTTGGTGGGTGCCGGCAATTTGGGGTCTGCGCTCTTGCGATATGATGGTTTTGTTAAGGAAGGATTCGAAATCGTCGCGGCATTCGATATTCGGCCCGATGCATCCAAAGCGGGCCGAACGAAAGTGCCGGTTTTGCCGACCAACGAAATCAAGAGATTTGTCCCCGAAAATGGCGTGAAGCTAGCGATTCTTGCGGTGCCGGGGATGGTGGCACAGGAAGTCACCAACGAGCTGGTGGAGGCCGGGATTCAAGCAATTCTTAATTTTTCGCCACTAATTCTGCAGGTGCCGGATCACGTAGTGGTTAACAACGTCAATCTAGCCATCGAACTCGAGAATCTCAGCTATTTCATCACCTGAGAAGTCGGAAAATCGAACCTGCTAAGTTACCAGAAATAGCCTCAAAATCGTCGTATCGTTGGAGGAATGCGGTGGCTTAGTAAAACCGGCATCCCTCTTTGAGGATCTTTGCGCTCTCCTGTTCAAAAATCTGTCTTTGCGCTCTCCTGTGGGGTGGAGGGTTCACGCCTCCATTTTTGGACCAGTATGTCCGAGGATTTTGACCGTCTGGTTGAGCTGCTCAACTTTGAGCGGCTTTTTCAGTACCGTTACTGGACTGATCTGCAGGATACGATCGAGAACCTCGCTATCGGGATAACCCGTAATAACGATCACGTTAAGATCCGGATCGATCTGTTTCGCCGTCCGATAGACTTGGTCGCCCGGAGCGTCAGGGAGTTGCAGATCGAGGAACATCAGATCGAACTTCTGTTTTCGGAGGCTTACGATTGCGTCTTTAGCGGTTCCGACTACGACGCGGCTGAATCCAACCTTCTTCAAGAAGTTACGAAATAGCTCTTGCAGGCCGGGATCGTCATCAACGACGAGCACGGTTGGTTGGCCCTGTTTATCTTGGCGTAGAATGTCCTTGTCCAAGGACGATTTTTTGATGCGCCAGCGGCCCCCGATCTGAATCGCCGGTATTTGGCCCCTCTGGACCAAATAGTAGACAGTCGGGAGCGGTATTCTTAAGTATTCGGCCGTTTCCTTGACCGTCAGGAGATTGTGGTTTGGAGGTTCGCTCACAAATTGCGAATGGAAGCTACAGTTGAAATTGAATCTAGAATTGTTATGAGAATATGAGAGGTTCGTCAACATTAGGTTTTCGCGAAGGTTTCACACGTGCGACCAGTTTTCGGCCTTGGCAAGTCAGGTGCTCTCAAGTTTGTTCCTGCCTGGGGTAATGACCTGGGTCCCGCTGTAGCTCTTTAGGCGATCTGATCGACACCACCCTTATAACGAATGCAAACGCGTATTGAAAAAGACTCGATGGGCACCATGGAGTTGCCGGCTGACGCCCTTTACGGTGCGACCACGCAACGGGCGGCTCTCAATTTTCCGATTAGTGGCTATCGTTTTTCCCGCCCCTTCATTCGGGCGCTCGGATTAGTAAAATGGGCGGCAGCTCTAGCTAACCGCGATCTCGGGAGACTGGAAGAGAAGAGAGCGCAGCTCATCGCAGAGGCCGCGGAAGAGATCATTGACGGTCAATGGGATTCTCAGTTTCCGATCGATATTTTTCAGACCGGCTCCGGCACGAGCACCAATATGAATGCGAATGAGGTGATCGCGAATCGCTGTAGTCAGCTGGATGGCAAAGCGATTGGGTCGAAGGATCCAGTGCATCCGAACGATCACGTTAACATGGGGCAATCGAGCAACGATGTGATTCCTACCAGCATTCACATCGCCGCCGCGGAGTTGGTTCGCAGTGAACTAATGCCCGCGTTGGACCACCTCCAGCAGGGATTGGAAGCTAAAGCGCATGAATTTTGGGAGGTGATCAAGATCGGGCGGACTCATCTGATGGACGCGACTCCGGTCCGGCTGGGCCAGGAATTCAGCGGTTACGCGAAGCAGGTCGAATACGGAAGGCTTAGGGCAGGCAACGCAATCGCGGCCGTCGAAGAACTCGCTCTGGGCGGGACCGCGGTCGGTACGGGACTGAACTCTCACCCGGAGTTTTCTGGGAAAGTGATGGGTTATCTTTGGAACCGAACGGGGGTGGCATTTCGAGAGGCCCGCAATCACTTTGAAGCCCAGGGGGCCAAAGATGGGCTGGTCGAAGCGAGCGGGCAAATGCGATCAATCGCCGTAAGTCTGTTTAAGATCGCCAATGATATCCGGCTATTGGCCAGTGGTCCCAGGTGTGGACTCGGAGAAATCCAGCTTCCGACCACACAACCCGGGAGCTCGATCATGCCGGGAAAAGTGAATCCCGTAATGTGCGAATCGGTCGTGCAGGTCTGTGCCCAGGTTTTTGGAAACGATACCGCGGTATGTTGGGGCGGCGCCACCGGTCAACTCGAACTAAACGTGATGATGCCGGTGATGGCGCACAACGTCTTAGAGAGCATTCGGCTTTTGAGTAACGTCGCACGAGTGTTCCAGGACAAATGCGTCACAGGCATCGTTGCTAACCGAGATCGATGCAACGAATTGGTGGAGCTCAGCATGGCGATGGTAACCAGCTTGGCGCCCGTCATCGGCTATGATCGAGCTGGCGAAATTGCGAAAGAAAGCGCCGCTACCGGCAAGACAGTACGTCAAATTTGCCGTGAGCGTCAGGTGCTGTCGGAGGAGCAGTTGAACCGGGCTCTAGATCCGGTCGAGATGACCAAGCCGGGCGGAGCAGGCTCGACCGGCGGCTAGTCCCGGCGGTAGGGCGAAAGCCTGATACCGTCTGAGCGGGATCGGCTTTCGCCCTACCGCACTTACGACTCCCTGCTTACTTTGTTCCCTAATTAAGGGTTAATTCGATTCCCCGCTGGATCGCCGCAGCCTGCGCGTGTGTTCTAGCCCCAAGGTCATACTCGGAGGGCGTTTCCAAAGTGATCGTTCGATCGCCGTGGTAAAGGGCGAGCAGTCCAGCCTCCGGCATGAACGGGAACTTCAGCGTTTTGATCCGTCTGGCTATCGATCCGCTCTCGGCCCGGCGCCCCTCAATCCGGGGTCGCAGATCGACGGGCAAATGGTATCCGGCCGCTGCGAGAAGCTCCGGACCGATCGGCCGCAGGTGCTTTCTTACCTCATAGAGATAGACTCCTTGCGCGTCATAGTCCTCGTGCAGGCACATGGCGAAGCGAAACGTGACCCCAGTAATGATGGCTTTTTGGGCGCGAATCCGCTCAATATCGTCGAGGTGATAACAGCGGTTAAGGTCGCGTCCTTCCGCATCACTTCTCCGGTTGTGAACGAGTCCCCAAGGGTTCAAACATGGAAATAATAATAATGGCAGCCGCTTGAGGAGCGTCACATTCATCTCGGCCCAAAAGAGGAGTCCTTCCGTTCCTCCGGCTTCGTCACCGTGGATGCCGGCCGATAAATAGATTCCGCCATGAGTCTGCATGGCCGGTGACCGAAGGAAGAAAAGTTCGAACTCGTCGGCAATCGCGAATACTTGGCATTTCAGACCGGCTCGGCGAGCCAGACTCCGCCAACGGCGAACCAAATAACGATAATTATGGCCGTGATGTTTATGAGTATCGAAAATCATGCCAGCGCAGCGAGCAGCTTGTCGTGAATGCCTCCGAAGCCGCCGTTGCTGAAGACCACAATTACATCTCCGGGTCGAGCCAGAGGCTTCATTCTCTCCACGATTTGGTTTATCCCGGCCTCGTAGAAAGCCGGTTTACCCGTTTGTTGAATCGACTTCACCACTTTCCATGGGTCGAGCCGGTCCTCCGGCGGCACCTGTTCTATACGCGCCACTTCTGCTAGAATGACTCCATCGGCGATGGAGAGAGCGTCCGGCAACTGCTGCTGGAAAACTGCCCGACGGGTAGTGTTGGATCGTGGTTCAAAGATGGCCCAAAGCCGATGCGCTGGAAAGCGACAGCGCAAAGCATTCAGTGTTTCTTTGATCGCTGTCGGATGGTGGCCAAAATCGTCGATCACTTTGATACCATTGACCTCACCGCGAATCTCCTGTCGTCGAGCGACACCCTGAAACGTCCTGAGCGCTTCTTGAATCGTCGCAAGGTTGATGCCGTGCGAGAGAGCAACGGCTGCGGCCATTCCAGCGTTACGAACATTAAACTCCCCGATCAGCGAGGTCTCAAAAAGGTCCTTCCCGATCCGAAACCTGGACCCGGACTGGTGGTATTCGATCTCTTCCAAACGGCAATGCGCGTTCTCCGAGAGACCGACGGTCATTACCGGAGCGAACGCTTTCTGTGTTACCTCCCAACAATTGGGATCATCCGCGTTGATAAAAAACCGCCCAGATTGAGGGACGATGTTCACCAAACGGCGAAAGCTCGTTTTGATTTCTTCGAGATCGTGGAAGATGTCGGCGTGATCAAACTCGATGTTATTAATTACCAATGTTTCCGGCAGGTAATGCAGGAACTTTGAACGTTTGTCGAAGAACGCGGTATCATATTCATCGCCCTCCAAGATGAAGTATTGTGAATCCGGGAAGGACGCGCCTTGCTGCAAATCCTTGGCGATTCCACCGATTAGGAAACCGGGGTTTAAGCCAGCTTCGCTAAACATCCACGTGACCAGTGCAGTGGTGGTGGTCTTGCCGTGGGTCCCGGTGACCACGACGTTATGCTTTCCTTGCAGGAAAAAGTCTTTGATCGTTTCCGGAAGTGAGCGGTAGAGCAACTTTCGTTTCAGCACCGATTCTAGTTCCGGGTTGCCGCGGAAAATTGCGTTGCCGATCACGACGAGATCAACATCGTCCGGTACATTTTCTGGCCGGTATCCAGCGAAGATGGGGATCTGCTTTTTCGCGAGAAAAGTCGACATGGGCGGATACACGTTTTCGTCCGACCCGCTAATGACAAAACCAAGATCTCGGATGGCGGCCGCGACTGCGCCCATCGCGGTACCACAGACACCCATAAAATGAATTCGGCGAACAGGTTTAAGCATGAAAAAAACGCCTTTAATAAACTTCTTCCAATCAGCTGCCATCGGACTAAGCCGGCCTCCGAAATTTCGCAGAACCCCTTTTTGGATTTTCCAGGCATCAGGATCGGCCCTCGAAGGTAAGCAGAAGGTCGATTTGAGCGAAAGGGAAAATCGGTCAAAAGCGGCGATCAACAGCAAAAATGCTTTTGGCGGTCAAGTCACATCTTTGCGGTTTAGAGACGAATTCGCCGGGACAAATCTAGCTTTGAGCAGTCTCTGACCGCTATCGCTGAGCACAAGGGAACTCTGGATATTGCGGGGGGACACGGCACCAATTTGACGCCCGATGGGTCTGGAATTATCATCGGAACACTTCGCGTCCGTAGCTCAACTGGATAGAGCGTTGGCCTCCGGAGCCAGAGGTTGTGGGTTCGACCCCCGCCGGACGCAGGTTGATCGCCGTTGGTGCGCGGCCGTCCTCAAAGATTCAGGCCCGCATTGCACGTTAAAAAACGAGCCTTTATTGCTCTTAAGACCGAATCGCAACCCAATAGTGGAATCCGATAACGCAATCGCGATTCGTTTACGAAGCGGGCGGCGACTCATGGTGACTAGCGTCATCTTCGTTAATTGAGACGCTAGATATAGCGAACAAGGGGATGAAATGCTCTTCGTCCTCGCCCGGACCGTACACGGTGATATTAGAGCCTTTGCCCGATGGGTTCAGTGATACGTAGTCTCCAGTCTTCACATCAAACGCTCTTCCGTCGGACAGATGGACAGTAAAAGGCCGGTTGCTGTGCTTATGTTCAAGAATACGTTCGCCAGTCGTCATCCTGTTTGTGCCTCTACCGATTTTTGGTATGAAAAGTACCACTCTTGGCTTTTGGTACCAATGTGCTAGTCAGGTTTCCGCGGACCTGATGGGGTCCCAGGAAGTAGATCCAGACTATCAATGGGGGTCGCAACAGTCGTACTTTCTGCCGATAGAACAACGAACTCGGTTCGTGCGCGGAACCAGATCCTTCATACCTGTCGAGATCATTCCAGACGGTCGGATCGAGGATAAGAAAGACTTCCACCGGAATGATTCCGCAGCCTGGAACCGCCGCAGGGTAGCTTCCTTGACAGAATAACTTGCCCCGAATCTGGCCGCAGCAGAAAAAACGAAGCTTGGCTGATACCTCTGCTCCTCGTTGAAACAGCGAACGCCTCCTCAAGGTGCCGTAAACGCCAAGGAATTCGTCTTTTAGAGTTTGCATCCGGGCGTCGGCAAAAGAATCAGGCGTCAGTTAAGAGAGAAATCGGTACCCCGTAATTTGGGTGCTTTTGACTGCAGAGCTCCAGTTGCGTCTTCGGAATCTTCGTCGAAATGGCCAATAGCTTGAGCGAGCATATCGTTCACTAGTGCCTCTATTCCGGAAAAGCGATGAACCGGACGAACCGTAGACCGGGAAAGCGCCACATAGGTTGCGGTCGGGATTTCATAGGCAAAAAACCAGAGTTCTGAATCACCCACAAAAAGATATTTCTGGGCAGTTTCCGGGAAAGCAGACCAAAGCGCGAGATTTTGCGCGATTAAGCCAGGCACTGTTTCCTCCTCAGTCGACTCTCTGTCCACGCCGTACAGGCTGAGGCCGTTCTCCACAAAGCCGTCGACGACGGTTAAAACGCGAAGAAGAGAGGCGGGTAGCGTCACGCCTAATTCGGCTTCGGATTGGGCGCATAGTTTGGCAATTTGGTCCGGCGCCGCGCCGGGAACGAGAGGACGCACTCCGTTGGCTGCGTCCCGGGCCAGTTGTTTCTCCAGGTTTGCCCGATCGTCTGCCGGAAGTGCTCGATAGTATTCCGAGGATCGAAGATCTCCGAGGAAAAGATCGCTTAGTTCCCGAAGTAGCTGTTCGTTCAGGTTCATAATTAAATGCTTACGCTTTGGGGTTGTAGCCTTCGTGCCGGTGCGGGCGGTCTTACGCGTTTTTGTTGCCGTTTTCTGTTTTCCGAAATCTTGTTGGCTGGCTTGGTGGTGAGGCCAGACTCTACTACCGGAAGTCGGTGCTTCGGTTGATGGCTTAGTCCTAAGGTTTTGCCGTTAATACAAGCGTCTCCTGGCAGCCACTCGGCCGCAAGTGTTTCTGCTTTGGCTGCGAGTTTATCCCGCACCGCTTGATTAGCTTCCGGGTCTCGGTTTTCTTTCTTAAAAAGCTCTCCGAACCCTTGGGTGATTTCATGAAACTGCTTTGGAACCGAGTACGGTCGATGGCCGGCGGCCTTTGAGAATTCGAGAATCCGGCTTTCCCAAATCTCTGGCAGGGGAGTCGCACCCAGCGCAGCCAGGTGCTTGCGCAAACCCTCCGCGTTTCTGAATCCGTCCGTTATCGGTGGGTAAAAGGGGAAAACCGGCCGCGGGACGTAAATCGGGTTTGATTGATCAACGACGCGATGGGTCTGGGGATGAAGGAACAGAGCGTGCCAGAAATGATGCGGGTTTTGAGATTGGTCGCGGCCGCGCCGAGTGGTGTTGGCGATAACAAAATTTCTTGGATGGTTAATAGCCGCCCGCCCGCCCGCTACGGCCACGCTTTTTGGGATTACATGATGGCAGTTATAATGCTGTTTTCTGAACCGGACTGGCTGATTGATTGTCTGGGCGGCATTGATCACGGAAGATGGGCTGTGACCAGACTCCATCAGTCGCACTCCGTCGGGGCCGACGGCCAATAGCGCCAGCGATCTTCCCACCGGGTGCAGGGCCAGGGTCTTCAGGTATTCGCCTCGCATTTTGACATATGCTTTGGTTGTTTGGTCGTACTCTTCGGAAGTGCGATCCAGGGGTTGGCCAACAATCCGGTCGAGCACGATGCCAGGCAATTCCGGGCATGTACCAATCGAGGTGGGATCGGAAATCAATTTTTCCAATTCCTTGATGGCTTCGTCAACTGCGGCGCGCATCTCTGCGCTGGGTGGCTTGGACGATGAGTTGCTCATGCCACAATTGCTTCGCAGGGAGCGATAAAATCATCGATATAGAAACATATTAGAAACATGTTATCAATAACAACGAGCTTAACCGCCAAGTCAAATACATAAATCAATAATGTTTGGTACTATTGGCGAAACTTCTCCCAATTAACCAGCCTGGCGTGATTCAACCGATGGTTACCCGGAGAACTCAATAGCAGGTTTCAGCTGGAGTGTTGTTCGATCTGGTTGACCAGATCGTGAGCGGTTTCGTAGATCCTGGCTACCTGAGCTGGACTGAGGTTCTCCGCTTCATTCCAGGACTGCCGCACGCTTTGCAACCCGGCCGATATCTTCTGGATCAGCTCATTCTTTTTGAATCGCGGAGCGAGCGAATCTAAACGATCCAAGTAATAAGTAAGCAATTCGCGATTGCGCAGTCGTTCGGCTCGTTCCAGGCTGAAGGTCTTGACGACAGATTGAGCGCCAATTTCGAGTCCTCGAAGCCATCCACCCAGACTGAGCAACTGAGCCAGCGGTTCGTCGTGCAGCGCCAACATCGCGTTCTCGACGTCCGCCTGAGTGACGCTTAATTCCTTGCGCAACCGATCCCAATCGCCCGATTGCCCTAGGTCGAGAAGCCGTTTGCTGTGCCGCGCCACTCGCTCTCCCACGCCTAGTCCCTTGCCTCGGCGAATCAATTCTCGACCGAGCGCGGGCAGATCCTGATCCCTTTCTACAGCGACATCCAAAAATCCGTCTCCGATAAGCACGCCGAAGGCGAGCGCATATTTTGAACGATCGTTGGTGTTCAGCTCACTGACGGGTCGTGTCACCGCGTCGAAGGGGATTGGTTTAAGGGCATCAAGCGACGCAAAAACCTTGTCGATCGATGGAGCGGTAAATTCGTTGATGCCAAGCTCTTCTCGATAGTCGGGGTCTTTTGATAGATCTTCTTTGATCGTAGCCGCGAAACCAAAGGTGCCAGCAAAGACCGCCCCTCCGAACATACTCCAAACGAGCGCTGAACTCCGTTGATTGTGCATTCTGGTTTCCTTGAACAACACCTTCCAACGCAGCTTCTTTCATGGCTTTCTGTCAAGGTTTTCCGCTTGACGGTCTGATCCAAACGAGCATCATGACGCCCGTATCTCCTGGACTTAACCCTCGGATGTAATCGCTCTGACATGCATGGAAACGGCGGAACTTTGCTTTGGACGACTTGCTATTTCATTGTGCTCTTTGGGATGTCGCTCTACGGCATCCATCGGTATTTCATAATTTTTCTCTACTTCCGCAACCGTCACCGAGCTCCTCAGCCTCCGCTCAGGTTTTCCGAGCTGCCGATGGTCACCGTGCAGTTACCGATCTATAACGAGGTCTATGTAATTGAGCGGCTGCTGGCGGCGGTCAGCCAAATCGACTATCCGCGAGAGAAATTGGAGATCCAGATCCTTGATGACTCTACCGACGAGACGACAGAGATCGCCGATCGGGAAGCGGTCCGCCTGCGTCATGCCGGCTTTCAGGTCGAAATCTTGCGTCGGCGAAATCGAATCGGATTCAAAGCGGGAGCACTCAATCATGGACTTAGACAGGCTAAGGGCGAGTTCTGCTTGATTCTAGACGCTGATTTCATACCTCCTCCGCATATTCTGCGAGAAACGGTTCATTACTTCACTGATCCGACCATTGGAATGATTCAGACCCGTTGGGGCCACATCAATCGCTCCTATTCTTGGTTGACTCGAGCCCAGGCAATTTTGCTCGATGGGCATCTTCTTCTTGAGCAGACGGCTCGTAGCCGGACTGGCCGCTTCTTTAATTTCAACGGTACTGCGGGGCTTTGGCGCCGAAGCAGCATCGAACAGGCCGGTGGCTGGCAGCATGATACGCTGACAGAAGATCTGGACTTGAGTTATCGGGCACAACTAAATGGCGCAAAGTTTCTTTTTCTTTCCAACATTGTCACACCAGCGGAATTGCCGGTCGACATGAGCGGATTTAAGTCACAGCAGCATCGATGGACAAAGGGGTCCATCCAGACCTGCAAAAAGCTGCTCCCGCTCATTTGGAAAAGCCGGTTACCCTGGTGGATTAAGGCCGAGGCCGTAGTGCATTTAACGTCTAATTTCGCCTATCTGTTGCTGGCGTTTTTATGCATCCTGCTGCATCCCAGTGACACCAAAATCGCCACTGATGGCCCGGGTGCGCTGATCGATCTAGCGATTTTCGCGGCTACGACTCTTCCCGTCGCTGTCTTCTACTTGTGCGCGCAACGGGAACTCTATCCGAAAGACTGGAAGCGAGAGATTTTATTCTTTCCCTTTGTTCTGGCGCTTGGAATCGGACTTTCAATCAGCAATGCGCGGGCGGTGTTGGAGGCTGTCTTCAATCACGAATCGCCTTTTGCCCGGACCCCAAAATACGGCTTTGCTTTGGCCGATAGATTACGTAAAAAGAACCGGTACGCCTCCTTTTGTGATGCATTTCCCATCGTTGAACTGCTTTTTGCGATTTACTTTACGTACTTTGTGGTTACTGCTTTGGGGAATCGTGAGTTCCTAAGCCTTCCTTTTCTGATACTTTTTCAGGTAGGGTTCGCGTATGTAGCCTTCACCTCACTACGGGAACGGGGTGAGCGCAGGCATTTTGGCGTTCGTGACGTTCTGTAGACTGAAATTTACATGATTAAGTTACGGTTGGTAGGTCTGGTAATCTGTCCGGCTTTTGTCGCCCACAGCTACGGGCACGAGCCGACCGCATCTCCTACGCCCACGCCGGCGGTCTACCAAAACGCGACGGCCAACACCTACTCCGGTTCCGCGCCGACCAATGGCTTGAAAGCGCCGACCGGAAATCCTAGCCCAACACAAGGTATCTTGCCGAAGGCGTTGCCGGCTTCATTCTCGCCGGCGCCGGTGACACCTCTGCCTTCGCCAAAGCTGATAAAGGTTGTGGCTTCGCCTTCCCACGATCTCTTGAAGGCCGCTCCTATGCTGGCGCCCAAATTGGTTAAGCCAATTGCGTCCGTTTCCCCGGATCCATCGGAAATCGTTGGTCCGCCTGCGCCGAATTTCGCAAAAGCGGTCGCGTCATCCCAGCCAAAACTGCAAAAGCTAAAGGCGGATGCAGCTCCACCGCCTACGCTGGTGAACGCTGCGACCTCGCTCCAACCGAAGCTTTCTAAGGGAATTGCTTCGACTTCGGCCGAATTCGTCAGACCGCTGCCAAACTCGTCCGCCACCAAGCCGCCGGCTGCAGCTTCGCCTTCTTCGGCGGTCTCCCTGCCATCGCCAACGCCCGAACCCGAGGTCAAATTGGTCGTCAGCGTCCGTGACCAGAAACTGGCGGTCGTGGTAAACGGAAAGATCTATCGAACCTACAAGATATCGACGTCCCGTTACGGTGAAGGAGATAACTTCGGAAGTTGGCGGACTCCTCTTGGCCGTTTGCAAGTCGCAACAAAGATCGGTGCCGCCGCGCCCCCAGGAGCGGTCTTTCACCGGCGCCAACCGACCGGCGAGATCTTGGCGGCAAACGCTCCCGGGCGCGATCCGGTCATAAGCCGAATAATCTGGCTTCGAGGAACCGAAGAAGAGAACAAGCGTGCGTTTCAGCGATGCATCTATATCCATGGAACGCCCCAGGAGGCATTTCTAGGTCGGAAAGCGAGCTACGGATGTATCCGAATGCGTTCGTCCGACGTGATTGAGGTATTCAACTGGGTCGGAATAGGTACCAACGTCGCGGTTGTTGACGAGCCCATTCGCCGGGCGGTCAAGGATTTCGCGGCTGAAGCGATGGTCGCCCGAAACGATCAACGGCGTGCACCGGAACCGGCCGGTGCCCCGTCCGAAGCCAATCGATAGCTCCAGGGCCCTATTCTGGTCAATAGCTGTCTGCCCAACTCCGCCCTCGATCCTCCTTCTGGCTCCGGTACGCTTTTTGCTGATCAAATCCGGGCGACCCGAGCCGTTTTCCGGCTGGTTTTTCTACGAATTATCGTGCCAGTGCCGGATTTCCTCGTAGGGTGTTAGAAAGGATTGATTGTTTTCCGCTTTTTGCTTGATCACACAACATGTAGTGCTTATCGTGTGGTCTGTGTCCTATATGATGGGGTTATTCTCCAGCAATCACAACTAGGTCACAGGATATTGGCCAGAAAAAAGTGCGTTGTTAACAAGTTATTGGTAGCTGAACGAACTCTGAGCAGGAAAACCCCCACATGACCAAAATGAAATCAGCTGTGCACTCGAGTGATTTGAAAGTACGGGGACGCAAGGCGCGTCGGCCGAAAGAGAAGGGTCTCAAGATTGAGCGCATTTTCAGCCGAAAAGATATTTCACCTTTGGACGAAATCGAATGGGAACGGCGTACTGCCGAAATCACCGATGATAGCGGAAAAGCGATTTTCCGGCAGGAGAACGTTGAAGTGCCGAAGAATTGGAGCGCACTAGCAACCAAAATCGCGGTATCGAAGTATTTTTATGGAGACGTTGCCAATGGCACTGATCCGTTTCGAGGCGGACGAGAAAATTCCGTCCGGCAACTGGTTCATCGGGTGACGCGGACGATTGCGGATTGGGGCTATCAAGATGGATACTTTGCCGGCCAGGATGCGGCCGAGACTTTTTATGACGAACTGACTTGGCTTTGTGTGAACCAATATGGGGCGTTCAACAGTCCTGTTTGGTTCAATGTCGGACTGTACCAGCAGTACAGAATTGGCAAAGGCTGCGGCCAGGGGAATTTCTTCTTTAATCGACCGAAGCAAGAAGCAGAACGGGCAGCCAGCCAATATGAATACCCGCAAGCCTCGGCCTGCTTCATCCAAGCCGTCGAGGACACAATGGAAGACATCATGCGGCTGGCTACGAGCGAGGCGATGCTATTCAAATATGGGAGCGGAACGGGAAGCGATCTATCAACTCTTCGAAGCACCCGGGAAAAACTGAGTGGCGGAGGTCGTCCCAGCGGACCGCTCTCGTTCCTCAAGGTCTATGATCAGGTTGCTAACGTGGTGAAGAGTGGCGGTAAGACGCGGCGTGCTGCCAAGATGAATACATTGAAGGATTGGCATCCGGATATTGAGGAATTCATCGAGGCGAAAACCAAGGAAGAGAAAAAGGCCTGGGCGCTGATCGAGCAAGGCTATGACGGCAGCTACAATGGAGACGCGTATGGGTCGATCATGTATCAGAACGAAAATCTTTCCGTGCGCGTGAGCGACGAGTTCATGCATGCGGCCATCGAAGGCAAGGAGTGGTGGACCCGGCGTGTGCTCGATGGGAAGGCGTGCGAAAAAAAGGATGCGCGATCACTGCTGCGCAAGATAGCCGAAGGAACGCACGTTTGTGGTGATCCAGGAATGCAATTCGACAGTACCATACACCGGTGGCACACCTGCAAGGGAACCGCACGGCAGAATTCCACGAATCCATGCTCGGAGTATCTCTTCCTCGATAACACCGCCTGTAACTTGGCATCGCTCAACCTGATGAAATTCAAGCGCGAGGATGGGAGCTTCGACGTCGAGCGGTTTAAAGCAGCCGTGCGAATTTTCATCACCGCGCAAGAGATCTTGGTCGATAATGCGAGCTATCCGACGAAGGAAATCGCCGAGAACAGCCATATCTTTCGGACTCTGGGCCTCGGATTCGCAAACCTTGGCGCCTTAGTGATGAGCTACGGCTTGGGCTATGATTCTGACGAGGCTCGTGCCTTGGCCGGATCCATTACCTCGATCATGACCGGCGAAGCCTACTCGCATAGCGCCAGGATCGCGAGGGAGCAGGGGCCGTTTCCCGGCTACCGGGATGCGCGTGCTTCGGGCTTCCCAAAACCGGCATTGCCGGACAACACCGAGTCGATGTTGGAAGTTATTCGATTGCATCGAGCGGCCTGCGATCAGATTCACGAATCCACCGATTTTAAACATCTCAAAGTCGAAGCGATGCACGTCTGGGAGAACGCGTCAGGCTTGGGCCAAAAGCATGGCTTCCGAAACGCACAGGTCACGGTCTTGGCTCCTACCGGTACTATCGGTTTCCTGATGGATTGCGACACGACCGGTATTGAGCCGGATATCGCCTTGGTGAAATACAAGCTGTTAGCCGGTGGTGGGATGCTCAAAATCGTGAATCAGACCGTCAAGCCGGCGCTGGAAAAGCTGGGTTACACGGCGGAAGCAACAGAAAAGATTCTGCAGCATATCAACGAACATGACACGATCGAGGATGTTCTTGTTGCCGAGACCAGTCGCGTCATTGCGAGCGGGCTGAAACCCGAACATCTGTCAGTGTTCGATTGTGCCTTCAAACCGTTTAAGGGGAAACGAAGCCTCCATTATCTGGGGCATCTTCGCATGATGGCGGCGTGCCAGCCGTTCCTTAGTGGTGCGATCTCAAAGACGGTGAATTTGCCAACTGACGCTTCGGTCGAAGAGATCATGAACACCTATATCGAAGGTTGGCGTATGGGATTAAAAGCAATCGCAATTTACCGTGACGGTTCGAAGCGTTCGGCGCCGCTGAATACCAAAAAAACGAAGGATATGGGTGGCGATGAGCGCGGCACGAGCTCGGTCGATGAGCTCACGCCGCTAAAGGCTCGCATTGCGGAGCTTGAGCAGGAAGTGGTGACGTTGAACCAGCCTTCTCGCAAGCGCATGCCAGACACGCGGGTTTCGCTTACCCATAAGTTCGAGATTGCCGGACACGAGGGCTATATCACCGTAGGTCTCTACGAAAATGGTCAACCGGGCGAGCTGTTCATTCAGATGGCCAAGGAAGGAAGCACGATTGGTGGATTGATGGATACAGTCGCGACGTTAACTTCGATAGCCTTGCAGTATGGCGTGCCGTTGGAGAGCCTGGTCAAGAAGTTTGCTTATGCCCGTTTCGAGCCGAGCGGCTTCACCAAGAATCCGGACATTCGCAATGCTACCAGTATTACTGACTACGTTTTCCGTTGGCTCGGTTGTCAGTTTATCGTTGGGTACAAAGAAGCGACTTCGCCGAATCGTTCTCAGCCGGATCTGCCAATGAGGGAGATATCGGAAATCGAAAAAAAGGCAGTCAATCGACCGGTGGCCGAACTTCCGCGAACGGCCGAAAAAGAGATTATCGACGTGATCACCAATCGCACGAATTCGGAAGGAACCTCGCGACTGCTGGCGAATGGGAATGGTGGCCACGCACGTTCGGCGCCGACGACCCACGCTGACCGGGTACGCGAAGCATTGGGAAACATGTATATGGGAGTGAGTTGCTCTCATTGCGGTAGTACAAAAGTGATTCGGGCGGGAGCGTGTGGTGTGTGCACGGAGTGCGGCACCTCACAAGGTTGCAGCTGACCGAATCTGTTAGTTTGTTGGCGAGAGACGCATCCTCTTGTTGCTGGTAACGAGCAGGAGGATGCTCTTTTGTGTCCGGAAAGGCGCGATCGCTGGCCGCGGACAATGCAAAAACCGATCAGCGGTAGGCCAATTCACTGCAGCCGCCGCGTAGTATGCGACGAGAACTCGTTCCACCGGGGTTTGTCGGACCGCACCGAACGAAACGTAAGCTCGGCGACGGATATCGCCTGCCAGCTTAGCTGGAAATACTCTCGATCAAATGCGGGAAGCGGCAATTGCGGCAGTCGTTGCGATTAGCCAGACAAAAATCCTCGAAGATCTGCAATAGACCTTGTTGCTGAAACAAGAAACGCGTGTGGTTACGCGCGCGAGCTTGGTCGCCAAACAAACGTATGCCAGCCAGCTCCAGATGTTTGTTGCCCAGTTCGGCGCGGACCTGTTTATACGTTTCCCAATCGGCTCCGCCGGAAAATGCCACTAGAGGAAAGAGCACGTTAGCGAGGATCTCTTTGACTCTGGCTTTACCGAGTAAGGCTATCGGGGTGGAACTCGCGTTCGAATGAAGCGTGTAGTGGAAGTCCCAGAACCGATGGTTCAAATCTTCAAACCAGCGACAGACTTTAGTGAGATCGTTGGATTGCTTTCTGAATTCCGACCAATGACTTGCCAACACCGCCAAGGTGCCAACTCGTCGATGTGGATGGTTGGCGGGGCGGCTGCCGCTCAGTTTCCAGTGCTCCGCGGCTAGCACCAGAGAATGCAATTCGCTTCGTACTTTCCACCAATGCGTCCAGAGACTGGCTGCATAGTGATTCGGAGGAACTAGATTTTTGCAGGGGTCGGCGGATTCTAGAAATCCGGCCAATCCGAAAAGCACCGCTTCAGCTGCTTCCGAATCACGCCGCAGCCGTTGCAGCGTGACTCGCTGTGCCAAGATGAGAAATGGGACCTTGTTCCATTTGTAGCCAAGGGCAATCGCCAGCGCCTGAAAGAGAGCTTCATCAATGCCATGGACGTGAACGGCGCGTCGCAACAACTGCGTTTTCCGCTCGAGTCGTAGCCGGGCGGCGGTTTCCAGTATTTGGTCGACTTTTTGATCGGAAAATCGAGCCAGTGGTCCGCAGCAAGCTCCCGGTTTCGCTAGATCGATTTTCGTTTCGACGACCGCCGAGTGGTAGTCCTGCGTTAGCTCGACTTGAAGAACCTCACGGTGCTCAGTCGTGCGGGTGAAGCAAGTGAATCCTGAGCGTCTGACAAAGACATGAAGAACTACGTTGCGGAACGCTGGGTTCTCCCCATGCAGGTGTCGTTCCCAATCGGCTGCCGACAAATCGAGCTCGATATCTCCCGCCAATGTCTGGTTCCCGTTCACTCGGATCAGAGCATGGACAAAATCCGGACCGGATTCCTTGTTCCAGAAGCCGAACTGGAGAATCTCGACTGAAGAACCGTTGGTCGCCCGAAAGGTCGAACCGAACGCACCCGAATACCAAAGAGCCTGATACTCAAGTTCTGACCAGGCGTGGCTAAGATCATTGGTCGACTCTCCGATCTTCTCGTATTCGAGCGCTTGTCGATAGATCACGTCCAGATTCATTTAGAAACAGAATTATACTATGTTGTGTCTATCCGTAAAGGCATTTGATAGTTTGTGTCGAAATCCGCGCAAACATGCACACGGTCAGAGCTGAAGTTCGAGACCGTCATATGCCAATGAGCAACCAGGCGGCAACAGTTTCTCGGTTTCAGCGTGGAGAAAATCGTGACTTAAGTGCGTGAAAATTGTCCTTCTCGGTTCAATCTTTGCGGATAGAGCGATTCCCTCTTCCAGGCTCAGATGAGAGAAGTGAGATCTCCACAAGGGCGTACCGAGCACCAGAGTATCGACGCCGCGAAGCCGCTCGATTCCTTCTTCCGGGACGATCTTGCAGTCGCTGATGTAAGCGAAAACAGATCCCTTGGCTGTTCGCACAAGAAAGCCAAAGGTATGAACATTTCCGTGCTCGACCGGAATAGGGACAATTTCGTTTTCGCCCAACCAGAACGGCCCGTCGATTGCATGGGCTTGGGGCTGAACATAGCCGGGAAATTTCGCCTCTCCACTAAAGGCGTACCGAAACATGCGGTCCAAGTGCGCCAGCGTGGTCGACGATGCAAATATCGGCATGCAGTCCCGATTGGCCGAGCTGTACCTTCGAAGATCGTCAAATCCGACCACGTGGTCGGCGTGAGCGTGTGTGTATATTACGGCATCTAGCTCCTCTATTCCGGCTCGCAAGGCCTGGAGACGAAATTCCGCTCCGGTGTCTATCACCCAACTTGCGGTTGGCGTCTGCAAATAGACCGAGGAACGCCAGCGATGGTCTCGCGGGTCGGGCGAATGACAAACCCGACATTCGCAGAGAATCACCGGCACTCCCATTGATGTTCCTGTTCCCAGAAAAGTGACCGCGAGCATTTATTGAAAAAACACCGCGCCACCCTTACATAAGCTCTTTGTGCCCGCAACGCTGCGCTCGCTTCGCATTCGCAATCTGGCTTTGGTTGAGTTCCTGGACTGGGAGCTGGAGCCCGGATTCACCGTGGTCACGGGAGAGACCGGCGCCGGCAAGTCGATCATTCTGGGGGCCCTCAAATTGTTGCTGGGAGAACGGGCGGACAAAACTCTGATTCGCACCGGCGCGGAACAGTGTTCGGTGGAGGGGCTTTTTGAGATTGCTGACCCGGTCCGGGTCAATGAGTTGCTATCGGAGCAGGGCATCGATCCCTGCGAAGGCGACCAATTACTGCTGCGTCGACTATTGGCGACCAATGGTACCAATCGACAATTCATCAATGGATGCCAGACCACACTCAGCGTCCTGAAGGAAGTTGGAGATGGATTGGTAGATTTGCATGGACCGCACGATCATCAGTCGCTGCTTGCCCGAGAGTATCAGCTTCGATTGGTTGATGCATTCGGTGGCAGCGAAGAGGTTTACCATTCTTTTCGCGAAACTTTTGAGAGACTCCGGAGCCTGCGCGGTAAACTTGAGCAATTGGAATCCGAGAATGCCGTTGGGAATTTGGAGTTATGGCAACACCAGTGGTCAGAGATCCGCGACGCGGCGATCCAAGTTGGGGAACTGGAAGCGCTCGAAGCCAAGTACGCATTAGCCAGCAACGCCCATCGAATTCTGGAACTTACATCGTTAAGTTTATTACAGCTCGCAGACGCCGAAGACTCGATTCTGACTCGGTTGGGAGATATTGCGCGCACGCTGCGAGAGTTAGAAAGACTTGATCCTGGGTCGACCGAATTGACCCGCAATCACGAGCGCGGCACCGTAGAGCTGGAGGAACTGGAGCGAGATCTTCGGCATTATCAGGAGAAAATCGAGGTGGATCCAGGAAGCCTGCGACAGCTCGAAGAACGCTTGAATTTGCTTGAGAGTTTGCGCCGGAAATACCATCGCAACGAAGAGGAGTTGTTGGCCCTTGCGGCTGAGCTAGAGGAAAAACTGGGCCAGATTGATGGGCGTGAATCTGCCTTGGAAAAATTGCGAGCCGATGTTGAATCGACTTCTCAAAAAATGCAGGCGGTCGGAAGAGACCTTACCGCCGCTCGGGCAACCGCTGGAGAGAGGTTAGCCCGGCAGATTCGAGTTCACCTGGCCGATCTCGGCTTTCAACAAGCGAGATTCGATCTGGAGTGGGAAACTCTGGGAGAGCCAATCAGCAGCGGATTCGATCAAATTGAGTTTCTTTTTTCTCCGAATCCCGGTGAGCCACTGAAACCCCTTCGGGCGATCGCTTCCAGCGGGGAAATATCTCGCGTCATGCTGGCCATTAAGACCGCGTTGGCTCAACAAGACCTTATCGGACTGCTGGTTTTTGACGAAATTGATGCCAATGTCGGCGGCGAGATCGCCCACGCGGTTGGCAGAAAGATGCAGACGCTGGGCGAGAATCACCAAGTGCTTGCGATCACGCATATGCCGCAGGTGGCGGCGGCCGCTCGTAAACACTTCTTTGTCAGCAAGGAAGTGAGCGATGGACGGACTAGAACAGCTTTGCAAGAGGTCGGTGGCCCCGAACGGTTGGAAGAAATAGCGCGTATGCTGGGAGGTAAATCGCGATCAGCTCTCGAACACGCTCGAACCCTGTTGACTGGCTAGCCTGCTGACCCGCATTGAGTGCGTGGATTTCTCAAAAACGAATGATCTAACCGGGTTAGGCGCGGAGATAGTTTAGCGTCTCGCACGATTTTGCTGGACGAACGGATGCCGCTTAGCTCGTAACGTTCTGGTGTATGCAGGAGACCGTCATTTTGGCAGGTGGAAGCGGTTTTCTTGGCCAGAATTTGGCCCGTTTTCTGGTCCATGAAGGCTATTCCGTCGTCGTTTTGACCAGAACTCCACAACCTGGTAACGCGGTTCGCTCGATCGAATGGGATGGCAGAACCCGGGGTAGCTGGATGCGGTTCATTAGCGGAGCGAAAGCTGTCGTGAATCTCGCCGGGCGAAGTGTGAATTGTCTCTACGACGGAAAGAATCGCCGCGAAATCCTCAATTCCCGATTGGATTCCGTGCGGATTTTAGGTGAAGCGATCCGCGTTGCCGAACAGCCGCCGAAGGCATTCATCCAAGCAACGTCACTAGCCATTTACGGAGACAGTGCGGAACGAATAAATGACGAGTATGCGCCTCCCGGTAGCGACTTCGCGGCGGAGGTCTGTCAACGCTGGGAGGAAGTGATCCACGAGATTGAGTTATCGAGTACCCGCAGAATCATCTTGCGATTAGGGCTTGTGCTTGGTCGGGGCGGTGGCGTTTTAGCTCCGCTGGTGCGGCTCACGAGGTTTTACCTAGGTGGGTCGATCGGTAATGGGCGACAATACATTAGTTGGATTCACGTCGACGATTTGAGTGAGATGATCCGCTGGTCGATCGAAAGGCCAGACGTTCAAGGTATTTACAACGCAACCGGTCCGAGTCCGGTGACCAATCGCGAGTTTATGCGCGAGCTGAGAAAAGTGCTTAATCGTCCCTGGTCCCCACCAACGCCTGTGTTCGTTGTGAAGGTCGGAGCCAAATTCATAATGCGGACTGAGTCGAGCCTCGGCCTCACCGGCCGCCGTTGTATACCCAGGCGATTTCTGCAGCAAGGATTTGAGTTCCAGCAACCGGATCTAGCGCAGGCCCTCAGGGACATTTTGGTCCAGTAGCTTCGGAACCACGAATGAACTAGAAAGGCAACCCCAAAATTTAGAACCACGAATGAACGCTAATGGACACGAAAGCGGAGTAGATATTCGTGTGTGTTCGCGTGTATTCGTGGTTTAAGAAACATGCCTCGCTTGCGAGAGCGCTGGTTCGATCAGTTCGCAGAGCAGATGGATGATCACCTTGTGTGCTTCTTGAATGCGTGCTGTTGCAGAGTGTCGCACGATCAATTCGATTGAGGCAATTCCGCGACAACGACCTCCATCCCGCCCGAGGATCGCAACCGAATGAAGATCCAGAGCTTTCGCTTGTTCCAAGGCGCGACCCACGTTCTCTGACTGGCCACTCGTCGAAAGCGCGATCAGAACATCTCCCGGTGTTCCAAAAGCAAGCACCTGCCGCGAAAAGATTTCATCGAAGGAGTAGTCGTTGGCGGTCGCCGTCAGCAGTCCCCCGTCAGCCGATAAGCTAATCGCGGGAAATGGACGTCGATCTCCGACGAACCGACATGCGATTTCGGTGGCTAAATGAGAGCTATCTGCTGCACTGCCTCCGTTACCGCACGTTAACACCTTCTTTCCGCGCAACAGCGCCTGCTGGATAACTTGCGCCGCCGACCGAATTGGCGCTTCGAGTTCATACAATTGTTCGATCGCGGCAACAGCGTCTTGAATACTCTCGCGAACGGAAATCACTTGGCGCAGCCTCTCTTGGTGAACGTGTGATTTCAAGCTGGAAAACGGTTCGATGGCAATGATAGTGATCGATTTATGCGATATATCGCTCTGTTTGTTGGGTTGCTGGTACTGGCAGCATGCGAGTCTAGCAGCGAGTCTTCGGTCCCCGGAAGGATTACGAAAGAACGTGCCATTGCAATCGCAATGGAAGCGAACCGGCATTATCCGTTCTTTTCCAAAGTGACCAGGGCGACATGGCGAGCGCAAGGATATCCAAGCGGTTACTACGCCATCGACTTGAAGGATGAGGACGAAGAATTCGGTAAATTTTATCTCGTGGATGGCACTGGTCACATCGTCGGGCAAGGCCGCATCGCTGACGATCGGTATTATCCAGCGGGAGCGACCCGGCAAAGCGAAGAATAACCCTTGAGCCCTAATGTCGAGAACGTAAGCGAAACAATATGGGCAGCCCGTAATACCCAAGTTGTTCCCGAATCTTGCCCTCAAGGTATCTGCGGTAATCGTCGGTAAGGGTTTGCGGATCATTCACGAAGAGCAGAAAGGTCGGAGGACGGATCGAATCTGCCTCCTTAAAATCAATCTGCGTTGCGTACATGATTTTGAGTCGACGATTGCCGCGGGCCGGAGGTGGGTGGGCTTCGAGCGCCTGCTGTAGCAGACGGTTGAGTTGACCGGTGCCAAGCGTACGCTGGGCGTGCTTTTCGATTCTCTCTATGCTTTGGAAAAGACGATCCAGATTCTCGCCAGTGTGGGCTGACAGTACGTCGATCGGCGCGTAGTCCAGAAAAAAGAGGTTGGCGCGAATTTGACCGAGGATTGCGTCGAAAAAGTCGCGAACGCGGGTCGACGGTTTCACCAGATCCAATTTGTTCACCGCCACTAGGCACGGCTTTTTATTTTCCTGGATGAGTCCGGCAATCTTTTTATCTTGGGCCGTTACGCCGTCGACTGCGTCGATCACGAGTGCGCAAACGTCCGCTCGTTCGATACTTTTTTGCGACCGCATCACACTGAAAACTTCCACCGATGAGCTCTGTTTTCCTCGGGAACGGATTCCAGCGGTGTCGATAAGAATAAATTGTTTGTCACCGCGTTGGTAGGGAATATCAATTGCGTCCCGAGTTGTTCCGGGGATACCGCTGACGATCGTCCGGCGATCTTTCAGAATCGCGTTGATCAACGAGGACTTTCCGACATTCGGACGACCGACAATCGCGAGCTTCAAAGCAGGAGAGGGGGGCACGGAATCAGCCGTTTCATCCGGTAGATGTGCGGTTATCCGCTCAACCAGTTCCGTGATGCCACGTCCGTGCGCGGCGCTGACCGGTAACACCTCATCAAAACCGAGTTCACTGAATTCGGTTTCGTGATCCGTTTGGTTCGGATGATCTATCTTATTTGCGACAACGATAATCGGTTTTTTTGTGCTTCGGAGCTCCCGAGCGAGGAGTCGGTCAATCGGTGTCAGTCCATCTCGTGCATCGGTCACCAAAAGGATAAGATTAGCCATCTCCATCGCGAGGTCCGCTTCTGCTCTGACCTGTTCATCAAATGAAACATCAATAGCAGAACCGATACCACCGGTATCGACCAGCGTGAATCGGACCGAACCAATCTCACAATCCGCAGTCAACCGGTCGCGGGTAACACCGGGCTGGTCGTGTACGATAGCCATTCGTTGTCGTACCAGACGATTGAATAGCGCCGATTTCCCAACGTTCGGTCGTCCAACGATGGCGACGATAGGTAGTTTTCCCATTCGATTTCACTTACCCGACGATTCCCGGAAAGGGTGAAACGATTAGATACTACTGCTCTTAGTAGTTCGGCAACCGAAGAAGTCGACGGGAATTTGGACGGACGGACGTGGCAGGTGAAACTTGCGGGCTAGCCGCGACCAGGGATTCGCTCTCGCCGAAGACCGGCTACAAAATAACCGAGCCCGGAAACGATCGTGACAAGGCTTGCCAGCGTTACCAGCCAAGTAAGCCCGGCCGGAATGCGAAGCAGCACCCAGAGAATGCAGATCATTTGAAGCACCGTAGCCGTCTTGCCGACCCAGCTTGGACGCACTTCCACCGGGCCTCTCAATTTGCTGATCGTCAAAAAGCCAACTCCAAGCAACAGATCACGGCCGATGACGATACCGGGAAAAAACCAAGGAAGCGATGGACGCCAACCGGAGCCGCTCAGCGTGATCATGGCTGCAAACATCAGGCCCTTATCTGCAATTGGATCGAGAATAGAGCCAAGCCGGCTTCGCTGATTCCATCGGCGAGCGACAAATCCATCCATTCCATCGGTAATTACTGCAAAGCAAAAAGTAACTGTAGCGAGGACGTGAAACCCCTCTGCCGGGTTGGAGTAGAGGACGGACAAGCCGTAGCTCCATGCTGACCATACAAATATCGGAATCAGACAGATTCGAGTGACCGTGATCTTGTTGGCCAATGTCATAAGGCAGCAATCGAGGGAGGAATCGCCGGAAAGTGGTCTCTAGAGTCTATCGAATGAAGAATGGAATGGCCAATTGCCGAAATCTGCGAACGCCCAGAACTACGCGCAAGAATCATGCAAATGCCGGAGCGACCGGCTGATTGCCGGCTAACGGAGTTCGCTTTGTTCGTACTCGACGCGTATCTTAAAGCCGAGAGGCGCAAGTTTCTCCTCCAGCTGCTTTTCGAAATGTTGTTGAGCTTCTTCTGGCAGTTTCGGTTCTTTGGCCGTAGCAAGCTCAGGTAATGCTTTAAGTTCAGCCTGAACATCTTCCGGCTGAATCTTGTTCCAAAGTCCGTCCTGTAACTGCTCAACATTCCAGCCCAGAACTTCGGCACTGAGGATTTTCGCTGGAGGTAGTTTAACCAAGACGGTCGGCCCCTGGACCGTCACCTCGCACTTCTTTTCCAGATCGAATCCGGCGTGCAGCCGGAAGGTTGCGCGGATTCGGATATGTTTGGTGCTTCCGAACCAGGTTTGGTCCGACTCACGCGTCACCTCGGTGTCTTTAGTCAGGACGGTCAACTCCAAGACATTCTGCGATTGTTCGTAGACGACGTGGTCCTTGATAGAAATGCGAGGACGCAGCTGGAAAGAATCGGCCAAGACATTACGCACTTTTTCGACTTGGTCGGCTGATTGCTGAGTGAATGCGTCGAAAAATCGGCTGGGCCAGCCGGCGACCTGCTGAAATACCATAAATACGAGAAGTGCTATAATGGCGCACGCCAAAATAAACGCCAGTGGCCAAGATATGCGGACTCGGGACATCACATCAAAAAATACAGCCCCCCGCATCCGCTGGATACGAAGGGCTGCTGTTCCCCCCAGAACAATCCGTAAAAAATCGAAGGTTATACTGGCCTAAACCCAAGCTCATTTCAAATGAATTATTTCCGATTTTACTGCTCGGTTTAGTTGCAAAATGCAAGAAACGCTGACCCTAAAGCAGCCGGATCGGTTTTCCTAGTTACATTCTTGTGACATTGCCGGGGTTGCCGGCTGGGGAAAAAGCAAAGCGAACCTGAAGGACTTGTGGCAAGCTCCTAATGCACTCCCTGCGATGACGGCGTTACCGGCGTTATTTCCGGAGAGGGATGCATAAACCAGAAATACGGCTATTGCGCATCCAGGGCTCAACGCTTAATCAGCTAAGCACCGTATGCAAACGATTGTAATTGGTCACCGCAATCCCGACATGGATTCAATCTGTTCGGCCGTAGCGTACGCGGAGCTGAAGCGGAAATTGGGAATGAACGATGTAATCGCTGCTCGCGCGGGAAATACCAATGAGCGAATCGATTTTGTCCTGAATAAATTCGGGGTTCCTGCGCCGGATTTTGTGTCGGACTTAACGCCGACCGTCGCCGACGTAATGGAGACAAAAGTGGTTTCGGTCGAGAGTCAGGCCACGATTTCGCAGGCGCTGACTCCGATTGGAGAGAGACGGTTGCGTGGTCTGCCGGTGATTGATTCCGAAGGCCGATTCCTCGGGCTTCTTTCTGGATGGAAGATCAGCCATTATCTTTTCCCTCCGCGGGAGGAGACAGCGAACTCACGGGTGATTCGTGCGTCTATTAGCAACATCGTGCATGCGTTGGACGGGCATGTGCTGGCCGGTTCTGCCGACGCTACCCTGCGTGATCTCGTCATCATGGTAGCGGCGATGAGTCCAGAGACTTTTTCAACGCGGCTGAAACGTCGCGAGGGCGAGCCGATCGTCGTGTTCGTAGGTGATCGGGAGGATGTGCAGCTGGTTGCGATCCAGAACCATGTAATAGCAATTGTAGTGACTGGCGGATTGGGAGTCTCGGTGCAAGTTCGGGCTGCGGCAAAAGAGGCAGGAGTTTGCCTGATTTCCAGTCGGTTTGACACCGCCACGTCGGTGATGTCGGCCCGTGGTGCTGTCCGGGTTGAGCAGATGATTGACCAGAATTTCACCAGCTTTCATCCCGAGACACGTCTGCGAGCGGCCCGACAGACCGCCGCCAATGCTCCGGACTTTGTGTTCCCGGTGGTAGACAAAGACAATCGGCTAATCGGGATTCTATCGAAGAGCGATTTTTTGCGTCCAATCCCACGTCAGATCATCCTGGTAGATCATAACGAGCTTTCGCAAGCAGTCCGCGGAGCAAACGAGAATGCGATCGTCGAAGTGCTCGATCACCACCGACTGGGAAGCCTTAGTACAGATGCTCCGATTCTATTTTGGAATAACCCGGTCGGATCAACCAGTACGATCGTCGCCCTCTGTTACAAGCAGTACGGAATTGCGATCGATCCGCCGATCGCCGGGTTGCTGATGGCGGGACTCATCTCTGACACGCTGAACCTGACCTCGCCCACTGCAACTCCCGTTGATGCTCAAGTGTTAAAGGAACTCAGTCAAATTGCGGGAGTGACGCCCGCCAAATTATCCGAGGAGATCTTTGCGGTGGGCTCTCCGTTGCGCACGTTGGGGCCACAGGAAGCGATCTTGGCCGATTGCAAAGACTACGATGAAGGCGGATTCCACTTTAGCGTCGCCCAGGTGGAAGAGCTTAGTTTCGCTTATTTCGAAGATAAGCAAGAGGGGTTGTTTGCGGCCTTACAGAAATATCGGGAGGAACAGCGTACCTATTTTTCTGCGTTTCTGGTCACAGATGTGAACACGCAGAACTCTCGAATGTTGATTTCAGGTCCGCCGGAATTTTTGGATGCGATCCATTATCCGATTCTCGCGCCCAACCTGTATGAGCTGAACAATGTCGTCTCCCGGAAGAAACAATTAGTTCCTTATCTCTTGGATTGTTTACAGAGAGTCACTCCGAGTATCTCCTAGAAGGTATTCGATCCGAGAGACGTTGCTTTGGCTGTTATAGAAAAAGCTCTGCGTAGCGTACGCCGCTTGTTTTGGCGTAGTACGGACGAATTACGCGCACCGCTTCCGATCGCAGTGGTGGCGATCAATTGGCTTCTCGCCTTTCTCCTTCTGTCGCTCTTGTGCGTCTATTCTTTCTCTCGGATCCAATACACCTGGAATTGGGATAGTGTCACCAACTACTCCAACATGTTTTGGAATGGCTGGGTTGCTACTGTCGAGATCTCGGCGGTTTCGCTGGTGTTAAGCACGGCCATCGGTTTGATCGCAGCGATGGCTCGACGATCGGGCGTTCTAGCTTTGCGTGCGCTCAGCCGAATCTACGTCGAAATCATCCGCGGTACACCCTTACTGGTTCAGATCTCTTTTGGCTTCTACGTGGTGGGAACAGCTTTTCATGTTGAAAATCGTTTTTTGGTTGGGGTCACTTTACTTTCGTTTTTTTCGGGCGCTTATATCAGCGAAATCATTCGTGGCGGGATTGAAAGTATCGGCGCTTCCCAATTGGAATCGGCGCGCGCGATCGGACTGACCAAGTTCCAAACCTACTATTATGTCATCTTTCCTCAGGCGATCCGCGTGATCCTTCCGGGTCTGGCCGGTATGTTCGCCTCACTGATCAAGGATTCTTCGTTGCTCTCGATCATTGCAATCGGTGAATTCACCTATAACGCACAGCAAGTCGCCGGACTTACCTACAGCCAGTTCGAAGTCTACGTACCAATGGCGATCGGCTATCTGGTTCTGACGCTGCCGATCAGCCTTTGGACCCAATCCTTGGAGCGAAGGACAAAATTTGAAACTTGAGGTTGAAAGCTTGTGCAAGTCCTTCGGAGACCAACCGGTACTCCAGGATATCCATATTTCTTTGCAGAAAGTTCATACGCTGGCTTTGATCGGACCGTCCGGCGGCGGCAAGTCGACGCTATTGCGAGTAATAGCCGGATTGGAGAGACCGGACCACGGAAGGGTGGTGCTGGATGACGAAGAGATTATCTTTCGTGAACGAGAGCTGCATGCGCATCGCAAGACAGTCGGGACGGTTTTCCAAAGCTTTAATCTCTTTCCGCACTTGAGCGCATTGGGCAACATCACCCTTCCGCTGGAGAAGGTGCACGGTCATTCGAAAGTCGAAGCCCGCCGGATCGCTGAGGAGATCCTGCTACGATTTCAGTTGATGGAGCATGCCACTAAGCAGCCAGCCCAACTTTCCGGTGGCCAACGTCAGCGAATCGCGATCGCGCGAGCAATATCAATTCGGCCGAAACTGCTTCTTTTTGATGAACCGACCTCAGCGCTGGATCCGGAAATGACCGCTGAAGTACTGGAGGTCATCGAAGAGTTGCGCGAGGAGGGCAGGGATTTTGTATTGGTGACGCACCAGATGGGCTTTGCCAAACGTGTGGCGGATCAGGTGGCGCTTCTGAGCGGCGGCAAAATTGTCGAGTACGGACCGCCTGCTCAGATTTTGGATGATCCGCAATCAGAGACCGGGCGACAATTCCTGGCCAAGATTCTGAA